>Ga0308157_10002124_pt1 | contig 34614 bp, 29 predicted proteins | sample PhyBR1_FD_201035 | JGI IMG/M metagenome (GOLD analysis project Ga0308157, IMG submission 201035) | Phyllosphere microbial communities from UC Gill Tract Community Farm, Albany, California, United States - DLSLB.R1 | ecosystem: Host-associated > Plants > Phyllosphere > Unclassified | place: USA... | reverse complement strand
GCTGCTTGATCGCTTCACTCATTTCGAAACTCCTAACGCTTGTGGCCAGTGTCCAGCTTGCGCTCCAGGTGCATGGAGTAGCGGGACATACCGAAACAGAAAATCCAGAACACCAGGGCGGCGAACACATAGCCCTCGGTAGCCATGCCCAGCCAGGCCGGGTCGGCGGCGGCTTGCTTGACGCTGTTCAGCAGGTCGAACAGGCCGATGATGATCACCAGGCTGGTGTCCTTGAACAGGGCAATGAAGGTATTGACGATGCCGGGGATCACCAGCTTGAGCGCCTGCGGCAGAATCACCAGGCCCATCGAGCGCCAGTAGCCCAGGCCCATGGCTGCGGCGGCTTCGTACTGGCCCTTGGGGATGGCCTGCAGACCGCCGCGCACCACCTCGGCGATGTACGCCGACTGGAACAGGATCACGCCGATCATTGCCCGCAGCAGCTTGTCGAAGCTCATGCCTTCGGGCAGGAACAACGGCAGCATCACCGACGACATGAACAGCACGGTAATCAACGGCACGCCGCGCCAGAACTCGATGAAGGTCACGCACACCACCTTCACGGCCGGCATCCTCGAACGCCGGCCCAGGGCCAGCAGGATGCCCAGCGGCAAGGCACCGACAATACCCACGGTGGCGATCACCAGGGTCAGCATCAGCCCGCCCCACTGGCTGGTCGGTACGCTTTCCAGGCCCAGGTACCCACCGTGCAGCAGGGTGTAGGCCAGTACCGGGTACAGCACCAGGAAGCCCAGGCCGTAGAAGGCCTTGCGCGGGAAGCGCTTGATGAACAGCGGCGCAGCGCCGATGACGGCAAGCCACACTGTCAGGTCCACCCGCCAGCGCAGCTCGGCCGGGTAGTAGCCGTACATGAACTGGCCAAAGCGCTGCTGCACGAACACCCAGCAGGCGCCCTCCTTGGTGCAGTCGGCGCGGGTGGTGCCGACCCAGTTGGCGTCGATCAACGCCCACTGCAGCAGCGGTGGCACGATCAGCCATACCAGGTAGATGGCGAGCAGGGTCAACAGCGTGTTGAGCCAGCTGGAGAACAGGTTGGCACGCATCCATGCGAGCACGCCGACGGTTTTCACCGGTGGCGGCATATCGGGTTTGAAAACATGGGCATTCACGGGCGTATCCTCACCGCTCGATCAGCGCTATGCGCTTGTTGTACCAGTTCATCAGCAGCGAAATGCTGATGCTGATGGCGAGATAGACACTCATGGTGATCGCAATCACCTCGATGGCCTGGCCGGTCTGATTGAGCACGGTGCCGGCAAACAGCGAGACCATCTCTGGGTAACCGATACCGGCCGCCAGCGACGAGTTCTTCGCCAGGTTCAGGTACTGGCTGGTCAGCGGCGGAATGATCACCCGCAGTGCCTGGGGAATGATCACCTTGCGCAGGGTCGGGCCCTCGCGCAGGCCCAGCGACCGCGCGGCTTCGGTCTGGCCATGGCTGACCGAACGGATGCCGGAACGCACGATTTCAGCAATGAAGGCTGCCGTATAGATAGTCAGCGCCAAGGTCAGCGCCAACAGCTCGGGGATCAGCACCCAGCCACCGACGAAGTTGAAGCCCTTGAGCTGCGGCACTTCCCAGCTGACCGGGCTGCCGAACAACAGCACGCTCAGGCCCGGGATGACCAGCAGCAGGGCCAGCCCCACCCAGAACTTGTGGAACGGCACGCCGGTCTCGTCGAAACGCTTGTTGGCCAGGCGCACCATCACGACAACGGCGGCAATTGCCACCAACAGGGCCACGACGAACGGCCAGAAGCCATCGGCCATGGACGCGCCAGGCATGTTCAGGCCCCGGTTGCTGATGAAGAACATATCGTCGATGTTGATGCTGCCCCGCGGTCCCGGCAGGGTCAGGAACACGGCGAAGTACCAGAACAGGATCTGCAGCAACGGCGGGATGTTGCGGAAGGTTTCCACATACACGGTCGCCAGTTTGTTGATCATCCAGTTCGGTGACAGGCGAGCCACACCGATGATGAAGCCCAGAATGGTCGCCAGGATGACGCCGATGAAGGTCACCAGCAGGGTATTGAGCAGGCCGATGACGAACACCCGCGCATAGCTGTCGGATTCCACATAGGGGATCAGGTGCTGGGCGATGCCGAAGCCTGCACTGCGGTCGAGGAAGTCGAAGCCTGAGGTGATACCCCGGTGTTGCAGGTTGGTTTGTGTGTTGTGGAACAGGTACCAGCCCAGGCCGACCACGAAGACGATCGTGAGGATCTGGAACAGCCACGCGCGCACACGCGGATCGTTAAGGGACAAGCCCTTGGGTGCGCCGATTTGATTTTGCATGAAGTGCCCCGGACAGTAGGGATTCGAACAGCCTGCGGCGGCGGGATGCCGCCGCAGGGTGCAACCATCAGCGCACAGGTGGCGCGTACTGGATGCCGCCGTTGTTCCACAGGGCGTTCATGCCACGGTCGATCTTCAGGTCGGTGCTCTGGCCCAGGTTCTTCTCGAACACTTCGCCGTAGTTGCCGACTTGCTTGACGATCTGCACTACCCAGTCTTTGGGCAGCTTGAGGTCCTTGCCGTACTCACCATCCGCACCCAGCAGGCGGGCGACGTCCGGGTTTTTGGTGCCTTTGGCTTCGGCCTCGACATTTTTCGAGGTGACGCCTGCCTCTTCGGCGTTGAGCATGGCGAACAGGGTCCACTTGACGATGCTGAACCACTCCTCGTCGCCTTTACGCACCACCGGGCCCAGGGGCTCCTTGGAGATGGTTTCCGGCAGTACCACGTAGTCGGTCGGCGCGGCCAGCTTGGAACGCTGGGCGAACAGCTGCGACTTGTCCGAGGTCAGCACGTCGCAACGGCCCGACTCCAGCGACTTGGCGCTTTCGTCCGAGGTGTCGAAGGTGATCGGGGTGTACTTGAGGTTATTGGCGCGGAAGAAGTCCGACACGTTCAGCTCGGTGGTGGTACCGGCCTGGATACAGATGGTTGCGCCATCAAGCTCCTTGGCACTGGAGACACCCAGCTTCTTGTTGACCAGGAAGCCTACACCGTCGTAGTAGGTGACCCCGGCGAACACCAGGCCCATGCCGGCATCGCGCGAGCTGGTCCAGGTGGTGTTGCGCGACAGCACGTCGACCTCGCCCGACTGCAGGGCGGTGAAGCGTTCCTTGGCGTTGAGCTGGCTGAACTTGACCTTGGTCGCATCGCCGAACACGGCTGCGGCCACGGCGCGGCACACATCGGCGTCGATACCGACGATCTTGCCCTGCGCATCAGGTACCGAGAAGCCCGGAAGACCGTCGCTCACGCCACACTGGACGAAGCCCTTCTTCTTTACCGCATCGAGGGTGGCGCCGGCCTGGGCATTGCTCACGGCGCCCAGTGCGGCGGCAGCGGTCAGGACTGCCAGGGTGGTTTTCAACATCTTCATTCACAACCTCCAAATCGCTCTTGTTGTATCGAGCCGGAATTGCACCGCACCCTTTTGAGGCGTATCCGACCCGTATTGGCTTGTTATTGGGTCAATTGGCGCAATGGACTGTTCTGTGACAGCCTTCGCGTACAAAGGGTGTTACCGTCTCGGCCTACCCTTTGCATCACAGATTGAATTGCAAAGCGCGTACCAGATTCTGTGGCTGTAGCGTTTAAGCGCTCGTCAAGTAGGGAAAGTTGTATCGTTGCGACATTCTTTTTCCGACAATCATTTCCAGCGCCTTCTTTTCACGCACGCCATAACAAGACCCGCACACTTTCGGAGCAGTCATGACCAACCCGCTGATTCTCGAACCACAGAAAACCGCTGACGCCTGTGTGATCTGGTTGCACGGTCTGGGGGCCGACCGTTACGACTTCCTACCTGTGGCCGAATTCATGCAGGAGCGCCTGCTCAGCACCCGCTTCATCATGCCCCAGGCCCCGACCCGTCCAGTCACCATAAATGGCGGGTATGCCATGCCCAGCTGGTATGACATCAAGGCCATGACCCCGGCCCGCGCCATTGACGAAGCGCAGCTGGAAGCGTCGGCCGAACAAGTGGTTGCCCTGATCAAGGCCGAGCAGGCCAAAGGCATCAACCTGTCGCGGATCTTCCTGGCCGGCTTCTCCCAGGGTGGCGCGGTTGTGCTGCACACTGCCTATATAAAGTGGCAAGAAGCACTGGGTGGGGTGATCGCCCTGTCCACCTACGCCCCCACCTTCAACGACCAGCACCAGTTGACTGCCTGCCAGCAGCGCACCCCGGCCCTGTGCCTGCATGGTGTGCATGACCCGGTGGTGATCCCGTCCATGGGGCGCACCGCCTTCGAGTACTTGAACACCTGGGGCGTCGCCGCCCGCTGGTACGAATACCCGATGGAACACGAAGTGGTGGTCGAAGAGCTGAACGACATCCACAACTGGCTCAGCGAGCAGCTGCAATAGGCTGGCTCTCTTGTAGTTGTGGGAGTATTCCGCTACGCCGCGCCCGGATCTTGCATTACACTGCCCGGCGTACATTCCTTAATCAGTTGATGAGACGATCGTGCTCAAAGCACTCAAGAAAATATTCGGCAAGGGAGACGCCGCGCCACAAGCCGTCGCTCCTGCTGCCAGCGTGACGCCGCCTGCGCGCGCACCCGCCAGCGAGGCCCGGCCCGCAGCAAAACCGGCCGTACCGCGTGCCAACACCGCCCCCGAGGCTGAACAACCCGCCACCGCTACCGCTACCGCTACGCCACCTGCCGACAAAGCGGCCAAGGACAAACCGCGTCGCGAGCGCAAGCCCAAGCCGCAGGCCAGCCTGTGGAAGCCGGAAGACTTCGTGGTCGAGCCGCAGGAAGGCAAGACCCGCTTCCACGACTTCAAACTGTCCAACGAGCTGATGCACGCCATCCACGACCTGGGCTTCCCGTACTGCACGCCGATCCAGGCGCAGGTGCTGGGGTATACCCTGCGTGGCCAGGACGCCATCGGCCGCGCACAGACCGGTACCGGCAAGACCGCGGCGTTTTTGATTTCGATCATTTCCCAGCTGCAGCAGACGCCACCGCCCAAGGAACGCTACATGGGCGAACCGCGTGCGCTGATCATCGCGCCTACCCGCGAGCTGGTGGTGCAGATTGCCAAGGACGCCGCTGCGCTGACCAAGTACACCGGGCTGAACGTCATGAGCTTCGTCGGCGGCATGGACTTCGACAAGCAGCTGAAGGCCCTTGAAGCACGCCACTGCGACATCCTCGTAGCTACCCCAGGCCGCCTGCTGGACTTCAACCAGCGCGGCGAGGTGCACCTGGACATGGTCGAGGTGATGGTGCTGGACGAAGCCGACCGCATGCTCGACATGGGCTTTATCCCCCAGGTGCGCCAGATCATTCGCCAGACGCCGCCGAAAAGCGAGCGCCAGACGCTGCTGTTCTCCGCCACCTTCACCGACGACGTGATGAACCTGGCGAAGCAGTGGACCACCAACCCGGCCATCGTCGAGATCGAACCGGAAAACGTGGCCAGCGAAACGGTCGAGCAGCACGTGTATGCGGTGGCTGGCAGCGACAAGTACAAGCTGCTGTACAACCTGGTAACCCAGAACAACTGGGAACGGGTGATGGTGTTTGCCAACCGCAAGGACGAAGTGCGGCGCATCGAGGAAAAACTGGTGCGCGACGGCATCAATGCCGCCCAGCTGTCGGGCGACGTGCCGCAGCACAAGCGCATCCGCACCCTGGAAAACTTCCGCGAGGGGCGCATCACCGTGCTGGTGGCCACCGACGTGGCGGGGCGTGGCATCCATATCGATGGCATCAGCCACGTGATCAACTTCACCCTGCCAGAAGACCCGGACGACTACGTGCACCGCATTGGCCGTACCGGCCGCGCGGGGGCCAGCGGCGTGTCGATCAGTTTTGCCGGGGAGGATGACTCGTATCAGTTGCCGGCAATCGAAGAACTGCTGGGGCGCAAGATCAAGTGCGAAATGCCGCCCGATGAACTGCTAAAGCCGGTGCCGCGCAAACACCACTGATGCTGGGGCTGCTTTGCAGCCCAATCGCCGGCAAGCCGGCTCCCACATGTACTGCACAGGCTTCAGCAGCTGCGGATTACCTGTGGGAGGGGGCTTGCCCCGCGAACCGGGGCAAAGCCCCGGCCATCAGACAGAGATCTACCAGCGCCCCGCCGCATCCTGGTCACTCTGCTTGCCTTCAACCCACCGCGGCCCTTCCTCGGTATTCTCCTTCTTCCAGAACGGCGCCCGGGTCTTCAGGTAGTCCATGATGAAGTTGCAGGCATCGAACGCCGCCTGCCGATGGGCACTGGCCACACCGACAAACACGATCGGCTCGCCCGGCTCCAGCGCCCCGATGCGGTGCAACACCTCCACCTTGAGCAACGGCCAGCGCTGCTCGGCCTCGACCACGATCTTGGCCAGGGCCTTTTCGGTCATGCCCGGGTAGTGTTCAAGGAACATCCCCGCCACTTCGCGGCCGTCGTTGAAATCCCGCACATAACCAACAAAACTGACTACCGCGCCCACGCCAACATTGGCCGCATGCATGGCATTCACCTCGGCGCCCGGGTCGAACGCGCCTTGTTGCACTCGCACTGCCATGTTCAGCCTCCGGTCACCGGCGGGAAGAACGCCACTTCGTCACCCTCTTCCAGTGGCTCATCAAGCTTGCACAGCTCTTCGTTGCGCGCACACATCAGGTTCTGCTCAGCCAGCACCGCATAGTGCCCACCCTTGCCCACCAGGGCCTGGCGCACATCGTCCAGCACCTTGAACGCGCCTTCTACACGCTCGCCATCCACACCAAGCAGTTCGCGGTAGCGGGCGAAGTACATCACCTTGACCTTCATCATGCCTGCACCTTGTAGTGGCCACTCTTGCCGCCGAGCTTTTCCAGCAGGCGCACCTGTTCGATGACCATGCCCTTGTCCACAGCCTTGCACATGTCATAGATCGTAAGCGCGGCAACGCTGGCAGCCGTCAGCGCCTCCATCTCCACACCGGTCTGCCCGGCCAGCTTGCAACGGGCGACAATACGCACGGCGTCCTCGCCCTCGGCGGTGAGCTCGACCTTGACGCTTGTCAGCATCAGCGGGTGGCACAGCGGGATCAGGTCGCTGGTCTTCTTCGCCGCCTGGATCCCGGCAATGCGCGCCACGGCGAACACGTCGCCCTTGGGGTGTTCGCCCTCGACGATCATCTGCAAGGTCTGCGGCAACATACGCACCCGCGCCTCGGCGGTGGCCTCACGCTCGGTCACGGCCTTTTCAGTGACGTCGACCATGTTGGCCCGCCCCTGGGAATCAAGATGTGTCAGCACTGCTCTGCTCCTGTGAAGGGAACCCAAAGTTTAAACCTGTGGGTCAGTTTTTTGCAGGAAAAATTGCTCCTCTGAGAACCTGGCGCACCCCAAAAAAAATCAGCCATTTTTATGTGCATTAATGCGCGGAAAACATCCAAACTCCTGAAAATCAATATTTTTAATACCACGGAAAATTCCTACCCTCCACTCAGAACTTTCCTACCTTCATATACGGTTGACTTTCACAACATGGAAATTATTCTTACTTGCGAAGTCACGCCGACTTCAACAACAAAAATATGAGGAACTAAGCATGAAAAAGGTCACATTGCAGAGTCACCTTAGCGCGCTGTCCAACAACGCCTATCACATCCTTGTAGCTCGATTTGATCATGTAAAAGCACTGGTGGATTAATCCGCAATCCTGGGCAGTGCGCGCCTGCCCAGGACTATAAAAAATAAAAACGAGAACAAAATGAAAAAATACCAGCTCAACGAAGACATCGTCTTCACTGCCAAAAAAGGCGTGTTCGCCCTATGGAATTTGAAGAATGGCGAGCAATACCAGATTTACGACCAAAAGTATTTGGATAGAATTTACGAACTAACAACTTTATCAGGATACCGGTCCGCCACTGACAACATCGACGAAGAACTTATCGACGCTGGCATACTAGAGCTGACAACGTTTGACAAAGCGAGTGAAAGTCCACGCCAACAATGGGGATGGGACGATATCGCAAAAATCTTCCATCTGGGTACAAAACACAATTTCCCGTGCGACTTGTCTAATGACTCAGAGAATCCAGAGGCTGCTTACGTCGACTTTTGCGAGAGTATTGCCGCCAACATACCTCCGATTCACACAGAGCGGACTGGAACTGTAATAAGCTTACCTAAACCATGTTTAATAGAGCTAGAGTCTTCATTACTGAGCACACTAAAAAATAGAAAAACGAGCCGTCATTTCAAATGCTTAGACACCGATGTGAAAATTGTTTCGGACTTATTGTTCACCACCTTTGGCAAGTTTCATGGGGACACGCATGAAGAGGCATTAGCCGCGCGCGGAATAAAAACCATTGGCTATAGACGCTCATCACCAAGCGCTGGGTGCCTACAAGCTACAGAAGCTTATCTCATTGCACTAAACGTCCAAGGGCTTGAAAAAGGTGTTTATCATTATAGACCACAAGATCATGCATTATCACTCATCAAAAATGACATTGTCGATCTGAGTAAAACATTATGTCATCAGACATTTGCCACAGATGCATCCTTCCTTATCGTCATGACGTCTAGGTTTGACAAGCTCTGGTGGAAATATCCTCACTCAAGAGCATACCGGTCAGCTCTAATGGAGGTTGGGCACCTTTCTCAGACTTTTAATTTATCCGCAACAGCCTACAAGTTGAACACCTGGATCAGCGGGTACTTCATCGACGACATGCTCAACAAGTTGTTGGAAGTAGACGGCACCAACGAACACTCCCTCTTCGTAATAGCTAGCGGCCCTGGTTATTCAGATCCTATATCTCCTAATATGCAGAAACTAATTTAGGAGCTAGTTCTCATATGGACGATACACAACTGCGTCACGAAGCCTCCGAAATCGAACGAAGAGTAGGCGATGAGCTTTTCAGCCACCAACAACTTACTCGTGCAGCAGCCGCATACGAAAGAAGTCTTACCCTTGACAAAAACAACATAAAGACACTCAACAACTTCGGCGCACTTTACGAAAAACTCGGAGACACAGAAAGATCTATCGAACTATACAGAAAGGCCTGCTCGCAACTAAACAACAAAACAAAAAACGCTCACGTTTACTACAGAAACTTGGCACGCGCCTGCCACTCAATCAAAAAAATCAACTTGGGTCTCTGGGCGTACGAAAAAGCTATAGACTCAGAAGACACAACCAGTTATGAGATCGCAGTAAATTATCTCGACCTGCTGTCCAGCGCCACTGTATCCAGCAACAAGCAAACATTAATAACACTAGAAAAAATTTCCAACGTTGAAAAAATTGACCTTGAATTACTGTCACATATTTACTATAAGAACCTGTTACCAAGATCAACTATAGACCCGTCACAAGCCAAGTGGCCACCGAAACTCGCAGCACACTTGTTCAACTATAAATTTTCTTTTCAAATTCTGACAACTCAGGTCATTACTAACCCTATACTTGAGGATCTACTTGAACGCTCAAAAGAATACTCATCCGACCTCGATCAAAAATGCCAATCCTTACTATCCGAAGTCATTGACGCTCAACACCACTTATCCCAACACGCTTTCAACACTGACGGGCATAAATTATGCCAGATCACTTCAAATACTTCAAAATTACATATCCGAAAACCGAGGGGGCAGAACCAGTCTCTCAATAGGCTTGTTCACGATACTACAGGAGATCCTCTTCGATCATTTTACGAGTCAAACCCTTATCCAAAATGGACATATTTACCACATCATACACCCAGCACAATTTACGATTACTTCTCTACCACGGGATTAATTCACACGAATAAGCTTTCGCTAAAAGCCAAAATACTTATTGCAGGTTGCGGGACAGGCCGCCATGCAATTCAGATGGCTCTCAACTATCCAGATGCTCAAATATTTGGAATAGACATAAGCTTATCAAGCCTGCAATTCGCCAACGCAATGAAACAGAAGCACAACATTGAAAATGTCAGCTTCATCCACTGCAGCATCTTCGACATATCAACTCTTAAAACTAAGTTCCACATAATTGAATGCATTGGAGTTTTACACCACCTCAAACAACCTTCCAGATGTATCAAGGCTTTATTGATGGCGCTGCGCAGAGACGGGATTATAAAGCTCGGCCTCTATAGCAAAACAGCTAGAACATCTATTGAAACCCTAAAGGATAAATGCAGCGAACACAAAATAACGTACTCCCCAGAAAACCTCATTGCAATAAGGAAGCTTGCCGCAACTCAATATCCTGACAAAATGAAGAGTATCATCTGGTCGAGAGATTTTTTCTCTCACCAAGGGTGCATGGATCTCCTATTCAATCCCTATGAAGATAACTATACCCCAAAAAGAATTTACGACCTTCTCCGGACATACAACCTAGATTTTTGCGGCTTCGAAACTTATCAACCCCACGCACCCTTCTTTACAAAATTCAATAGTGGAGAAGACCTGAGAGACTTACTCCACAAGTGGCACATATTTGAGTCGGTGAACCCCTCATTTTTTTCAGACATGTACCTGTTCTGGATCAAGCCAAGGAATACTCATGAGAATCGTAAGTTATAACATCGGTCACGATGGTCAAATTTGCCTAGTCGAAAACAACAAGCTGGTGTTCAGTTACGAAGCAGAAAAGGACAACAACCCCAGGTATTCAGCTAACTCCCCCAGCGACCTTTTAAACCTTCTCACATCGATCAACAATGAATATGATGCAATAGCCATAAGTGGCTGGGCGAAAGGGCATGACCCCCGAAATGATCCGATCGATGGGGGATATCTTGGACTGGGCTATAGTACTAAACCCAACAACAACATGACATGGGTCTACTGCAGCCACGAACTCTCGCACATCATATGCTCATATGCATTATCAAAGCATGCAGACATCTCTGACTGCTATGTTCTTCTACTGGAAGGATTTATTGGTAGCCTCTACTACATCAACAAAGGCCTACAAGTAAAATGCCTTGAAAATATCATTCAAAGCCCTGGCCTTAGATACTCCTTTGCATTTGGGATAGCCGGCGGGAAAAATGATGGCGCTCGCTGGACTTGGCAACAACTCCCAAACGAGCAGAGACGAACAACACATGCTCGACTACCTAATTGCCAGCTCCTCTCCGATAGATACTTTTTCAAAATCTGATTTTGTAGGCTCCAAATACTATAATATCGGGCCGCACAGTCAACCATTCTGCGACCTTGCAAAGAAAATATCTAATGCACTATTCGAACATATAAGACTCAAAATACTTCCACACATAAAAAAGAAAATCCCATTATTAATTTCCGGCGGATGCGGTTTAAACTGCGACTGGAATAGAAAGTGGGAAGAGAGCGGCTTGTTTTCGGATGTATTCGTCCCCCCATGCACCAATGACACTGGTGTGGCTATCGGGGCAGCTGCGCTGGCGCAGAAACTAATGACTGGACGGTGTGGCTTGGAATGGAGTGTTTATTCAGGTCAACCCTTCATACTCGAGCAAAACTCTACTACAAGGTCATCCTATAGTCCTTCCCCACTCCAGCCTCACACAATCTGCAAAAAAATTCTTGAAGGGGAAATAATCTGTTGGATACAGGGGCGTTGTGAAATCGGCCCAAGAGCATTAGGTAATCGTTCGATCTTGGCATCCCCGTTCTCTAAAACAACCACGCAAAAATTGAACAAACTAAAACAGAGAGAAAACTACCGACCTATAGCCCCAATATGCCTGGAGACAGATGCTCCCTTACACTTTGAGAACTGCAAATCCAGCAAATACATGCTGTCGTTTTATAAAGTGATAAACCCACGACTTCAAGCCATCACTCATGCCGACGGCACCGCTCGCGTTCAGACTATCACCTCTGAGGACAACCCCACGCTTTACAACCTATTAAAAGCCTTCAAAAAACTCAGCGGCACTGGAGTTTTATGCAATACATCACTCAATTTCAGTGGTGCGGGGTTCATTAACAATAGATCTGACTTGGAAAAATTCTGTACTCATAACAGCATCTCTACATTTGTAATTGATGACATCATGTATACGAAGGTGGAGTGACGGGAATGCAAACCTTGGCAACCAGACAGTATTGCTATCTGTACGGAATACGGTTATGTAGCTCTGCAACAGTTTGGCTTGACTTTATACTAATATTTTCGACGCTGACTTTCATATTTGACGCAGAAGCCCATACCTTAGCGCTTGCAGCAGCACTTTATGGTGTGCCTTCGCTAATATTCGGCCCCTATATTGGATCATTACCTGATCGCTACTCACCACGTGCAATTATAGCAGTTAGCTTTTGCATTAGAGCCATTACTGCAACCTGTCTTCTACTTGCTTCGAACCTTGAACTTTTTTTGCTCTTTATAAGCCTTAAAGGACTCTCCAACCTTGGATCAACTCCAGCTGAAATCGTATTAACAGCTCGACTCTTACCCCCTCAAAGCATAATAAAAAACACATCATTAGTCAGCATCACCGATCAGACCATTAAAATAATAGCCCCCCTTGCTGCTGGATTATCTATCACTTGGAGCAATAGCACTTACGGTTTTCTAATTTCTGCAGGCATCAGCCTTAATGGACTGATCTTTGTATGGCTATTGAGCTCACAAAAAATACATGCCGAAAATTTTGGCAAAACCAAACATAAACCTAACCTGAACGAGGTATTAAAATTTTTTGTATCTAACACAGCTGCTCAAGCATTTCTTTTATGTATGCTAGTTCAATCAGCAGCGCTGGGAATTTATGACTCTTTGCTAAGCCTTTTCATGAAAGAACTGAGCTTAAGCTCTGCTTCGTTCGGCCAGGTGGTCAGCGCAACGGCAATTGGTGGAATTATAGCCGGGCTTGCTTTCCCGCAGATTTATAGACGGCACTTTCTACTTTGCGCGACTGTCGCCTCCTCTATATTTGGCGTTTGCTTATGCGTTGTAGCCACGGTAGGTTTAATTCCTGAAATAATTACACCTTATTCATTTCCGATCCTTTTCCTGATTGCAGGTTTTTCATATGGATTAACCTCTCAAGGCTTTACTTCGACTCTCCAACTTACATGCCCCAGCAGAATACTGGGTACAGCATTTTCTACTGCGAGAAGCTGTGCAGTCTCCCTGTTTATTGTCCTGCCAGCTGCAGGCGCATGGTTGGCAGGAATCACCAGTACAGCCAGCGTCATCATGACAGCTGGATTGTTGACGCTCATCAGCGCTGGCATTTTGCACATCTATTACTTAACACGTGAAGCATCGGATATCTCGTAACGGTTGCAAGCCTGTAGAAACAGGCTTGCAACTTTTGTTACCAATTTACAGATGCGACTCGGCGTACTCGGCCAGCACCGAGCGTGGCACGCCCTGCAGGGTGATGTGCACGCCATGGGGGAAGTCCTTGAAGCGCTCGGTCAGGTAGGTCAGGCCCGAGCTGGTCGCGGACAGGTAGGGTGTGTCGATCTGCGCCAGGTTGCCCAGGCAGACCACCTTGGAACCGGAGCCGGCACGGGTGATGATGGTTTTCATCTGGTGCGGCGTCAGGTTCTGGCACTCGTCGATCAGGATCAGGCTTTGCTGGAAGCTACGGCCTCGGATGTAGTTCAGCGACTTGAACTGCAACGGCACGCGCTCAAGGATGTACTCGACGCTGCCATGGGTGCTTTCGTCATCCATGTGCAAGGCTTCGAGGTTGTCGGTGATGGCGCCCAGCCAAGGCTCCATCTTCTCGGCCTCGGTGCCCGGCAGGAAGCCGATTTCCTGGTCCAGCCCCTGCACGCTGCGGGTGGCGATGATGCGCCGGTAGCGCTTGCTGACCATGGTCTGCTCGATGGCCGCGGCCAGGGCCAGGATGGTCTTGCCGGACCCGGCCGCGCCGGTCAGGTTGACCAGGTGGATATCCGGATCGAGCAGGGCAAACAATGCCAGGCTCTGGTGAATATCGCGTGGCTTCAGCCCCCAGGCCTCCTGGTGCAGCAGCGGCTCCTGGTGCAGGTCGAGCAGCAGCAGTTCATCGTTGCGGATACCCTTGATCCAGCCGACGAAGCCCTGTTCGTCGATGATGAACTCGTTGATGTGAACCGCAGGCAGGTTGTCGATCATCTGCACCCGATGCCAGGTGCGGCCGCGCTCCTGACGGGTATCGACCTTGCTGACCCGGTCCCAGAACGAGCCGGTGACCGAGTGGTAGCCCTTGGACAGCAAGGACACGTCATCCACCAGCTGGTCGGTGCTGTAGTCCTCGGCCGCAATGCCACAGGCGCGCGCTTTCAAGCGCATGTTGATGTCTTTGGTGACCAGCACCACGTCCAGGTCGGTGCGCCGCGCCCGTACTTCAAGTAGCTGGTTGATGATGATGTTGTCGTTGAGGTTTTCCGGCAGCAGCTTGTTCGGCTCGTTGCGCGGGGTCATCAGGATGGACAGGAAGCCTTTGGGCCCGCTCTTGTTGCGCTGGATCGGCACGCCCTGCTCGACATCGTTGGGCGAGGCGTCGCCCAGGGTCTGGTCGATCAGGCGGATGGCCTGGCGGCATTCGGCGGCGATGGTCTGTTTGCCGGTCTTGAGCTTGTCGAGTTCCTCCAGCACCGTCATCGGGATGGCGACATGGTGCTCCTCGAAGTTCAGTAACGCGTTGGGGTCGTGAATCAGGACGTTGGTATCGAGCACATACAGGATTGGCTTGCTGGAGGAAGGGTTGCGTCCTTGGTCATCCATACTCGGTCACCTTATGTCGAAGCCACACGGCGCGGTCTGTTGCGCCGCAGAGTGACTACCGGTCTCCCCTGCACCGCGTTGTTACGGGCGGGAAGCGAACCTGGCTAGGTGGGCCTGGATGACGCCACCTGTGCTGCAGGAATCGGCTGTCTGGTTTCTTCATACCGCAAAACCGATGAACGAAAAAAGTATTTTTATGTGTTTTGAAGTTTATTTTTCTGATTGATGAAGAAGCCTTGGCGGCGAAGCCAGAGGGGACTACGCTCAGAAGTCATACCCCCTCTTCGCGATAAGCATATTCCCGGCAATCCGCCCAGCCAATGCCGCTCTGGGCAGTGTTGCGTAGCAACCACTCCACCGCTGGCCGGGCCTTGGGCAGGCTGTCATGGAGCTGGATCACGCCCTTGCGCCACAGCAGCATCAGGGTCAGCACCCGCTGCGCAGAGGCCTCTGCGCTCAGTGCGCCATCGTCCAGGGCATCGATATCCCACAACGACACCCGCAACTGCTGGCTGGCCATGAACGCCTCGCCATCGGCACGACGCTGCCCGTAGGGTGGCCGGAACAACGGCACATACTCTGCCGGCAGGTCGGCCTGCACCCGTGCCTGGCTGCGCCGCAACGAGTCCTGCCAGTCCGTCCACTGGGCATGGGAACGGTATTCCCAACCCTGAATGCCCACGCACTGGCCGCGGTAGACCTGGCGCAAGGCATTTGCCGCCCCGGCGTCACGGCGCTGCTGCAAGCGGTTCCCCAACACGAAGAACGTACCTTCGAGTTTCTGCCGGCGCAGGTAGTCGGCAAGCAGATCGGTGTTGCCACCCTCTGGCCCCGGGCCACCGACGAAGGTCAGCAGGAACATACGGTCGTTCAGTTCATCGCCATTACGCTCACTCGCAGAAAGGCGCTCCACCTCGCTGCTGGTCTGCGGCAGCAAGGCGGCTTTGCGCAGTTGCTCGTCCAGGTAACGCACATGGAACTGGTGGCTCGGCTCGATCCAGTTTGTATAGAACGTGCCGACATCGGCAGCGAACGTCGCGGCTTGCGTGCGCAGATCCGCCATTGATGTTACCGGGTAGCAGAATGAGGCATCCTGCTCGCAGCTGCGCTGCGCCTGTTCATACCCTTCCCACAGCCGCTGCCACATGCGCGCGCGCACAAGGCGTACCTTCTGCAGGTTGATCTGCCGTAACCCAAGCCGCGCCGCCAGCGCTGCGTCGTCGAGCAACTCGCTTTCGTGCAGTACCTGAGCAAACGAAAGGATCTCTGCCCGCGAGGCTACATCGAACAGTGCCGGGCTGTTCAGTTGCTCGGGCCACAGGCTGCGGTCGAGGCTCACCTGGGGTAAAGGGGCGGCTTGCACGGCCAGGCTCAGCAGAGCGGCCAGCAAGGCAAAGGCAATGCGCACGGTGGAAGGCTCCGTAACGGCAAAACGCGAACTATAGCGCCTGCACCGGCCATGGTCTGTGACTATCGTCGCCATAGTTTGGACTTGCACCGCCCAGCCCGTAGAATCTGTGGCCAACGATGCCAGGAGCCGACCCGATGCTGACGGTGATTTCCCCCGCCAAGACCCTCGACTACGACACCAAGCCTGTAACCGAGCGTTTCACCCTGCCCCAGTACCTGGACGACTCCCAGGAACTGATCCAGCAACTGCGCGAACTGTCGCCGGCGCAGATCAGCGAACTGATGCACCTGTCCGACAAGCTCGCTGGCCTGAACGCCGCCCGCTTCGGCAGCTGGACTCCGGACTTTACCCCGGCCAATGCCAAGCAGGCCCTGCTGGCGTTCAAGGGTGACGTGTACACCGGCCTTGACGCAGAGAGCCTGGGCGAGGACGACTTCAGCTACGCGCAAGACCACCTGCGCATGCTTTCGGGCCTGTACGGCCTGCTGCGCCCGCTCGACCTGATGCAGCCCTACCGCCTGGAAATGGGCACCAAGCTGGCCAACGCCCGCGGCAAGGACCTGTATGCCTTCTGGGGTACACGCATCAGCGAATGGCTGAACCAGGCCCTGGCCGAACAAGGCGATGACGTGCTGCTCAACCTGGCCAGCAACGAGTACTTCAGTGCAGTGAAACGCAGCGCGCTGAAGGCCCGGGTGATCAATGTCGACTTCAAGGACCTGAAAAACGGCCAGTACAAGATCATCAGCTTCTACGCAAAGAAGGCCCGCGGGATGATGAGCCGCTTCGTCATCCAGCAGCGCATCAGCGACCCGGAACAGCTCAAGCAGTTCGACGTGCAGGGGTACTACTACAGTGCCGAGCAGTCCAAGCCGGACCATCTGGTGTTTTTGCGGGATCATCCCGCGGAGTGACCCTGTAACGCCCTCTTCGCGGCTAAAGCCGCTCCCACATGAAGCGCAGAGCTCCCGGCCAGCGCCATACAAGTGGTAGCGGCTTGGGGCGAAGAGACGGCTGCCATGAAACAACCCTCCGCCCTGCAATGGGGCCCGCTGCAAATCGCCACCACGTCACGATTTCGGCGCCAGAAAACCGCCGCCCATAGCTTTATCGCCAAACGCCATAAGACCGTTCATACCTTTTTTGACGAATTCTGAAAAAAATTTTCAGATGCTGGCATAAAAACATCTCGTAACAGTTACACCCTTGATAGACGGGGGTGAAACACCTGCGTGCTATCAAATTGAAACTGTCTACGACTGAATAAATATTTAGAAATCTTTCATTCGGAAGAAATCCACCGAGGAACTTCTCCTAGCGCCAATCGCTCATAGTGCCGTAACGATTTTCCTGCCTACGGGCTGTGAGAGATGACTTACAGATGACAACGGCAGGTATCTACTACCCGCCCTGGTAACTTCGACAGGTAGCACGGGATCCTCCGAAAGCCTTGTCCCTTGCAGGAGACGCGTCCCTTACACATCGTCCTAGTGGTTGATTTCAAAGGATTTATCCACTTGAAAAAACAAGCACAGCAACGCGCCAAGTAGCGCATTGCAATAACGACGGCTGCATTTCAGGGCACGTTTATTAATTAATGGCTTTTGACTGCCAACTTTGAGTGCATAACTTTTTGCGCTCCGGATTTATTTTGCCTGCGCTCGGCGAAGTGTGCATTCGCCATGGACCCGTGCGCCCGAAAACTGATGTTAATCAACCCAGCCCGGCTCTCTGCGGAGGCGTCGGCGTGATAAACACATGAGGTGATAGCGATGCGTATCAGCATCTTTGGTTTGGGTTATGTGGGTGCGGTTTGTGCAGGCTGCCTGACGGCGCGTGGCCACGAGGTAATCGGTGTGGACGTGTCCAGCACCAAGATCGACCTGATCAACCAGGGCAAGTCGCCCATCGTCGAACCTGGCCTGGAAGCACTGCTGCAACAGGGCATCGCCAACGGCCGCCTGCGTGGCACTACCGACTTCGCCGAAGCCATCCGCGCCAGCGACGTGTCGATGATTTGCGTGGGTACGCCCAGCAAGAAGAACGGCGACCTGGGCTTGGAATACATCGAGTCGGTGTGCCGTGAAATCGGCTACGTACTGCGCGACACCACCCGCCGGCACACCATCGTGGTGCGCAGCACCGTGCTGCCGGGTACCGTCAAGAATGTGGTCATCCCGATCCTCGAAGACTGCTCGGGCAAGAAAGCCGGCGTTGACTTCGGCGTCGCGGTCAACCCGGAATTCCTGCGAGAAAGCACGGCAATCAAAGACTACGACCAGCCACCGATGACCGTCATCGGCGAATTGGACAGCACCAGCGGCGACATCCTGCAAGGCCTGTACGAAGAACTCGACGCCCCGATCATCCGCAAGCCGATCGAAGTGGCCGAGATGATCAAGTACACCTGCAACGTGTGGCACGCCACCAAGGTCACCTTCGCCAACGAAATTGGCAACATCGCCAAGGCGGTAGGCGTCGATGGCCGTGACGTGATGGACGTGGTCTGCCAGGACACGGTGCTGAATCTGTCCCAGTACTACATGCGCCCCGGCTTTGCCTTCGGCGGTTCGTGCCTGCCCAAGGACGTGCGCGCCCTCACCTATCGTGCCGCCAGCCTCGACGTGCGCGCACCGCTGCTCGACTCGCTGATGCGCAGCAACGAATCGCAGGTGCAGAACGCCTTCGAGCTGATCGAAGCCCATGACAAGCGCAAGGTCGCCCTGCTCGGCCTGAGCTTCAAGGCCGGTACCGATGACCTGCGCGAAAGCCCGCTGGTAGAACTGGCCGAGCGCCTGATCGGCAAGGGTTACCAGTTGGACATCTTCGACGAGAACGTTCAGTACGCCCGCATGCATGGCGCCAACAAGGACTACATCGAGTCGAAGATCCCGCACGTGTCGTCGCTGCTCAATGCCGACCTCCAGCAGGTGATCGAGAACGCCGACATCATCGTCCTCGGCAACCGTGACGAGCAGTTCCGTGCACTGGCCCAGCAAGCGCCAGCCGGCAAGCAGGTAATCGACCTGGTCGGTTTCATGAGCAACCCGTCCAGCACCACCAACCGTACCGAAGGCATCTGCTGGTAAGCCCTCGGCCGGGCAACGCAGGCGAGCCTGCGTTGCCCACCCTTTCCCGAATTCTCGACGGATGCTGAACATGCAAAGGCTCCAGACAGTGCTGTTGCAGTGCGCCGGGTGGCTGCTCTACATGAGCCTGCTCATGCTGATCGCCCTGGCCCTGCCAGCCGATATCTTCGACTCGCAGTCGAAGCACTTCATCTTCCTGGTCGGCGCAGTCGGCATCTGGCGCTATTCCATGGGCGCCACCCATTTCATCCGCGGAATGATCTTCCTCTACGGCGTGTACCCGTACCTGCGCCGCAAGGTGCAGAAAATGGGTAACGCCACCGACCCGTCGCACGTTTACCTGATGGTCACCAGCTTCCGTATCGAGGCGTTGACCACTGCCCAGGTGTACAGCTCGGTGATCCGCGAGGCGATCAACTGCGGCTTCCCCACCACCGTGGTCTGCTCGCTGGTGGAAATGTCGGATGAACTGCTGGTGAAGAGCCTGTGGGCCAAGTACAACCCGCCGGCCCACGTGAAGCTGGACATCGTGCGCATTGCCGGTACCGGCAAGCGCGATGGCCTGGCCTACGGCTTCCGCGCCATCTCGCGCATGCTGCCGGACGAGAACGCCGTGGTGGCCGTGATTGACGGCGACACCGTGCTGGCCGATGGCGTGGTCCGCAAGACTGTGCCGTGGTTCAAGCTGTTCCCCAACGTTGGCGGCCTGACCACCAACGAGTTCTGCGAAGTCCGTGGCGGCTACATCATGAGCGAGTGGCACAAGCTGCGCTTCGCCCAGCGCCACATCAACATGTGCTCAATGGCCCTGTCCAAGCGCGTGCTGACCATGACCGGGCGCATGTCGATGTTCCGCGCAAGCGTGGTGACCAACCCCGAGTTCATCGCCGACGTCGAAAGCGATTCGCTGATGCACTGGCGCCTGGGCCGCTTCAAGTTCCTTACCGGTGACGACAAATCCAGCTGGTTTAGCTTGATGCGCCTGGGTTACGACACCTTCTACGTGCCGGACGCCGCCATCAACACGGTCGAGCACCCGCCAGAAAAGAGCTTCTTCAAGGCCAGCCGCAAGCTGATGTACCGCTGGTACGGCAACAACCTGCGGCAGAACTCCCGTGCACTGGGCCTGGGCCTGGGCCGTCTGGGGCTGTTCACCAGCATCGTGCTGTTCGACCAGCGCGTGTCGATGTGGACCAGCCTGCTGGGGCTGACCGTGGCGGTGATCGCCAGCCTCAAGTTCGGCCTGGCCTTCCTGCTGGTGTACCTGCTGTGGATCGGCATCACCCGCCTGATCCTCACCATCATGCTGCTGTGCTCTGGCCACAACGTGGGCCCGGCCTACCCGCTGATTCTCTATTACAACCAGATCATCGGCGCGCTGATGAAGATCTACGTGTTCTTCCGCCTCGACAAGCAGTCCTGGACGCGTCAGCCCACTGCCCTCAAGCGTGACCTCGCCAGCTTTCAACAATGGTTCAACACCTGGTCCTCGCGGACCATGACCTTCTCGGCTGCCAGCATCTTCGTTGCTGTGCTGTTCATGGTCGTGTGAGCCCAACCCGGATCGGATCTAACAGGAACAAACCACCATGAATACCGCCGTGAATGTCAATGTCGTGCATGAGTCCGAAGCCCAGCGCCAACACGCCCGGGTACGCATTCCCGCCAAGCTGCGTTTTCTGGACGCCCAGCGCCAAACCCACGAAGTGAAGGTCGACGACCTTTCCGCCGGTGGCCTGAGCTTCCACACCAAGCAGCAACTGTCGGTGGGCGATGTGCTGCGCGGGCGCCTGCAGTTCGTGGTCGACAACCTGGGCCTGTCGATCGACATCGAGTTCCAGGTGCGCTCATACAACCCGGACAATGGCCGTACCGGTGCGCAGTTCCAGAACCTTGAACCACGCGATATCGCCACGCTGCGGCACATCATCACCAGCCACCTGTCGGGTGAGCTGATCAGCATCGGCGATGTGCTCAGCACCCTGCAGCGCGACAACTTCACCAAGGCACGCAAGCAGAAGGACGGTGGTTCGGGCCTGAGCGCCTTCGGCCGACTCAAGGCGGTTACCGTCACCCTCGGCGTGTTCGTGGTTGGCGTTGCGGCGTTCGGCTTCGTCGCCAAGTCGCTGTACGGCATGTACTTCGTCAGCCACGCCGAAGCCGGTGTGGTCGCGGTACCGACCACCACTGTCACCATGCCGCGCGACGGCACCGTGAGCAGCCTCATCGAAAGCGGTGGGCAGATCGCCAAGGGCGCACCACTGGCCAGCTTCACCACCAGCATGCTGGACATGCTCAAGGGCAACCTGGACGACGCGCAGCTGGAACCGGCGAAGATCGAGGAACTGTTCGGCAAGCAGCTGTCCGGCACCCTCACCAGCCCCTGCGATTGCGTGGTCGCCCGCCAGCTGGTGGACGATGGCCAGTACGCAGCCAAGGGCCAGGCGATCTTCCAGCTGATCCCGCGCACCACCACGCCGATGGTCGAGGCGCGCTTCAGCTACCGCCAGTTCGACGAGGTCAAGCCAGGTACCCGGGTCAACTTCCAGGTCGCCGGCGAGGACGAAGTGCGCACCGGCCAGATCGTCAGCAGCACCAGCCTCAACAGCGAAGACCTGTCCTCCGACATCCGCGTGCAGATCAAGCCTGACAGTGGCATGCCCGCCGAACTCGCCGGCCGCCCGGCAGCGGTCAACAGCGACCGTGGCCCGTCAATGAACTGGCTGATCGACAAAGCCGTGGCCCGTGGGCTGTAAGAGGATCTCCGCATGATTCCCTACAAGAAGCGCGCAAACCTGGGCCTGTGTGCCCTGGCTGCTGCCATCATCCTGGCCGGCTGTGCCGGCCTGCCTGACCAGCGCCTGGCCAACGAAGCCCTGAAGCGCGGCGACACGGCATTGGCCGAGCGCAACTACAAGGCCCTGGCCGACCTGGGCTACAGCGAAGCGCAGGTGGGCCTGGCGGATATCAAGGTGGCCACCCGCGACCCGTCGCAAATCAAGGAAGCCGAGGCCACCTACCGCGCCGCGGCCGCCACCTCGCCCCGTGCCCAGGCGCGCCTTGGCCGCCTGCTGGTGGCCAAGCCCGACAGCACCCAGGCCGAACGCGAGGAAGCCGAAACCCTGCTCAAGCAGGCCGCGAAACAGGGCGAAAGCAACACCCTGATTCCGCTGGCCATGCTCTACCTCAGCTACCCGCAGAGCTTCCCCAAGGTCAACGCGCAGCAGCAGATCGACCAGTGGCGCGCCGCCGGCAACCCCGAAGCGGGCCTGGCCCAGGTGCTGCTGTACCGCACCCAGGGCACCTACGACCAGCACTTGGACGACGTGGAAAAGATCTGCAAGGCCGCGCTGAGCACCACCGACATCTGCTACGTCGAACTGGCCACCGTGTACCAGAAACGTAGCCAGGCCGACCAGCAAGCCGCCCTGCTCGGCCAACTGAAATCCGCCTACGCCCGTGGCGCCGTACCAGCCACCCGGGTCGACAGCGTTGCCCGGGTACTGGCCGACCGCAGCCTGGGCCAGACCGACGAGAAAACCGCCAAGGACCTGCTCGAACAGGTAGCCCCGGCCAACCCGGCATCCTGGGTCAGCCTGGCGCAACTGCTGTACGACTTCCCCGAGCTGGGCGACACCGACCAGCTGCTGGCCTACATCGACAAGGGCCGCGAGGCCGAACAGCCACGCGCCGAACTGTTGCTGGGCCGCCTGTACTACGAAGGCAAAACCCTGCCGGCCGACGCCAAAAAAGCCGAGCAGCACCTGCAAGCCGCCGCCGACGCCGGTGAAATCAGCGCCCACTACTACCTGGGCCAGCTGTACCGCCGCGGCTACTTGGGCAATGTCGAGCCGCAGAAGGCCGTCGACAACCTGCTGGCCGCCGCCCGTGGCGGGCAGAACAGCGCCGACTATGCGCTGGCCCAGTTGTTCAGCGAAGGCCACGGCATCCGTCCGCAACCGGGCAATGCCTGGGTGTTCGCGCAGTTGTCCCAGGCCAACCCGACGCCGCAGTCGACAGAAATGCTCCAGCAGCTCGACCAGCAACTGACCCCTGACCAGCGCAGCCAGGCCCAGCAACTGCTGGCGCAAGAAAAGCAGGCGCGCGGCAGCATGGCGCAGGGGGCGAACAGCACCCTGGCCATCGAAGCCCTGCAAGACGACGAAAAAGAAGTAGACGGTGAGGACTCGCTATGACGCTTAATCCCTTCGTGAAAGCTGGCATCGGCCTGAGCTTCGCCCTGCTGTGGTCCTGCCCGACCCTGGCGGAAATGACCGCCGAGAAAAACTTCGGCCTGGACGTGAAAATCACCGGCCAGTCGGAAGACGACCGTGACCTGGGCACCCGCTCTGGCGGCGACGTCAACGGCCTGGGCCTGGACCTGCGCCCTTGGGTGTACGGCGAGCGCGGTAACTGGAGTGCCTATGCAATGGGCCAGGCAGTCGCCGCTACCGACACCATCGAAACCGACACCCTGCGCCAGAACGACGACGGCACCAGCACCGAAACCGGTGACGACAGCCGCCAACCGGACAAGAACTACCTGGCCATGCGCGAGTTCTGGGTCGGCTACAGCGGCCTCACCGCCTACCCGGGCGAGCAACTGCGCCTGGGTCGCCAACGCCTGCGCAGCGACGATGGCATGTGGCGCGACACCAACATCGAAGCGCTGAACTGGACCTTCGACACCACCCTGCTCAAGGCCGACCTGGGCGTTGCCCAGCGCTTCAGCGAGTACCGCACCGACCTCACCGAGCTGGCCCCGGAAGACAAGGACCGCACGCACATCTACGGCAACGTCGCCACGCAGTGGACCCCTGGCCACTGGGTAGGCGTACGCGCCCACCACACCCATGACAGCGGCAGCCTGAAGAACCCGGGCGAAACCGTCGATGCGCTGGACAAGACCCGCACCGGCGACCTGACCTGGCTGGGCCTTGAAGCCAACAGCGACGCCTACAACTGGCGCAACGACCACACCGTCAACTACTGGGGCAGCGTCACCTGGCTGACCGGTGACCGCGACAAGCTCAGCAGCCAGGCCGTAGGCGACGAGCAAGTTGCCACCGGCAAGCAGAGCGGCGACGTCAACGCCTGGGCCACCGACCTCGGCATCCGCCTGCGCCTGGACCCGCAATGGCAGGTCGGTGCGGCCTACGCCCGTGGCAGCGGCGGCGGTGGCGACGACGGCTCGAACAACTTCGAGCAGACCGGCCTTGAAAGCAACCGCTCCAACTTCACCGGCACCCGCTCGCGCGTGCACCGCTTCGGCGAAGCCTTCCGCGGCGAGCTGGGCAACCTGCAGGCAGCCACCCTGTTCGCCTCGTGGCAGCTGCGCGACGACTACGACGCCAGCCTGATCTACCACAAGTTCTGGCGTGTCGACGGCAACCAGAACATCGGCTCCAGCGGCATCAACGCGGTGGTCAACGACAACGGCGTGAACCGCCCGCTGGTCGATGGCGAAAAAGACCTTGGCCAAGAGATGGACGTGGTCGTGACCAAGTACTTCAAGCAAGGCCTGCTGCCAGCGTCCGTGAGCCAGGCGATCGACGAACCGTCCGCCCTGGTGCGCTTGCGTGCCGGTGTGTTCAAGCCGGGCGACGCCTACGGCAAGGAAGCGGACTCGTACATGCACCGCGCCTTCGTCGATGTGATCTGGCGCTTCTGAGGCCGGTAGGGGACTGACCGTTATGAACCTTCACCCGCACTTACGTCACAGCCTGTTGGCCAGCGCCTTGCTGCTGGCCAGCGGCCTGGTCGCTGCCGCAGAACCTAAGGTGATCGCCAAGGAGCTGCAGCAGGCCAAGACCTACACCGTGGCCAGCGCACCGATCGAGCCGCTGCAGATGGACCCGCCAAAGCTGCCCGACCTGACCGGCTTCACCGCCGAAGCGGTGCAGAAGAAAATCGACCGCCGCCACAAAGGCAAGGTCAGCCTGCGCCGCATGTTCCAGGAGGACACCCTCAAGGAGTTCGTCGGCGGCGACAACAAGGCAGCCGAGTGGGTGCAGCGCCAGCACGGCATCCCGCAGGCAATCTTCGTCGATGACGGCCATATCGACCTGGTCGAGCTGAGCAAGAAGGTACCCAAGCAATACCTCAGCGAGGTCGAGCCTGGGGTTTACCTGGCACGCCTGCCAATCGTGGTCGGGCAAAAGGGCATCCTCGAGATCGACGGCAAGGTCAAGCAGCTGCGCCTGTCCCAGGAAGGCGGTTCGTTCCTGGTCAATGACGGCAAGCTGTTCGTCACCGATACCCAGGTGACCGGCTGGCGCGAAAAGGACAACGGCCCGGCGACCTTCCGCTCGCCCAAGGAATTCCGCCCGTTCCTGCTGTCGTGGGGCGGTACCGAGACCTACATCGTCAACACGAAGATGGCCAGCTTCGGCTATGCCAAGTCCAAGTCGTATGGCGTGAGCATTTCGCAGTACACGCCGAACATGGCCAAGCGCATGGGCCGCCCGGAACCTACCGGCTGGATCATCGGCTCGGAGTTCAGCGACATGTGGTACGGCTTCTACTGCTACGAGACGCAGGACTTCGTGGTCAAAGACAGCACCTACCGCGACAACATCGTCTACGGCATCGACCCGCACGACCGTTCGCACCGCCTGATCATCGCCGGCAACACCGTGTACGGCACCAAGAAGAAGCACGGCATCATCGTTTCGCGTGAGGTGAACGACAGCTGGATCATCAACAACAAGAGCTATGACAACAAGCTCTCGGGCGTGGTGATCGACCGTAACAGCGTCAACAACCTGATCGCCTACAACCAGATCTACCGCAACCACACCGACGGCATCACCCTGTACGAAAGCGGCGACAACCTGATTTGGGGCAACAAGCTGATCAACAACCGCCGCCACGGCATCCGCGTGCGCAACAGCGTGAACATTCGCCTGTACGAAAACGTCGCAATGGCCAACGGCCTGGTGGGCGTGTACGGCCACATCAAGGACTTGTCCGACACCGACCGCGACATCGCCCTTGACCCGTTCGACACCAAGGTGTCGCTGATCGTGGTGGGTGGCGAGCTGGCGGCCAATGGCTCCGGCCCACTGTCGATCGACTCGCCGCTGTCGGTCGAGCTGTACAAGGTGTCGATGCTCGCCCCGCGCAAGGCCAGCGGCATCAGCCTCAACGGCATCCTCGGCGAGCGCCAGGACGAAATCCTCGACCTGCTGGTGCGCCAGCAAAAGGCTGTGCTGATCGACCCGGTCGAACGCCAGACCGAAATGATCGATTAAGGAAGCCCAGACCATGACTCCACACCTGATGAAACTGCTGGGCCTGTCCGCCGCCCTCCTGGCGATCAGCCAAGGCGTGCGCGCCGAAGAAGTGAAGGCCCCCACCTTCAGCGCCGAGCCCTGCTGCCAGCTGTGCCCCGAAGCGCACGACGCCAGCCGCTACACCACCCGTTACCAGCAGAACTTCACTACGCTGGTGCAGGCCAAGGGCGACTGGCTGTTCCGTACCCGCGAAGACCTGCGCACCGAGTTCAAGACCACCCCGGCCGGCTACAAGCGCCTGCAACAAGTGCATGACGCCTTCAAGAAGCGCGGCGTGGAACTGGTGGTGGTGTACCAGCCGACCCGTGGCCTGGTGAACCGCAACATGCTCAACCCGGCCGAGAAAGCCGCCTTCGACTACCAGAAGGCCTTGGGCAACTACCAGGCCATGCTCAAGCGCTTCGCCAGCATGGGCTACAACGTGCCCGACCTGTCGCCGCTGACCAACGAGCAACTGGCCGCCGCCGACCAGGGCAAGGACTTCTACTTCCGTGGCGACCAGCACTGGACGCCCTATGGCGCCGAGCGCGCTGCCAAAATCGTGGCCGACACCGTGCACAAGATGCCGGCCTTCGAAGGCATCCCACGCAAGGAATTCGAGACGAAGAAGTCCGGGCGCATGGGCAAGACCGGCACCCTGCACAACGTCGCCGGCCAACTGTGCGGCACCAGCTACGCGGTGCAGTACATGGACCAGTTCGCCACCGAGCCGAAAGGCTCCAGCGGCGGCGATGACCTGTTCGGTGACGGCGGCAACGCGCAGATCACCCTGGTCGGCACCAGCCACAGTGGCAAGAACTACAACTTCTCGGGCTTCCTCGAGCAATACATCGGCGCCGACGTGCTCAACGTTGCCTTCCCTGGCGGTGGCCTGGAAGGCTCGATGATCCAGTACCTGGGCAGCGAGGAATTCCAGAAGAACCCGCCGAAGATCCTGGTGTGGGAATTCTCCCCGCTGTACCGCCTGGACCAGGAAACCATCTGGCGGCAAATCCTTGGCCTGCTCGATGACGGCTGCGACGACCGCCCGGCCCTGATGAGCGCCAGCACCACCCTCAAGCCCGGCAAGAACGAGCTGATGGTCAACGGCAAGGGCGGCGTGATCAAAGACCTGATCAACCGCAACCTGCAGATGGACGTCAAGTTCGAAGACCCGTCGGTGAAGGTGTTGCAAGCGACCCTGTGGTACCTCAACGGCCGCCATGAGGACATCAAGCTGGAAAAACCGGAAACCTCCGACACCGACGGCCGCTTTGTCTTCCAGATGCGCGAAGACGAAGACTGGGCCAGCCAGAGCCTGCTGGCGTTCGAGGTACAGGGGCCGGAAAACGGCACCCAGAAGGTCGAGGCCAAGCTCTGCAAACGCAACAACTTCGCCGTGCCTGCGCAAACCGCGCAGGCCGGCCAGTGAGGCGACCCATGACCCATCTGAAGCACATCTTTCGCCCCGCCCTCCTCGCGTTGGCCCTGTTCGGCGGTGCCGCGCACGCCGCGCTGGTACCGCCCCAGGGTTACTACGAGGGGATCGAAAAGCTCAAGACCGGTGACGGCAACTTCCGCTGTGAAGCGGCGCCCAAGCCATACACCGGCGCACTGCAGTTCCGCAGCAAGTACGAAGGCTCGGACAAGGCACGGGCGACGCTCAACGCAGCCTCGGAAAAGGCCTTCCGCAAGTCGACCGAAGACATCACCACCCTTGAGAAAGGCGTGAGCAAGATGGTTGGCCAGTACATGCGCGACGGCCGCCCGGCGCAGCTGGACTGCACCCTGGCGTGGCTGGGCACCTGGGCCCGCGCCGATGCGCTTTTGTCCACGGACTACAACCACACCGGCAAGTCGATGCGCAAATGGGCGCTGGGCAGCATGAGCGGTTCGTGGCTGCGCCTGAAGTTTTCCAACTCGCAGCCACTGGCCGCGCACCGGGCCGAGGCCGAGCTGATCGAAAAATGGTTCGCCCGCCTGGCCGAACAGACCGTGCGCGACTGGAGCGACCTGCCGCTGGAGAAGATCAACAACCACAGCTACTGGGCCGCTTGGTCGGTCATGGCTACCGCCGTCGCCACCGACCGCCACGACCTGTTCGACTGGGCCGTGAAGGAATACAAGGTCGGCGCCAACCAGGTCGATGACCAAGGCTTCCTGCCCAACGAAATCAAGCGCAAGCAGCGTGCGCTGGCTTACCACAACTACGCCCTGCCGCCGCTGGCGATGATTGCCAGCTTCGCCCAGGCCAACAACGTCGACCTGCGCAGCGAGAACAACTTTGCCCTGCAGCGCCTCGGCGAAGGTGTACTGGCCGGTGCACGCGACCCCAGCCACTTCAAGGCGCGTGCCGGTGAGAAACAGGACATGACCGACCTCAAGGTCGACGGCAAGTACGCCTGGCTCGAGCCCTGGTGTGCGCTGTACCACTGCGTTGGCGACACGCTTGAGCGCAAGCACGACATGCAGCCGTTCAACAGCTTCCGGCTGGGCGGGGACCTGACCCGGGTTTATGACCCGAACGCAGAGAGCAAAAAGTAACGCAAAACCCCTGTAGGAGCTGGCTTGCCTGCGATGGGCCGCAAAGCGGCCCCCGACAATCGCAGGGCAAGGCTTCGCCTTGCATCGCAGGCAAGCCAGCTCCTACAGGAATCTAGGTAGCCCGCCACATTTTTGTGGGGGGTTTGGGGGGCGCTTTGCCCTGGATGCTGTGAACAAATTAGGAGAACCGGGATGGTCTTCTCGTCCAACGTGTTCCTGTTCCTGTTCTTGCCGATCTTTCTCGGCCTGTATTACTTGAGCGGGCAACGCTATCGCAACCTGCTGCTGCTGGTCGCCAGCTACATCTTCTATGCCTGGTGGCGGGTGGACTTCCTGGCCCTGTTCGCCGGGGTCACCCTGTGGAACTACTGGATCGGCCTCAAGGTGGGTGCCGCCGGCGTGCGCACCAAACCCGCCCAGCGCTGGCTGCTGCTCGGCGTGGGCGTCGACCTGGCAATCCTTGGCTACTTCAAGTACGCCAACTTCGGCGTCGACAGCCTGAACGCGATCATGACCTCGTTCGGCCTGGAGCCGTTCGTCCTCACCCACGTGCTGCTGCCGATCGGTATCTCGTTCTACATCTTCGAGTCGATCAGCTACATCATCGACGTGTACCGCGGCGACACCCCGGCTACCCGCAACCTCATCGACTTCGCAGCATTCGTGGCGATCTTCCCGCACCTGATCGCCGGCCCCGTACTGCGCTTCAAGGACCTGGTCGACCAGTTCAACAACCGCACCCATACCCTGGACAAGTTCTCCGAAGGCTGCACCCGCTTCATGCAGGGCTTCATCAAGAAAGTGTTCATCGCCGACACCCTGGCCGTGGTCGCCGACCACTGCTTCGCCCTGCAAAACCCGACCACGGGTGACGCCTGGCTAGGCGCGCTGGCCTACACCGCGCAGCTGTACTTCGACTTCAGCGGCTACAGCGACATGGCCATCGGCCTGGGCCTGATGATGGGCTTCCGCTTCATGGAGAACTTCAAGCAGCCGTACATCAGCCAGTCGATCACCGAGTTCTGGCGGCGCTGGCACATCAGCCTGTCGACCTGGCTGCGCGACTACCTGTACATCACCCTGGGCGGTAACCGCAAAGGCACCTTCAACACCTACCGCAACCTGTTCCTGACCATGCTGCTGGGCGGCCTGTGGCACGGTGCCAACTTCACCTACATCATCTGGGGCGCCTGGCACGGCATGTGGCTGGCCATCGAGCGTGCGCTTGGCCTCGACACCAACCCGCAGCGCTTCAACCCGGTCAAATGGGCCTTCACCTTCCTGCTGGTGGTGGTCGGCTGGGTGATCTTCCGCGCCGAAAACCTGCACGTGGCCGGCCGTATGTATGGCGCCATGTTCAGCTTCGGCGACTGGCAGTTGTCCGAACTCAACAGCGCCCAGCTGACCGGCCTGCAGGTGGCCACCCTGGTAGTCGCCTATATCTCCCTGGCGTATTTCGGCCTGCGTGATTTCTACCGCAATGCCAAGCCAGCGCCCCAAGCCACGCCGGTGCAGGTCAACAACGACGGTTCGATCGGCCTGGACTGGACCCGGGTGATGACCCGCGCCCTGGTGCTGCTGCTGTTCGTGGCCTCGATCCTCAAGCTTTCGGCGCAAAGTTACTCGCCGTTCCTGTACTTCCAGTTCTGAGGCCGATGACATGAACCGCACATTACGCATTACTTACTCCCTGTCGTTCCTCGGTTTGCTGGTGGGCATGGGCGTGTGGTCCACCGGTGGCCTGCAAAGCTTTCAGCGCACCGAGCAGATGACCCTGCTCAACGGCAAGCTGGCCAAGGCCGCCGAGACCCACTACGACGCCGAGTTCCCGATCAAGCGCCTGGGCACCAACCTTTGGGCGGCCATGGACTTCAAGCTGTTCAACGAGGGCCGCCCCGGTGTGGTGCTGGGCCGCGACCAATGGCTGTTCAGTGACGAAGAGTTCAAGCCCACGGCTGGCGCCGAACAGCTGATGCAGGAAAACCTGGCGCTGATCCGTGGCGTGCGTGACACCTTGCAGCAGCACGGCAGCCAGCTGGTGCTGGCGATCATCCCGGCCAAGGCGCGCCTCTATTCGGAATACCTGGGCAAGGAGCAGCCGGCCAGCCTGCACGATGACCTGTACAACCAGTTCCATGCCCAGGTGCGCCAGGCCAACGTGTTCGCCCCGGACCTGCAAGCGGCCATGGAACAAGCCAAAGCGCGTGGCCAGGTATTCCTGCGCACCGACACCCACTGGACACCGATGGGCGCCGAAGTCGCCGCCCAGGCGCTGGCCGAGGCTGTAAGCCGGCAGAACCTGCTCAACGGTGACCCGCAAACCTTCGTCACCGAAGCCGGCAGCACGGCGCCCTACAAAGGCGACCTGACCAACTTCCTGCCACTGGACCCGCTGTTCAGCAACCTGCTGCCGGCCCCGGACAACCTGCAACAACGCAGCACCCGCCCGGCGCAAGCCGAGGGTGAAGGCGACGATGCACTGTTCGCCAACAACGAGATCCCGGTCGCACTGGTGGGTACCAGCTACAGCGCCAACCCGCACTGGAACTTCCTAGGCGCGCTGCAGCAGGCCCTGCGCAGCGACGTCGCCAACTACGCCGAAGACGGCCACGGCCCATTGCTGCCGATGCTCAAGTACCTGCAAAGCGATGCCTTCAAGAACGCCGCACCGCAAGTGGTGGTGTGGGAATTCCCCGAACGTTATCTGCCGATGAAAAACGACCTCAGCAGCTTCGATCCACAGTGGATCGCCCAGCTGAAAAACTCCCGTAAATCCGAAGAAAACCTGGCCTTGTCGTCCACTCGGACGAACCACTGAACGATAGAGAGGAAATGCACATGACTACCAAGACTTCCATTGCCAAAGCCCTCACCCTCGCGGCCGGCCTTTCCCTTGCTTCAATGCAGGCCTTCGCCGGTGCCGACGCCGCCCTGTACGGCCCGAGCGCACCGAAAGGCTCGACATTCGTGCGCCTGTACAACGCAGCCAGCGCACCGGCCGCCGCGTCGGTCGGCAACACCCAGATCAAGCAGGTTGGCGCCCAGGCCAGCAGCGACTTCAGCTTCCTGCCAGGCGGTGACTACACCGCCCAGGTCGGCGGCAAGAGCGTGCCGGTGAAGCTGGCCTCGGACAAGTACTACACCCTGGTCAACAGCGGCACCGGTAACCCGCAGCTGATCGAAGAACCACCGTTCAAGAACAAGCAGAAAGCCCTGGTGCGCGTGCAGAACCTGAGCGACCAGCAGCTGACCCTGAAAACCGCCGACGGCAAGACCGAAGTGGTCAAGCCGGTGGCCGCCAACGGCCGAGGCGAGCGCGAAATCAACCCGGTCAAGGTCAACCTGGCGCTGTACCAAGGTGACAAGAAAGTGGGTGACGTGAAACCCGTCGCTCTGGAGCGCGGCGAAGCCGCCGTGCTGTACGTAACCGGTTCCGGCAACGCCTTGTCGCCGGTGTGGGTAACTCGCCCCGTGGCTAGCAACTGATCCCCCTGCCTTTAACGACTATTGGAGAAACATGATGATCCCGGTAATTCTTTCTGGTGGTAGCGGTTCGCGTCTGTGGCCTCTGTCGCGCAAGCAGTTCCCCAAACAGTTCCTGGCCCTGACCGGCGAACACACCCTGTTCCAGCAAACCATCGAGCGCTTGGCGTTCGAAGGCATGGACACGCCAATCGTGGTCTGCAACAAGGACCATAAATTCATCGTCCAGGAACAGCTGGCTGCGCTGAAGCTGGAAACCCAAGGCATCCTGATGGAGCCGTTCGGCCGTAACACCGCGCCGGCCGTGGCCCTGGCCGCCATGAAACTGGTCAACGAAGGCCGCGACGAGCTGATGCTGGTGCTGCCCGCCGACCACGTGATCGACGACCAGAAGGCCCTGCAGCGCGCCCTGGCTCTGGCCACCATCGCCGCCGAGCGTGGCGAAATGGTGCTGTTCGGCGTGCCGGCGACCAAGCCGGAAACCGGCTACGGCTACATCCGCTCCAGCCAGGACGCCCTGCTGCCCGAGGGCGTGGCGCGCGTGGCCCAGTTTGTTGAAAAACCCGATGAAAAACGTGCAGCCGAGTTCGTCCAGGCCGGTGGCTACTTCTGGAACAGTGGCATGTTCCTGTTCCGTGCCAGCCGCCTCCTCGAAGAACTGAAAAAGCACGACGGCGATATCTATGACACCTGCGTGCTGGCCCTGGAGCGCAGCGAGGAAGAGGGCGATGTGCTGAGCATCGACGAAGCCACCTTCGCCTGCTGCCCAGACAACTCCATCGACTACGCGGTGATGGAAAAGACCCAGCGCGCCTGCGTGGTGCCGATGTCTGCCGGGTGGAGCGACGTGGGCTGCTGGTCGTCGCTGTGGGATGTGCATGAGAAGGACGACAACGGCAACGTCACCAAGGGCGACGTGGTGGTGCAGGACAGCCGCAACTGCATGATACACGGCAACGGCAAGCTGGTGTCGGTGATCGGCCTTGAGAACATTGTGGTGGTCGAGACCAAGGACGCCATGATGATTGCCCACAAGGACAAGGTCCAGGGCGTCAAGCAGATGGTCAAGACCCTCGACGAGCAGGGCCGTACTGAAACCCAGAACCACCTGGAAGTGTATCGCCCATGGGGCTCGTACGACTCGGTGGACATGGGCGGCCGCTTCCAGGTCAAGCACATCACCGTCAAGCCGGGTGCCAGCCTGTCGCTGCAGATGCACCACCATCGCGCCGAGCACTGGATCGTGGTGTCCGGCACTGCCGAGGTCACCTGTGACGAGAACGTGTTCCTGCTGACCGAGAACCAGTCGACCTACATCCCGATCGCCTCGGTGCACCGCCTGCGCAACCCGGGCAAGATCCCGCTGGAGATCATCGAAGTGCAGTCCGGCAGCTACCTGGGCGAGGATGACATCGAGCGCTTCGAGGATGTGTATGGCCGCACCTCCACGCCGGTCGAGCGTGGGGTATCGGTCAAGACCATTGCCCAATAAGTGAACCTTGGGGCCGCTTTGCGGCCCTGTCGCGGGACAAGCCCGCTCCCACAAAGGCTGGGAGCGGGCTTCGCGCTTTTGAGCCCTCCCCCATTTCAGGCTACGATGGTCAGACCCCGCGCATTCAAGGTCTGCAAGCCCCATGATCATCGGTGCCTTCCTCATCCTTACCTGGCTGGTACTGCTGTTGCGCTACCCGGCCAAGGCCCTGCCGATCTCGCTGGCCGCCGTATTTGGCCTCGGCCTGGTGGTGCTGTTCGTCGCCTGGCAAGACAACCGCGAAACCTCGCAACTGGCCCGCCTGGACCTGCGCCTTGCCTATGCCCCCGAACAATGCCCGGCCGACCGTGCGTTGCAGGTACACATGAAAAACGGCAACAAGGCCCCGCTGACCGAACTGCGCTGGCGGGTGGCGGCGTATGCACCAGGCGACACGGTGAACCTGGCCGAAAGCACCTACAACGCCCCGCGCTACCGGGGGCCGGGTGATTTGCAGCCGGGGGCCGAGTGGAAGGACTGCCTGCCGTTGCCACCGCTGCGCTCCGGGTACCGGCCACAGACCCTGGAATTTCGTGCCGAGCACCTGCAAGGTACATTTGCCAATTGATATATCGCCTGTAC
>Ga0308157_10002119_pt1 | contig 34758 bp, 27 predicted proteins | sample PhyBR1_FD_201035 | JGI IMG/M metagenome (GOLD analysis project Ga0308157, IMG submission 201035) | Phyllosphere microbial communities from UC Gill Tract Community Farm, Albany, California, United States - DLSLB.R1 | ecosystem: Host-associated > Plants > Phyllosphere > Unclassified | place: USA... | reverse complement strand
AACCGAAATATTCCATCTTATTTTTATTTATTTAAGACAAAGATGCGAAGTTTTTTAATGTTCCAAAGTAACTTTAGTAACAGTTTAAAATATTATTTTTTGCTATGTTTTTAATTTTGTTTTATTTGTTTGATTTTTAAATAGATATGTTTAATATGTTCTGATTTATTTGTATTTCTATAGGCATTATAGACGTTATTTTTAGCCGAAAATTTGATATGTTTTACTAGAATTCAATCTTGAGATGAGTATCTAATTTGAGCTAAAAATGTTTTTTTTGCAATTGAAATTAACCTTAGCTTAAAAAATAAAAACTATTCATTTTACGAAAACGTTTTCTTTTATTTATTGATTAATTCACAAAAATGAGATGTATTGTTTGAGGAAAACGTCGTATTTTTACAAAAAAATATATATTATGAATTTGACACAAGAAGAATGGGCTTCTAAAAAAGAGGCTGATGAAAACGCAGTTCTGTTGGATGTTAGAACCGAAGATGAATGCGACCAAGGCATAATAGAAGGTGCTATTAATATAGATATTCATAAAGGACAGGAATTTGTTGATGCTATTGTAGCATTAGATAAAAGCAAAAATTATTACGTGTATTGCCGTTCAGGAATGAGAAGCGCAAAAGCATGTGAAATCATGAATGAGTTAGGGATTGAAAACACCTATAACTTGCTCGGCGGAATTATCGAATGGGAAGGTGATATCGTTTAATCACAAGTAAAGAGGCATAGACCTCTTTTTAAATTTATTGGAAATAATAAAATAACCAAAGCATGAATACAATACCTGAAGAATTTCAAATTAAGTCACTACTTAATCAAGATACATATTTAGTAAACGGCGAATTAAAAAAATGGACAGGGAAAACAACACCTGTATATTCAACTATATCTTCGACCGAGAAATATGAGCCAACTTTATTGGGTTCAATCCCTTTTATGGGCGAAGCTGAAGCCTTAGAAGTAGCAGAATCAGCAGAGGCTGCATTTAATAACGGACAAGGATTATGGCCAACAATGAAAGTTGTTGATCGTATCAAATGCATGGAGAATTTCGTTACTCAAATGAAAGAAACCCGTACAGAGGTGGTTAAACTTTTGATGTGGGAAATCGGTAAATCATTAGGAGATTCAGAAAAAGAATTTGACAGAACGGTAGAATATATTTATGATACCATTCAAAGTTATAAAGAACTAAATAGCGACAGTGCACATTTTTCTAAAGTGCAGGGAATTAATGCTATGGTTCGTAGAGGTCCTATTGGAGTTGTATTATGTCTTGGACCTTACAATTACCCATTAAACGAAACATTTACGTTGCTTATTCCAGCTTTGATTATGGGGAATCCTGTGATTTTCAAACCTGCTAAACATGGTGTATTATTGATTTCGCCATTGTTAGAAGCTTTCAGAAACAGTTTCCCAAAAGGTGTAATTAGCATCGTTTATGGTAGAGGACGTGAAATTGCTTCACCAATTATGAGATCTGGAAAAGTAGATATTTTGGCCTTGATTGGAAATAGTAAATCGGCTATTGCTTTGCAAGATCAGCATCCAAACAAAAACAGATTGCGTTTGGTACTTGGATTGGAAGCTAAAAATCCAGCGATTATATTACCAGATGCCGATTTGGATTTGGCAATTCAAGAATGTATTACAGGAACTTTATCTTTCAACGGGCAACGTTGTACGGCTTTGAAACTGATATATGTTCACGAAAACATGGCTGCAGAATTCAATAAACGCTTTACAGCCAAAGTTGATTCATTAGTATTTGGTAATCCTTGGGAAAAAGGTGTTTCATTGACTCCGCTTCCAGAGGTTGAAAAACCAGGTTACATCCAGAAATTAATTGAAGATGCTACAAGCAAAGGCGCTAAAATAATCAATGCAAAAGGAGGAGTACGAACTGAGAATTTTATTTTTCCAGCGGTTTTGTTTCCTGTAACTAAAGATATGGATGTATATCGTGAAGAGCAATTTGGACCTGTTATTCCAGTTTTGACTTTCAAAGATATCCAAGAGCCTCTAAACGATATGGCCGAATCAAATTATGGTCAACAAGTGAGTTTGTTTGGTAAAAACATCAAAACTATTGCACCGCTAATTGATACTTTGGTGAATTTGGTTTGTAGAGTAAACTTAAATAGTTCTTGCCAACGAGGACCAGACGTTTTCCCTTTCACAGGAAGAAAAGATTCTGCAACTGGAACATTAAGTATTCACGATGCTTTACGTTCGTTCTCAATCAGAACCTTTGTAGCTTCAAAAGACAATGCTTATAACAACGAAATTTTACAAGAATTGTTGAACAGTAAAGAGTCTAATTTTATCAATACTGATTATATTTTGTAATCATTTTTAAAATTTTTAAAGACCGTCTCATTTTCAAAAATGAGGCGGTTTTTTGTTTTTATATAATTAAGTTGAAGTTGTAATTTATTGTTTTTTAATGTGATAAAGAAATAATATTGCCAAAATGCTTATATTTGTTAAGGTCGTTTCATTGTTATTTGATTCTTCCAGTTTTAACTTACTTCATATAATTCTAAAATGAATTGCTATCAAAAAGAAAGCAAAAATAGTAGCCAATAATGTTCACGATTATTTACATCGCGAGCCTTATCATGTGCATCCCAGATTGAAATTCATACCTAACATAATCATAAATGGCATCTGCCTTTTGATAGCTATTGCATTAATAAGTACCATTTTATATTTATTATTTAATTATTTGATTAAGGCTTTTTATAATTTATAAGATTAAATCAGATTTTACATTATAAGTCTTTTTTTGCGCATTTCAATTCTTTTCAAATAACCTTTTGACTATAAAAAGCTCATGTTCCATTAAGAATTAAAGAGCCGATAAATTATACCATTTGATAATAGGGTTTTTATGTCAGAAAAAAATGTATTATATATGAAATAATTAAAAAACTTGCTTCGTATTATATATTTACTAATTTTGCACTGTTATTTATGGGTTTGTTTGAATTTTTCTCAGTAACATGATAAATATCAGTTTTTTTGCTATAACGATTTCATACATTTGATGTATAATTTAAATAGCACGGTCATGAAAACAGATTTTAAATTTTTGGTACTGCTCGCTTTTTTATTTATTGGAATTGGAAAAAATTATGGTCAGGAAATAAGTTGGACCGCACCGGAATATTCCAATTCATTAAAAAATCCTTTTGCAGGGGATAAAAAGGCAACAGATGAAGGAAAAGTGATTTACAACCAAATGTGTGTATTATGTCACGGAACGAATGGTCATGGAAATGGAGAAGCAGGTTTAACATTAGAGCCGCGTCCAGCTAATTTTTTAGCCTTGCATGTTAAAAATGAAACCGATGGCGCTATTTTTTGGAAAATAACCAACGGAAAAGCTCCAATGGCAACTTATTTTGAAATATTAACAGACGATCAACGATGGAAGTTGGTAAATTATATAAGAGAATTAGAAAAAAAATAATTTTGAATTAGTAACCGAATAATTTTTTTTTTTAAAACCGTTACCACTTAATTTATTTAAGGAGTAACGGTTTTTTTATTTCTACGATTCTGATTTTCTAAGAGATTAAACTCAGAAATTTAATGACTCAGCAACTCAGAAACTTAGCAACTTTTATTTAAGTGAAGCCATATCAATTACAAAACGATAACGAACATCGCTTTTAAGCATTCTTTCGTACGCTTCGTTGATGTCCTGCATTTTGATTAATTCAATTTCGGATACAATATTGTGTTCTCCACAAAAATCAAGCATTTCCTGAGTTTCGGCAATACCGCCAATCAAAGAACCCGCTACGGATTTTCTGCCCATAATCAATGGAACAGAATTCAAAAATGGGTCCAATGGTCCTAAATAACCAACTAAAACAATTGTTCCATTCACATTCAAAGTGCCTACGTATGGATTGATATCGTGAACGTAAGGAACCGTATCAATAATTAAATCAAATTTCCCAATCACGCTATTTATTTGGTTGTCATCTGTCGAAATAACTACAGCATCGGCGCCTAAATCCAATGCATCTTTTTCCTTGCCAGGACTTCTTGAAAAAAGTGTCACGTCAGCACCCAAACCTTTCGCCAATTTGATAGCCATGTGTCCTAATCCGCCCAAACCAACTACGGCAACTTTGCTTCCTTTACCAACCTTCCAGTGGCGAAGTGGCGACCAAGTCGTGATTCCGGCACATAATAACGGAGCTGTAGCAGCCAAATCAAGATTCGCAGGAACTTTTAGAACAAAGTGCTCATCCACCACAATTTTCTCAGAGTAACCGCCTAAAGTTGGTCCTCCCAAGTATTTATCCTCGCCGTTGTAAGTTCCAACCCATCCATTCGAACAATATTGCTCCAAATCATGTTTGCAATTATCACAAGTCTGACATGAATCTACCAAACAACCTACAGCTGCAAAATCGCCTACTTTTAACTTGCTAACTCCGTCCCCAACCTTAGTCACTTTCCCAACAATTTCGTGACCAGGAACCGCTGGATAAGTGGTAAAACCCCAATCATTTCTGGCCGTGTGTAAATCGGAGTGGCAAACCCCGCAATACAAAATTTCAATTTCAATATCGTTTGCAGTCAGCTCTCTGCGTTGTATTTCCATTTGTTCCAAAGGTGCTTCAGCAGTTTCTGTACCGTATGCTTTTACTTTCGTTGTTCCCATATTTTTACTTTTTATGTTAGATTTTATGTTCAATTGTATGTGTAATAAAGATATTTTAATTTAAGATAATTAGTTGTTTATTAGTATTTTAAATTTAAATTTTAGGAGCATAACAATTTCGTTTTCAACAGCTTTAGTCCCGCTGTCCTTCCAATCTTTTATCTCGTTTTGAGAACGAGATAAAAGGATTTTCCCTCCCATCGGGGCTAGTTTAGAAATTTAGTTTTTCATAAGAACAAACCCAAAATTCTCATTCAGAACCTGTACGATTAGGATTGTAATTATGTTTATTAATTATTTACACTTTGATATTCTTCGTCAGTAACTGGTGAAAGCCAGGTTACCTGTACATCGTCTTTGTAATTGGTTATAGCAATATGAGCCATTTTACTTGTCGCAGAAGCTCCGTGCCAATGCTCTACATTTTCAGGAATATTGACTACATCTCCTTTTTTGATCGGTTGTGCTGGTTTATTTTTTTCCTGATAAAAACCATTTCCCTCAATTACAATTAATACCTGACCTTTTGGATGTGTGTGCCAGTTTGTTCTTGCATTTGGCTCAAAAGTCACACAGCCTGCCGAAAATTCATTGTTTTTATCTTTTGCAACCAAAGCCGTCAAAAATGCGTTTCCGCTAAACCATTCGTTTGGTAAAGGCTGTCCTTTTGGGAATATTTCTGTTGTGCCCATTGTTTCTGTTGTTAAGTTATTGAGCAAATCTTTGTGTAATTAATTTCACAATTTTAATTCATCTAATTCGTGACCCGAGCGATAGCGAACAGGCGAAGCAAATTCGTGTCTAACCTTTAATTCAAAAATCGATACTCATTCGGAGTATATCCAGTCGTTTTCTTGAACATTCGATTAAAATGCTGCGGATATTTAAAACCCAATTCAAAAGCAATTTCACTAACTGATTTGTCAACATCAAAAATGCGTTCTTTAGCAAGGTCAATTATTTTTAACTGAATATGTTCCTGAGCGGTTTTGCCCGTTTCTTTTTTAATTAAATCCCCAAAATAATTTGCAGAAAGATGTAAGCATTCAGCAAAATAACTCACACTTGGAAGCCCGAGTTTATTAGGATTCTCTGATTTAAAATATTCATTTAGCAATTGCTCAAATCGGGATAATATTCCAGAATTTAGATTTTCCCTTGTTATAAATTGCCTGTCATAAAAACGAACACAATAGTTCAGCAATAATTCAATCGTATTGATGATGATGCTTTTGCTGTGTTTGTCGATTGTTTGTTGCAATTCAAATTTAATTTTGTCGAACAACTCTTTTATAATCTGGCGTTCTTTTTCAGACAAATGCAAAGCTTCGGTTATTTCGTAGGAGAAGAAAGTGTATGTGTCCATTCGTTTACCCAATTCGCTTCCTTTCAATAAATCCGGATGAAAAACAAGTCCTAGGCCAGTCGGTTTGTAATTCTCATCATTATTGATTTCCATTACTTGTCCGGGACCAATAAATATAAGTGTACCTTCTTCATAATCATACGTTTTTCGACCGTATTTCAATTCTCCGCAATCGCCACCTTTTAAATAAATGCTGTAAAAGGCTAAATTCATTTTAACGTGATTAGGAAGCATTTTGCTATCCGAAACATCAAAAACACTAATCAGCGGATGAGTGGTTTCGATTCCCCTCAAAGTGTTGTATTGTGATATTTTATCAATTTTTAGAATAGTGTTCATCGCCTTTTCTTTAAATTTATAATACAAATATAAGGTGCATATAATTAGAATGTTGGTCTTGAAACTCAAATCAGTAAAAATGGTAATAACAACCGTAATTGATATACAACGAGGGTTTCTTTATTATGAGAAATTTGTATAACTATTAATGCTATAACACTAAATGACAAGAAAATGAAAACACGAAAATTAGGAAACAGCGGAGTGGAAGTATCCGCTTTGGGATTGGGATGCATGGGATTGAGTTTTGCTTACGGTCCCGGTTTAGATAAAGAACAAGGAATAAAATTAATCAGAGAGGCTTACGAAAAAGGCATTACTTTTTTTGACACCGCTGAGGCTTACGGAATTGCCAATGAAGAATTAGTAGGCGAGGCTTTAGCACCGTTTAGAAAAGATGTTGTTATTGCTACCAAATTTGGATTCAAAGGAGGAAATGCAACTATGGGTGTGGACAGCCGACTAGAAAACATACGCGCTGTCGCCGAAGAATCTTTACGAAGATTAAAAACCGATGTTATCGATTTATTCTACCAACACCGTGTTGATCCAAATGTTCCTATCGAAGATGTTGCTGGCACTGTAAAAGAATTGATTAAAGAAGGGAAGGTGAAACATTTCGGACTTTCGGAAGCGGGAGTCAGTTCCATTCGAAAAGCGCATGCTGTTCAGCCCGTAACGGCATTGCAAAGCGAATATTCAATTTGGTGGAGAGAACCAGAATTGGAAATCCTGCCAACACTCGAAGAATTAGGAATCGGTTTTGTGCCTTTCAGCCCTTTGGGAAGAGGATTTCTAACAGGAACTATTACCGATAAAACACAATTTGAGTCATCCGATTTCAGAAATAATTTACCGCGTTTCAACGAAGAAAATAGAAAAGCCAATCAAAAATTAGTGGATTTACTAAGTGGAATAGCTTCACAAAAAGAAGCAACTCCAGCGCAAATTGCATTAGCTTGGCTTTTAGCACAAAAACCATGGATTGTTCCTATTCCAGGCACTACAAAGTCACACCGATTGACCGAGAATGTTGCTGGTGTTTCTGTTAATTTATCAGCGAGTGATATTCAGGGCATTGATGAAGCTGTTGCAAAAACCAATGTGCAAGGAGAACGATATTCAGCCTATATGCAAAGTCATGTTGGCAAATAAAAAAACCTGCTGTTTACACAGCAGGTTGATCGAATAAAAATTAGCCCCCAATATATTATTGATTAAAAATGTTCATCGTTGAAAACAAATCTTCTAAACATTCAGAGATTTATTTTGTTGTTGTAGTTGTAGTCGTAGTTGATTTTTTTGCCTGAGTAGTAGTATCAACAATTGTTGTGTCTGCTGGTGTTGTGTCTGGTTCTGGAACTTGAGTAGTATCAACTGTTGTAGTTACCGAATCTGTAGTAACTGTAGTAGAATCAGTTGATGGTTCGGTTTTTTTACATGAAACTGAAAGTCCGGCGATCAGGACAACAATAGCTATTTTGGATTTAAATGAAGTTTTCATAATGTTACTTTTTTTAATTTTGGTTAATAATTTTAATACTTCAAAATTAAATTTTACCTAGCATTCGTTGTTATATAATTTTACTTTTTTGTTACATAATTTCCTACTTCGAATTTTTTATGGGAGCAGAACATTCTCGTTTACATCAACATTAGTCCCGCTGTACACTATATCTTTTCCTCGCAAAAAAAGCGAGAAAAAGGATGCCGTTTCCATCGGGGCTAGGCGAGAGGTTTAGTAATTCTAATCATGTAGAGAAACTATTTAGAATTATCTTTGCAGTAAATAATGTAAAGAATAAGTAATAAATGAGTAACTCACAATTTATAAGATACGAAGACAACAATAACGTATGGTTGTCTCAAAAAAGCGACCAGGAATTTAACTTTACAGATTATGGTATAATGCCAACTGTCCTTAGTAGTGAAGCCGAAGTTGGCCAAGCAATGTTGAATGAGCTTTACAGCACCGCAAAATCAAAAGAAGGAGATATTAACATTGCGCTTCTTGGCGGTAGAGGTGCCCAAGAGTTACACCGTTTGTTGGGAGAGTTGGCTAAGTCGACGCAACAGGATGAACTTCTCGCCAGACTGAATGTGTTTACTCAAGATGCACTTGCACCTTTGGGAATGAATAATGGTTTAAGTTTTGTTAGAGATTTTGAGCGTATTTTAGGTGAAGCCTTTTTCAAAAAAATAAAAAGCTTTACACCAATGCGAACCGATACAAAAGATATAGAGTCTGGACTTATAGAGTATTTGACTACATTGGAAAAATTAGGTGGTTTGGATATCTTTTTTATCGGTCACGGTCCCGAAGAAAATCAAGCGTCGCACCTTGCTTACATTAAACCTTTCTCTGGAGCGCAGCCTCATCATATTGCAGGGATAATTCCAATATCTAGTAGTATTTTGGAACATCACATTAGCAAGTTTAAAGCCGGTGGAAGCCTTGTAAATGAAAATGATGAAAAGGAATGCCGATCAGCAGAGTATATTCTCACTTTAGGACCAGCCGCGATATTACAGGCAAAAAAGATTGTTCAATCTGTCGTAGACGCCGATTCTGCTCCTGCCAAAATTCAAACCTATGCAAAGGTGCTTAATACCAACCTGAGTTCAAATGCAGCCGAAGCGTTACAGCAATTAAATGCAAATCCTGGGTTATGGATAAAGTTACATCCTAATACTAAATCTTTTGTGTTGCCTAATTTGGGGTTGTAATGAAGTAAAAACTAGTCAGATCTGGTGCTCGTTAAAAATGAGTACCAGTTTAGAGATTTTTTAAAGTATAGTATTTGTAAAAATTCTTTCTTAGTAAGAATTGACAAAATATGGGAACTCTGAAGTATAAATAAACAAGTAGTTATTAATAGTTTGCATTAGTCTAGTTTGTCATTCTGAGGAACGAAGAATCTCAGCAAGTAACTCGACAATTAATATAAAATTTTTGAGGAATAATGGAGTTTTATGTAAATAAGTTATTCAAAAAATCTAAGTCTTGGTTAATTGTTTTTATCAATTGAATTTTTTTATCTTTTCGCCACCCTTTTAGTTCTTTCTCCCGCATAATTGCTTGCTGAATCCAAGTGAATTTTTCATAATAAAGTAAAAATTCGACATTATATCGTGAAGCAAAACTTTTATTTTCTCCTGTAATATTTTCTTTATGCTGATTTAAGCGAATCCTTAAATTATTGGTCACACCAATATAAAGTACAGTTTTAGATTTATTAGTTATGATATAAACATAATACGTATGATACCCCTGTTGTAAATCCATATAAACAAAGTTATATTTTTTTTGAATTATTTATTTTCTCATTTGCAAATTATCCATCAAGTTTGTCATTCCGACGTAGGAGGAAACTCCACAAGAAGCTCGACAAATGAATATTAACTTTGACAATAAAGACTGCGAAGATTTTTCGTTCCTCAGAATGACAAAAATGCGGAAAAACTTTGAGAATTGCATTGTATAACGATTGTATTTCCACTACATTATCCATCAAGTTTGTTACTCCGACGTAGGAGGAAACTCTGCAAGAAGCTCGACAATGAATGTGAAATACTTTGAGAATAAGGTTGCGAAGATTCTTCGTTCCTCAGAATGACAAAAATGCGGAAAAACTTTGAAAAATTTCGATTGTATAACGATTTTATTTCCACCACTTTATTCATCAAGTTTGTCATTCCGACGTAGGAGGAAACTCCACAAGAAACTCCACAATGAATGAGAAAATACTTTGAGCATAAAGATTGCGAAGATTCTTCGTTCCTCAGAATGACAAAAATGCGGAAAAACTTTGAGAATTGCATTGTATAACGATTGTATTTCCACCACCTTATCCATCCAGTTTGTCATTCCGACGTAGGAGGAAACTCCGCAAGTAGCTCGACAATGAATGTGAAATACTTTAAGAATAAGGTTTGCGAAGATTCTTCGTTCCTCAGAATGACAAAAATGTGGCAAAATTTTGTAAAATTTCGATTGTATAACGGTTGTATTTTCCGTCAACTTATCCACCCAGCTTGTCATTCCGACGCAGGAGGAAACTCCACAAGAAGCTCGAATGAATGTGAAATACTTTGAGGATAAGGATTGCGAAGATTCTTCGTTCCTCAGAATGACAAAAATGCGAAAAAACTTTGAGAATTGCATTGTATAACGATTGTATTTCCACCGCTTTATCCATTCAGTTTGTCATCAGACGAAGGAGGAAACTCCACAAGTAGCTCGACAATGAATATTCTAAAAAAAAAATGCTGTAAAACCTAAGTCTCACAGCACTTCTTCCCCAAATTAAAAAACCAATTATTATTCCTTTATATCATCACCTTCTTTAATTTCTTCGCTGGCGATCTTTACCATTTTATCATTCGAATTTAAGTCACCAAAAATCTCTACTTTATCGTCGATTTCTCTTCCTTTTTTGACATCAATTCGGTGGGCTTTGTGATTGTCAACACGGATTACAAAAGTTCCTTCGGCTGAATTTACCAATGCTGATTTTGGAACTACAAACGTGCTGTCTTTTGCGTTAAGCGGCAAAATCACTTCGGCAACCATTCCTGGTAGTAAATTTGCTTTGGTGTTTTGAACGTCCATTTCTACACGTTCTGAACGTAGTTTCAAATCCAAAGCGCCAGACATTCTCTGAATCTTCGCTTTAAAAGTATCCGGCAGTGATTTTACATTAAAACTCATTTCGTCACCATTGTGTAAATAACCGGTGTACAACTCAGGAATAGAAACCGCTAAACGCAATTTGTCTTGTTGTTGAATTGTCAGCAAAGGCAAATCCGAACCTTTTCCGGCAGGACCAACATAAGTTCCTAAATTCACATTTCTTGCCGCAACAACGCCATCAAAAGGAGCACGGATTTCGAGATAGCCTCTCATAATCGAAACTTCTTTGTGTGCCGCAATGGCCGCTTGATATTGAGCGTAATCAGAATTTTTCTTTCCATTGGCCATTTCCAAATCGTTTTTTGAAATCGTTCCTTCTACTTTGCTCGTTTCGTACAAACGGTTATAAGTGCTTTTGCTGGTTTCATAAATGGCCTGCATCGATTTTAATTTCGATTCGGCTGCGGCCAATTGTGAACTGATTTCAGGAGCTTCCAAAACAATCAAAAGCTGTCCTTTCTTCACTTCCGAACCAATGTCAACCTTTAATATTTTGACAAAACTGCTCACTTTGGCATACAGATCCACTTGTTGAAAGCCTGTTAATTCGGCTGGCAAACGCAATTCTGTGGTTAGTTTTTCTTTGCTTAAAAGAAAAGTTTCTGTTTTAGGTTCGATTTCTACAGCCTTAGTTTCTTCTTTCTTGGAATTACAACTGTTTAGAAACAATAAGGCTACAAATAATAACGAGGTTGATTTTATAATTTTAGTTTTCATAAATATGGAAATTTATTTTAATGGCGTTTCATTTTAGATTTTTTTTAACCACATAGAGACATAGCTATTCTTTGTATAAAAAAGACATTCCATTTTTGATAGAAAATATAGCTATTTGAAAAGTGTTAACTTCTATTTAATCTTTAAAAGAAATAAATCTATATTTCTATGTGGTTATTTTTTTCTAATGTTTTTTTGTGTTTAATGATGAGATATAGTGGATACTTTCATTTTAATAAAATTATTTAACAACATAGAGACATAGCTATTCTTTGTATAAAAAGGCATTCCATTTTTGATAGAAAATATAGCTATGTGAAAAGTGTTAACTTCTATATAATCTTTAACAAGACAATAAATTTATGTTTCTATGTGGTTAATTTTCTAATGTTTTTTTGCGTTTAATGATGAGATATAATGGATACTTTCTTCGTCTTCAGGATCTAATGAAACAGATTTTGTCGAAGTATGTTCTTGTGCCCAGGCAAAAATTTGCGGAAGGATTAGCAATACAGCAAAAGTTGAAAACAACAATCCGCCAATAACCGCTCTTCCTAATGGTGAAACCTGATCGCCACCTTCTCCGTGTCCAATTGCCATGGGTAACATTCCCGCAATCATCGCCACAGAAGTCATGATAATTGGGCGAAGACGCAAGGCAGCAGCTTCACGAGCCGATTCTAAGGCATTGCCATTTCGTTTTCGCAATTGCTCGGCATTGGTAACTAATAAAACAGCATTGGCAATCGAAACCCCAACCGACATAATGATTCCCATATACGATTGTAAATTCAACGTTGAACCAGTGATTGTAAGCATCAACAACGAACCTAAAACTACCGCAGGAACCGTCGTTAAAATCACTAACGAAACCTTGAACGACTGAAAATTAGCGGCCAACATTAAGAAGATTACAAAAATGGCCACCAATAAACCAACTTGTAAACTGCTTAATGTTTCGCTCAATACTGTACTCATTCCGATTGGTGTGATGAATAAACCACGAGGTAATTCCCCTAACGAGCTTATCGTCGCACCCACATCTTTCGTCGCCGTCCCCAAATCGGTTTGATGAATGTTGGCAGTAACAGTAATATATGGCATCGCCCCTAAATTGTCATTTTCACCATTAACAAATCCTGGTGTAATTTTTGCCACGTCACTCAAAACAGGACGAAGCGAATTTCTCAACACAGGAATTTCTCCCATATCGGTTTTAGTTTTCATTTTATTCAAAGGAACCTGAACCTGAACATTCACAGATAAACCTGTTTTTTCATCTATCCAGGTGTTTTTCTCAGTATATCTAGATGATGAGGTTGAAGCAATCAACGAACGGGAAATATCATTCATATCCACGCCTAATTCGGCAGCACGAGTTCTGTCAATATCAATATTCATCGCTGGATAGTGAATTGGTTGCCCGATTTGTACATCTCTGAAATAAGAGAACTTTTTTAACTTCTCTACAATCTGATTGGCATAGGTTTCATTTCGTTTCTTGTCTTTTCCAGCAATTCGAATTTCAATTGGAGTAGGAGAGCCTTGACTCAAAACTTTATCGGTCAATTCTATAGGTTCAAACGAAATTTTTACATCGGGCAGAATCTTTTTAATTCTCGTTCTCAATTCATCTTTAAAATCATCCATGTCAGCATGATAATCTTTCAAACTTATTTGAAAAACAGCTTCATGTGGCCCGGCTGTAAATAAATAAATTGGATTAATCGAAAATAAAGAAGGGTGCTGACCAACGAAAATAGATGAAATTCCGATATGTTCTTTACCCACCATTTTGTCCATTTCCTTTAATACCAAAAGCGCTTTTTCTTCAGTACGTTCGATACGGGTTCCATCGGGAGCGCGCATTCTCAACTGAAATTGACTTGAATTTACTTTAGGAAAAACATCTTTTCCAATAAAAGTAATAAACACGACGGCAAGAATCGTAATACCTATCAAGTAAACTAACGAGGTCACTTTCTTGTATGGAAATAAACGATCCAAAGTTTTCATAAATTGAACTCGGAAACGCTCGAATGCACTTAGTTTTCCATCAGAATTAAAATCGTCTTTTTCGACCATATACTTTTTCTGCGTAATCAAATCTTTCTCCGATTCTGGAGTTAATCCGCAATCGTTGAATTCGGCTTCATCATCAGTAATATCAGGTGTGTGTTGGTGTTTTGGATGATCTTTCATCATCCAGTTAGCCATTACCGGAACGAATGTTTGCGAAAGCAAAAATGAAATGACCATTGAAAATCCTATTGCTAATGCTAAAGGCAAAAACAAAGCTCCCGGAATTCCAACCATCGTAAATGCTGGTGCAAAAACCGCCAAAATACAAAGCAGAATCAATAATTTAGGTAAAGCGATTTCCTTACAAGCGTCCCAAATCGCGAGCGCCTTGGGTTTTCCCATGTCGAGATGCTGGTGAATGTTTTCGATAGTTACGGTACTTTCGTCTACCAAAATTCCAATCGCCAAAGCCAATCCGCTCAACGACATTAAGTTGATGGTTTGTCCGAATAATTTCAAAAACAACACTCCAGAAATAATCGAAATTGGAATCGTCATAATTACGATCAAAGCCGCGCGTCTGTCGCCAAGGAAAAGTAAAACCATTAAACCGGTCAAAACCGCTCCGATAATTCCTTCGGTAATCAAACTTTTAACCGAATTGATTACATAAACCGATTGGTCAAATTCGTATGATAATTGTACATCTTCGGGAAGCGTACTTTGAATTTTAGGCAATTCTGATTTTAATTTCTGAACCACATCCCAAGTCGAAGCATCTCCCGCTTTGGCAATACTAACATAAACCGAACGTTTTCCATTTACCAAAGCATATCCATTGGTAATATCGGCACCGTCTTTTACAGTCGCAACGTCTCCCAATTTTAAGTTTTGAACACTGCCTTTAAACAACGGAATCTGTTCAAAATCCTTAATTTCTTTAATCGTATTGTTTGTTGGCGTAATATAGTTTTTGTCTCCAATTCTAACATTTCCCGAAGGAGCAGTTTGGTTATTCACACGAATGGCTTCTACAATCTGATCTGGTGTCAAATTGTGTGAACGCAATAAATCAGGATCTACGTTAACCTCTACCGTTCTTGGGCTTCCACCAAAAGGTGCTGGCGATAATAAACCTGGAATTGAGGTAAAAGAAGCACGAACATAAACGTTGGCCAAATCCTGTAATTCATTGTTTGACCTGATTTTACTGCTCAAAACCAACTGACCAATTGGCAACGAAGAAGCATCAAAACGAATAATAAACGGCGGTTGCGTTCCAGGAGGAAATCCCGCCTGAATTCTGTTGGATAAAGCACCCAATTCGGCGGCAGCCTGAGCCATATTCGTGTTTTCGTAATAGGTCAATTTCATAATCATTAACCCCTGAATATTTTTGGTTTCAACCGATTTTATACCATTGGCAAAAGGCAAAATATTGACATAATTTTTGGCAAAATAAGCCTCCATTTGGTCAGGTGTATACCCTCCAAACGGATGCGCGATATAGATTACCGGCAAATTCATTTTCGGAAGAATATCTACCTTAATGTCTTTGATTGCGCCAATTCCGAAGAAAAATAAACCTGCCACCAATACCAATATCGAGATGGGTTTGCGGAGTGCAAAACGTATTAAATTCATTAGGATCTATAATTAAAATTCATTTATAAATAAGTTGAAATCGCCCGTGGCTGCTACTTTTAGCAAATAGGATTGCCACACATTATTGTTGATGATATCGCGATCAATTTCGGCACGATTCAGCGTAAACATCGTTTGTGTCAAATCGGTCAAATCGGTTAAACCATTTTTGTATAAAGTCGATTTTTGTATGTAAGCTCTTTTTGCGGCATCGACCTGAATTGGCGCTTCGGCATAATTTTCGAGCGTGATTTTTATTTTATCATTGGCAAAATTCAATTGCGATTTCAATTCTCTGTCAGCCTGATTGTATTCTTCTTTTAAGGCTTCCGAAACAAATTTTTGCGCTTTTACCTGTTTGCTCATTCGAAATGGAGTCGTTAGATTCCAGGTAATTCCAACACCGATTAAATAATTGCTGCGATCCGGATTTACGCCGTCCCAATAATTTCGGGTAAAATTGTTCTGATTGACGGCATAGCCAGTTTCAAAACCAGAAGCACGGGTTTGCATAACTCCAAAAGCACTCATCGTTGGATAATAAAATCGCTTGAATAATTTAACCTGCTGATTACTATAATCAACTCTTGTTTTGTAAAATTGTAGTAATGGATGCAAAGTGTCTGCAGGCTTTTCATCGAAAGCTAATTGTTTTGGAATTTGATTGACAAACAAAGTATCAGTAACAAAATCCTGAGGAGCAACGCCCATCAAATCAACCAGTTTATTATTTTGTTCTTTAACGGTATTTCGAGCCAGATTCAAAGCGATTTTAGCCTTTGAAACTTCAGCGGTTGCCAATGTTGAATCTACTCCGGCCAATAATCCGTTTTTAACTCGGGCTACAGCAGTTTTTTTGAAAACTTCGGCGCGAACCAAATTCTTTTGTTGCGAAATCAACAAGCGTTGGCTTGCTAATAAATTCAGATAAGCCGAAGCAATTTTAATTTGCTGTTGGAATTTTTCCTGTTCCAAATCTTTTTCTTTGGCCTGAACATCAATTTTAGCCAAATTGATTTTTTCTTTTACTTTTCCAAAAGTGAAAAAATCCCAATTCATATTGACCAAATACAAAGCGCCAAAAGCTGAATTCCAATTTTGTTCTGGCAAAACTGGCCCAGAAGAAGCAGTTCCTAATCCATTAAAACCGTACAAAGCACCATTTTGACCATTGATTGTTCCGTAGTCTTGTTGAGCCGATAAGTTGAGGTTTGGCAAATAATCTCTGCGGGTTTGGTCGAGAGTTTCGCGCGAAGCCTTGCTGTAATTGGTTTTTGCTTTTATAGAACCATAGTTTTCAAGACCGATTTTCACAGCTTCTTTCAAAGATAAGGTTTGTGAAAAAACGGTATGAGCGAGAATCAAGAAAAAGAGAAAAGTAATTTTTTTGAAATACATAAAATTCAAATTGTAAAATTATGCTTCAAAATTATTTCTCTTCAACCGATAAATACGTCGTTAAATGATGTACTGCAATCATAAAATGACGAATTGAATTGGTCATTTATTGCCAATATTTATTGAAAAAATGTGGTTAATTTGTACACTATTTAAGTATGAAATGAATAAAAGATTTAATGATATAATGGAAAATAAATGGTGGCAGGAAATTGCTGTTGTTGGTTTTTCATTCACAATTTATACCCTGAAGAATGACTGGATGTTATTCAGTTCTTTCATTTCTATTTTGATGGGTATTTTTTTCTATTGCATTTTATACCTGCATGCTCAATTCAATCGATTTTTTATTCTTCCCATTTTATTCAGAGATAAAAAGCCGGTCGCATATACGCTTTTGACGCTGGTAACTGTGTTTCTTTTTTCAATTGTTTTATACGAATTGACGTCTTTGGATATGTTCAGCAAATGTCATTTGTATCAAAACTCGCATCAAAGAAGTTATGCGTATCAATTGGCGAGCGTTTTGGGAACTTTGGTTTGTATTTTGAGTCCGATAATTGTTTTTAAATTTTATAGAATAAATAAAAAACAAACCGATGAAACTTTGCTTTTCAATCAAATGCAATTGAATTCTTTGAAAGGTCAATTGAATCCTCATTTTTTATTCAATACTTTTAATACACTTTACGGAATCAGCTTGGAATTTCCAGAAAGAACTCCGGATTTGATCATGAAAGTGTCGCAATTGATGCGTTATCAACTCGAAAGTAACAACAAGCAATGCGTGACTCTAGAAGAGGAATTGGAGTTTATAAACAGTTATATTCAGCTCGAAAAAGAGCGTGTTGCTTACCGTTGTGAAATTACTTATGACAGTAAAATTGACAACGAAAATGCGTATAAAATTTCGCCAATGTTATTAATTGCTTTTATTGAAAATGCCTTTAAACACGGAACTTGCGCTATCGAAAAATGTTTTGTCCGAATCATTATTACTGTCGAAAACGGTTTGTTGCATTTGCATGTTGTAAATTCCATTCCAAAGAAAACGGATGTGGTTTCGACCAAAATAGGTTTAAAAAACACTATCGAACGTCTGAATCTCATTTACGGAAAAGACTATAAACTCGATATTAAAGACGATAAAAACACTTATATTGTAGATTTAAAAGTCCAACTTAAAAAAGCTGTATAATGAAGGAACCAAAAAAATGCATTATTGTTGACGATGAGCCGGCAGCGCATTATGTTTTGGCGAATTATATCAAGCAAAATCCACAGTTAGAGCTTGTTTTTAAATGCTATAATGGCATTGAAGCAATGGATTATCTTCGGGAAAATAAAGTGGATTTGATGTTTTTGGATATCAATATGCCCGAAATTTCAGGAATGGAATTATTGAAAATTCTTCCGAATCATCCCAAAACGATTTTGACAACGGCTTACTCAGAATTTGCACTCGAAAGTTATGAATATGGTGTGATTGATTATTTGTTAAAACCGATATATTTTCCAAGATTTTTGAAGGCTGTTGAGCGCTTTTTTTCTACAGAAAATAATATAAAAGCCGAACCTGAAGATGTTGTCAATTCTATCAATGTAAAAGTAGATGGCTATTTTATAGAAATTGAATTAGATCAGCTATTGTACGCCCAAAGTTTCGGTAATTATGTGAAGTTGCATACGATCAAAAAAACTTATTTGGCTTCGATAACAACCACTGAATTGGAAAAAGAATTGCCTGAAAACTTTCTCCGAATTCATAAGTCCTATATTGTTGCTTTGGATAAAATTGATGATTCTGACAAAGATTTTATATTTATAAAAAAAGAAAAACTCCCAATCGGAATTACTTATAAGCGTGAATTGACCGATAGAATAAAGAATAAAGAATAAAGAATAAAGAACAAAGAATAGAAATAAAGTGCTTACTAAACTCAATTTATTTCAAAAAGAAGCCTACTGAATTAATTTTTAGTAGGCTTTTTGCTTAGTGTTTTTTGAACTAAAATAATTCTCCCAAGTGTTTGTAGTTGGCTTTTACCGTTTCCAATACTTCATTCATTTTGCCACCTAACATCATTTTTCCCATAGATTCAGCGTACCCTAACATTTGATCATATTCTATTTTTGGAGGCATCGCCAATGATTCGGGATTGGTCATGATGTTTAGCAAAACTGGGCCTTCAGTTTCAAAGGCTTCTTTGATTGCGGAACGAACCATTTCAGGTCGGTGAACATTAATTCCGCGAAAACCCATTGCTTGCGCAATCATCGCAAAATCGGGATTTATCATATTTGTTTCATTATCGACTAATCCGGAAACCATCATTTCCAACTTGACCATCCCAAGTGCACGATTATTGAAAACAATTAACTTTATTGGCAATTGATATTGGTGGATGGTAGCCAAATCGCCAAGCAACATCGAAAGTCCGCCATCGCCACACAAAGCAACAACCTGTTGTTTTGGATGGCTTAATGCTGCACCGATAGCCATCGGCATCGCGTTGGCCATTGAGCCGTGGTTGAAAGAACCTAAAAGTTGCCTGTTGGGTGAAGCTGTCAGATATCGGGCGCCCCAAACACAACACATACCAGTATCAACGGTGAAAATAGCATCTTCGTTAGCAAGCTCATCTATTGTAGCGGCAACAAATTCAGGGCTAATTTTGTTTTCACTTCCTTCATCTTCAACGTATGTTCGCAATTGATGCTTCACTTTGGTGTATAATTCCAATTGAGCATTCAGGAAGCTTTTATCTGTTTTTTCATTTAATAGAGGCAAAAGCGCAGCAACAGTATCTTTGACATTTCCAGCCAAACCGAGATCTAATTTTGCCCTTCTTCCGAGAATTTCGGGACGCTCGTCAATCTGGATAATTTTATTTTTGTCCGGCATAAAATCATTGTATGGAAAATCAGTTCCCAACAGCAAAACCACATCGGATTCGTGCATCGCATGATAAGCTGAAGGCAGTCCTAAAAGGCCAGTCATCCCAACTTCAAAAGGATTTTCATATTGAATGCCCATTTTTCCTCTAAAAGAATAGCCAACAGGAGCTTTTAATAATTTGGCCAATGCAACAACTTCATCGTGCGCTTCGGATGCGCCAATTCCACAAAAAATAGAAATTTTAGGATATTGATTCAAAATTGTTGCCATCTCATTCATATCACTATCTACAGGACGTGAAATCGTTTGTGTGCGGTAAATTGACATCGCTGTCGGGCTTTCTTCAGCAGGCAACGCCGAAACATCTCCCGGAAGTCCAAATACAGCAACACCTTTCTGATGAATGGCGTGTTGAATGGCAGTTTGCAGGATTCTAGGAACTTGTTTGGCCGTGGTTGCAATTTCATTATAGCAGCTGCAGTCATCAAACAATTTGGTAGTATTTGTGGACTGAAAATAATTGATACCAAAATCAGGCGTATTTATTGTGGAAGCAATCGCAATTAAAGGAACACCACTTCGGTGTGCATCATAAAGTCCGTTTATCAGATGGACGTGTCCAGGGCCGCAGCTTCCGGCACAACAGGCAATTCCGTCAAGTTCTGCTTCGGCTGCAGCGGCATAAGCACCAACTTCTTCATGACGCACATGAATCCATTTTATATTTTCGTTTCTACGAACAGCATCGTTTAATTCGTTGACACTGTCTCCAGTAACAGCATAAATTCTTTTTACACCAGCTTCGACAAGCATTTCTACAATTTGGTCTGCAACTTTTTTACTCATCACTTAAATTTTTTGTATTTATTATTTAAAGGTATAAAATATTAAAGTACAGTGTTTTAGATATGGGAATCTTGAAACCTATTATCAAATAAATAAAATCACTTATAAATTGGAATTTGATAATCTTTTGGATTTATTCTATAACTGGAAATATCATTTAAAGCGGAATTTTATAATGTAAAAAATTGAAAATAAGATAATTAAAAAAAAATAAGAAGCTATGGGAGATCATAAAGATTTACAGGATAATTCTGCTGTTGACAAAATTAAAGATTTGGCAGAAAATATTAAAACATGTATGTTTTGCACTTACAAAGATGGCAAACTTCACTCAAGACCAATGGCTGCGCAGAAAGTTGATGAAGAAGGGAATCTTTGGTTTTTATCTGATAAAACCAGCGAAAAGAATTTAGAAATTATCGAAAACCCAAAAGTGGAGCTTTTTTTCTCAGCGCCTCATGACGAATTTTTGACGTTGCATGGGAATGCATCTATTACATATGACAGAGAAATTATCAAAGAATTATACACACCAATTGTAAAAGTTTGGATGCCAGAAGGTGAAGATGATCCTAATTTAAGCGTTATAAAAGTGGTTCCAAGCGAAGGATATTATTGGAATAACAAAAATGGACGAGTTGTCGCACTTGCCAAAATGACTGTCGCTTTCATAACTGGTAAAACGATGGACGATGGAATAGAAGGTAATTTGAAACTATAAAAATCAAAAAAAGCAATTATCCACATAATTGCTTTTTTTTATTATTTCGAGAATGTCTTTTATCGTTTTTATTTTATCCCTAAATCTGTATAAAATTGATTGATTTCTTTAGTGTCCCAGCCCATTGCAGTGATTATTGCTTTTGCCTTTCGGGCGTTTTCTATTGCGGCTTTTTTGTCGTTTATTTTGTTGTAAAGTCTTGCTAGTAACAACGTATTTTCGGCAGTATTATTTAATTCTACAGAGCGTTTTGCCCAGGTAATAGCTGATTTTAAAGCTTCCTTATCAGTTATATGCTCAATATAATTTTTTGTAATTCCATTGATTGTCGAGTAATCATTCCAAGCATATTTTTGAACGGATTCCAATGTAGTTTGTTGGTAATTTTTCCAGTTTTTGGTGGCTTCATACATTAATAAATCATTCTTAAAAACCAAAGAATCTATTTTGGTTAAATTGATGTTTTTGGCAAGAATTCTATTTTTAGAATAATTAATAGAATCCAAACTATTCATGTTTTGGGTCATAGATTTATTGACAACACTCACAATTTTAGCTTCGACTCTTTTTGGAGAAGAAACTTTGGCAAAATCATTTTGGTTTTTGACAATTAAATCAAATGCTTTTGAATTCAAATCATTAACTCCAAACGCCATTATTTTCCAGTTAATTGCCGAAAATAGCTGATCTTTGGATTGCGTAGCTAAATATTTGGCAACCACTTCGTCACTTTTATAGGAATCGATACTTTTTCTTAAACCGTTTAAATAGAGAAGGCAGTTTTCAGAATTTCGTACATCATCATTGAATCTTTTTTCCAAATAAGGTAATTGTGCGTTTGGATTTAAAGCTTTTTTGGCTTCATTCAGAAAATCTTCGGTTGTGAATTCTCCTCCTGTGCTGTAAAGATGCGTTTCGTTATTGTCTAAAAAAACATAGGTTGGAAAAGATTTAATATGAAGTTTATTCATGAAATCTTTTCCTTCTGCTGTTTCAGAATCCATCATCACGTTGATGAAATTGTTGTTGAAAAAAGTAATCACAGCCGGATCTTTTAAAACAGTGGTTTTCATTTTATTGCAATGCGAACACCAATTGGCATGCACCATGATAAAAATGATTTTTTTGGAAGTTTTGGATTGTTCAAGTGCCAGTTTGTAATCATTTTGTATAAAATTGATGGCTTTATTTTGGGCTTTTATAGATGCTGTCAAAAGCAATATTAGCAGTAGAAAAGTATGTTTTATGAAGGCTTTCATTTATAGAAGATTTGGAAATAATTCCGTTATTTTTAAAGTTGCAATTTACTATTTTTTGAATGTTTAAATTAAAAAAGAGTTCCCTGAATTAATGTTGGTTGTGGATTGTCATTAAAAAGGAATTTATCAGTTGCAAAAAACTGTTTTTTGTCATTGTCAAATTGTCTTAACACCACACCGTCACAGACAAAATCTAAATCTATTGCATTAAAAAATTGATTTGCTTTTTCTAAATTTTCGGGACTCAATCGTCGGGCAATAGTGAGATGCGGATTATCACTTTTTTTCATATTATGAAGCCGGAGTGATTTGTTAAAATGCTTCAAAATGTGTTTTAAATCCTTTTTTGATTCATTGTCTGGTGCTATAAAAAAGGCTCCATTTGGAAAAGAGCCAAATTGGTTTAAATGAACATTTACAGGATTCAAAGAATCACATAATTGCGTTATTTGCTTTTTAATTACTTCAATAATGGCATCGGTAGCCGTGAATTCGCAAATAGTAATGTGCCCAACAGAGTTTTTACTATTGTACCAACCCACTTCGTTTGCTAATTGCTCTTTCATGTATTTTATGAGAACAAGAATTTCTTCATGGGGATGGATGACAAGAGAATAAAGGTTTTCCACAGTTGTTTTTTTGAGTAATAAAAATATAACAATTAACGTAAATTTTTGTTTTTCAATTTTATATCTGAAATGAATGGATTTAGCTTTTAAATTGTGTTTTTCAAATGACATTTTTGCAATTTATTTTCTATTATAAAAATTTGATTATATTTAAAGTGTAAAAACAACACATATAATTATTAAAATGAAAATAAAAAACATATTTGCTCTAATAATTGGAGCTTCGTTAGTATCATTCAGTTCATTTGCGCAAACTAAAACTTTCGGCAATGAGGAATTCAAGCAATGGGCACAAACACCGCCAATGGGTTGGAATAGCTGGGATTGCTACGGTCCTACAGTTCAGGAACACGAAGTGAAAGCGAATGCTGATTATATGGCCAAAAACCTTAAAAAGTTTGGTTGGGAATATGTAGTTGTAGATATCAGATGGTTTGTCGAAAATGATAAAGCAGGCGGTTATAACCAAACCGATCCTCGTTATGTAATCGATAAGTATGGAAGATATTTGCCAGCTTTAAATCGTTTTCCTTCTGCAAAAGACGGACAAGGATTTAAACCTTTAGCGGATTATATTCATAAACAGGGATTGAAATTCGGAATCCACATCATGCGCGGAATTCCTAAAAAAGCGGTCGAAAACAAAATGCCAATTAAAGGCACAAACGGAATCACAGCCGATCAAATTTACACGACGGCTATGCAATGCGAATGGCTGAAAGACAATTATACCGTACTTGCAGACAAACCCGGAGCTCAGGAATATTATAACTCTATATTCGAACTGTATGCACAATGGGGCGTAGATTTTATTAAAATTGATGATTTGTCAAGACCATACCACGAAGGCGAAATCAATTTGATTCGTAATGCCATTGATAAATGTGGACGTAAAATTGTTTTGAGTACGTCACCTGGCGAAACACCAATTATCGCTGCTGCGCACGTATCATCACATGCCAATATGTGGAGAATGGTTGACGATGTTTGGGACACTTGGCCACACATCACACACTTGATGGATGTTGCCCAAAAATGGTATCCATACATTGCGCCTGGAACATGGCCTGATTGTGATATGATTCCGTTGGGAAGAATTTCAGTAAGAGGTGAACGTGGCGAAGACAGAATGACACGCTTAACAAAAGACGAGCAATACACATTGATAACGTTCTTTAATATCTTCAAATCACCGTTGTTTTTTGGTGGCGATTTGCCAAGTAATGATGCCTTTACGTTGTCATTATTAACCAACAAAGAAGTTGTAAAAATGCACAACGAAAGCACCGCTGTAAAACAACTTTTCCAAAAAGATGGGAAAATTGCCGTTACTTCAAAAAATGCAAAAGATGGAAGTACTTATTTGGCTTTGTTTAATATTTCGGATGCCAATTCAGAAAAAGTAGCCGTAAATCTTTCTGATTTAAATCTTTCAGGAACAGTGGAGTTAACAAACTTATGGACAGGTGAAAAATCGAGTGTTTTGTCTAGCGAAATTGTGTCAGAATTAAAGCCTCACAGTTCGATTTTATATAAGATAAAAAGCAAAAAATAATGAAAGTAAAATAATATTTTAGTTTTTAGCTAAGGCTGTTTCTCAGAAGCAGCCTTAGTTTTTTTATATGATATAAACAGTTTCATTTCTATAGTTTAAAAAACTTTTTTATTCTCTCAAATAGTAAGTAGTTGGATAAATTCAAATCATCGCCAAAAAAGGAAATTATATTTTAAATTTACCAAAGCATAATTTCTTTTAAATCCCTTATTCATCTAATGAAAAAAATATTCCTATTCATCTTATTATTCAGTTTCTGTTGTAGCAACGCACAACAAAATTTGGTTCAGTATGTAAAACCAATTATTGGTACCGAAAAAATGGGCCATACTTACCCTGGCGCTACAGTTCCGTTTGGGGCTGTACAACTTAGTCCGGAAACGGATACGATTTCGTATGAATTAAATGGAAAATACAATGGAGATGTTTACAAATATTGTGCTGGTTACCGATATGAAGACAAAACTATTGTTGGTTTTAGCCATACGCATTTGAGTGGGACAGGACATTCAGATTTGGGCGACTTTTTGATTATGGCAACACAGGGAAAATTACAATTGAATCCTGGAACAGCTTCAAATCCTAAGAGTGGGTATCGTTCCGCATTTTCTCATGCTAATGAAACTGCCGAAGCAGGTTATTATAAAGTCAAATTGGACGATGAAAATATTTTAGCAGAAATGACTGCCACAACCCGAGTAGGAATGCACCAATATACTTTTCCAAAATCAGATGAAAGTCATATTATATTGGATTTAATGGCTGGTATTTATAATTATGATGATAAAAATGTTTGGACATATGTAAGAGTTATTAATGACACTTTGGTTACGGGTTACAGACAAACCAATGGATGGGCAAGAACCAAAACAGTATATTTTGCGATGTCTTTCTCGAAACCATTTATTCAATATGGCCAGAAAAATTATGAAACCAATCAAGTTTACAGAGGATTTTGGAGAAAATTTGATCAAACAAAAAACTTTCCAGAAATAGCAGGGAGAAAAATAAGAATGTATTTTGATTTCAAAACAGATGAAGCTGAAAAGATTAAAATAAAGTTTGCTCTGTCTCCTGTTAGTCAGGAAAACGCTTTGCAAAACATGAAAGAAGAGATAAAAGATTGGGATTTTGAAAAAGTAAAAACACAAGCCCAATCTACTTGGAATAAGGAACTGAATAAAATCACAATTACAGCTTCCGAAGATGTCAAAGTGAATTTTTATACCGCGATGTATCACACTTTTATAAATCCAACGGTATATACTGATGTAAACGGTGAGTATAAAGGATTGGATCAAGGCATTCACAAAGCAAATGGTTTTACCAATTACAGTACTTTTTCGCTTTGGGATACTTATAGGGCGTTGCATCCTTTTTTCAACATTATTCAGCCTTCGCGTAACAATGATATGGTAAAATCAATGTTAGCGCATTATGATCAGAGTAGCCTTCACATGTTGCCGATTTGGTCACATTATGCGAACGACAATTGGTGTATGAGCGGTTATCATAGTGTATCTGTAATTGCTGATGCCATTTTAAAAGGAGTTTATAATGGTGATCCAAATGAAGCTTTAAAAGCTTGTGTTGCAACAGCCAAACATCGCGATTATGAAGGAATTGGTTACTATATGGATTTAGGATTTATTCCTGCTGAAAAAAGCGGAATCTCAGTATCAAATACTTTAGAATATGCCTATGACGATTGGTGTATCGCTCAATTAGCCAAAAAATTAAACCAAACCGAAATTTACAATGAGTTTATCAAACGCTCTGAGAATTGGAAAAATAATTTTGAAAAAAAGACTGGTTTTATGCAGCCTAAGTTAGCAAATGGTTCTTTCAAAAAAGAGTTTGATCCTTTGAGTACAAATGGACAGGGATTTATTGAAGGTAATAGTTGGAATTACAGTTTTTTCGCTCCACATAATCCAAGTGCTTTAATTGATTTGATGGGCGGAAAAAAAGCATTTGCTTCCCGATTAGACACTCTTTTTACAATGCACTTACCCGATTCTTTCTTTGCAGAAACTGAAGATATCACGAGAGAAGGAATTATCGGAGGATATGTTCATGGTAATGAGCCGGCGCATCATGTTGCTTATTTTTATAACTGGGCAGATAAACCGTGGAAAACACAGGCACAAGTCCGTAAAATTTTGAACATGCAGTACAAACCAACTCCTGATGGTTTAGGAGGAAATGATGATTGTGGGCAAATGAGTGCCTGGTATATTTTTTCTTCTTTAGGCTTTTATCCAGTCGCGCCAGGATCTGATCAATATTCATTAGGATCGCCACTTGTAAACAGCGCAAAACTTACGCTTGAAAATGGAAAAGTCTTTACTGTAGAGGCAATTAATCAAAGCGCTAAAAATATATATGTTCAAAAAGTGCTGCTTGATGGAAAACCAATAACTAGCTTATTCATTAATCATAGTGATATTACTAATGGTTCTAAAATTACTTTTTATATGGGACCAAAACCCAAAATGAAATAATTTTATTTTCCAGTTTTCTTTTTTTAAAATTTATCAAATAACCAATTATGCGAAAACAATTTGGTGCCAAACCAACAAAATTAGATATAGAAAACTATTCCAAATCCAGACAATGGGATGGCGAAAAATTTGTAAACATTGAAAATACTTCAATGAATGTAAGCATTTGGACGATACCTAAAATATTGTATAAACAAATTTGCCAAAGAAAAGGCAGAGCGCCTGAAAACCCTTTAAGGATAATTTCTTTTAATCGAGAAGCTTTCGAAAAGCCTTCAGAAACTATGAAGTTTGTTTGGTATGGACATTCTGTTCTTTTGTTGCGAATGAATGGTCTGAATATTCTAATTGATCCTATGTTTGGGAATAATGCTGCACCGATATCCCCATTTCCGATAAAACGATTTTCTGAAAATACCTTAGCTATCATTGATGAATTGCCAATGATTGATTTGGTATTGCTTTCCCATGACCATTACGATCACCTGGATTATGATAGTATTCAAAAATTAAATTCCAAAGTAAAACAGTATTATGTGGCTTTAGGCGTAAAACGTCATTTGGTAAAATGGGGAATTGAAGCTAACACTATCACTGAATTTGATTGGTGGGACGCTAAAAACTTGAATGATATTGAAATTACTTTTACACCAACCCGGCATTTTTCGGGAAGGGGATTAAGAGATAGGTCTAAATCATTATGGGGAGGTTGGAGTTTAATAACGGCTAAAGAAAAAATTTGGTTTAGCGGTGATAGCGGATATGGGCAACATTTTAAAGAAATAGGCAAGCGATTAGGCCCATTTGATTTTGCTTTCATGGAATGTGGCCAATACAATGAAAATTGGCATCAAATACATATGTTCCCGGATGAAAGCGTTCAGGCTGCAATTGATGCGGATGTAAAGGTTGTTATGCCTGTTCATTGGGCAGGTTTTGCATTGTCTCTGCATACTTGGACCGAACCCGTTGAGCAATTTATTGCAGCTGCCAATAAGCAAAATTTAAAATATATCGTCCCGCAATTAGGGGAAATTGTATCATCTGCAACAACCGAAACTTCTACTTTTTGGTGGAAATAAAATAAAAATCACCGCAAATCCCCAAATTTATAAATATTGAAATTTGCGGATTTGCGGCGAAAAAACTTTTTTAGTTTATATTATTCTACAACAACTTTTCGTTTCTGAAATTTATTCTGAAGCCAGTTACGGACTGGTTCGTCATATAATTTTAAACATAAATAAGCAATAACAATGCTAGTAATTAAGACTCCGATTCCTAATACATAACCATCTTCTAAAGAAACTTTGTTGTCAACAACCCAGGCTGTGTACCAATAAATAAGTGGATAATGTGTGATATAAAGCGGGTAGGAGATGTCACCTAAACCTTTGCAAATTTTAAGCGAAAACGGATTTTTAATTTCTCCACCAGCTCCAATTGAAACGATTAATGGGAAAACAAGAATAATGCAGAAAGATTCATATAAACCATTCATCCATAAACTGTTCTCATCACCAATTCTTGGGATCGAAAGCACAATTGCAATCAATAAACTGCAAACCCAGAAAGCTCCTTTTATATGAATTAATTTTCCAAGACGACAAAGTAAAATCCCTGCAAAAAACGGATATAATAAACGGGTGAAACCAATATTCATTTGTTCAAAGTTCAAAGACCAGCCACCAATTACATCTCCTTTTGGTCCAAAAACGGTATAGTTAATAAGCATTCCTGCAAATATCAAAACAAAAATAGAAAGAACTTTATTCGAACACTTTCTGAAAAATAAAGCATAAAGAATATTAGCAATATATTCAAAAAACAATGACCAAGCGGGACCATCAAGCGGATGCATTTCGCCCCAACCCCTGATTTCTGCTGATGGTGTTAACGGAATTAAAGTGAATCCAACAAACATCACTAATAGCAATTTCCAAAAGGGCATCGTAGCAATTTGTGGAAACAAAATATCGGAGGCCTGAAAATAATACAAAGCAGCGCCAATAATCATTCCCATAATAACCATGGGTTGCAAACGAATCAAACGTCGTTTGTAAAAATCCCATTGCGTCATTTTTCCCCAGCGATCATCATAAGCATAGGCGACAACAAATCCCGATAAAAGGAAAAAGAAATCGACTGCTAGATAACCGTGATTGATAATCTGCTTAAATCTGTTTCCTCCGGCAAAAGTTTCAAAAATGTGAAAAGCAACGACCAAAATTGCGGCTACTCCACGTAATCCATCCAGAATTTCATAATGTTTTTTTGGTTTAATATCGGTATAAATGGCACTCATATCAGTTGGTTGTTAATAGTTAATGGTTGCTAGTTCTTTAATTAATAATAAAAAAAACTATTCCTGATGATTTTTAAGCCATTCTGCTCTGCGTTGATCTGGTAAATGCTTTACAGTAAAATTCTCGAATTTAGCTTCGAAACCTTTTCCGTCAGGAGAAGCGGCCATTAACCCAACCATTACAGGCGTGTTGTCTTGCAATGGTGCATTTCTGGTCAACGTATAGGTTTTATCATCGTAAGAGAAAAATACTTCGATTGCATCTAATCGTCTAACCACTTTTATCCAGATAAATGGAGGTGCTTTATCCAAAGTTGTCACACTCCAATCACTTTTGTCATGGGTTACAACTGTACTAATATTGAATTTCCCATCAACAAATTCGACGCCGGTTTTGATATAATTTTTTTCATCAACACGAATCATCAATCCCATTTGGTCGAAACGGGCTTTATAATCTCCGGTCAATTTTACTTTTGCTTCAAATTCGCCTCCATAATTTGCGTAATAAAATGGAGCATCATCAACGGTAAATCCATAATGCGAAATACGCCAATAATCACTATTTGCCGTAACATTCATAATCAGCGAATTGTTTTTAATTTCCCATTTTTCGGGTTCATTAAACCATTGCATCTTATTCAGGCTTTGTGCCGAAAGGTTTTGAAATAAGAAAAGGGCGAAAGCGCTTAGTACAATTTGTTTCATTTTTTTATTAAGTTTTTTATTGATAAATATAAATCTTTTTTCAAAAATAAAGCTGTAACCTTTGACAATTACAGCTTTATAACTAACCAAACTTTATGAATTATTTTATTTAAGAGAAAAGCTTACTTTAGATTTTATATCTGTAGCAGATGCTCCAATCACAGCTTCAAAATCACCTGATTCTGCAACCCATTCGTGTTTTTTATCATCAAAGAAACTCAAGGCAGTTTTGTCAACTGTAAAAGTTACCGTTTTTTCTTCGCCGACTTTAAGCGAAATTTTCTCAAAACCTTTTAATTCTTTTACAGGACGAGCTAAAGATGATTTTAAATCACTGATATAAAGTTGAACAACCTCAGATCCTTCGCGGCTTCCAGTGTTTTTTACTTTAACCGAAAACGTAATTTGATCTCCTTTTGACAATTGTTTTTTGTCAGCAGTCACTTTGCCATATTCGAAAGTTGTATAGCTTAAACCGTGACCAAAAGGGAATAAAGGTTTGATTTTTTGTTTGTCAGTCCAACGATATCCAACAAAAATTCCTTCTTTGTAAGTTACTTCATCACCGCCTGGAAATTCTCCAAGAGCGTGTGCACCAATATCATTTAATTTAACTGGGAAAGTAAAAGTCAATTTTCCAGAAGGATTCACATCTCCAACCAAAACGGCTGCCAAAGCATTTCCAGCTTCAGTACCCAAAAACCATCCTTGTACAATTCCCGGAACTTCATTTACCCACGGCATAGCCACAGCATTTCCAGAGATATTTACAAAAACCACATTTTTATTAACCTTAGCCAATTCGCTAATTAATTTATCCTGACCATATGGAAGTCCTAATTCTTTACGGTCATTTCCTTCAGCATCTTGAAAGTCGCTTTTGTTCAAACCTCCAAAAAACAATACAATATCTGCATCTTTGGCTACTTTTAAAGCTTCTGCGGTTAACTCGGCAGCAGAACGTTTATCTTCTAAACTAACTTTTGCAACAACACCATTATAATTGCTGGTTGGGTCTCCAACATAACCGCGAGCGTAAACAATTTCAGCCTGATTACCGATACGTTTTTTCAATCCGTCAAGTGGTAAAACTTCATATTTTGCTTTTAGCGAAGAGCTTCCTCCACCAACAGTCATCATTTTGATTGCATTTTCACCAATTACTGCAATTTTCTTAGTTTTAGAAAGATTGATTGGCAGAATATTATTTTTGTTTTGCAACAAAACGATTCCTTCTTCGGCAATTTTCAAACCTGCATCAGCGTGTTCTTTTGTTCCAAATGATCCAAAAGGTCTATCATTATTCATTGTTGTCAAGAAAGACAAACGCAAAATACGACGAACTTTTTCATCTAATTCTTTAGTTCCAATTTCACCTTTTGCAATCATAGTCGAATAGGGTTTTGCCAAATAATAGTTGTCATACGCATTACTTGTTCCCCATGAAAGTCCGTTGGTCCATGAACCAAATTCCATATCCAAACCATTGTGAATTGCTTGCTTGGTATCATGAACTCCACCCCAATCTGAGATTACAACTCCTTTGAAACCCCATTCTCCACGAAGAATATCATTCAGTAAAAACTCATTATGGCAACAGTGTTGGCCTTTGTATTTATTATAAGAACCCATAATTGCCCAAGCGTCACCTTCCTGAACAGCGGCTTTAAATGCTGGTAAATAAATCTCGTACAATGCACGGTCATCAACAATTACGTTTACGGCACTACGATTGGTTTCCTGATTGTTTAAAGCAAAATGTTTTACACAAGCAGCAACTCCATTAGATTGCACCCCTTTAATGTAAGGCACCACCATTTTTGAAGTTAAGAAAGGATCTTCTCCCATATATTCGAAGTTACGACCGTTTAATGGTGTTCTGTAGATATTTACACCTGGTCCCAACAATACATTTTTGTTTCTATAACGAGCTTCTTCTCCAATTGATTTTCCATATAATGAAGCTAAATCTTTATTCCATGTGGCAGAAAGTGCTGTAAGAGCCGGAAAAGCAATACATGAATCGTTTGTCCAATTTGCCTGATCCCATTCGTCCCATTTAACTTCTGTACGGATTCCGTGTGGTCCATCGGTCATCCAATTTTCTGGAATCCCCAAACGCGGAACACCTGGAGAACTAAATTTTGATTGCGCATGAATCACGGCAATTTTTTCTTCGGTTGTCATTTTAGAAAGTGCGTCTTCTACACGTTCATCAATAGTTTTTTTGCTGTCAAGATAAACCGGAACTTTATTTTGTGCATTCATTCCAAATGAACCAAGCAAAAGCAAAAGAACAATTGTTTTCACATTTTTAAACATAACTCTTAATTTATTAAAGCATTAAAATTTGTAATCGAGATACTCATTATTCAAAAGCATCTTTCAATATTATTGTAAAGCTAAAACGTTATCGTCTGTGTTTAATTTGTAAATAAAAAAAAGTAGTAAAATAAAAATTTAATCAATTGATTTTTAGTTTTTTAACTAATAAATGAAATGAAAAAAAGTAGTGATTTTAAAATTAAAAATTAGCTTTTTGAAGGTATTAAGCCGATTTTCATCACCATTTCTTCAAAATCATTTCGGGAAACTGCGGCTTTATTTCGGGCTTTAGTTCGATAATTATAAATGGTGCTCAAAGAGTAACGAAGGAATTCTGCAATCTTTGCACTATCAGTAATTCCAAGGCGGATGAGTGCAAAAATGCGAAGTTCTGTATTTAATAATTCGCCTTGCTTCAATACGATTTGCTCTTCGTTGATGAGTAAAGCATTAAAATCTTTTACAAAAGTGGGATACAAGTTTAGAAAAATCATATCGAAGTTGGCATACAATTCTTCGAGCTCTTTTTCGACCAAAGTGTTTGATTTTAAAATTTTAGCAATCTCGTCAAATTGTTTGACAGCCGCTTTTTTGTTCAAAATAATGCGGTAATTCTCAAGCTTATTGATGTAAGTTGAACAAAGATTGAAAAAGTTTGCAATATATTCTTCCTTAATGTGATTAGACTCCGACAATTGTGCGTTTCGTTCGTGTAATTGATTATTTGTTGCGGTGATATCTTTGTTTAATTCAGCTAATTTTTGACTAGTTATAAAAAGTTCTTCACGAATTCTGGATACTTTTTTCATTTGTCGGTACACATAAATCACCGCTATAATCAAGAATCCGGACAATAAACTAATGCATAACAAATACAATTGCAACTCGGTTTTTCTCTGGGCTTCCTTTTCTAAATAGGCGGTATTAATAATCGAATAAAGCTGAGACATTAGCAACGTCCTGAACTGAACATTACAATAAAGAGCATCTTCAATTGCAGATTGTGTAAGTTTATAGGCCATATCGACATCGCCAATTTCGTAGAAAACCATCGCCAGTCTCTGGAGCGAAGCATTGTCTTTGTTAGCCGTTTTTAAATCTGATATTGCCGAAAGTGCGAAATATTTTTTTCTTAAATCAAATTGGTTTTTCGTTTCATAAATGCTGCCAAGAAGATAAGTAATCATGGCATATTGGTAATTATCTTCTCTCGTTTTTTTTAATAGAACGAATAATTCCTTTTGGGCAATGGTAAGTTTATTATCAAAAATATTTTTCTGAATCAGGTTTATTTTATAATCCGACGTTGCGGGGTTTAAAACACTTAGCAATGAATCCCGATATTTATTTATTTGCTCAATGTATATTTTGTTGGTGCTATTGGCGTTATAGTGTTCAAAAAATTCCCGATACACAACATAATACGTTGGAAGCAGCGATTTGTCTAATGTTTTCTTATTAATGCTTTTTAAAATAGCTTCGGATTCGCGGTATTTTCCAGATGAAGAATAGAGATTTGCCAATTGCAATTCGGCCAAATCGGATAATTTTTTATTTTGAAGTTCCGTGGCAACGACAAGGTTTTTTTTGACATATAAAATTGCCGAATCAGAGTTGAATTTTTGATATTCTGTGTATAAAGTTTTGTTGTAATTGTATTGTTGTTCTTTTGATAAATCTTCGGATTTAAGTTTTTTGAAGTTTAAAATTCGCTCTTCTTTTAAATGAACATAATGCTGTTTGTTTTTTAAAGCATCATTTAGTTTATCAAAAATGGAATCCGTAGTATTCAATGAATAACCAGAATAATTTATAGAAAACAGTAAAAATAAAAGCAGATATTTTTTCAAACCAATAAAGACTAAAAATGTGGTTTACAAATATAATAAAGTAAGGGTAAAATGAGGTGTTTTTTCGTGTCGTATTTGACACAATACAGTATCCCGACAGTGCTCGATGTCAATGTCGTTACGTTAAACTTAATTATTTCTCGCAAAGTCGCCAAGACGCAAAGTTTAGACAGGATTTTCTTTGCGTCTCTGCGACTTTGCGAGGGATGAATTTTTTTTTACGAAAAAAAGAGTAAAATAAAGTGAGGCTTTATCTTAGAGGCCTTATATGGTTTA
>Ga0308157_10002118_pt1 | contig 34786 bp, 30 predicted proteins | sample PhyBR1_FD_201035 | JGI IMG/M metagenome (GOLD analysis project Ga0308157, IMG submission 201035) | Phyllosphere microbial communities from UC Gill Tract Community Farm, Albany, California, United States - DLSLB.R1 | ecosystem: Host-associated > Plants > Phyllosphere > Unclassified | place: USA... | reverse complement strand
ACTAACCGATTTATTTATTCAATAGAACATAGAAAAATTAAACTATGAGTACATTAATAGCTTTAGCATCTTTAGCGGTTCTTATATTAGTATTAGAAATTTTTAACCTGCGCAAAACCATTGTGCCACTAACTTTGGTTGGATTATTGGTTGCGTTGGGTTTAAATATATGCGATTTTAATTCGGTTGATTCTTTCTACAACAACATGATTGTGGTGAACAAATCAACGGTTTTATTTAATTCGCTTTTTATTGTTTTAACGTTTTTCATTGTTGCTTTAGGGCAGTCGTTCTACAAGGAACATTACGATAAAATATCTGACTATACTTCTTTAAAAATATTCTTATTGATTGGCGCTTACTGTATGGTTTCTTTCGGAAACTTGGTAATGTTCTTTTTAGGATTAGAAATTTTATCGATTACTCTATACATTTTAGCAGGAAGCGACAGAACAAACATTAAAAGTAACGAAGCCGGAATGAAGTATTTCTTAATGGGATCTTTTGCTTCTGGATTTATTTTGTTCGGAATCGCTTTAATTTACGGGGCAACAGCTACGTTTGATATGGATCAGATTGTTTTAGCAAGCACACAGTTGGCAATGCCAAAATGGTTCACGGTTGGTTTTGCGTTGATGTTAGTTGGTTTGTTATTTAAAATAGCAGCATTCCCTTTCCATTTTTGGGCTCCCGATGTTTATCAAGGATCGCCTTTGCTTACAACAACCACCATGAGTACCTTGGCAAAAGTTGCTGCGGTAGCTGCTTTCTATAAATTAAGCGTAGTATTTTTCCCTGCAATGCCAACAAACTTTGTAAACTTAATTGCCTTTTTAATTGTTGCCACATTTATAATTGGTAACGTAATGGCATTAAAACAAAACAACATTAAACGCCTTATGGCATATTCGGGTATTTCGCATGCCGGTTTCATGTTAATGGCAATCTTGTTGGGCAAAACAGCAGAACCTTATTTGTTTTATTACATGACAGCCTACGCAATTGCAGGTATTGCAGCATTCAGCGTTATTTTATATGTATGTCAGGATAAAAAAGAAGAGTTGGTTATTCACTTCCGCGGATTTGCCAAACACAAACCTGTATTAGCGGTTACCTTGTCGTTAGCTTTATTGTCAATGGCAGGAATACCAATTTTAGCAGGATTTTTTGGAAAACTATTCTTGTTTACCGAAGCTTTAAAGCAAGGTTTTTACATTACGGTTATCACAGCAGTAATAACATCAATCATTAGTATTTACTACTACATAAAAGTAATTATAGTAATGTTCACTTATAAAAATGCCGATGCCAATACGGTTTATCAAAAAAACTTTATGTATTCGGCGGTTGCAGTTGCAGCCATCATCATTAATCTAATTATCGGATTTTGCCCGTCAATAATAATAGATTTATTTTAATTTTAGTTAATTGATTACTTTACTAAAGGTTGATTTGAAGTTCAAATCAACCTTTTTTCATATCTTTAAACTATGAAATTTTCCGAAAGATATATTACCGAAAACAACAATTCTTTTTCAAGTTATTGGAAATCTACCAGCGATAATTTATTACCAAAATTACTTCCGAATGTTTCTTTAGAAGAAAGCGAGCAGCTTATTCCATTGTATTTTCAGGTAGATAAATTGGGCGATACCGTTGCAAAAGAATACTTCAACAATAAACAGTTTGGCGAAGCTATTGGAAACTTGCATCGTGATTTTTCCATGTACCCTTCCAACAAAGAAAATCTTTCTGAAGCTACTCAAATACTTTTCAAACAACTTACAGATATTCCAACTTGGGTAAATTTCGATTTGATTAATCTGGCGGCGACATACTGTAATCGTTGCGGTACATCGGCATTGTCTGTTTTACGCAATTATTGTTTAATGGGCGGGTACGAATCATCGGCAATTAACAAACCGCTGATTTTTACGCAGGCATTGCACAAAGGTGCTGTAAAACGTTTGGCTGATACGGTTGATTTTTGGATGAATGTTACAACCGTTAACGGATTAAAACCGCAGCAAAAAGGTATTTATTCGATATTAACTACAAGATTGATTCACTCCCATTCGCGCTTACAGATTGAACAATCTACTGATTGGAAACCGGAACTTTGGGGCAGACCAATTAATTTGTGGGATATGCTGGCTACCAATTTAGGTTTTTCGATTGCTTTTATGGACGGATTATCAAAATTAAAACTCCCACCAACAAATGAAGAACTTACCGCCGTTTTACACCTTTGGAAATATGTAGGATACCTTTTAGGCATTCCGTTGGAATTATTGCCTGACACAGGCGAAGAAGCGGCAAAACAACTGTATTTGTGGAGCAAAACCCAAAAAGGTATCGATCAAGATTCTAAAGATTTAGCGTGGGCGTTGTACGAAGAACCCAAAATGGTTTCGTTTACCAATAATTCGTTTATGAAATGGTTTGTGCAAAAAACAAATGTAGGTTATAACGAAGTTTTATTAGGAGCCGAAAGTAGATCTGCATTGGGACTTCCCTACTCTAAAGGAAAGTACTGGATTTTAATGCTTAATAATATCAACCAATACTTTGATAAAAAAGCAAAAAGCAATACAAAATCATACATAAAAGTTGCTTTAAGAGGAAGAAAACAACAGGAAGACGTTTGGGATTTGTATCGAAAAGAAAAGAGATAATACACTAATACTTTATCTTTTCATGTTTGTTGTGCTTCTTATCAAGATCATACAAGATTCTATCTGAAAGAATAAAATCAATTTGCTTATGGTTACAAACTGCTCTTAACTTTTCTAAATATTCCAAGTATAATTCTATTTGAATATCTATTGAAGAAAAATATTTTGGCATAATCTTTCCATAAATCAAACGATAAACTCTTTGATCGATGATCTGATAAATGTTAGGGTTTTTAAATCTTAAAATAGTCGAAGCCATTGCTAATTGTACGCCTTTCGTAGACAAGAGATTTCTTAAAATTTCTTCTGTTATATCAGTATTCAAAATTAAATCATGCTTATCAATTTGATTTAAAAGCAATAATGTACTTTCGTTTAATTGTGAGTAACGATTTACTTTCCAAAGAACAATCTGATTAATTATACTCTGATCGAAATCATCTTCAATATTATCTAATATCGATGTTAATTCTGGCTGAAATTTATAATTATCATTCGATAATTCTTGTTCAGTTAATTTTAAATCATAAACTGTTTTCATCAAAATATATCATTAAAAAAGATGCTTTTAGCATCTTTTATTTACTAAACTTATACGTTAAACCAACCTGAAAAACACTGTTGTAATTTATATCGCCAAAATAAAAAAGCCAATAGACATCATCCTCTATTACATCGGCAACACCTACTTTATATCTTCCTTCAACCGATAAATTTTCGGTAATATCGTATCCTAAACCAAGGTTAAGCGATAAATCGGCTCTGTTATTATTGTACTTGCTTTCTGTTAACAGCAAATCTAACGACGGACCTACCTGTAAAAAGAACGATTTTAAGTTAAACTTGTTCATTACGGTTAAACCTAAATAATTCAAAGGAACATCGGCTTTTCCTCCGTTTGTTTCAGGAAAATATCTTGAACTTAGCTGTACATCGTTTGCACCCTGCATAGAAAAATTCAATTCGGGCTGTAACGAATAAAACTTTGTAAATTTAATGTTTCCGAATGCACCAACATAAAAACCAGTTTTGGGTGATGCTTCAATATCTTCAATTGTAGAAATATTTAAGCCGCCACGTAATCCTGTTCTAAATTCTGTTTGTGCTTGGGCAGCAGTAAAACCAAATACCATCAACCCTAAAAAAATAACTTTACGCATTGGCTTTTATTTAAAAGTGTATGTTGCACCGACCATAAACGAACGGTTTAAATTAGCTGAATAATCTGAATATATACTTGCGTTAGAATAAATAGGTTCAATAATTCCCTGACGCATACGTGCTTCAATACCAAAATTTTCGGTTATGCTGTATCCTAACCCGAAGTTAAAAGTTAAATCAACGCCGTTGTTATGTGAATACAAAGGCTCATAATAATTACCTCCTGTGATATTATAATTATTGGTTGCTGTATGTTCCGACACTAGAAAATCAATTCCAGGCCCCACATGCATACTGAATTTATCGAAATTAAACTTGTTGATAAGGTTTAAAGATAAATAGTCTAACGGTACGCTGCCTTGTCTTCCTTTAACATATTGGTAGGTATTGTCATCATATCTATAAGACTGAATATTATCAACGCCTTGGCGTAAATACATCATCTCAAACTGCATATTGTAAATGCGCGTTAATTTTAAATTACCGTATAAACCTAAATAAAAATTGTTTCGGTATTCGCCACCCATTCCAGTAACGGTAGAGGCAGAATATCCGGCTTTAACTCCCGGTTTAAAAGAAACCTGCGCGTTTGCTGATCCAAAAGCACAAACTGCCAACAGCATTATAACTTTTTTCATAAGTAGTAGTTTAAATGTATGTTAATAAATGTTTATGAGCCGAATATACTATTTTCTTTTGATATTACCATAAAGAAACTTCTTGCACTACATTAAGCAGAAACCACAACTATTTTACGAACTTTACTAAAAATTAGAACATATGGAACTAGGAATATCGATGTTTGGCGATTTAAGGTTAGATCCGCAAACGCAACAACGCAAAGCACCTCATCAACGATTTACCGAAATGCTGGAACAGGTTAAACTGGCAGACGAAGTTGGTTTGGATGTTTTTGAAATGGGTGAACACCACCGCGCAGACTACAGCGTAACCAATCCGCAATTGTTTTTAAGTGCAGCAGCGGCAGTTACAAAAAATATAAAATTAGGATCGGCAGTAACGGTTTTAAGTTCGAGTGATCCGGTGCGATTGTTCGAAGATTTCAGTATGCTGGATCAAATATCGAAAGGTCGAGCGCACATTATGGCGGGTCGCGGCAGTTTTATAGAATCGTTTCCGCTTTTTGGTTTTAGTTTGGATAATTACGATGCCTTGTTTGAAGACAAACTGATGCTTTTGCTGGATTTGATTGATAAAAACGGCACAGACATTAACTGGAACGGACGTTTGACTCAAAACCTACAAAATGTAAATCTGTATCCAAAGCCATTTCAAGACAAATTACCTGTTTGGATTGCGGTTGGCGGTACACCGGCATCGGTTCTTCGTGCAGCCCGATTGGGTTTACCGATCATGTTTGCCATTATTGGCGGAATGCCGATTAACTTTAAACCTTTGGTTGATTATTACAAAGAGAATTATTTGGCAGCGGGTCACGATATAGCAAAAATGCAGTTGGGAATTAATTCGCACACTTTTGTAGGAACTACCAACAATATAAAAGACGAATATTTTCCGTTTTATGCGGCACAGATGGATCATATAGGGAAAGATCGCGGTTGGGCACCTTTTAGCAAAGAGGTATTTTTAAACACCACCCGACCGGAAGGTGCGTATTTTATGGACGAACCAAATGCGGTAATCGATAAAATTCTGCAACAGCACGAATGGTTTGGTCATACCCGTTTTGTAGGGCAAATGGATGTTGGCGACCCGGATCACAATATGCTTATGAAATCGATTGAGTTGTTTGGAACTAAAGTTGCTCCGGAAGTTAGAAAGGCTTTGAGATAAAAAAATCGCTACTCATGAAACAACATTAGTAGCGATTTTTTAATACAGCTATTTACTTTGTAGACTAACTACCACAGCAAGGAATTCGTTTGGTAGCGTGAATTTTATTTATTTTAATCGAAGAACCAATTCAAATATCCATTTACATCAACCTTTATAGTACAAATATATATTAGTAGTAATACTATAAAATATATAAAGAAATTTTTAGAAAACAATAACTTTCTCATTACTATTAAATAGATTAAGCCAATTATTCCTAGGCTAAATAGAACTATTATTCCAAATGAGAAAAAATAATAAGTTATATTATAAAAAAATTTATTCATGGCTTGAGTTGAATCTATATAATAAATCTCATTAGCTCCATATTTATAAATTGCTGTAGATATAAAAAAGTATATCAAAACAAACCCTATTGTAGGAATCATTATCAAGCTATTCCATATTTTTTTTTCTCCCATAAATCAACTCTTCTTCTTTAATTTTTGTATCGAATTACTCTTTTCGCCAATAAAATCGCTCATTTCAGTGAAATTTAATGCAGAATAAATCAAACAGATAATAAACAACCCAATTAAAATAAACAGTACTTTTAAACTGCTTACACCCGATGCAAAAAACAGCATAGATAATACAAAACCTGCCAACCAGGTAACACCAATGGGCAAGGCAAACAAAGTGCCCATTTTTTCGGCAAAAACCCGCAGACCAATTGCTTTTAGAAATGTATCTACCAGATAAATAACAATTGCCAACGGAATAATTCCAAAGGCGACTATAAACACCAAAATGCCTGGTTCGGTTTCTAAATATCTTAAAAAATCAACAATCATTCTGTTAGAATTTAACGCCGTTATACACTTTTTCCTGTTCGGTAATCTGTAAAAAATTACGCTTGTTGTAACGCAGCATTCCTGCAAAAATTACGTTGGGAAATTCCTGAATGCCGGTATTGTACAAAGCTACTGTTTCGTTAAAAAGTTCACGACGGTCGGCAATGGCATCTTCGATTCCTGAAACACGGTTCTGCAAATTATTAAATGCTTGGCTTGACTGTAATTCGGGATAATTTTCACTTACCGCAAAAACCGTTTTCAATGCACCTGCTGTTTCGTTTGCAATAGTAACTTTTTCATCGCTGTGTGTTGCATTCAGAAAATCGGTACGCAGTTTGGTAAGTTTTTCTAAAACCGATTGTTCAAAACCAGTGTGCTGTTTCACAACTTCGATAAGGTTCGGGATTTCATCAGCACGCTGTTTCAACAACACATCGATATTTGCAAAAGCCTTGTCGGCATTATTGTTTAAAAAAACCAGGCGGTTATAAATGGCAATTGCACCACCCACTAAAGCAACCACAAGAACTACAACAATTAAAAGTGCCAATAAATTTTCCATAATTTGTTTTATTTAATTTTCAACAGGCTCTGCATAAATAGCCTCATCGCTATTTTCATTGGTTGCCTGCTCTTCATTTTCTGATTTATTATTTTTAAAAATAGCAAAATTTTTGCTTAAATACTTATGCGGACTAACGGAAACTCCAGACGATGTTACTCGAATGTCCGACGAAAGTATAAATGCCGCCCACAACAAAAATGCAACGATATAGGGACGTGCCTTTGCCAGATAATACATTGCCTGATCGTGTTTTTCTACGGCAGTTGTAGGTGTAATAGATAAAATTCGTTTGTTTTCATCGTATGCAAAAACAGGTTCGTTGTTTTCTATCGAAGCTTTTCCGATCATTAAATACAGTTTATCATCTTCTTCCAAAACGTATTCGGTATATTTTTTACCATTGCTACGGTACGAGTATTCGCTAAAGTGAAGCAACTGCAATTTATCGGGAATCACCTTAATCCTACCGGTTTCATCTTCCAAAAAAAACGGATTGTACAAAAAATCGGTATGTATGGTTGACAATTGTTCTTTACCGTCATCGTCGTGACTAATTTCCTGTATCAAATAATAATATCCGGCACAACGCTTGCTTTTAACTCGGCTTGTTAAGGCTTCATCAATTACAATTTTACCCTGAATTTCAGCCAATCCCATTGCAACCGATCGTATTTTTGATGTGGGCAACGATTTTTGCAGCTTCATTAAACTAATTCCCGATCTTTTTTTACCGATTATTGCTATTAGAACAATTAATAAAATGGGTCCGAAAAATCCTAAAACGGCAAAAGATCCAAAAAAGCAGGCGATAAAAAACAGACTTTTTAGTAGTTCCCAAATCCAGTTTTTCTTTTTTGCTGGTTTAAGATATTGTGCATTTTTATTGGTGATTCGGGCTAACTCTTGTTGTTTGTTTTGATAATTTACGCGTTCCCTAATACCTAAAGCGGGCGCAATAATTACGATTCCCAACAATGCCATTGGAAATGTCAACACGAACAAACTGCCGATACCAATCAACATAAACTGCGGTTGAATAAAATAGAGAACCACCAACAGTAGCGGATACACGGCAAAAAAATATTTCCCCAGATTAATTTTGTATAATCCGGTAAATATCATGTAATGAAAAAACGACACAATAAGCGAAACCACCAGCGTGCCGATCAGTAAGCCGGCAGTAACTTCTTGCTGCATAATGCTGTTATACAAATCTTCCATAAAAACTAAACTTGTATTTTATTCCATGCAATAACCTGTACGCCGCTTGAATACTGAACTTTTAAAGGAAGTTCGTTTAAATTTAAATCGCCCAAAACATAATCTGTCTGCAATTCGTAAAGCGTTAGTTGGTGTAACGGCCAAGGAAGATGATGAATATCGTAACGGTACAAATTTTCATCGGCATCAACATACAAACAATAACGTTCGGTTAAAAAACAATCTAAATCAGTTTTATCTGTTATTTCGGTTCCGATTTCATACTTTGCTACAAATGAAAAATTCTTCTTTTTAAAGACCGATTGAAAATAATCTTTATTGTTTCGATACATATCGGCATGTTCATAAGGTAAAACCGACAATAATTTTGAAACGGCTACCGAAATGATCTTACTTGCTTCGATATTTAAAAAATACACGCCCGGAATATCGTCTTTTACAACATAAGTTCGCAAATTGATCTCATCGAAATTGGAAATTGGTGCAAACGGAGGCAAAAATCGCGGTCGGATTTTTTCCATGGTAAATGCCACCAACGAAACGTAGGCTTCGTTATTAAACAGATCTATTGTTAAGCCATCGGGAATTAATTCCTGCAAAATATCGGCATCAACTTTCCAATGAAAAAACAAGGCACGGTTCCATTCCTGATAAAAACTATAAGGCTGTTTTGGGTAATCCCAAGTTCGGTGATCGGTTTGTTTCAGTATTTTTTTGATTGATAATCCCATATCATTCCTGGTTTTTATCGTTCAATAAATCATCGGTAAAATGCCTGCGTTGCTTTTCTGTTGAAAATTTTTCAGCATTGTATTGGTTTGATTTATTTCGGGGAATTGATAACGACTGCCACTTTTCGTTTTGAATCATTTTTCCTATGAAAACAATCTGCCCCACGTGATACGGGTAATGAGCCAATTGGCGGTTAATGGCTTCCTGCACCGTATGCCCTTCGTTACGAATATAGATGATTTTGTTCAAATCGCTTTCAGACAAACTGTTCAAGGTATTAAACAAGCAGTTCCAACCTGCTTCCCATTTTTCTAAAACTTCGGTTGCAGAATTTAAATCGGCTTCAAACTCACTGTCACGGTTTCGCCATACTTTTTCGCCATCGGTTGTAAAAATATCGGTCCAACGCGAAAGCATGTTTCCCCACAAATGTTTCACAATAACGGCAATGCTGTTACTTTCGTCGTTAAACTGCCAGAAAAAATCGGGTTCCTGTAATTGTTCAAACGTTTTATCGCCCAAATGCTTGTAATAGGCAAACTGCTTTTTTACACTTTCTATAAATGTTGATTCCATGCGTTTCTGTTTTAAAATAATGACAATTCGTTTTTTCCGGGATACGGAAGATCCAACTTAAAAGTATCGTTCAATTGCTTAATGAAATGTGTTGCCAACAAAGGTGATTCTACTTCGGTATTTTGATGGATAAAGAAATACAGTTTCTGCAAACCATTTTCGCGCCAATCTTTAAGAACCGTAAGCCAATCGTTTAATCGATCATAATCGGCGGCTGTATTTGCGCCAACGTATCGCACAAAAGCGGTGTTTCCCGTTAAACGCATGTGCAACATGTCGCGGCGACCGGCAGTATCAACGATAATATTTGCCACGTTATGCTTTTGCAACAAATTACAATATTGATTGAAAATGGTTTTATCTGCAAACCATTCTTCGTTACGAACCTCAACAGCTAATGGAAAACCTTTCGGGAATTCTTCAATGAATTTCTGTAATCGATCGAAATCTTTTGATTTGAAATTTTCGTGCATTTGTAGAAAAATCATTCCTAACTTATCTTCGAAAAACGCTAAAGCATCGGTAAACGCCAATACTTTTTCATTGGTATTTAACAACCTGCTGTAATGACTTATTGATTGCGGAATTTTAGGAAAAAACTTAAAGCTTTCGGGTGTTTTATCGTTCCAAATCTGCACCTGATCTTTAGACGGCGAACTGTAATAAGTAGCATTTAGCTCGATACTGTTGAACTGTTGCGAATAATAGGTGAGCTCGTCTTTTGTGCCTTTGGGATAGAAGTTTTTTAAATCGGTTTTGTTCCATTTGGCGCAACCAACAAAAACTTCGAAATCACTTTTAGGATTTTTTCCTAAAACGGCATAAGTTTCAGGCGCAGTTGGCGGTAAGGTAAAATCGACCAAAGACGGATCGGCAACTTTTCCAAATTTCATTTTTTATTTAAAGATAGTTTTTTTCTTAAAAACTGTCGATAATAATTGTTGATAATTACAGAGTTGCTATATTTATAAAAACTTAAATCTGTTTTATAAATGCAAAATGAATACAAAGCTTTAGCAGATTCTTATGAAAACGCTATTTTTTCTTTTAACGATTTTAAAGTTGGTGGTGTTGGCGGAAGCAGAATGACGATTAGTGAATATCACATTGAAATACCTTATAAAAATATGATAATCAACGTTAGTAATGAATTAGGAAATCATAATTTAGGAAAAGTTGATGTAACTTTAAGTAATTGCAATTTTCATTCTTTTGAGATCACTTCTCGAAATCATTTTATGAGCTTATTCTCACGTAAAAAAGAAATGTTGAAAATATCGTGTACCAATAATACTTTTAAGAATATCATTCAAAACACAGCAATAGCTTCTGGTTTAGAGAAAATCGCAAAACAAAATGCGTTTGAGCCACATATAGCATCGAATTATACTAACGGAAAATGGAATGTTTCTACCAAATACCATTTAGAATTTGAAGATAAAATTGGTGCGTTAAAAGCGTTGATTGATTTTCATAAATTGTTAATTGATTCGATCTAGTTTAATCTACCGGAAAAACAACATGAAAACCTACACCGCGAATTGATTGGATTTTTACACGGTCATCGTGCTGTAAATATTTTCGTAAACGGCTTATAAAAACATCCATGCTTCTGCCTGTAAAATAATCGGTGTTTTTCCAAACGTGCTGTAAAATAATTTCGCGTGTTACTACCTGATTGTTGTATTGCGTAAGGAGCAAAAGCAGTGAAACTTCACGTTCGGTCAACTGATAATCTGTGTCTGAATGCTGTAATATCAACTGTTTTGGTTTGAAAATATAATTGCCAATTAGGATTTCATCATTTACAGATTTATACCCTTTGCGGTTTAGAATATTTTTTATCCGTAAGATTAATTCTTCGGGATCGCAAGGTTTTGAGATGTAATCATCTGCACCGAGTTTTAATCCTAAAATACGGTCGATCTGTTGATTTTTTGCTGTAAGGAACAAAAACGGAAAATCGGTCTTTTCCTGTAACTTTTTTGCTAAAGTAAATCCGTCCATTTCGGGCAGCATTACATCTAAAATAGCAATATCGCATTGGTTTACAACTGTAAAATCATCTAAAGCCTGCTTAGGATTTTGATACCAATGCACATTAAAATCAGACATCTCAAGGTATTGTTTCAATATAAAACCAAAATCGTATTCGTCTTCAACCAATAAAACCGCTACTTTTTTCATAGTTCGATACTTAAATGACAACCTTTGCCCAAATTACTTTTAACCTGAATGCTTCCATTATATTTTTGCACAATTTTGCTTACCAGATACAAACCTACGCCCAAACCTTTTACGCTGTGAATGTTGTTTATGGGAACACGGTAATATTTGTCGAAAATATATTTTTGTTCGTTCATTGCAATACCGATTCCGTCATCAACAACATCAATTTTTAAAGAGTTCTCTTTTTGCAGAATCTTAATTTGTATGCTTTTTCCGCCGTACTTAATGCTGTTATCCATCAGATTTCCTAAAATGGTCTCGATATCGGCAGCATTTACCGTTAATTCGTCATTACTACTTTCAATAGAAATACCCCAGTTAATATGTGGGTACAGCGTTTTATAATCATCTGTAAATGCTACAATCTGCGTTTTTGTTGCGTGATTATTTTGTAAATCTTCCGTATTTAAAGGTTTTAAAAGATGTTCCAACCGATTGATTTGTCGATCCATCAATGTCAGTGTTTCTGTACTGTATGCTTTTTGAATTTGTTTTGAAGCAATTTTCAACGTTGCCAAAGGCGTTTTAAATTCGTGCGAAATATTGTCAATGGTATCATGCAGCAATAAAACCTGCTTACGCTGTTCATTATATTTTTTGTGCGATTGAAAGTACAACACAAGCACCATAATCATTATAAAAATAGAAACTGCAAACAAACCCCAAAGTTCTTTAAACAGAATGGTATTCATATTTAAAACATCATAATACATTGCCTGCTGAATCACATAACTTCGTTCATCCGTTTTAGAAACAGATTTTTCATAAGTGCGGGCAATATCAATTCTATCGTCAAAACTTTTTGTATTCAGCGTATCTCTTTGTGTTTCGGTTGTTGAATTGGATTGGGTAGATTCCCATTTTGATTCACTCAACAAATAATTTGTAATAGGTTTAGGATTAGTTGTATAAATAACAATAGGTTTTGAAACTATTTGCTGATTATTGGTTTTATCGTAAACACCCAACAATTCTTTTTTAAACGCTAATTCTAAACCGCTTTCTTTGTATTGTTGTTTCACATATGCGCGCAACTCTTTGGCAAAGCTGTCGTTTTTTAATTTCATTTCTGTTTCAAAATGCTGTCGGGCAGCTGCTTTACTATCGAATTCTTGCCACAGATATAAACTTTCATCCCAACGGGTATCTTCCAAAAACGAATAATCAACCGTTGACTTCTCAAATATTGCTTTGGCTTTACTTTTAATTTCGTTCTTTTTCAGCAAAACGGTATTGTACAAAAAGTACGACTGTATTGCAGCGAGTACCACAAACAACAGCGAAAAATAAAGGACAGGATGTTTTCTTACGTTTTTCATCAGTAACAAATATAAAAAAACTATCATCTGTAAAAACACGTTAACCGCCCATTAACCGTTCGTTAACCCACGCACTGCAAAAATAGCCACACATTTGTAAAAAATAATCACATGAAAAAAATTACACTTATTTTGATGCTTTTCTGCTGTATGCAGATTTGGGCACAGCAACAAAATATTAGCGGCACGGTTTACACAAAAGACAATACTACGGTTTCGTATTTGGAAATTAGAATTCTTGATGCTTCAAAAAACTATCAGCAATCGGTTGCAACAGATTCACTAGGAAACTTTGAAATCATTACAGATCAATCTGAAATTATTTTGGATATTAACGATGATTTTCATGAGCCGTTGCAACAGCAAATTTCTACCGAAGATCAAAAGAACGGATTAACGTTATATCTGATTCCTTTAGAAGAACAACTATCTGAACTAACCATCAGCGTTAAACGACCAAAAGTAAAACAGAAAATAGACCGTATGGTATTTGATGTTGAAAACAGTTCGTTAAGCAATTTAAATACGTGGGAAATTTTAAAGCGTACACCGAACATCACCGTTAAAAACAGCAGTTTGCAGGTGCGCAACAACAACAGCGTTTTGGTTACTATTAACGATAAAAGATGGATGATGTCGTCACAAGAACTGCAAACGTTGCTGGAAAACACTCCGGGTAACGAATTGCAGGCGATAGAAGTTATTACAAATCCGCCGGCACAGTACGAAGCATCGGGCGCTGCCATTGTAAACATCAAACTAAAACAGAACAAACTGTTGGGGTACAAAGGCACACTTTTCAGCAAATACGAGCAAAGTATGTATGCCAAAGGTGTAGCCGGAATCAGCAATTTTTACAATGTTGGTAAATGGAATTTTGCTGCAAGCTATTATCATGGTGGCGGTAATTACGTTCGCAAAAGCAAAGATTACGTTTTTTTCGAAGAAGATGCTACGACTTGGAGAACCATTACAAACCGTAAAGACACCAGCAAATCGCAAAATACATGGAACGCTATGATTGGTTATGAAAAAGATTCACTAACCAGTTTTAATGTAGGAATTAACGGGTTTTACCAGCCAAATTCGTACGGTTTATACAACATTCCAACGGTAATCACGAACAGCACAAATGATGTGATTTCACAGTTTAATACAATAAACGATCATAACGAGAACAACAATCAGATCAATGCGTACGCTCAATTTCAGAAGAAAGTTAAAGATCATACTTTATCATCGACCGCTCAATTTACCAACAATTCAAAAACCAAGTTTCAGGATATCATTACGCAATATCCAACCTCAAGAAATCAATTTATAAATGACGAAGAAAGCAGTACGCAGGTTTTTGCCGTTCAGATTGATGATTCTTACAAAAAAGACAAATTTATGTGGGACAACGGATTAAAATTCAGCACCATTTCGTCTGATTTCACCATGCTTTTTTCTGATGATGACAATGGAAATTTACAGTTGAATCCCGATAAAAGCAACGATTTTAATTATACCGAAAACAATTACGCAGCTTACAGCAGTTTTAGTTACGATTTGGAAAAATGGTCTTTTAAAGCCGGTTTACGAGCTGAATACACGCAATTGGAAGGCGTGGTAAAACAACCTGCCGATATTAACAAACAATCGTATTTACAATGGTTTCCTACATTATATGCGCAGTATAATTTTCAGAATTCGCACCAATTGGGCATCTCGTACGGAAAAAGAATTATGCGACCTTATTATTCGTGGTTAAATCCGGCAAAATCATATTACAACGAATTCTCGTATTTTCAAGGTGATCCGCGTTTGCGACCAACCATTACGCATAATATCGAACTAAATTACAGTTTTAAAAACGCAATTATTACACCTTATTACCGTTATGAGAAATTTCCTGCCATGGAAATAAACTTTCAAATTCCCGAAACCAAAAATTTAATGTATCGATACACCAATATAAAATCTGAAAATGCTGCCGGTTTGCAGCTTTACAAAAACTTTGAAATTTCTGAAAAGTTATCTGTCGATTTAAGTACGAATACCGAATATCGTCAACAGTATTTTTGGGATTTAAAAAACCAGCTGTATGAAAATAAAAAACTGACATTTAACGGAAGAACCAACGTGCAGATCCAGTTAAACCAAGATGCCGACTGGGTTTTAAACACGAGTTTCTTTTATACATCGCCAACCATTCAGGGAACGTTTAATATATCGAGCTTTTCAAGCACATCTTTACAAATGACACGTAAGTTTTTGAATAAGAAGTTAGACGCATCGATTGCCTTTAACGATATTTTTTACAGCGAAAAAACAAAGATCAGTACAAAATACGCCAACCAGAACAATTACTTTTTAGATGCTGCCGATACTCGAAGTTTTATGATTACGTTGCGATACCAATTCGGAAACCAATCATTAAAAACAGCGCAAAGAGTAGAAAAAACCGACGAACAAAACCGCTTATAATTACATTTTTTTAGAATTAGTTAATTTAAAAAGCCACTCAATGAGTGGCTTTTTGTTATTTATTCAGTAAAATCGCGTCGATTACATAGTTGTAATTCAACAAATCGCGATCGTCTTCGTTATAAATTCGTTCCCATTTAAAATCGGGCAGAAAAATGCGGGTTGCAGCTTTTCCGTTCCAATCAACCTTTAAATCGTGTTTTTGTAAAACTTCCACAATTTTTTGAGCAACTTCTCTGCTAACAACATCGCTTACGTTGTTTATCTTTTGAAAACTGATGTACAAACCTTCGCCACGAACGGCGCGTTCCATATCCTGACCGTGGTAAAAACAGTAACCTTCCGATTTTTCGTCGTTATCAATTAAAGTACGCTCTACTTCAGTAACTTCGTATTCCCCGTCATCATTGGTAAATCCCGTATAATGAAGTGCAATAATTTTAGATTCTGCCAACTCATCAAAAGCAGCAATTAAACGTGTGGTTTGTGTGTTTTCGCCCCAAGACTCACTTTCCTTTAAAAGCTCTTCGTTCACACGATCAATCTGTTCGTATGCCCATTCTTCCGATATCTCGTCTTCAAAACCATTATCTTCAATTTCTTCGATAATATTGTTCTGAATATCCTCTAAACTATAAAATCCTGAACGTACCTGCGTGTAAATAGAATCAAAAATAAACTGTTGATCTTCAGACATACTCTGTTTCATATTAAATGTGCTTTTTAGCCTTTTAACTATTTTAAATTTTTAATAGTACGAATATATTAATTCCATTTAAATTTTATACACCAGCTATTAATTTTTTATATTTTTTTTCTAATTAATACAAATCATAACGTTAAAACAACGCTGGCTTTAAAAGAAGTTTATTTGGGCACAGCGGTTTTGTAAAGTAAGCGCTACCTTTGCAAATTGATATTTTAAGATGATGAATAAAGGATTGATTGCTTTGGCATTTGGCGGACTGGCTATTGGTATGACGGAATTTACCATGATGGGAATTTTGCAGGATATTGCCAAAGACCAACAGATTGAAATTACCCAGGCAGCCCATTTTATTGCTTTATATGCGTTAGGTGTTGTAGTTGGCGCACCAATTTTAACCATTTTTACGGGAAAGATCGCTCCTAAAAAAGTGTTGCTGCTATTAATGTTGCTTTTTATAGTTTTTAACGGATTGTTTGCTATTGCACCCGATTACAATACATTGGCTATAAGCAGATTTATGTCGGGCTTACCGCACGGTGCCTTTTTTGGTGTAGGATCGGTAGTTGCTGCACAGTTGGTTCAAAAAGGAAAAGAAGCACAGGCGATTGCCTTTATGTTTACAGGTATGACGATTGCAAATTTAGCCGGAGTTCCGCTTGGCACCTACATTGGGCATCATTATTCGTGGCGAATTACCTACGGAATCATCGCGGCTTTGGGATTGATTACCATCGCAAGTATCTATTTTTGGTTACCCAATATGAACAACAAAACAAATGGCGATTTAAAACAACAACTTTCGTACTTTAAACAGGCAAAGGCGTGGATAATTGTCGCTGTTATTTCTATTGGGACAGGCGGCTTGTTTTCATGGATCACCTACATTTCGCCAATGGTAACAAAAGTGGGCGGTTTACAAGAAGACCGTGTTCCGTTTATTATGGTTTTAGTTGGTTTGGGAATGTTCTTTGGAAACATTTTAGGCGGTAAACTGGCAGATACCATTTCGCCTACAAAAGCAGCTATTGCTTGTTTTACCACTATGGCACTTACACTTGTTACGGTTTATTTTACGGCACACATAACGTCTTTAGCTTATGTAATGGCATTTGTTACTGGCTTGGTTGCCTTTACTATTGGATCACCACTGCAAATGATGCTGATTACATCTGCAAAAGGATCTGAAAATATTGCCGCAGCAGCCGGACAAGCAAGTTTCAACATTGGTAATACTTTAGGAGCTTATTTAGGTGGAATTCCAATCACACTTGGTTATGCTTATAATTCACCTGTATTGGTTGGTGTGGGCATGGCGGGTATTGGTGCAATGCTTGCAACTGTATACCTAAAGAAGTTTTTAGCACGATAAATTACACTTTTTGTAGAAAAAATAACCATAATTTATATTTCTGATAAATTACACCACCTTTAATTAGCGATATTCATGTTGTGGCACAATGCTTGGTTTATATACATTGTAACATTAAATATTAAAAAGCTATGAAAAGTATTTTAAAGATTTTCGGAATTTTATGTTTATCAATCTTTGTTTTTACAGCATGTAGTGATGATGACGATCCAGCAAACAACGATTTTTTTATTGGTAGATACAACGGTAAAGTAACATTTGCCAACGGCGATGAAAGTAAATCGAATGATAACGGACACGTACAGGTTGTAAAAGTAGGCGATAAATACAACTTCTTATTTTCGGACAGTATCCCAGATATTACCGGAATCGAAATTGAGAAAAACGAAAATTCTGCAGTGATGATTGGTTCTACCGAAACACATTACATAAGAATTACAGCAAGTAAATTAACCATTCTGTATTTAAAAGATGGTTCAACTTGGACGGCTGATGCCAACAGATAAAATTAAACATATTTTTTTTAAGAGTCATATTTTTTAATATGGCTCTTTTTTTTATATTTACTTGAATTATTAAGTTATTTTTAACACAATCTCACATAACCTAACACTTATGAAAAACAAGTATTTAACGCTACTAACGTTAATTTCAATCCCTTTATTTGGTCAAACGTATTCGGCTGAAGAATTTATTTCTTCGGGTATAGAACAACATAACAACAAAGCTTACGACAAAGCAATAGCAGATTTTAGTAAAGTAAATATTAGCGATCCAAAATATATTTCTGCTCAATACGAAATTATTAATTCATTACTTGCAGATAGAAAGCTGGATGAAGCTTTAAAGCTATCAACACAACTTTTCGAAGAAAAAAAACATTTAGAAGCACCTTATTTATTAGCACTTCATGGAATTGTTTTAAGTGAAAATAGTAAGCTAGATGAAGCAATACAAATGTTTGATTTAGGCTTAAAGAATAATCCAGAATCTACACATTTGCTACTAAATAAAGCGGTAGTTCTTTATAAACAGAAAAAAAACCAAGAAGTTTTAGATCTTTATAAAAAAATCATATCAATAGATCCTTCGCACACAAGCGTACTATTTCATTTAGGTAATTTGGCTTTAGAAGACGGTAAGATTGTAGAAGGCAGTTTGTCGTTAATGACCTTTTTAATGCTTGAACCACTTTCATCAAACGCTATAAGTGCATTAAGTACTTTAAACAAAAAATACCATCAAAATTACACCAATAAACCAACATTAAAATATTCCGAGGCAGGCGATCAATTTAAAGAACTAGAAGAACTTTTAAACGCTCAAGTTCAGTATCATACAAATTATCAATTAAAAATTGGGATTGATGATATTGTTGTAAGAAACATGCAAGCCGTTATTGATTATTTTGAAACGCACGATATTAAAAACGGCTACTTTGAAAATCAATTTGGTAAACATTTCAAAGAAATTGCGTTGGCAAAACATACAAAAAACTATTTATACCTTTCACTTGGATCTATAAGTTCCAATTTTGAAAAAGAATATTCTAAAAACGATAAAGAAATTAAAAATTACGTAGATAACTTTTTAATCCCAAAAATAACAGAGAACTACTTTATTGGATACAGAGGAAATCAAAAATATAAAGTTTTTAGAGAAAACAACGAAAAAGTTTTTTTACCCCTTAATAAAGAAAATGAATTAGAAGGAACTGGAATTGTAGAAGATTTTTTAGGCACAAAAAAGGCAGACATTACTTATAAAAATAATAATTTAAACGGTGTAAAAAATTATTACCAAACTAATGGAAACTTAAACTACTCTGAAAATTATGTAAACGGAGAAATAACTGGTGCTATAAAAAATTACGACGTAAACAAACAATTAATTTTAGATTTAAATTCTAAAAACGGAAAAGCAGATGGTAAATATACCACTTACTATCCTACATCTGGCAAAAACTGCGAGGGCACTTATGTAGATGATTCTTATAACGGACTTTCGGAATGCTTTTACCCTGACGGTACAAAAAGAATAATTGCGAATTATAAAAATGGTCTGTTCAACGGCGAATACAAACGTTATAATGAAACAGGTACTTTGGTATTAAACACCAACTACACAGATAATGAAATAGATGGTGATTTTTTAGAATATTATGACAACGGTACCTTAAAACTAGAATCTAAATATATTAAAGGAAAACCTGTAACTTATATAAGCTACCACTCTAACAAAAAAATAGAAAACCAAATTACTTATAAAGATCATAAAATTGTCTCTAGTGAGCTTTTTTCTGTTGATGGAAAACTTCTTGAAAAAGAAAATTATGACGCAAAAGAAAACTTAATTTCTGAAGAAAGCTTTGATGAAAGTGGGAATAAGTATCAAACACACTTTTTCAAAAATGGAAAATACAGCCATTCAGATTTTCAATTTGCGAATGCACCTGCGTTAAAAAACAAAGATAAAACGCAGTATCAAAATTACAATGCATTAGGAAACCTTATTGCAGAAGGATCTTTCGAAAAAAGCAAACCTGTTGGCGAATGGAGCTATTATAATGAGTTAGGATATTTAAAAAGCAAAACAACTTTTGATAACAATGGAGATTATTTAAAAATTGAAACATTTTTAAACAACGGTCAAAGAGATTATAAAGTTTCGTACAAAGAAAATCTATACAATGGTTTGTTTGAAGATTTTTGGAACAACAAAATAAAATACACACAGTATTATGATGAAAACGGTTTAAACGGTCCGGAAATTTTGTATTATGATAATGGTAAAATATCTACAAATTCATTCTACACTAATAATAACTTAGAAAACGAAAAGTTTAGTTACACACAAAACCAAACACTTTATCGTAAAGATTTACTAAGCTCTAATTTAACTTTAGCTTCTACATTTTACTTGTTAGATACACCGATTACTTTTGATTTTGCAGAAAAAAACGGAAAATTTACTATTAAAGAAACTACCGCAATTACTAAAACGGTTGAACTAAAAAACGGACAATTACACGGAACATCTGTAAAACAAGCTGGTAGTTTAGTTTTAAACAAAGAAAACTATGTAAATAACGTATTACACGGAAAACAAATTTACAATGCCCCAACCGGCAAACTTATATATGAAGCAGATTATTTTGCAGGTAAACGCCACGGTTTTTCTAAAAAATATGATCATTTAGGCAATCTTACCAACAGTTTGCAGTTTGAATGGGGTAAAGAAAATTTTGTAAGAACGATTTTTATTCCGGGAATAAATAAAAAATCTACCGAGGTAAATTATATTAACGACCAACGCCACGGAACCAACACTATTTTTGGAACAAACGGCGAAACACTTGCAATTATTCATTATTATTATGACACACCAACAAGCTATCAAACAGTAGATAAAAATGGCGAATTATCAAACAAAATACCTTTTACTAAAGAAACTAATAAAATAGAATCACATTATAAAAACGGAAAAAAGGCATTAGAAATTAATTTTAAAAACTTTGTTTATAATGGCGATTATAAGCTGAACTTCGAAGACGGATCTTTAGCATACCATGTTCAATACAATTCTGGTTGGTTAAACGGCAGTCAACATATTAATTACGAAAACGGTCAGCGTTATATGCAAACGTCATTTATAAATGGCAAACAAGAAGGAAACACCATTTACTTTGATAAAAACGGCGACAAATTGATTGAAACCGAATATTCTGAAGATGAAATTCATGGAAACTATAAAATTTATGAAAACAATAAAATTAAACATAACTACACCTATGATTCAGATATTTTGGTGGCGATTTAGCTTAATAGTTTTACTGTTTTCAGGCGTTCTTGGTAATGCACAACCTGTTTCTAACCCGCAACAAAAATATCCGGGACAATCAGAAATCGTAACAGATTATGTAGAACATTATCATATAGACGTCAACAAAAACAATCAGTTGGTTATTTCGCAAGATAACCACGAAGAGTCTATGATTATTAGTGATAAAGGTGGATTTAGCGCCGTAGAAAGCATTGTTTTTTCTGATCTTTCTCCCATAAAATCATACGAAGCTTACACGTTAAACACTGTAAACGGCAGACAAAAAAAAACCGATGTTGCACATATTGCAGATAAAAAACTAGACCGCCAAAGTGTTTTTGATAGCGATGTAAAACTTAAAACCTTTAATTATGCCAACCTTACCAGCGGTAGCAAAAAAGTTTTAAAGTATAAAATTGAATTTGCCGATCCGTTTTTACTTCACAGATTTATGTTTGCAACAGGTTATGTAAACGAAAAAAGAACCTTAAAAATAAGTCACCCAGAAACAGTAAAAATAGATTATAGGTTGTTTAATATTGATAAAAATACGTTAGATATTAGTACCGAATCTAAAAAAGGCATTACCACTACAACATTTGAAAAAGAAAACATACCCGCCATGAAAGGCGATGGAGGTGCTGCCGGAAATATGTACGAAACGCCACACCTTCACTTTTGGATTTCAGAATACAAAACCAAAGATCAATTGGTACCTGTTTTAGGATCGGTTGACAAACTATATGCGTATTATCACAACTTTATCTCAAAAATAAACCAAAAAGAAAGTGCCGATTTAAAAGCTTTTACGGTAGATCTAACAAAAAATTGTACTACCAATGACGAGAAAATGAAAACCATTTTTAGATGGGTTCAAAAAAACATTAAATATGTTGCGTTTGAAAGCGGTTATGAAGGTTTTATTCCCAGAGAAGCAGATAAAGTGTTTGAACGCAAATTCGGCGATTGTAAAGACATGACGAGTATTATTACCGAAATGGCTAAATATGTAAATGTCCCAAATGTGAATTTCACTTGGATTGGCACACGCGAATTACCTTACACCTATCAGCAACTTCCCACGCCTGCGGTAGACAACCACATGATTGCGACATATATTAAAGACGGAAAGAAAATATACCTTGATGCTACAGATGCAAATGTACCTTTTGGCATGCCTTCTGGTTTTATTCAAGGTAAAGAAGCGCTTATTGCTCAAAACAATTCGTACATTATAGCAACAGTACCAGAAGTCGATGCGCAGTTAAACAACATTACCGATGTAACAGATATTTCATTATCCGAACAAAAAATTATTGGAAAAGGTGTGTACACTGCAAATGGTTTGGCAGCAACACAGTGTCGTAATGTAATTGGCGACAATGCACGCCATAGAAAAGAGTATGTTTTTTCTTTATTGGAAAAAGGAAATAACAAGTTTAAGCTTTCTGATTTTACCGAAAAAGATTTCGACAATAACGAGCAACCTTATACCATTACCTATAATTTTGAATTAGATAATTACGTGGTAAGTTCTGGCGACGAAATGTATGTAAACCTTACCTTAGACAAACCTTTTCAAAACGATTCTTTTGAACCTACCCGTTCACAAACATACGATCACGAATTTTTAAGTAATCAGTCATACCGCGTTTCACTAAACATTCCAAAAGGAACCGAAATAACACATTTACCGGAAAACGCTTCTTTTTCTAACGATCTACTAGCTTTTAACTTTAGCTATTCTAAAAAAGATGCTACTATAGAATTAAATTACAATGTGCAAATAAAGCAAACACTAATTGCACCTCAGCAATTTGCTTTGTGGAACGAATCATTAAAAAAACTAAAAGAAAACTATCTAGAAACCATTATAATCAAAAAAAATGATAAAAATTAAAAGTGTACTACTAACCCTTTTCATTTCTGTAAGTGTATGGAATATGAAAGCACAGAAATTTGAGTTTAAGAACTACGAATTTTCAACAGCAGAATATAAAATAGATCCAAAATTTCAAAAAGAAGAAGAAATTATTTTAGAACGCCACATTAAATCTGAATTTGTTTTTGAAGATGATACAGCATCGGAATACCGCCTTGTACATGAAAAAAAATTAATAAATTCTGATAATGCCATTGAACGTAACAACAAAGTTTACATTCCTGCCGGCATGAACGATAATCTTATTGCCAATAAATTACGTGTTATACTTAAAAATGGCAAAATTATAGAGTTGAAACAATCTGATATTAAAGAAGAAATTGACGAACAAAGGCAAACAAAGTATAATTATTTTGCAGTAAACGGATTAGAAAAAGGAGCAATTATTGAAAAATTTCACATTATAAAAAAAGAACCCGAAATTTCTGGTAGCTCCTTAAAATTACAAAGTAATGCTCCTGTTTTAAGAACCACAATAGAACTTATTTATCCAGAACGTTTATTGTTTAGTTCGGCATCGTACAATGGATTTCCTAAAGCCGAAAGCAAACTAAAAAGCTATAAAGAAAAAAACTCACTTTTTGTAGAAGCTTTCAATATTCCGTCTATTCCTGATAACGAACGCCAAAGCAATATGCTTAAAAACAGTCAACGCTTTAGTTATAAATTAGACGAAAATATTTCAACCAACACTAAAAATATTCACAATCATTCCGATTATGCTAAAAGCTTATACGAAGCTTATCACCGCGAACTTTCAAAAGCAGAAGAAAAAGCATTAGAAAATTTTATAAAGAAATTTCAAAAAACATCTGATCCGCTTGCGCAAATTCAGAATATCGAAAAAAACATAAAAGAAAATATACAATACAATCGATATTTTTCGGCAAATGAAAATTTAGCAGACATCATTAAAAACAAACAAGGAAATTTGTTCGATCTTTTAAAACTATATGCTAATGCGTATAAAAAAATGAATGTTCCTTATGAAATTGTTTTTACTACAGACCGTTTTCAGAATATTTTTGATCCAAATTTTGAATCGTATCTTAATTTTAAAGAAGTACTTTTTTACTTTCCTACAGCCGATGTTTATGTAGAACCAGGAGCACCAGCCTACAGAACACCAATGTTTGATGACCAATTTGCCGGAAATCATGGCTTATTTGTAAAAACCAAAACCTTTGGTGGTATTAAAGTTCCCGTTTCAGAAATTAAAACAATTGAATTCCCAAAAAATCAAAGCATGTCTGTTATGGATATTCATGTTGATTTTTCTAACAGCGTTACCGATCCTGCGTTAGCATCAAAAATTAAATTCAATGGTTATGAATCATTAAATTTTCAACCAGCAAAGGATTTTTCTGATCCTACGGAATATCAAGAGATGTTAACTTTTATAGCGAAAAATTATACATTTGAATCAGAAATTGCATCGGTAGAAGCTAAAAACGAAGGTTTAGAATTTGTAGGCAAAGAACATTTTGTGATAGATGTTAAAGCCAATGCAAAAGATTTAATTACCAAAGCCGGAAACAATTATATATTTAAAGTGGGCGAGGTAATTGGTAAACAAATGGAAATGTACGAAGAAAAAGAACGTGTTTTACCTATAGAAATAGACAATCCACATTCGTATGACAGAACCATTACATTAACGCTTCCGGCAGATTATAAGATTAAAAACCCAGAAGTTTTTAATATGAATCAATCGTTAACCTATCAAGGTAAAGTTGTTGCCGATTTCATATCATCTTACGAAATTAAAGGCAACCAGTTAATTGTAAAAAATACCGAACATTATGAATTTGTAGAACTGCCAGCAAGCGTGTATCCGCAATATCAAAAGATTATAAACGCCGCTGCAGATTTCAACAAGCTGTCTGTGATATTAGAAAAGAAATAATATTAAAAAACCAACCTTAACGGTTGGTTTTTTTATGTTTCTATATTAATCTTGATCGATTTTAGTAATCGCTTTTCAAAGTCGGAAATAATTTTTTCAGCCCAAAAATTCGCATACGAATTCATTTTAGAATTCAATATATAGTCGCAAGACAAAATTACTTTTGTTTTATTTGCATCTATCTCGATTAGCCTGTAGCTTATTTTTCCAAATTTGAAATAATCGCTCTGTACCAAATGAATATCTGTTGGCTGATTTCTTAATTGCGATTTATCTAAATGAATTTTAAAGCTTACAAATTCATTTTCTTTCAACGTATCAATACTTTCATATAACACAAAATCATCTGTGAAATACCCAATTCTGTATGGATTTTCTCCATCACTATACATTTTTGAATTCAATGGCTTTGGAATTCCTACTATTTGAAAGAAACCATTTCCGTACTGATTTTCATTGATAGTTTGAACTTCAAGCAAATTTGGGAAAATATCCGATTTGTTTTTGTTGATAATTATCGTATGCTCAACCTTAAATTCTTCTGATTTATTTGGAATAATATTTTCAATAGGATTCAATATCAATGGTAATAAAAAGATCGAATAAACCTTTTTGTTAATCACTTTATCCTTCATATAAGTACCCAAAAGAATACCAATTACTCCCGCCGCTATAAAAAAGGGAATACCAATTATAAATAAACAAAAAACATCTTCAAGACCACTAACCAATGTAATAATCAAGAACAAAAAGATAGTTAAAACAGGATACAGAAATAATTTTAGTGGCGATAAATAAAGTTTGCTAGACGAGAACATAATGGGAAATAATCCTATAAGCGTAGGAATAACCCAAATAAATGTTATGCTGTAAACATTATAAAATCCGTCAAAATATTCCACATCAGAAATTAATCTGAAAAAGAGTCCATAAACTATTCCCAATATAAACCCGAGATATTGAGTATTTGATTTAATTTTCATCTTGAGTAACCTACTTTCTATTCAAATTTCTACCTAAAGCAAAACAAGTTATTACAAATGTAAGTATTGCAGGTATTACCCATTCCAGATTAAATCGAGCAAAAGGCATCATATTTAAAAGTTGTGTAAAAGTTTCTTCATTAGGAAACCAACCTGCAAGTACTCGCACAGACGATATAACCATGGTTACAATCAGGGTTATGAAATAAGGTTTCTGATTTTGAATGGTTCTGCCGAACAATAAAACCGAAAGAATCAGTACCAAAGTTACCGGATAAATAAAGTTTAACAACGCAGCAGCGTATTCAATAATACCATCAACTCCGGTAATTGCTAATAAAGTTGATATAAGCGTTATTGATATTACACCTTCGATATATCCTAATTTTCCTTTAGTTAATCGTTCAAAAAAGTTTGCAGAACCTGCGGTTAATGCAATTGCTGTAGTAATGCACGCCAAAATCATTAAGATCGATATTAAATAAACTCCGTTCGATCCAAAATACTGCGTAGCAAGGTAGATCAATAAAGAAGATCTTGTGGTGTTTGCGGCATCAACCGTAGCGTGTGCACCCAGATAAAACAAACCACCGTAAACCAACAGCATACAGATTGCTGCCAATATAGCCGATTTTACAACCACTTCAATTTTATCTTTTACATGCGTATAACTTTTACGATTGGCACCTGCAATCAATAAAACCGCGAAAATTAATCCTGCCAAAACATCCATTGTCTGATAGCCTTCTTGAAAACCAACGTAAAAACGATCTTCAATAATTGTCGGATCAATGTTTACAGTCGATCCCATAAACAAACCCGGTACAATTAACAAAGCAAGGAAGAAAAGTAAAATAGGAGCAAAGATTTTTCCTAAAATTCCGGTAATTCTATTTAAAGAAAACGACGCTCCCATTACGGCTCCAAAAAACAATACACAAACCCAAACCGGCTGTGCATCTGGGATTATCGGCTTAATGGCAACTTCAAAAACCGATGCTCCCGAACGCGGCAAGGCAATTAAAGGACCAATACATAAAACGTTTATTGTTGATAAAATATAAGCCAGTTTTACGTTGGCGCGCGAACCCAAATCGGTAAAATAATTTCCCGAAACAGCTACTGCAAAAATTGCCAAAACGGGAGCCAAAATCGCGGTTAACGAAAAACCTGCAAACGTAGCCGCCCAATCTGTGCGGGTTTGCAAGCCTAAATAGGCAGGTAACAGTAAATTTCCTGCACCAAAAAACATAGCAAATAATGCCATTCCTAAAAAAAGAATGGTTTTACGTTTTCTTATATCCATGAATTTTTAAATTAATTTTCAGTTTTTATCAAACATAATCATTTTTTTTAACAAAACCTTAAGTATTCTATCACAAAACACAATTTTTTAATAGAAATAAAACGTTTTGTTTTATTTTGACTGTTCAAAATGAAATTATAATAAAGTATAAACAGCATTTCAAAAAAACTATAACTATGATACCATAAAATCTCGTTTTCGATAAACTAACTAACATAAGTGTTAGTAAAATTCCCGTTTTTGTAACAAAAAGTATATTAGAAGTTTCGTTTTCGGTAATTAATACATACAAAATTGTACATTTGCACAAACAATTTTTTTAGAAAAATGTACAGAAGTCACAATTGCGGCGAACTACGTTTAGCCGATGTAAATAAAGAAATTACGCTTGCGGGATGGGTTCAAAAATCTCGTGATAAAGGTTTTATGATTTGGGTTGATTTACGCGACCGTTACGGAATTACCCAGTTAATTTTTGATGAATCGCGCACCGAAGCAAGCATTATGCAGCTTGCAAAATCATTAGGTCGTGAGTTTGTTATTCAGGTTAAAGGAACGGTGATTGAGCGTGAATCTAAAAACGCAAACATCCCAACAGGTGAAATTGAAGTTTTGGTGAAGGAATTTACGGTTTTAAACGAATCGCAACTTCCGCCTTTTACCATTGAAGACGAAACCGACGGTGGTGAAGACATCCGTATGAAATACCGTTATTTGGATATTCGTCGTAACCCGGTTAAAAACAGTTTGTTGTTCCGCCATAAAGTAACACAAGAAGTTCGTAATTATTTATCGAATTTAGATTTCTGCGAGGTTGAAACGCCTTATTTAATAAAATCTACGCCAGAAGGTGCGCGCGATTTCGTGGTGCCTTCACGTATGAATCCGGGACAGTTTTACGCTTTGCCACAATCACCACAAACATTCAAGCAATTATTGATGGTGGGCGGAATGGATAAATATTTCCAAATTGTGAAATGTTTCCGTGACGAAGATTTACGTGCCGACCGTCAGCCTGAATTTACGCAGATCGATTGTGAAATGTCATTTATCGAACAAGAAGATATTTTAAATGTGTTTGAAGGATTAACGCGTCATTTATTGATGAAAATCCACAACATAGAAATAGAGAAATTCCCACGTATGACGTTTGATGAAGCCATGAAAACATACGGGAACGACAAACCGGATATCCGTTTCGGAATGAAGTTTGGCGAATTGAACGCCGTTGCTCAACACAAAGAATTCCCTTTTTTCAATTCAGCAGAATTAGTAGTTGGAATTGCCGTCCCGGGAGCTGCATCATATACTCGTAAAGAAATTGATGCGTTGATTGACTGGGTTAAGCGTCCGCAGGTTGGTGCATTAGGAATGGTGTATGTAAAATGCGAAGCAAACAATCAGTACAAATCATCGGTTGATAAATTTTACGATCAAGAAGATTTAGCGAAATGGGCAGAAGTTACCGGAGCTAAAGAAGGCGATTTAATTTTGGTTTTATCGGGACCTGCAAACAAAACACGCAGCCAGTTGTCGGCATTGCGTATGGAATTAGGAAACCGTATGGGATTGCGTAAACCAAACGAATTTGCACCTTTATGGGTTGTTGATTTTCCGTTGTTGGAATGGGACGAAGATTCGGAACGTTTTCATGCAATGCACCATCCGTTTACATCACCAAAACCAGAAGATATGCACTTGTTAGATACCGATCCAGGTAAAGTTCGCGCAAACGCTTACGATTTGGTATTGAACGGTAATGAAATTGGCGGTGGATCGATTCGTATTCACGACAAAGACATGCAGGCTTTAATGTTTAAACATTTAGGTTTTACTACAGAACAAGCACAAGAGCAGTTTGGCTTTTTAATGAACGCTTTCCAGTTTGGCGCGCCACCACATGGCGGTTTGGCTTTTGGATTGGATCGTTTAACAGCGATTTTAGGCGGACAAGAAACCATTCGCGATTTTATTGCATTCCCTAAAAACAATTCAGGCAGAGATGTAATGATTGATGCACCTGCAACTATTGATAACGCTCAATTAGATGAATTATCAATTATGCTTAATGTAAAGGCATAGTTTTTAAGTTCTAAATATAAAAACGTCCATTGATTAATTTCAATGGACGTTTTTGATTTAAGAGATAATATTGTATTTTACAATTTAATATAAAAACAAACATTATGAACAATATAGATTTAAAAATTTATGTCGATGATGCAATGAAAACGCTTACCGCTTTATCTATTGATTTTATTACAATAATTAAAAATATTGAAGCAAATCAAAAAGACGCAAACTTCATTAGATCAAAACTCAATAGTTCACAATTGTCTTTTAGAGAATCTATATTTATAGATAATATTCTAATCGAGTATTTAGGAACTAATATTTCAAGCGTTATTGATTCAAAGCAATTTGATAATAAACGTAGGAAAGATAGAGAAATTTCGGATTATGATGTCTTAAAATTAGCTACCAGAATAAGTGGTAAAGAGAAAATTCTAAATGCTAAACAATTTAGTATTACTAAAATTAGAGAAATTCATAAAAAATAGATTATAACAAATTAGTTGAAATTAAAAAAATCCGTGACCAGCATTATTCACATATTGATAGAAAAAGGAAAGATGGCACTGATATACTCGTTAAAGATATTGTAGACATAACTAGTTTATTTTTGAAAATGTTTGATGAAATATATAAAGCAATTAAAGGAAAATCAATTTATGATTTCCCTGTAGATTATCAATTGTTTGACTTAAAATTAAAAGCTTTTAAATATGATATGATGATGATATATTTAAACGAGTCAAAAAATCCAGAATTAAACATCTTAAAATCTATGGATCAATATAGTACCTTTGAAGATTCTTATAAAAATTTATTCAACAAATAATTAAAAATTAAAAAGATTTTTTCGCAGAGAGAAAGGGATTCGAACCCTCGATGCAGTTACCCACATACAAACTTTCCAGGCTTGCTCCTTCAACCACTCGGACACCTCTCTGTTTAGGTTTGTAAATTTACAGTAAAGTAAATAAATCTGCAAAAATCATAACTAAAGGTTTAAACTATTCATTTTCTTCTTTCGTATCCATAAATTTATTTAACAGACCTTGTATGACTTTATTATAATACATTTTACCAAATTCTTCCTCTCCATATAATTTACTAAAATGATCTTCCTTTCTTTCAATATCTTCTTTTTGGTCTTTAATCAATTTAAAAGTCGATACAAAATTTTCATGTAATGTGATAGCTTCTTCTTTCGAAGCAAATAAAGTATTCTTCAAATTTTCTTCAATCCAAAGTTGGAACGGTTCATGTACATTATAATTATATTCAACTTTTAACTTATCAAAAAATGCCTTTCGTGCTTTTCTATGAGCAATAAAATTTTTAGAGGAATAAAATACTATGGCTTCTTTTTCAAAAACTTCATAAGTTGGTATTTCCTTGTTATTTGAAGTCTCACTTGATTTCTTAGTAGGTCGTTTCATTACAACATAATCAATTGGTAACATATCGGCAGTTTTTAAGTCGGCAAAAAATCCACTAAAATATACATCATTCGGATTTACTAAATGTCCGCCTTTTTGGATAAAAACACATTTTTGTTGAAAATATAATTGAGATTGCTCTTTAGTTTCTCTGTTGAAAACTACAAACGGCACTTCAATTTCGGTAGTATCCTTTTTCAATTTGGAATTTAGATTACCGCCTTTTATAACCACACCCGATAAATCGGGTCTTTTACGAGTGGGCATTTTTATGATGCAAAGTTTACAACCATCATTTTCGGGGTCTATTTTAAAATATTCTTCTACATCAACTCCCAAACCATTAACTGCAAGCATATAATCAGAATTTTCAAGATTAGTTGTAGTTAAATCATTAAAAAAAGCAACACTTGAATTGTTATAGGTTTCTGCTCGGTTAGCTATTGTCTTTTTATTAGGCGTTCCATTTTCATTGAACAAAGAATATCCAAAATAATTGCTGTTCATGTAATTTTTAGGATCTAACGTTTGATAATTGAACTGAACCTGAAATGATTTTAAGTGAAACTTAATAATATATCCCAAGTTTCCATTGCTGATAACAATCGGTTTATCTGAATGTGCGGATAACTGATTGGTATTTGTATCGAAATAAAAAACTAAATCATTCTCGTTTAAAATTTTTGTTTGTTTGGCATTTTTGGTATTTCCTATGAAAAAGTGTTTAAAAGCTTTAAGCATCTGCTTTCTTGTAAAAACATTTTTATCTATCACCAACTCATCTAAAACAGTTTCTTCGGATTTCAGTCGGATCTTTAAATCAGTAGTTGTACCGGGGTTCGATACAAGGAAATATTCATATCCAAAAGCACTTACAACCAATTGGTTTTTATTGTTTGCCGGAATATTGATCTGGAAATTTCCTTTGGCATCTGTTTCGGTTGATATAGTTGTATTATCTAAAAAAACCGACGCTGCTTCAATAGGCCAGCCGTTTTCTGCACTTACAACAACTCCTTTAATGGTTTGTGCGTTTGTAAATACACTTAAAAAACAAAATATCAATATATAAAAATGCCTCATAATTAAAAACTTAACTTCTTAAAAACAAAAAACTACCTTAGAATATTCTAAGATAGCTTTTTTAGAAAGATTAACTCAAATCGATCTTATTTTTTTACGAATTTTAATGTAGCCGAACCTTTTACAGTTTCAACTTTTAAAATATAAACACCTGCTTTTAATTCAGAAACATTAAGTGTTTGTGTGCTTGCTTGTAGTACTTTTTGACCTGCAATGTTGTAAGCAGTAACATTTGTAATACTTTCGGCTGTTTGAATATTCAATATATCTGACGCTGGGTTTGGATATAACGAAACCGAAACCATTTCTGGATTTTTCACAGAAAGTGATGCTTTAGACTTGTAGAAGTGATTTGGAATTTTACCTACTGTAAAAGTATTCAACAAACTACCTTGCAGTGAATATACATAAACTTTACCGTCGGCAACATATCCATTCGCATCTGCAACATAAATATTATTGTTAATAACATTCATACCGTAAATACCCATGTAAATATCATTTACAGGTGTAGAGATTAAAGCGTTTGCAGTTAATGTATTTGCAGAAACATTGTACTTGTAAATATCCGGACCGGCAGTGATAAAGAAATCGGTTCCGTCAGTATCCATATGAAAAGCATTTACGCCGGCAGGAAATGTAAAAATATTGGTAGCAGTATCTGTACTTAAATCAATTTTATGTAAGCTCGCTATTGCTGTTGGAGGTCCCCACGATGGTACACCACATAAAACATATAAATCGTTTCCTAAAGTAACCAATTCAGAAGGAGTATCCTCTACCTGAATTTGCGTTGACTGTTGGGTTGCAATATTATACACAGTAACAAAATCTGCGTTTTGATGTGCGATATACAACTTACCGTTTATTTCCTTGATTTTTTCTGTACCATCGGCAACTGTAATGGTAGTTTCTAAAGTATTTGTAGTTAAATCAATAACTGCCAAATAATCATCGGTTGCAGATCCCCAACAAGTTACATACGCTTTATTGTTATAAACTGCAGCATATCTAGGGTTGTTTAAACCTGATATAGTAGCAATATGTTGAAATGTTTTGTTGTTTACAATTTTAACCTCGTTAGATATATTAAGAACAACTACAGCAAGATCGTTATACATAGCAAGACTTTGAGCTGTATCGCCCAGATCCATACCCTGATTTGCCAAACCAAAAACATTGTTTGTTACTGTATTGTTATCTATAAAAGAAATAGATGCGTTGTCAGACCCCGCACCTCCTTCATTCAGTACAATTACGCCATCTAAATATTCTGTTTGAGAAAAACCTAGAAAGCTGCAAAGAACAAATAGTATTAATAAAATATTATTTTTCATGTGTTAGTCGTATTTAGTAAGATATTAGGATTATTTTTTTACGAATTTTAAAGTAGCCGAACCTTTTAAAGTTTCAACTTTTAAAATATAAACTCCTGCTTTTAACGCAGAAACATTAAGTGTTTGTGTGTTTGCCTGTAGTACTTTTTGACCTGCAATATTGTAAGCAGTAACATTAGTAATACTTTCGGCAGTTTGAATGTTTAATATATCTGATGTTGGGTTAGGATATACGTTTGCTTCAATACTATTGTGTCTACTTGTTGATAACGCAGCAGTAATATCTTGTGGTGTAAAAGGTCTTCTTGTACCGATACTTAAACCTAACCAATCGTTATTATCTAAAGTAACTAAAGACAAATCGCTTTCTGTTTTCCAGCTAGAAAGATCTGTTCCGCTGTAAGCTTTCCACAATGTAGTTCCTGCAGCTGTTTCGGTACGAGTTCCGATAGTTACAGACGACAAAACATTTGCAGTCATTACATAATCAAATCCGCCGTTTAATTCTGTATTAATTAAATCTAAAGCAGCTTCTGCTGTGATTGATCCGTTATATTGAATTCCAAAAACGTAAGAATCTGCTACATTATTTGTATCAGTACCAAAATCAACAACTACTAAACTTTGGTTTGATCCTGTTCCTAACCATGTAATAATATCTGATTTTTTATACCATTGTGAACTGTAAGCGGGAACTGGTTCTGATGGATGTGACATTGGTGGTGTAGTAGGTGTAAAGCCATATCCGTAAGATAAACCGTACCATTTACCATCAATTAAAGCATCATTATTTACACCATTGTTCATGGTCATATTATTAGAAGCTGTGCCTGACCATGTTGACCAATAATCGTCTTCAGAAGGAATATGGTGATTGTAATTTAATGAATATAGAAAACCACTTGGAATTTCAGAAATCATTCCAGCCTCGTCTGTATCGATAGCCGTTATTAAATCTTCCATAGTTAAGTTGGTGTCATTAAAGCGATATCCCCAAACATAAGAAGTTGGTTCGTAATCATCATTAAAATCAACAACCAGATAAGCAGTTTTTGAACCTGTTCCAACAAAATATTTTACATCTGCTGCATTAAATTGTGCAAAAATAATCTGCGTAAAAAACAGTAAGAATAACAAAGTAATTCTTTTCATAATATAGAAAATTTAAAGTTTTGTTCCCGAAACTTTATAGGAATATATTGTTATGAAAAGATTTTTTAAG
>Ga0308157_10002116_pt1 | contig 34791 bp, 34 predicted proteins | sample PhyBR1_FD_201035 | JGI IMG/M metagenome (GOLD analysis project Ga0308157, IMG submission 201035) | Phyllosphere microbial communities from UC Gill Tract Community Farm, Albany, California, United States - DLSLB.R1 | ecosystem: Host-associated > Plants > Phyllosphere > Unclassified | place: USA... | reverse complement strand
ACGCGCTCGCTTGCCGCGCGGTCCGCGAGGCCCGTCTCCAAGTTCAGTTTGCGGTCCCCGTACGTGTCGGGGACCTCCTTGATGAGAACGACGATCTTCATCGACCACTCCTGTCCGTCTGCAGTCGAGCATAGTCCACGGGACACCATTCATGCCAACTATGCGCAGAGATTTATTCTTCGTGAATGAGCGCGCGGTGGGACGCCCCGCGGAGCGTCCCACCGCGCATCGACTCACGCCCGGGTGCGGTTGACGTATTCGCCGCGGGGCTCGCCCACGACCTGGCCGTCGCGGAACACGACGCCGCCGCGCAGGTAGGTCGCGGTGACGGCGGCCGACATCTCGTAGCCCTCGAGCGGGGTGTACTCCTGGGCCGATTCCGAGTCTTCGGCGCGCACCGTGTAGTTCACGGTGTCGTCGACGAGGCAGAAGTCGGCGTCGAAGCCCTCTTCGATGCGGCCCTTGCTCGTCAGGCCGTAGCGCTCGGCGGGCGCCTGTGCGACGAGCTCGGCGATGCGGGTGTACGACAGACCGCGCTTACGACCCTCGGAGACGAGGCCCGGCAGCAGGTACTCGGCGCCGCCGAAGCCGCTCTTCGCGAGGAAGACGTCTTCCTTCGGGTCGCCGAACTTGGCCTCTTCCTTGCAGCATGCGTGGTCGGAGACGACCCACGAGATGTTGCCGGCGAGCAGGTGATCCCACAGCGCCTCGACGTCCTCGCGGGGGCGCAGGGGCGGGTTGACCTTGCCGGCGGGATTCCCCGTGTGGCAGTCGGCCAGCAGGTGCCCGATCGTCACCTCGCGGCGGAAGTTGATGTGCGGGAAGGTCTGCTGCATCTTCATCGCCGCATCGAGCGCCTTCGCCGAGGTGAGGTGCAGAAGGTTGATGTTCGGCAGCTCGGTCTCGTACGCGAGGTACGACGCGATCGTGACGGCGAGGCCCTCGGAGTGCGGAGGACGCGACGCGCTGTACGCCTCGAGCCCGGAGAGCTTGCCCTCGTCCTGCACGAGCTTCGTGTACGCACGCATGATCTCGGCCGTCTCGCAGTGCAGCGACAGCGAGATCTGGTCCTTGATGTCGGCGTACTTCGGGTCGCGGCGCGCCTCTTCGATCGCGCGCATCACGAACTCGAAGTGGCCGTAGTCGTACGACTCGCCCTCGGGCAGCATGAGGAACTTGCCCTGGTCGGCCGAGCGGCCGTGCAGGCCATGCGCGCCGTAGAACATGAAGATCTTGAACGACGCGACGCCCTGGTCGATCAGGTACGGGATCTCGGTCAGGTGCGACTGGTTGATCGGCGCGACGTGGAACGCGTAGTCGCTGTACGCCTTGCCCTCGGCGAGTTCGAGGACCTCCGGGTAGATCTCCTCGTACGACCCCGTCTTGTTGAGGTAGTAGGCGCCGGTGCGCACGTAGGTGAGTCCCGCCGTCACGCCGCCCTGCGCATTCGCACGGCTCTCCTTGGCGGTGTCCTCGTCGAGCGGGTTGTAGATGCCCCAGTGCTGGTGGCCGTCGACGACGCCCGGGAACAGGGTCTGCCCCTTGCCGTCGACGACTTCGGCCGCCTCGGACGCGGCGATCGAGGGGGCGATCTTGGCGAACTTGCCGTCCTTCACCGCGACGTCGAGCTTCTCGACGCTCTCGGCGCCCGGACGAGCGACCTCGACGTTGGTGATCAGAAGGTCATATGCAGTCATGGGAAAACGTGCCTCTCTCGTGCGGCGGCGCACGGGTCAATCAATAGGGGAAGTGGGGTCGATCTCGGTGAGAGCCGCGGTGAGGATCCCGACGTCGTCGAGATCCGCGAGGCGGCGGCAGGCGTCGGCGAGCGCCGAGACGGCATCGGCGTCGAGCGCGCGGCGCGCGTTGTCTGAGAATTTGCGGCTCAGCTCGTCGAAGCTCAGCGGGCGCTGGTTGCCGCCGCGGTTCGCGTGCACCTTCTCGACGACCACTCGGCCGTCGGTGAGGGTGGCGGTGAGCGTGACGGGGAACTGATGCGGGAAGATCGCGGAGCACTCGTCGTCGGGAACGACCGAGACCTTCGCCATGATCTCGCGGCGCAGCGGATCCGCGGCGAGTGCGTCGGTGTAGTCATCGAGCCCGACCTCGAGCCCGCCCCCGCCGATGAGGCCGGCGGCGAACGCGTACGGACCGGAGAACTGCGCCTCGTAACCCGTCGTCGGCGTGCGCTTCTTCTCGATCGGCTCGCCGATCGTGCGCAGGTTCGCGGCCGGCACGCCGAGTTCGACGCTCGCGATGTCGTCCGGGCGGATTCCCGCACGGCGGAGGTTCGCGGCCGCGTCGACGGTCGTGTGCGTGAAGTGGTTCGCCGGATACGGCTTGAAGAAGATGTCGGGGATCGACCAGACCTCGCCGAGGCCGTCGGTGATCTCCTCGGCGCGGAAGACACCGTGCAGCCATGCCTCGAAGAAGCCGAAACGGCCCTCGAGCACCGTGGGCGGGCCGGTGAAGCCGTGGCGCACCATATCGACGGCATCGATGGCCGACTTCGCCGCCCACCCGCAGTGCATGCGCTTGACCGTGCCGCCCGTGCGGTTGGCCTCGATGATGCCTGACGCCATCGACGCGGTCACGCCGAGCGCGTCGCGGATCATGTCGGCGTCGCCCTCGAGGGAAGCGACTGCCGCCGCGGCGCCCATGGCCCCGCAGATCGAGGTCGCGTGCTGGCCGTGCTCGAAGAAGACGGAGTTGTTCGACTCGCGGTCGTAGCCGGCCATGCCGAGCCGCACCGCGACCTCGAGCCCCACCGCGATCGCCGCGATGGCCTGCCGTCCCGAGGCGCCTCGGCGCTCGGCAGCAGCGAGCACAGCCGGCACGATCGATGCGCTGGGGTGCAGCACCGACGGCAGGTGGGTGTCGTCGTAATCGAGCGAGTGCGCGAGCACTCCGCCGACGAAAGCCGCCTGCGACGCGGTCACGGGGCGCGTCACACCGACCGCGTTCGCCTGTTCCACGCCGCCCTGCTCGGCGACCCACGAGCGTGCCGCGCGACTGGTGTCGAGCGAAGCCGCAGCGGCCTGGATCCCGAGCACGTCGAGCACGCGCGAGACCACGCTGTCCGCCACGTCGGCGGGGAGCGATTCGTACGTCGTCGCGGCGGCGAAGCCGGCGAGGCGATCTGCGAGCGTCGTCATGCCGACACCACCGCGAGCGGGCGCACCGGGGATCCCGTGGCGCCGAAGATGTTCAGCGGCACGAGCACGAGGGTGAACTCGGTCACGCCCGCGGCGCCGAGCTCTTCGAGGTTCAGCGCTTCGATGATGTAGATGCCGTTCTCGACGAGGAAGATGCGGTGCACCGGAAGGTTCGCGTGGCCCGCCCCCGGGGGCAGGCACTCGAACGCAATAGAATCGGCGCCGGCCGCGTGGATCTTCTTCGAGGCGAGCCACTCGCCGGCCTCCTCACCGATGCCGGGCACGCCCGACGGGCCGCCCACGTAGGGCATGCCCTCGTCGAACTTCGCACCCCACCCCGAGCGGATCAGAACGACGTCGCCCTCGCGCACCTCGGTGTGCGTGGCCTCGAGCGTCTCGCGGATGTCGGCGAGTGTGATCTCGTAGCCGCCGTCGAGCGTCGTGACGCCCTTGTGGGCCGCAACGTCGATGAGCACGCCGCGACGCATCATCGGCTCGATCGTGTGCACGCCGTGCTCGACGTACTTGCCGCCGAGGCAGGCTTCGCCGGCGTCGGCGCCCCCGTGGAGCTTGCCATCCTGACTGACGTGGGCGAGCGCGTCGATGTGCGTGCCGACGTGGGTGCCGGTCGTGATCATGTCGTTCGCGGCGCTGCCGCCTCCGGAGCGCACCATGTCGCCGTGGCGACGCGGCAGCACGTGCCAGAACTGGGGGTGGTTCGGCGACTGCGGCATGCCCACCTTGAGCTGGCGCGCCAGATCGTAGGTCTTCACGCCGGCACTGACGGCCGAGAGCAGCTGATCGGTCACTTGATTGCTCCGTCTTCCTTGAGTTCGCGGATCTGGTCGGCGTCGTAGCCGAGTTCGCTCAGCACGTCATCGGTGTCGGCCCCGTGATCGCGACCGGTGAAGCGGATGCTTCCCGGTGATTTCGACATGCGCCACATCACGTTGTGCTGCAGCAGCGGACCGAGGTCGGCGTCGTCGACCTCGGTGAGCATCTGCGTTTCGCGGATGTGCTCATCGGCCACGACGTCTGCCGCATCGTAGACGGGCGCGATGGCGGCGCCCGCCTCGGTGAAAGCCGCAACGACCTCGTCGCGCGTGCGCTCGGCGATCCAGTCGCCGACATATGCGTCGAGCAGGTCGACGTGCTCGACGCGGCCGGCGCCCGATTGGAACCAGTCTTCGTCGATGACCTCGGGGTGGCCGACGAGCGTCAGCACACGGTTCGCGATGGCTTGGGCGCTCGTCGAGATCGCGAGCCACCTGCCGTCGGAGGTGAGGTAGGTGTTGCGCGGCGCATTGTTGACCGAGCGGTTGCCGCCCCGCATCCCGACGATGCCGAGCTGCTGGTAGACGGTCGGCGAGGGGCCGACGGCCGTGAGGATCGGTTCGAGAATGCTCATATCGACGACCTGCCCCTCGCCCGTCTGGTCGCGGTGCCGCAGCGCCATCGTCGTGGCCGACGACGCGGCGATGCCGCAGATGCTGTCGGCGAGGCCGAAGGCGGGCAGGCTGGGCGGTGCATCGGCCGGGCCGGTGAGGTGCGCGAAACCGCTCATCGACTCGGCGAGCGTACCGAAGCCGGCTCGAGACGAGTACGGGCCGGTCTGGCCGAAGCCCGTGATTCGCACGATGACGAGCCCCGGGTTGATCTCATGCAGCACCTCGGGAGACAGACCCCACTTCTCGAGCGTGCCGGGTCGGAAGTTCTCGACGAGCACGTCGGCCTTGGCCGCGAGGCGCTTCAGCACGTCGGCGCCGCCCTCGCTCTTGAGGTCGGCGGCGACAGCGCGCTTGTTGCGTGAGACCTCCTTCCACCAGATCGGCTTGCCGTTCTTCTGGTGGCCGTGGCCGCGCAGGCCGTCGGGCTTCGTCGGGTGCTCGATCTTGATGACCTCGGCACCGAAATCACCGAGGATCTGGCAGCAGATCGGGCCGGCGATGATCGTCGACGCATCGATCACCGTGATGCCGTCGAGCGGTGCGGATGGGTTCGTCACAGCGATGGTTCCTTGTCGTCGTGAGAGGGACGAATCAGTGCGTCTGCCGAAGACCCGCGTCTTCACAGGCTCTTCGGTTTCGCTGACAGAAACTCTAACCCACGATCACAGTGTTGTCATCCTCGAGCTTATGCCGCGTGTTTTCAAGGAAACCTTGATCTTCCGGGCTGTGAGGATCAGAGGCTACTCGTGCGCGGACTTCTTTATGTTTCGTTCAGTGGAACACTGTCGACGCGCCACCGCAATCGTTCGGCGCGCCCCCGACACCATCGCCGCATCGAGGAACGAGCCGTCGTCGAGCACGAAGACGCCCGCTGAGTCGGGGCCGTCCCCGCCGACACGCGCAAGGATCTCCTCGGCTCGCGACACGTCGTCACGAGTCGGCGCGAACGCGTCACGGATCACCGGCAGCTGAGCGGGGTGGATGGCCGATCGCCCGAGGAAGCCCATGGCGCGGCCCGCGCGGCTCGACTCGCGCAGCCCGTCGACGTCGCGGACGTTCGTGTACACGCTCATGATCGGCGGCACGAGGCCCGCCGCCGCGGCCGCGTTCACAACCCGCGAGCGCTGCCACGCGAGCCCCGCATCGCCCTCGAGACCCCGCGGCAGGCCGAGCTGCGAACGCAGATCGGCCTCCCCCAGCCCGATCGACGAGACGTCGGAGCAGGCGATCTTGAAGGCGTTCTCGATGCCGAGCGCGGTCTCCACGAGCGCGTGCAGGCGACGCCCGGGCGATCGCTCGCGCACGACGGCGACATCGGCGGCGGTCTCCACCTTCGGCACGCGCACCTCGACCCACTCGGGCAGCGCCGCAACGGCGTCGAGGTCGGCCTCGTGCCACGCCGTGCCGCGCGCGTTGACCCGCACCTGCACGCGCACCTCCGGCGTGCGCGCCGCGATCGCGTCGGCGAGGCCGTGGCGCGCGGCGTCCTTCTCCGCAGCCATGACGGCGTCTTCGAGGTCGACCACCACGACGTCGGCCCCCGTGGCGAGCGCCTTCGCGACGCGGTCCGGCCGGTTCGCCGGGGCGTAGAGCAGGGTCAGCGCGATGTCGCCCGCACCGCTCATCGCCCTTCGCTCCGCATCCGCTCGGTCAGGTGCGCCGCCGCGGCGACGACCTCGCGGGCGAGCTCCTGCTCGCGCTTCTCGTCGATGCGCGAGACGAGCGCGGCGATGCTGACGCATCCGATCACATCGCCGGCGCGATCCCGCACGGGAGCCGCGAAGCTCGTGGAGTCGGGCACGCGCTCACTCGCGGTGTGCGCATAGCCGAGTTCGGCGACGCGTGCGAGCCGCTCGCGGATCACGTCGGGCTCGGTCACGGTGTACGCGCTGAGGTGCGGGATCGGCACGCGCAGCGCGGCCTCGATCTCGCTCTCGGGCAGAAAGGCGAGGATCGCGGCGCCCGATGCGCCGACGGCCAGCGGCAGTGCCTCGCCCACCTGCACGGAGATGCGCACCAGCTGCCGACTCTCGACCTGCCCGACGTACACGCGGCGGTGTCCGATGCGCGCCGACAGCGTCGCCGTCTCATCGGTGCGCTCCGCGAGATCGGCGAGCAGCTCGAGCCCGTAGCGCCGGAAACGCGAGCTCTGGCCCGCGGTGTCGGCGAGGGCGAACGCCGACATGCCGACCTGATACTTGCGGGAGTCGGGATCCTGCCAGAGGAAGTCGGAGGTGCACAGGGACTGCACGATGCGGTGCACGACCGCTTTGCTGAGCCCGGTCGCCCGCGCAATGTCGGTCACGCCGAGCGGACCCGTGGATCCGGCGAAAGCGAGCAGCACCTCGCTGACCCGCGCTGTTGTGGAATCGGCCGGTACGGCCTTCGTCGTTGTATCGCTCACCGAACCATTATGACGCGAGATACACGTTCCAACCAGAGGAACATCCGCATTCGCTCTTGATTTTTCAGGATGGAAGGGCAGACAATCGTTGATGATTCCCGCACGATGACGTTCCGCTGAAAGGAATTGGGCATGAACGATGCTGTTCTCACCACGCTGAGCACGTTCGCCGAGGCGCTCGGGCGCGACCCGCTCGACCCGGAACTCATCGCCGCAACCGACAAGACCCTCCTCGATTCTTTCGCGGTGGCGCTCGCCGGAGCGCAGACGCCGGAGGCAGAGCGCCTCGCAGCGACGTGGCCGCTGCCCGCGGGCGAGAGCACCGTGTGGGGCACGAACCGCACGACTGATCCCGCGACCGCAACGCTGCTCAACGGGATCTCCCTGTGCAGCCTCGAGCTCGATGAAGGGAACAAGTTCGCGCGCGGCCACCCCGGCGCGCATGTGCTGCCCGCAGCCGTCGCTGAGGCAGAGCGCCTGAGCCGCTCGGGCGAGGAGCTGCGCGCCGCGTTCCTCGCCGGGTACGAGATCTCCGCTCGCATCGCCCGCGCCTTCCAGCCGCGACCCGGCCTGCACCCCCACGGCACGTGGGGTGCGATCGGCGCGGCCGTCGCGGTGGCGAAGCTCAACGGCGCGGACGCCCGCACGATCGCGGGAGCGATGGATGCCGCCGCCGGCCTCTCGCTCGCCCCGCCCTTTAGCGCCGCGACCACGGGCACGTTCGTGCGCAACACCTGGGTCGGCGAAGCGGGCGCGCACGGGATCACGGCAGCACGCCTCGCCCTGGCCGGGCTCGGCCCGACGCATGAGACCGGCATGGCGGTGTTCGACGGCCTGCTCGGCGCCCTCGACCTGAACGAGATTGTCGCCGGCATCGGAGAGCGCTGGGAGATCTCCGGCGGGTACTTCAAGCGCCACTCGGCCTGCAACTACACCCACCCGCCCGCCGACGCCGCGCTGGAGATCCGCACACGACCCGAGTTCCGCACGGAGCAGGTGGCCGCGATCCCGGTCGAAACGCATGCGCTCGCGGTGCCGCTCGACGAGGCGCACCCGGCATCGCGGCTCGCGGCCATGTTCTCCATCCCCCATGTGGTCGCGGTCGCCCTCGCGCGCGGCGAGTGCGCACCGGAGGACTTCGCGCCCGAGGCTCTCGATCGCCCCGACATCGCACGCCTGCGCAGCCTCGTCGCCGTCTCGCTCGACGCCGATATCGATTCGCGTCGCCCCGCACAGCGCGGCGCGCGCGTGACGGTCCGGCTGCGCGACGGATCCGTTCTCACGAACGAGGTGCCGAACGCCATCGGCGACGCCGACTTCCACCCGTTCGACCGCGCGAGAATCGAGGAGAAGGCCGCGGCGCTCCTCGGGCACGACCGGGCAGCCTCGGTCGCGGGCCTCGTTGACGCGCTCCCCCGCACCCCCGACATCCGCACCATCACGACCGCGATCCGCGAAGAGAAGAGCCACACCCCATGAAGATCCGTGCCATCACTCCGATCCGCGTCGACGACGACGAGGTCCTGCGGCGCCAGGAGAGGTACAACCGACTCGCGCCGAGCGGATGGCAGATCACGCTCGAGAACCTGCCGTCGGGCGCGCCCCTCGAGCTCGGCACGTCCGATGACGTGCGCGCGTCGGAGAAGCTGCTGCTCGATCTCGGCGCCACGACGCCCTCGGACGAGTACGACGCGTTCATGCCCGACTGCGTGCTGGACCCGTCGGTCGCAGAGCTCGACGACGCCGCGTCCGTCACCGTGCTCGGCATCAGCAGGCTCGGCGCGCACCACCTCGCGGGGTGCGGCCAGGCGTTCGGCGTCATCACCCGCAACCGCACGATCGGCGACGAGTTCACCGAGCTCATGGAGCGCTATGGTCTCGGCCGCGCCTACCGCGGCGCGTTCGTGCTCGACCTCGGCGTCGAGGCCGTGTCGGATCACCACGCATGGAACTCCGCGGTGCGCACGCAGGTCGAGCTCGCCCGCGAGGCCGGCGTCACGACGCTCATCAACGGATGCTCCGCCGTCGACGTCGCGACCGAGGGCACCGGCGTGCGGCTCGTCGACCCGATCGAGCTCGCGTTCGCGGTGGCGGAGACCGGCGCTCGCTCGCACCTACTTCCATAGACATTCCGAGCAGTGGAACGCACGGCTTCGAGAAGAAGTCACAACTTCCGCATAATTCCGCGACAGGATTTCAATAGGAGCCGAGATCGTGTAGCTTCTCATTCATCCGTCAAACAATGACGTTCCGCAAATCGGAACATCTTCCGCAGACGAAGGACACAACGCCGTGAACACACCAGCAAGGACGCTGTCGATCGTCGCAGCACTGGCCGCCGGCGCACTCGCTCTGGGCGGGTGCGCCGGATCCGCCGCACTCAGCGACTCGGCGGCCGCCGCCGAGCGCGCGCCGGGCGACGACATCATCATCGGTGCCCTCCACCCCGTGAGCGGCGCCAACGCGGTCGACGGGCAGCAGATGCGCGCCGCCGCTCAGATGGCCATCGACGACGCCAACGCCGCAGGCGCGGGCGACTTCGACGACGCAGAGCTCGTGCTCGACGCCGCCGATACCAAGGGCGACGTCGAGACCGGATCCGCCGAAGCCACCCGCCTGATCCAGGACGGCGCGACGGCGCTCGTGGGCTCGTTCCAGAGCGCGACGAGCGCGAACATCGCCGCCACCGCCGAGCGCAACGGCGTGCCGTTCGTCATGGACGTCTCGGCGCTCGACAGCATCCTCGAGCAGGGCTACACGTACTCGTTCCGCGTGCAGCCGTCGGGCGGCATCATGGGCGAGCGCGCTGCCGAGTACCTGCGTGAGATCGCCGACGAGACCGGCGCCGACGTCGAGAAGATCGGCTACCTCTACGAGCAGGGCAACTTCGGCGTCGCCGCGTACCAGGGCTTCGTGCGCGCGAGCGAAGCGGCCGGCCTCGAGGTCACGAACGCCATCAGCTACGACCCCGCGGCGAGCGACTACTCCACTCAGGTGCAGCAGGCTCTCGCGGGCGGCGTCGACATCCTCGCGGTGTCGGGCTATTACAACGACGGCCTCCTGATCTCCAAGGCGGTGGAGTCGATCGCGCCGCCCGAGCTGAAGGCCGTCTACGGCGTCGCCAATGGCGGCTACGACCAGGTGCAGTTCATGAACAGCGCCCCGCGCGGCGGCGCGGGGTATATGAACGCGAACTATGCCATCAACCCCAACAACGAGCGCGCGCAGGACGTCGCGGAGCGCTTCGAGACCGCGTTCGGCCAGCCGATGCGCACGAGCGCGGCGCTCACCTACGACGCCGTTTCGATCATCACGCAGGCCATCGCCGATGCCGAGAGCGCCGTTCCCGCAGACGTGCGCGACGCGATCGCCGACAGCGACTACGAGCCGATCATCGTCAACGACGGCCCCTCCGTCGACTTCGATGAGACCGGACAGAACGCCAACGCGACGGTCGCGGTCGTCCAGATCCTGAACGACCAGATCGTGCCCGTGCACCCGACGGACGCGGCATCGGCCGAACCCGTGCTCCCCGCATTCGGCGACGACGCCCCGTAGAAAGAAGGCCTCCCATGTCTCCCCAGGCACAGGCGCCTGCGCACCCGCAGGCGAACACTCCCTCACCGCCCCCGGCGGCGAGGCGCGCGAACGGCCGTCCGTCCACGCGCACGCTCCTCGTGGCGGCCGCACTTCTCGTCATCGCGTCGGTCGTGGCCGGAATCGTCTCAGGCAGCACGACCGTGCTCGTGCAGGCGCTCGTCACCGGCCTGCTCACCGGCGGCGTGTACAGCCTCATCGCGATGGGCCTGACGCTCGTGTACGGCGTGCTGCACGTGATCAACTTCGCGAACGGATCTCTCGTGGCCGTGGCGATGTTCGTCTCGTACCTGGCCGTGAACGCGCTCGGACTGCACCCCTACGTCGCGCTCATCGTGACGGTTCCCGTCATGGCGCTCATCGGCGCCGGAATCCAGGCGGGCCTGCTGAACCCGATCATGCGCGCCCCCATCCACACCCAACTGCTCGTCACGATCGGCGTCGCGCTCGCGTTCGAAAGCCTCCTCCTCATGATCGCGGGGCCGAACCCCAAGTCGGTGTCGCTGCCGGGCGACTTCGGCGTCGACATCTTCGGGGCGACCGTGAGCGTCGCTCGCATCTACGCCTTCGCGGGTGCCCTCGTGCTCGTCGCACTGCTGTGGATCGTGCTGCAGAAGACCCGCATGGGAACCGCGATCCGCTCGGTGGCCGCGAGCCCCGAGGGCGCGCGGCTCGTCGGCATCAACGTCAAGCGGATCTACGTGATCACGTTCGCGCTCGGCGCGGCCGCCGCGGGCGCAGCCGGCACCCTCGTCGCGCCCTTCACCACGATCGAGCCCACTGCGGGCGCCACGTTCAACCTCACGGCTTTCGTCGTCGTCGTGCTCGGCGGCATGGGCAACGTGCCCGGCGCCCTCGTCGGCGGTCTGATCGTCGGTCTCACCGAGCAGCTGGGCGGCCTGATCCTGCCGGGCCAGTCGCCGCTGCTCGCCGTCTTTGTCGTCTTCCTGCTCGTGCTCTTTGCGAAGCCGCAGGGCATCTTCGGGAGGTCCTCATGAGTTTCAGCACCAAGACCGTCCGTCAGCCCGAGCCGGCGGCCGCGACCGGAACGCTCATCTCCCGCCGTGTGTCGAGCTCGAACCACACGTGGAACCTCGTGCTGGTCGGCATCGTGCTCGCACTCGGCGTCCTGCTGCCGTTCCTCCTGCCCGCAGCGGAGCTCGGCGTCGCCATGCGCATCCTCATCTTCGCCCTCATGGGCGTCGGCTGGAACATGATGAGCGGCTTCGGCGGCATGTTCAGCTTCGGTCACGCCGCGTTCTTCGGCATCGGCGCCTACACGACCGCGTTCCTGCTCGTCGAGGTGGGCCTGACGCCGTGGATCGGCATGATCGTCGGCATGATCGTCTCCGCGGCAGCCGCCGTCGGCATCAGCTACCTCGCACTGCGCTATCAGCTGCGCGGCGCGTACTACGCGCTGTCGACGTTCGCGTTCGCCGAGATGCTGCGCCTGTTCGTCATCGGCAACGAGTCGCTGAACAAGACCGTCGGATTCACGGTGCCGGTCATGTTCGGCGACAACTGGAGCATGTTCCAGTTCCGCGCCGGATCGCCGATCTACTTCTGGATCGGCACCGCGATGCTCGTCATCGTCATGCTGTTCTGCATCTGGTTCCTGCGCAGCCGCGCCGGACGGTTCGCCATCGCCACGCGCGACGACGAGCTTGCCGCTGCGGCCGTCGGCATCCCGACGCTGCGGTACAAGCTCACGCTCGTGGCGATCTCCGCCGCGATCACGGCGCTCGCCGGCGCCCTGTACCTGCAGTTCTACATGTTCATCGACCCCGACCTCGCCTTCGGCGCGACGGTGTCGAACAACGCGATCATCACGGCGGTCGTGGGCGGCGTGGGCACCCTCTGGGGCCCCGTGCTCGGCGCCGTCATCGTGGCGCCCCTCAGCGACCTCGTCACCGAGCTGCTGCGGCACCCGCCCGAGTGGCTGAGCTTCCTCGAGGGCCTCGACGGGCTCGACATCCTCGTATACGCCGTCGTGCTCATCGCCTTCGTGCTGCTCCTGCCCAAGGGCATCGTCGGAACGTTCCTCGGACGGAGGAAGAAGTAATGGCTCTTCTCGAAGTTACCGGTCTGTCGAAGTCGTTCCGCGGCCTGCAGGCCCTGAAGAACGTCACGATCTCGGTCGACGAGGGCGAGATCCTCGGCATCATCGGATCGAACGGCGCCGGCAAGACCACGCTGTTCAACGCGGTCACGGGCGCGTTCGCCCCCGACGCGGGAACGGTCGCGCTCGACGGCGAGGACATCACCGGCGCGAAGATGCACACGCTCGCCCGCCGCGGCCTCGTGCGCACCTTCCAGCTGATGCGCCCGTTCGGCACCCTCTCGACGATCGACAACGTGACGATCGCCGTGCAGAGCCGCGGCGTCCGGCCCGAGAGCAGGGCGCGCGACGAGGCGACGATGATCCTCGCCCGCACCGGGCTCGATCAGTGGGCAGACGCCACGAGCGGATCCCTGCCGACCGCGGTGCAGAAGCGTCTCGAGCTCGCCCGCGCGCTCGCGATGGAGCCGCGCGTGCTGCTGCTCGATGAGGTGCTCGCCGGCCTCGTACCGTCGGAGCGCGAACCCGTGCTCGAGCTGCTCGATTCGCTGCGCAAGAACGACGGGGTCACGATGGTGTTCATCGAGCACATCATGGCGGCCGTGCGCCGCCTCAGCGATCGCGTCGTGATGATGGACCAGGGCGCCGTGCTCGCGCAGGGCGATGTCGACGAGGTGCTGGCGAACCCCGATGTGGTCGCCGCCTACCTCGGAAAGGAGTACGGCGATGCTGCTTGAGGTCGAGGGTGTGAAGAGCGGGTACCACGGTCTCGAGATCCTGCACGGCGTGTCGCTGACCGTCGCCGCGGGCGAGGTCGTCGCGATCGTCGGCGCGAACGGGGCCGGCAAGTCGACCACGCTGAAGACGATCGTGGGCGAGGTGAAGCAGCTCGGAGGATCCGTGCGCTTCGACGGCGCACCGGTTGCCTTCGGCGACAGCCACCGCGTGGCGCAGAAGGGCATGATGCTCGTGCCCGAGCACCGCGCGCTGTTCGGAAGCCTCACGGTCGAGGACAACCTGCGCATGGGCGCGTGGGGCAAGAGGGACCGCACGGGCTTCACGGAGAAGGAGATCCTCGAGATCTTCCCGATCCTCTCCGAGCGCCGCAGCCAGATCGCCGAGACGATGTCGGGCGGCCAGCAGCAGATGCTCGCGATCGCCCGCGCGCTCATGGGCGCACCGAAGCTGCTGCTGCTCGACGAGCCGTCGACGGGCCTCGCGCCCAAACTCACCTGGGACGTGTTCCATGCGATCGATGCCGTGCGCGAACGCGGGATCGGCGTGCTGATCGTCGAGCAGAACGCCCGCCAGGTGCTTTCGCTCGCCGACCGCGCCTACGTGCTCGACTCGGGCGCCGTCGCGCTCGACGGTCCGGCCGACGAGCTCGCGGCCGACGAACGCGTGCAGGCCGCCTACCTCGGCGGCTGACCGCCGTCACGGCGGGCGCGGAGGATCCGCGCCCGCCGTTTCATTCCTGACGCACCTGAACGGAGCTGTTCGTGTCTGAATCGCGCTCGGAAACGGGCCTCGCGCCGCTCGCGGCGGCGAGCGCACACACGTCGTACGCGGATGCGCCCGAAGAGGTGCGAGAGCGCGTGGTCGATCTGGTCGCCGACGTCGTGGCCACGGCCGCCCTCGGCAGCGGGCGCGATGAGATCCGTCTGCTCACGGACGAGATGTCCGCGAGCGGATCGTCGGGCTCCGCGACCGTCATCGGGTCGCGCGCCGGCTGGCCGGCGGCCACGGCCTCGTTCCTCAACGGATCCGCCGTCGCGACGGATCAGCTGCAGGACGGACACCGCGAGGGGCGCGGCCATCCCGCCTCGCACGTCGTGCCCGCCGTGCTCGCCGTCGCGGAGGAGCGGGATGCGTCGGGCGACGACGCGCTGTCGGCCGTGCTCGCGGGATATGAGGTCGGCGTTCGCCTGGGCCGCGCGATGGGCGGCACGAACCCGGGCGTACACGACATCGGCACGTGGGGATCCGTGGGTGCGGCGGCGGCCGTTGCGCGCCTGGTGCGCCCGGGAGACGACGCGGCGAGCGCGAGCGCCATCGAACTCGCGCAGTCGGCCGTGCTGCTGACCGACGCCGCCACGATCTTCTCCGGCCGCACGGGCGGTCACGCATTCCTCGGCGCCTCCGTGCAGCTCGGGCTCACGCTCGGCACCGCAGCCGCGTCGGGACTCGCGCCGATGCCCGGATCCCTCGAGCGCCACTTCGGCCCCACGGCGGCCCGCGATCTCGACCCCACGCCGCTGGCGTCGTGGAACGCGTACGAGGTGCTCGGCGGCTACGTGAAGCAGCACCCGACGTGCGCGCACCTGCACGGCGTCAATGACGCCGTGGCCGACCTGCCCCCGATCGACGTGGCCCACATCGTCGAGATCGAGGTGCGCACCTTCGCGGCGGCCGCGGCCTTCGACGCGATCGCCGATACGGAGCTCGCGGCGCGATTCAGCGTGCCGACCTCGGTCGCCGTAGCGCTCGCACACGGCAGTCTCGACGAGACGACGCTGACGGCTGCGAATGTCGCCGCGTCGCGCGACCTCGCGTCTCGCGTGCACGTGATCCACGACCCGGATCTCGATGCCGGCTATCCCGCCGGACGCCCCGCGCGCGTGGCGGCGCGCCTCGCCGACGGGTCCGAGGTGACCGCGTCGGCAGACCGTCCGCGCGGAGACGCGGATCGGGCGTTCACCCGGCGCCAGTTGCGCGAGAAGGCCCTGCGCCTGCTGACGCACCGCTTCGGCTGCGTGCACGCGGGACGGATCCTCGACGCGATCCACGCACTGCCGTTCGGCGGCACGCCGCGCGAGCTCGGGCTCGCGCTCCGTGCGGCGGCACTGCGTCCCGGAGAACGGCGATGACGCCGCAAGAAACCGCCGCGGCCTTCGTCCGCGACGAGGCCGGATTCGCGCAGGTGACGACGCTCGATCGGCGAGGGTATCCCGTCGCCCGATCGATGACGGCTTTCCTCGCGGGCGACTGGAGCGTGCACCTCGTGCAGCGCGCGACGCACGCCCGCATCGCGCAGTGGCGGCGGGATCCGCGCACGCTCGTGACATGGCTCGGCGCCCCATCGGCGACGATCCGCAACGACGCCCCGCACGTATTCGATCTCGGCACGCTGCCCGATCGACTCGTCTCGATCCGCGGCGATGCCGAATTCATGCCATCCGAATGGACGCGCGAGGTCTTTCGAAAGCACTCGGGCGCGCACCGCGCCGCGGGGAACACGCGCGCACCCATGCGGTCGGACGACGACATCGACGAGAACCTCATCGGCGTCAGGATCCGTCCGTTCCAGGTGCGGCTCGAGGGGTTCGGCGCGGATCCGACGCCCACCACCTGGACCATCGACTGAGGAGCAACATGTACAAGGCGCTGCTGGGGTACGTCATCGAAGACGGGGTCACGCCCGAGGAGTACGAGGAGTGGCTGTGGAACGTGCACGCGCCCGACCTGCTCGCGAACCCGCACCTCGATCGCATCATCTTCAACAAGGTGCTCTCCCCCGTCACATCGACGTCGGGCGGCGCCTCGACCGTGCCCGAGAGCCTCGAGCTGTACCGCATCGCCGAGATGCACTACGCCGACGAGGCCGCGTACGAGGCGTACAAGAGGTGGTGGGAGGATCACCCGATCCCGCCCGAACGCGGTCCCGCAGGCCGTACGGCCTTCAAGTTCTACGTGATCGCCGAGAGCCAGGTCGCCTCCCGCGAGAACATCACGCCGACGGTCTCTTGAGAACATGGCCGGCCCCACCCCTCGGTGAAGCCAGCCATGCGCGCTCACGCGCTGCGCGAGGCGATGTCCTCCGCGGCGAGGTAGGAGAGCCCGAGGGCCGGGAGCAGGCCGTTGCCGGCGAGGTAGCCCGCGGCGCCGTGGCCCGAGATGCCCGCCGCCGCACCGCCCGAGGCGTAGAGACCCGCGATCGCGGATCCGTCCTGCTTCACCACACGCGCATGCTCGTCCACGCGCAGGCCGCCCTGCGTGTGGAACAGCGCCGGCTGCACGCGGATCGCGGCGAGGCGCCCCTCGAGGGGAGCCTCCCAGAACGTGCGACCGTGCGGATCCTCTTCGTCGCCCGCCGCGAAGCGGCGCGTCTCGCTGAGCGTGCGTACGAGTCCCGCGGGGTCGATGCCGTATGCCTCGGCGAGCTCCTCAGGGGCGTCGCCCCATTTGACCCCCTTGCCCTCGACGACATCGAGGAAGTCCTGGAACGACTGGCACGCGTCGTAGATGCGCTGATCGATGATGATGAACGACCCGTCGGCAGCGTGCGCGAGCGACTGCGCCGCGTACTCCGAGTATCCGGTCGTCTCGTTGCCGTAGCGCTCGCCCGCGGTGTTCACGAGGAACCCGCCGTGCATGACGGTCGCCCAGGTCGCGAGCGATGCCGACGGGGCGGCGAGCCCCGCGTGCCCCTGGTACGCGTCAAGATAGTCGGATGCGGCGCCGACGGCCGCGCCGATGCGCAGGGCGTCGCCGCGCGAGTACTCGCCGCCGTGATAGTGCGCGCCGGATATCTCGGGGATGTGTTCGGCGACGAGCTCGCGGTTCGCACCATACCCGTTCGTGGCGATCACGACGGCGTGCGTCGGGATCTCCTCTGTGCCCGCGGGTGTCTCGATGACCGCGCCGGTCACGACGCCGTCCTCCACCACGACATCGACGAGCTTCGCCGGCGTCATCACGTCGACGAGCTCTTCCTTGCTCAGCGTGTCGAGCAGGCCCGTGAGCATCGCGGATCCGGAGCGACCGGGGATCGAGTGGCAGCGGTGCACGCTGTGGCCGGGATAGGCGAAGTCGGTGACGACGTCGATCTCGAGGCCCACGCTGTCGCTCAGCCACTCGACGAGCTCGGCGCTCACTCCGGCGAGTGCCCGCGCCGCGACCTCGTTGTAATCGCCGCCCGTCTTCTTCGCCACGTCGGCGACGAACGTCTCCGGAGAATCCTCGATGCCCGCGGCCTTCTGGAACCGCGTCCCCATCGCGGGGATCATCGCGGTGGACATCGACGTATTGTTGCCACGGCGGAACTGCTCGTCGGCATCGACGAGCAGCACGCTGAGGCCGCGCTCAGCGGCTCGCAGTGCGGCGACGACTCCTCCGCCGGCGCCCGCGACGATCACGTCCGGACCTTCGAACTCCTCATCAGCCATCGAGCCAACCTCCTCGTATCACTCAGTGGAACATGCGAGGGCCGGCTTTGCACGACAAACCCACGCGTTCCACACTCTACTAGACAACGAGGCATCAGCAGAGGGCGGAAGGCGTTCCATTCAGCGAACCCGAGGCGCGCAGCTAGGGCCGCGCCATGTACCCGCCGTCGGCGACGAGCGTGTGGCCGGTGACATAGCTCGCAGAGCCCGACAGCAGCCACCGGGCGGCCTCCGCCACTTCGCGGGGCTCGCCGATGCGCGGGATCACCCCGCCGACGCGATCGACGTACGACGCCTCGCTCTCACTGCTCTCCGCGCGCCGCGCCGCCACCATCGGAGTCGCCATCACGCCGGGGCACACGCAGTTGACGCGCACGCCGATCGCACCCCCCTCGAGGGCGGCCGTGTCGGTCGCGCCGATCACCGCGTGCTTCGACGCGACGTAGGCGACCGATCCCGGCATCGCGCGCAGCGAGCGCGTGGATCCGATGTTGACGATCGCGCCGCCCGCACCGTGCTCGCGGAAGCGCCTCATCTCCTCGCGCAGGCTGATGACGACGCCGCGGATGTTCACGCCCATGATGCGATCGAACTGCGCCATGTCGAGGTCGGCGACATCGCTGTCGTCGGGGTGGATGCCGGCGCAGTTCACGGCCCATCCGAGATCCCCCCACGCGTCCACGGATTCGAACGCGGCGACGACGGAGGCCTCGTCGAGCACATCCATCGACACCGCGCGCGCCTCACCGCCCGCCTCGACGATAAGCCGTGCCGTCTCTTCGGCGCCCGCGAGATCGCGATCGGCGACGAGGACCTTGCCGCCGTCCGCGGCCACCAGCAGCGCGATCTCGCGCCCCAGCCCCGACCCGCCGCCCGTGATCAGACCCACCCGATTCGACACACTCATGCTGACTCCCTATCGACATTGATACGTTCACGCATATCATGATCATAGATTCGTCATCCGTGCAACACCGAACGAAGGAGAACGTGTGGCTGACATCGAAGTCATCGACACCGACCGCATCCGCACCATCCGGATCAACCGACCGGACCGGAAGAACGCCTATGACCGCGAGATGGCCGTCGCCATGACGGAGGCATTCCAGACGGCCGCCGGCTTCGAGGTCGTGGTGCTCACCGGCGTCGACGGATCCTTCTGTGCGGGCGGATTCCTCGCGAACCTCGGCGACGCCGACGAGCTCACCGTTCGCTCCCTGTTCGAAGGATCCCTGCGGCTCGTCGATGCGATCCGCGCCTGCCCGCGACCCGTCATCGCCGCGATCGACGGCCCGGCTGCCGGCGGCGGCAACGAGCTCGTCGTCGCGTGCGACTTCGCGATCGCAACCGAGCGCTCGACGTTCGGCCAGACCGGCCCGAAGGTCGGATCGGCCCCCGTGCTCGGCGCGACGAACCTGCTCCCGGTGCAGATCGGCGAGAAGCGCGCGAAGGAGATGGCGATGCTGTGCCGCCGCTACTCGGCGGCACAGGCGCTCGACATGGGCTTCGTCAACGAGGTCGTCGCCGACCAGGCGGCCCTCGACGAGGCCGTTCAGCGCTGGGCCGACGAGATCCACGCGCTCAGCCCCCGCTACCTCGAGATCGTGAAGGTGTCGAGCAACATGTGGTGGAACCAATCTGCCGACTCGATGCGCGGCGGCCTCGGCATGCTGATCCAGGCGATCGGCAGCGACGACATGCTCGAGGGCGCCAACGCCTTCATGGAGAAGCGCAAGCCGCAGTTCCGCGGCTGATGCGCTCGAAGAGAGAGACGATATGAGCGACGACGCTCGACTGACCCGCCTCACCGATCGCGCCGAGATCCAGGACCTCGGCGTGCTCTACGGATTCGTCATGGACGAGTTCGACGAGGACGGCGTGCGCGCCACGTTCTGCGACGACGCGGAGCTGCACTCGGCCGACGGCATCTTCAACGCACGCGGCATCGACGAGATCCTGTCGACGTACCGCGAGCGCTGGGCGATGCTGACGACGTCGAACCACTTCTCGCACGGTCACCTGGTGCGCTTCGATGACGACGACGCCGATCGGGCGTACGGACTGCTCTCCGGCCACGCCGAGGTCGCGCGCGGCGGGGAGGTCTTCGACGTCGCGCTGCGCTATCAGGACGCGTACCGCCGCGTCGAGGGACGCTGGAAGTTCGCCAGCCGAACGATGTCGTACATGTACTACCTGCCGGCCGCCGCGCGCGCGGCTCACCTCGGCGACCGCGACAGCGTGTGGGTCTACGGCGACCCGCGCCCCGCGGACTGGCCGGAGGTGCGCTTCTCGGGCGAGAGCTCGAGCTTCCTCGGCAGGTTCTACAGCTGATCCCGTGGCCTCGCCGCCCGCTCGCGCGGGCGGCGAGGCCACGGTCAGTTCGCCACGCTCATCGCGTTGGGCAGTGCCAGGAAGAAGTCGGGGAACAGGATCAGCAGGATCGCGAAGACGATCGTCACGGGGTAGAACCACATCACGCCCTGGATCACGCGACCGATGGATATCTTCACGCCCGACTCGAGCGCGATCTTATGGCCGACGTACAGCAGCACACCGACCGGCGGGGTGAGCACCGCGAGCTCGCCGAGCAGCACCGCGAAGACGCCGAACAGCAGCGGATCGACGCCGACCGCCGCGGCGACCGGAAGCAGGATCGGCACGGTGATCAGCATCATCGGCACCGGATCCATGAACGTGCCGAGCACCAGGTACAGCACCAGCACGAGCAGCATGAACGTGACGGCGCCGGCGCCGATCGCCTCGAGCCACTGCGAGAAGGCGCGGGGAATCCCGGTGAGCGTCATGAAGCGGCCGAACATCGTGCCGCCGATGATGATCAGGAAGATGGAACTCGTCGACACGATCGTGTCGCGCATCGACGGCCACACCGACGTGCGCAGTCGCCCCACCCCCTTCACCGCGACGATCATGATGCACGCGGCCAGGGCACCGAACGCACCCGCCTCCGTCGCCGTGAAGAATCCGCCGTACAGGCCGCCGAGAACGACGGTGACGAGCACGGCCACCGGCCACAGGCCGAGGATCCGGCGAGCGCGCACGCTCGCGCCGAGCTTCTCAACGGGGCCACGCGGCGCGAGCGACGGCTTCATGAGCACGAGGAAGAGCATCATCACCGCGAACGCGACGTGAATGAGCACGCCCGGCAGAACTCCCGCGATCAGCTGCTTGCCGACCGGCACCTGCGCCATCCCGGCATAGACGACGAGCAGGATGCTCGGCGGGATGAGCTGACCGCCCGTGCCGGCCATGAGCACCGAAGCGACGGCGAAACGCGGATCGTAGCCCGCCTTCACCATCGCGGGGATCCCCGAGCGCCCGAGCGCGTACACGATGCCGAGCGTCGAGCCGCTCGCAGCACCCATCGCCGCACCGGCGAAGTTGGTGCTGATCGCGAGCCCGGCCGGCGTGCGGCCGACCATCGCACGCACGGCGGTGAAGATGTCGGCACCGAGCCCCGATCTCTCCATCAGCATGCCCATCAGCACGAACATCGGAATGACGCTCAGCGTCCAGGTCGCCGTCGACGACCACGGTGTTGCGCGCATCATGTTCTGCGCCGCGTCCATACCGGAGGTCATGTACATGCCCAGCGCGCCGACGACGGCCAGCGCAATGCCCACAGGGATCCGGATCGCCATCAGCGCGAGCAGCATGACGAAGCCGTACCCGCCGATGACGAGCGGGTCCGGCGTCACGTACATCAGTGCGCCCATGGCGATCGAGAGGATCACCGCGACGACCGTCACGATTCCGGACGTGCGCTTCATCCCGGGCGTCTCCGCGGCCTCCGCGCGGGCTTCGAGCGCCTTCAGCTCCCGCATCACAGTGTGCTTCCATTCATCTCGGCCGGATCGGCGAGCTTGTCGTCCGGATCCGGGTAGCCGACGCGGTAGAGGTGCACGATCGAGAGCGCGCAGGCGAACGAGAACGCGAAGAAGCCGACCGGCAATACGAACCGGAACGGCCAGATCGGACGGTTCCCGATCGGCGCGTACTCGCCGAGAGCCATCTGATGCAGGGCCTCCTGCAGCGTGAGCCACGCGAACGCGAGCCCGACGAGACCGACGAACACGAGTACGACGGTGTCGACGAGGAGGCGCCACCTGATGGGCAGCGCGTCGATCACGAAGTCGATCTGGATCCGCCCTTCAGCGTGCTGGGCGATCGCGATGCCGGCGAACACGGTCATCACCATCCACCATTTCGAGACGAGGTCGGTGCCACCGGGAATGCTCGAGCCGACGAAAGTTCTGAGCACGACCTCGGCGACCGTCGTGAGGAACAGCGCGACGAGGCCGACACCGCCGACGACGAAGAGCACGCCCCACACGACTTTCGAGATCGCCCCGAGCGCCCCCGGCAAGGGCGCGTTCGCCTTCGCCGCGGGGCTGCGGAACGCCGTCGTCGTGACCGGGGGCTCACTCATGACGCTGTCACTCCCCGTCGGTCGGGAACGACGCCGCCATGACGGCGTCGAGCCACGGGTCGAGATCGATCTGCTCGCTCGGCGGCTTCGTCGGATCCTCGAGGCTGTCGACGAGCCCCTCCGCGCCGTTCGCGTCGACGTCGAAGCCCAGGTCGGCGACCGTGGTCTCCCACTCATCGCTCAGCGCCTGATACTCGTCGAGGAAGCCCTGCGGATCCTCGATCTGGCCGGGAGCCTTCTCAGCGAGGCCCGCGAACACGTCGTCGTGGTGCGCATCGATCGCGTCAACGACCTCGTTCTGTACGTCGGACGTGCCGATGTCGTGCTGGTCCTTCTCCGTGAGGAACGTCCAATACCCGTCGAGCTGCTTGAGGATGTACGACTTCAGCCACGCACGCGTGCCCTCGTGAGCGGCCTGCCGCTCGTCGTCGCTGAGGCTGTCGTAGACCTCCTTGCTCATCGTGAGCCCGTCCTGGTTCCACCCGTTGAACTTCACCGGAACGTACTCACCGCCGAGCTCCCACAGGCCGGTCGCGATCCAGTGGGTCGGATAGGTCATCACACAGTCGACGATGCCGCGCTGATACCCCTCGTAGATCTCCTCGGGCAGCAGGGTCACGGGCTCCATGCCGAGGTTCTCCGCCTCTTCGACCCAGGCCTGGCCGGCCACGCGCACCTTCACCCCCTTGAAGTCGTCGAGCGTCTCGAGCTTGTCGCGGCACAGCATGTCGTACTGCTGCACGATGGCGAACGCGCCGAGCGACTGCACGCCGAGACTGTTCATCTCCTCGTTGAGCGCGGGGGTCCCTTGCTCGCTGTTCATCACGAACTGCATGTGCGCGCCGACCTTCTGCAGCAGCCCCGCGGGCATCGCCGCCACGTTCATCGACGCGGCCTCGGACAGCCAGTTCATGACCGGGAAGTCGGCTGGTGCCGACGGCGGCTGCTGCCGCGCGACGTCGATCAGGCCATCTTTCATCGCCGATGCGACCTCGTTGGTCGGGGCGATCGCGTTGCCCCAGAAGTACTCCATCGTGAGCGAGCCGTCGGTCGCCTCCTCGACGGCGTCGCCCCACGCCTTCGTGGAGTCGGCGAACGTGTCGCCCGGGGAGAAGATCTCCTGCACTTTCAGCGTGCGCGACTCGCCGCCTCCGCCGTCACCGCCGCCGCCCGACTGGGTGGCGGCGGGCCCGGAGCAGGAGGTGAGCACGAGGGCCGCCGCGGCAGCGCCCGCAAGGGAGAGAACTCGGATTTTCCTCATGATGTGACGTCCTTGTCTGCGGTGATGAGGGGTGAGGGGTCAGTCGTCGCGCTGGCCGCGCCAGGCGAGGGTTCCGCCGTCGATGTCGTACGACGAACCGGTGATGTATCCGGCGCGCTCGCCGGCGAGGAAGCACGCGAGGTCGGCGATCTCCTCCGGCCGCCCCATGCGCGGCATGAGGTTCGCGGAGGTGATCGACTTGACGCGAGCATCCATGTCGACGGCGCCGATGGCGGTGCCGCTCATCGCCGTCTCCACCGGACCGGGGCAGTAGCAGTTCACGCGGATGTCGGGCGCGAGGGTCATCGCCATCGACTTCGTCAGCTGGATGATGCCGGCCTTCGAGACGCCGTAGACCGCGTGGCTGTACGCGACCTTGCCCGCGACGGACGCCGCGTTGACGATCGCGGGGCCGCGCGTCGACTTCTTGAGATGGGGCGTCGCCGCGCGCGAGACGATCCACGTGCCGTTGAGGTTGATGTCGAGCACCATGTCCCAGAGGTCTTCGGGGATCGTGTCGAAGTCGACGTCGTTCGTGAACGCGCGCTCGACGATGCCGGCATTGTTGAAGACGGTGTCGAGGCCGCCGAGCTCTTCGGCGACACGGTCGACCGCCTGCGTTGTTGCTTCGCGGTCCCGCAGATCGACCGGCACGTACAGTGCCTGGACGCCGCGCTCCCGCAGCTCGTCGACGATCGCGGCTGCGTCCGCGCGATCGAGGATCCCGACGCCCGCAGCACCCTCGTCGACGGCTTTGCGCGCGATCGCGGCGCCCATCCCCTGGGCGCCTCCCGTCACGAGGCAGAGGTGCCCTTCCAGCTGACCGGTCACAGTGAATCCACCCCTTCGAAGTCTTTGATCTGCGGCACGAGTTCGCGGCCGAGACGGCGAATGTACTCCACGGAGTCGTCTGCGGTCATGCCCGGCCAGTTCGCGCGGGTGATGATCGGATCCACCGGCACGGTCGCGGCGATGTCGCGCAGCTGCTGACCGACGTCGTCGGCCGTACCCAGCACCCAGTGCGCGGCCATCGTCTTCGCGACGGACGCACGCAGCTCCTCGGGCGTGACATACGCTCCCGTACCCTGCCGGGACATGTTGAAGTACCACTCGCTCGCAGCGAGAACCGCGCGATCGAGCGCGTCGTCGCGCGAGTCTCCGAGCATGATCTCGCGGCGCAGCGGCTGGCGGCCCGCGCGCGACAGTCCCGCCTCCTCACGGAAGTCGAAGAACGTGCCGAGCAGGCCCGGGAGCGTGTCGACCTCGGCCTGCGGCGTGATCGGCCAGCTGGCACCTACCCGCGCCGCGCGGCGGATCCCCGCGTCGCTTCCCGCGCCGATCCAGATCGGCGGGTGCGGATCCTGCAGCGGCTTGATCTGCACGGCCACGTCGTCGAGGGTGAAGTGCTTGCCGTGGAAGGTCACGCGATCCTGGGTCCACAGCTGCTTGAGGATCTCGATCGTCTCGTCAAGACGGCTGCCGCGCTGCTTGAACGGCACGCCGAAGGTCTCGTACTCCTTCGGGATGTAGCCGATGCCGAGGCCGACCTTGAGGCGCCCTCCTGTGACCACGTCGAGCGTGGCCAGCTCCTCCGCGAGCAGTGCCGGCGGGTACAGCGGCGCAATGAGGATCTGCGTGCAGAGCGAAATGCTGTCGTCGAGCTCACCCGCGAGCCGGGCGAGCACGGGAACCGGCTGGAACCAGCGCGAGTCCTCGAAGAGGAAGTGCTGCCCCATCACGAGGTGTGTCATGCCGGCTTCCTGCGCAGCCTCTGCCTGCCGCAGGATCGAGTCGAAGTGCTCTCGCTCGGAGACGGTGTTCGGGATGTTGCCGAAGATGATGCCGAGTTCCATGTCAGGCCGCCGATCCGCCGCGGGGAGCGCCGCCGTCGAAGCCGTGCGCCCACCCCTTTTCGGCTGTGGTGATGCCGAGGACCTCGTTGTTCTTGATGCGGTAGCGCCACCCCGCTTCGGTCTTCACGAGGGTGTCGTCGTAGCGGCCGATCGCGATGTTCGACGAGCCGTTCTTGCCGAGCAGCGCGATGAAGTACGCCTCGAGGCGAGCCACGCCGGGTTCGACGATCTCGATCACCGGCTGCAGCGCGTGATGGCGGGAGAACTCGACCGACCCGTCGAAGAAGTTCTCGAGGTACCCGCGCACAGCTTCCTTGCCCTCGAACCGACCGGCTGGGTTCACGAGCACCGCGTCGTCGGTGTACAGGTCGACGAGGTCGTCGAGGCTGGTGAGCGCGTCGTTCAGACGACAGTATTCGAGCAGCAGCGCGCGGACCTCGTCCTTCGCTTCGAACTCGTCGACCTTCTGCTCCAGCGCGACGAGGCGCGCCTCCAGTGCCGCCACATCCATGTAGCTCTCCTTCATCCCGACATTGCGATGATTCTGGCCGAATGATAATCATCATTCGGGTCATTGGTTGAGCGTAGCGCCTGCAACACGAGCCTTCAAGCGATCCGCACAAGACCCCCTTGCCGCGCACCGTCGCGACCGGCTAATGTCCCCGGCACGCATCCATGTTTATGAATATCCTGAAAAGCGGTGCGTGCTGCTGCAAAGGAGAACTCCCTCGTGATCACTGGCTTCTGGCACATCGGCGTGCCCGTGAAGAACATGGCCGAATCGCTGCGCTTCTACGTCGACGGAATCGGGCTCGAGCGGCGCGGCAGCGGTCGCTCCGGCAGCTCGGCCGCGACCGTATGGGACGCCCCCGAGGGCACTGCGTGCGACGTGCAGTTCCTCGGGATCCCCGGCGAAGGCGACCTCCTCGAACTGCTCGACTTCGACGGCGACGTCGGGGCCGATAAGAGCGGCTTCCCGTGGGACACCGCGGCCCTGCACTTCGCCTTCTACGTCGACGACCTCGACGAGGTGTGGCAGAAGCTGACCGGCATGGGGTATCGCGCGCGTTCCTCAGACATCGTGCGCCCGGTCGACGGGCTGCTCGAGGGCGGATCCGTCGCCTACTTCATCGACCCCAACGGCGTACACGTCGAGCTGGTGCAGAAGCCCGCGGCGTGAGCGCACACATCCGGAACTGGTCAAGGAGGATCAGATGTTCCATCACCACACACATCGCAGGCAGCGACGCATCCTCATAGTTGCGGCCACGACCGGCCTCGCCGGAGCACTCGCATCCTGCTCGGTCGGCGGCACCACGGCACAGTCCGACGCCAGCGATACCGCCGACGTGGGCGTCTACGCCGACGTGTACGAAGAGGCTCTCGAAGAGGGCGGCGTCGTCATCTGGTACACCGCATTCATTCCCGACAACATGGAAGTGATCGAGCCCGCCTTCGAGGAGCAGTTCCCCGGCATCGACATGCAGGCGCTCCGCCTCGTCGGCGCGGAGATGCCGATCCGGTTCCGTTCGGAAGTGGAGGCGGGGGCCGCGAGCGCCGACATCATCACCACGAGCGAGACCGGATTCAGCAAAGAGGCGATGGAGAACGGATGGACTGATGAGGTCGCCTCGTTCGACCTGCCCACGTACGCCGACTTCCCCGAAGAGTTCGTCGGCGACGGACAGTTCGTCACGCAGATCGCACCCGTGCGCGTCTCATACAACGCCGAGCTGCTGACGAATCCGCCGGAGACCTGGCAGGATCTGCTCGAGCCCGAGTTCAAGGAACAGATGATGCTCGTGGACCCTCGTTCGATCGTCGCATGGCTCGCGCAGTACAACCTTCTCTACGAGGAGTTCGGCGCGGAGTATCTCGAATCGCTCGCCGCGCAGGACTATCGACTCGTCGACAGCGCCATCCCCGCGTCGCAGGCCATGGTCGCAGGCGAAGGCCTCGCGGTGTTCCCGAGCCTGGATTCCGTTGCCAACCCGATGAAGGCCGAAGGGGCACCGATCGAGAACACGGCGCTCGCCCCGTACACCGGAGTGCAGAACTCGACGATGATCTCGACGAAAGCGGAACATCCGGCTGCGGCGCGGCTGCTCGCGGCATGGCTGATGAGCGAGGAGGGACAGACGGCCGTCAACGCCGGTTTCGCCGCTTCTCCGGTGCCAGGACTCGACGGGGTCGACTCGGTCGGCGACGGATATGTCGTGTACGACGAAGACGCGGTGAACGCGAACCGCGATGCCATCCTGGAGGCACTCGGGATCCAATGACATCGGGCTGCCGCGTCGACCGTCAGGGACAGCAGGCGCTCACGCCCACGGATGCCCGACTCCGAATGCCGCCAGCACCGGCGAACTCTTCGCAATCGTCTCGTCGAGCTCTGAGATCGGGTCGCTGTCGAAGGTGACGGCGCCGCCGGTGCCGATCGCGACTTCGCCGGCCTCGATGACCGCGGTGCGGATCACAACCGATAAATCGACGGATCCGCACCGCGAGAAATACCCGAGCGCTCCCGAGTAGACGCCTCGAGGAGCGACCTCGAGAGCATCAAGCATCTCGACCGTGCGGCGCTTCGGCGCACCGGTCATGGATCCGGGTGGGAACAGCGCCTCGGCCGCGCGCGCTCCGCTCACTTCGAGCTCGGAGACGACGCGCGTCACGAGCTGGTGCACGCTCGCGTAGGTCTCGACCGCCATGAGCGAGGGCACCTCGACGGAGCCGCGTGCGCTGATCCGCCCGAGATCGTTGCGCAGCAGGTCGACGATCATGAGGTTCTCGGCGCGCGTCTTCGGATCCGCGGCGAGCGCGCGCGCCGCCTCAGCGTCTTCCAGCGCGTCCGCTCGGCGTCGCGCGGTCCCCTTGATCGGTTTGGTTTCGGCGGAACCATCAGGGCTCACGCGGAGGAACCGCTCGGGCGAACAGGAGAGGATCTCGCGGCCCGGCAGTCGCACGTACGCCGCATACGGCGCGGGATTCGCACGGCGCAGAGCGCGATACACGTCGAGCCCGGTTCCCCCGAAAGGGAACCGCAGAAGATAGGTATAGCAGGCCTCGTACGAGTCGCCCGCCCCGAGCCAGGAGCGGATCTCTGCGAGGGCGGCAAGGTACTCGTCGCGCGTGACCGAGGCGGACGCACGGCCGGAGAGCGCCGCGGTGGGCACGAGTTCGGATGTCGCCCGGGGCACGGCACGGATCCGCTGACGCATCGCCGCGATCCAGCGCTGCGACTCCGCGCGGTCTTCGTCCGGACCGACTGCCGCGACGGTGAGCGCCCCGGCCTCGTGGTCGATGACGATGAACCTGCTGAGGTGAACGAACTGCGGGGTGATATCGGCGCTGCGCCCGATCGCTTTCGCGTCGTACGGCACATATCCGACGTATCCGCCTGCGAAGGGCAACTCCGATGTCGGGGCGACGCCGTGCGCGCGGAGACGCCGATCGAGCTCGTTCCAGACGTCGGGCGATGCGATGACGTCGTCGCGCGGGCCGTCGGGTGCGCCCATGATCGAGTATCTGCCCATACCGTAGGCCCGGTGCGCGCTGTCCAGCCAGACGGCTGTCGGTGCGTGGCCGTACAGGCGGACGAAGAGGGCTTCCGTATCCGCGTCGGCGTCAAGACGCTCGGACCACAGATGCCAGGCAGCTTCCGCGCGGGAGACGGTTTCGGCCGGGGGCGCGCAGGCCTCGCCCGCCGGCGGCCCTGCCCCGAGGAAGTTCTCGATCATGCGCGCACCGAACTCGGTCGAGATCGACTCGGGGTGGAACTGCACGCCGCACCAGCCGCGGCCCGGCCACTCCCCCGCCATCGGCGCTCCATCTGCCGACCGCGCCGTCACTCGGAATGTCACGGAATCGCGGGCGACGAGCGAGTGGTAACGCACAGCCGCGAAGCTCTCCGGGATCCCTGCGAACAGCGCGGATCCGTCGTGTGCGACGTCGTCGACGAGGCCGTGAGCCGGCCGATCGGCGCGCACGACAGATCCCCCCGCGGCGACGACCATCTCCTGGAACCCGAGACACACGCCGAGCACCGGCACGCGCGCCCGCTCGAGCAGCTCGAACACACGCCCGACATCCGCGGAATCGTGCGGGTTCCCCGGGCCCGGGCCCAGCACGATGTGGGTGTATGCGGCGAGCGCAGAGGGGTCGATGCGGTCGGACTGCACGAGGTCGGGGCGTTCGCCAGACACCCGCCAGATCAGCTGTTCGAGGCTGCCGGTGTATGAGTCGTAGTTGTCCACGAGCAGGACGCGCGGACGCTGCATGGATCTATTGTCGCCCGTACCCCATGCACAACTACGGCAGATACGCGCCGCGGCCGCGGAATCCGGCACAGAACACCCGAGGTCGGCGGACGCTGCCGTAGTTGTGCAGGTGCGACACTGATGACATGGAGCTCATCGACGGTCTCGCGCCCTCGTCGGCCGACTTCAGAGCGTTCGGGTTCGTCGGACTCGGCCACTTCACGACGATGCTCGTGCACCGGGGCGCCGCGCGCGGGCTCGGGCTGCACCTCGATCGGCTCGCCGCGGATGGCCGCGCGCTGTTCGACATCGATCTCGACGTCGACCTGGTGCGGATGCGGATCCGCGAGGCGATAGCAGACGAGCCGCAGACGGTCATCGTGCGGGTCACGCTGTTCGATCCAACGCTGACTCTGGAGCGCCCAGGAGCGGACGCGTCTCCGCGCATCCTCGTATCGCCGAGGCCCGCGCCTACTGGTTCCCCCGGCCCGTTGCGCGTGCGGACGACCGTGTTCGGCCGCCAGGATCCGGAGATCAAGCACACAGGGCTCTTCGGGGCGCTCTACGAGCGCCGCCTCGCCCAGCGGGCCGGCGTCGACGACGCGGTCTTCGTCGACCCGAACGGTCGACTGTCGGAAGGGCCCACCTGGAACATCGGGTTCGTTCGCGACGGCGACATCATCTGGGCCGACGGAGACGCCCTCGCGGGTGTCACGCAGGCGCTCATCGGCGGAGCTTCTGAGATCGTGTCGCTGGCAGACCTCCCGCGGATGGCAGCCGCCTTTGCGACCGGCTCCGGCGCGGGCATCCGCCCCATCGCATCGATCGACGAGCACTCATGGCCGACCGATCACCCGACGTTCGACCGGATCCGCGACGCCTATGCGGCTGTGCCGTTCGAGATCATCTGAGCCCGCGGATCCGACTTCGGCCGCCAGTCGCGCTCCGGACGGAACGCCCGGCACGCGACGAGGATGACGACGACGGCGCCCATCAGAATCCAGCCGGGCACGCCGAGCGCGCTGCCCGTGATCGTGGTCGTGTCGGGCGTCGCCCAGAACAGCGGGTAGGTGAACGTGGCGTTCAGCGCACCGTGACCGACGGCGGCCGGCCAGACGCTGCGGGTGAAGTACCGGCTCCACTGCAGCAGCACGCCCACGACGAGGCAGAAGACGACCATGTAGACGACGCCCAGCAGGTCGGTGCGGTTGAAGTTGTAGCCGAGCAGGATGATGGGCGCATGCCATACGCCCCACACTGCGCCGATGACGAGGGCGGAGCGCCAGAAGCCGAGCGGCGACAGGGCGGTCGTCAGGTATCCGCGCCATCCGAGCTCTTCCCCGAACGCGGTGATGGTCGCCTGGATCACGACGAGCGGCAGCATGAGGAACTGCGTCGTGAGGAAGAGCGAGACGTCGTCGGTGCCGAGAGCGGCGAGCTGCTCGCGCAGAATCGTCAGGTCGGCGTCGAACTCGCTCCATCCGAGGGCCGCGGCCAGGAACATCGCGCCGAATGCGATGGCGAGGAAGAAGACCGGCCACAGCAGGAAGAGCAGGATCTTCCTGCCGACGGGCCGGAACGGCAGCAGGCCGAGATAGCGGGCGCGCCCGCCCTTCGGCACGGTCGTGAAGACCACGACGAGGGCGGCGATCGTCGGCGTCGCCATGAGCGCCGCGGCGATCAGCTGGAACATCGGCGAGGCGAGGCCGTCGCCCAGCCACAGCGGCAGGCACACGAGCCAGCCGAGGGCAATCGCGATCACGACGAAGATCGCGACGGATCCCCAGCTCACGCGGGCGGGCGGGATCCCGGGGCGCACGTCGTTCGGTGAGTACAGATCTGCGGCGTTCATGCTCCCATGCTCGCGGCAGGCGTACGCGCGCACATCCGTCGCGCGGGGGAGATCAGTGCGCGCCGCGCTTGTTGACCAGATAGATGTGGGTGAGCACGAGCACGGTCTGTCCGTCCTGGTTCACGACGCTGACGAGCTCGTCGACGTAGCCGAACTCGTCAGGCTTCTTCTTGTGGTCTCGCTTCTGCGTGATCTCGGCGGTGACGGTGATCGTGTCGTCGATGAAGACCGGAGCGATGAAGCGCACGCGATCGTAGCCGTAGCTCATCGACTGCGGGTTGATGTCGCCCGCCGTCTGCCCCACCGCGATCGACATCGCGAGCGTGCCGTGCGCGATGCGCTTCTTGAACGGCTGCGTCGCGGCCCATGCCTTGTCCATGTGGTGCGGGAAGAAGTCGCCCGTCTGACCCGCGTGCGTGACGATGTCGGCCTCGGTGATCGTTCGGCCCGTCGTGGTGCGGGTCTCGCCGACCTCATAGTCTTCGAAAAAGCGGTCTTCGAATCGCATGTCAGCCCTTCGTCAGCAGTTCTTCGGCGGCGCCGCGGAATCGGCGCAGCAGTTCATCGTCGGTGATCTCGCGGCGCAGGGCCTGGTTCGTCCAGACCGAGGCTCGGTTCTGGAACTCGGGCCAGCCCTGGAACCTCGGGCGCACCGACGCGCCCTCGAGCGTCGCACGCGTGCCGCGGAAGAAGTCGAGGCTGTCGTCGTTCAGTCGGTCGTCCTCCCACGCAGGGGCATAGCCGGGTTGGCCGCCGTGGTCGTAGTAGACCCCGCGCTGCACGTCGGAGGATGCGAGCCAGATCGCGAACGCGCGCGCGGCATCGAGGTCGCGCGCCGACGCCGAGACCGCGATCCCGGCTCCCCCGAGCTGCGAGCCTGCGACACCGGACGCGCCGGCGGGGATGTCGATGTGGCGCAACCGGTGCTCGCGGAATCCGTTCTGCGAATAGTTCACGTATCCATAGGACAGCGGCGCATAGGCGAACGTGTCGCTCGTCGCGAGCATCTCCGCCACGTCGATCGGGTTCTGCGACAGGTTCGCCTCGGGGATCAGCTCGGCGAGGCGGTGCATGATCTCGAGCGCACCTCGCGCGGCCTCCTCGTCGAGGAAGACACCCGGCTCGCTCGCCGGAGGAGCGCCGGCGTTCGCCGTGAGCGTCACGAGGCTCGACAGCGCGTGCACCGCATTCGACGGCCAGACGACTCGGCCCTCCGCGGCCAGTTCGAGCACGGCGTCCCAATCGCGCGGCGGATCCGCGATGAGGTCGGGCCGGTGCACCGCGACCTGCGCGGCGGCGTCGGTGGCGAGCCCGTACTGGCGGCCGCCATAGGCGTAGGTCGCGTGCGAGACGCCGACCGACTGCGCCGCGAGGGCGGCGAGCGCGTCGTCATGACCGTGCCCGTCGAGCGGCGCGAACGCCCCGGCCTCCGCCGCCTGCGGGATGTGCGGGTGGTCCATCACCATGAGATCGTGGTGTGCTGCGAGCTGCTCGATCGGCGCTTCCTCGAAGGCGCGGAGCGGGTGCTTCTCCCATCGGATCTCGACTCCCGTCGTGCGCGCGTACTCGGCCGAGGCCGCGACGATGCACTCGTATCCGCGCGGGTGATCCCAGGTCATGCCCTGAAGCACGGTCATGACTCGGCCTCCCACCCGAATTCTTCGCGCAGGGCGGCGTCGTGCTGACCGAGCTTCGGTGAGGCGACGTCGCTCGTGAGCGCGTGCCCGTCGACGCGGATCGGGCCACGGGTCGTCTTGAGGCTGAGCTGTTCACCGGATCGCGTGAGCGATGCGCCGCGCTCGACCTGCTGCACCATGTCGATCGCCGCGAACCCGTCGTGGGCCACGAGCTCCTCGAGCGTGAGCACCGGCGCGCACCAGACGTCTGCGGCGTCGAGAACGTCGAGCCAGTCCTGCGTCGGCTTGGTGGCCAGGTGGGCAGCGAGCAGCGTCTCGGCCTCTTCTCTCTTCGACCACGCCTCATCCTCGGTGAACGTGATCAGCTCGTCGATGCCGAGCAGCTCGCCGAGCTTGGGGAGCGGGTTCATGGCGAGCGCGAGGAACCCGTCTGCCGTGGGATAGGTGCCGTACGGCGCCGCGAGGAACGCGTGTCCGGATCGGTCGCCGCCGCGCTGGACCGTGACCGACGGGTCGTTCAGGTGCACGCTCAGCATCTCGAACTGCAGATCGAGCATCGCCTCGAGCAGGCTCGTCTCGACGAGCCCGCCCTTCCCGGTGCGCTCGCGGCGCAGCAGCAGAGCAGTCACACCCTGCGCGATGTGGCAGCTCGTGAGGTGATCGGCGATCGACAGCCCGACGGGCACCGGCCCCTGGTGCCCTGATCCGCTCAGCCAGGGCAGCCCCGACAGCGATTGCGCGAGCAGGTCCTGCCCCGGGCGGTCCTTCCACGGGCCGTCGTTGCCGTACCCGGTCGCGCTCGCGTAGACGAGGCGCGGATTCAGCTCTCGCACGGACTCGTAGTCGAGCCCGATACGCTCCATCACGCCGGGACGGAAGTTCTGCACGATGACGTCGGCGTGCGAGATGAGGTCCTTCACGCGCTCGAGGTCGGCAGGATTCTTGAGGTCTGCCGTCATGCCCTCCTTGTTGCGGTTCATCGCATGGAACGACACCGTCTCCTCATCGGCGACGCTCCCCGCGAAGGCGAGCGTGCGGCCGATGTCGCCTGTTTCGGGCCGCTCGATCTTGATGACGCGCGCACCGAGATCCGCGAGTCGCATCGCTGCCACCGGACCTGCGAGGAACTGGCTGAAATCGAGCACGGTGATTCCGTGCAGCGGCTTGTCTACGTCGTCTACCACTTGTCTGCTTCCCTTCGAAGAACTGTCCGGCACCAGCCGTGACTCAAACGTTTGGCCCCTGCGGCCCTTCCCTGCGTCTGCCCCCACGGTCCGCTACACGTAGCCGAGCAGGGCCGGAAGCCCCGTGCTGACGACCGGGAAGAACGTGATGATGAGCAGAACGATGAGCATCGGGATGAAGAACGGCAGCACGCCCCGGATGATCGTCGAGACCTTGTACCCCGTCGTCGACGACAGCACGAACAGCACCATGCCGACCGGCGGGGTGAGCAGCCCGAGCAGCAGATTGAAGATCACGATCGCCGCGAAATGGTAGGGATGCACGCCGAACGTCTCCGCGACCGGGGCGAGAACCGGCACGAGGATCAGGATCGCCGAGGTCGATTCGAGCAGCGCGCCCACGATGAGCAGCAGCACGTTGACGATGATCAGGAACACCACGGTGTACGTGGTGATCGAGATCAGGGCATCGG
>Ga0308157_10002115_pt1 | contig 34798 bp, 37 predicted proteins | sample PhyBR1_FD_201035 | JGI IMG/M metagenome (GOLD analysis project Ga0308157, IMG submission 201035) | Phyllosphere microbial communities from UC Gill Tract Community Farm, Albany, California, United States - DLSLB.R1 | ecosystem: Host-associated > Plants > Phyllosphere > Unclassified | place: USA... | reverse complement strand
GCCAGCCGCTTGGCATCGCCCAGGCCGGGGATGAGGGCGGCGCGGGCCGGCTCCACGATGTAGTCTTCGAGGGCGCGGGCAATCAAGTCGTTATTGTGGGTGAGGAAGCCGGCTACCAGGCCGCCCACGTTGGCCCACTGGCGCACGGCTAGGGCTAGCGGTACCGACGTAGGCAGCACGGCGCGCGCTTCTTTGGTCTTCACTTCAAACTGCGGGTGTACCACGGCTACCCACAGCGGCGGGGCGGGCAGGGCCAGCACGTCGAGCACCGGCGTAACGGCCCGCACCAGCGTGAAACCACCGCAGATAGCGGGCGCAATGTTGTCGGCGTGGCGCACGCCCGAGGCCACGGCCTCGCCATACATGGCCATGTCAATCAGCTCTTTGTGCGAGAAGCGATTGCCCAGCAGCGCATTGGCCGCTACCACGGCACCCGCCGCGCTGGCCGCGCTGCTACCGATGCCGCTGCCGGGCCGGATGCCCTTGGTAATCTCCACCTCGAAGCCTAGCGGCTCGGGCACGGCGCGCAGCAAGGCTAGCAGGGCCGCCCCGGCCACGTTGCGGTTGGGGTCGGTGGGCAGGTCGTAGTCGTCGAGGTGCCGAATGACGAGGCCCGGCTGCTCGCGGCGCGTGAGGCGCACGGTGTCGTAGGGCGCGGTGAGGCATAGGCCCAGCACGTCGAAGCCGCAACCGACATTGGCAATGGTGGCCGGCGCGTGCACCGTGACGGAGGAGGGGAGAGGCATGGGGAAACAGCCCCACCCCCCGGCCTCCTCCCCCGCAGGGGAGGGGAAGCCGAGGCGGCGCAGGCGCATTAGTAAAGGATAAGATTATTGCTAGGCTCCCCCGCAGGGGAAGGGCCGGGGGTGGGGCTGCTACAATCGCGCTGCCCGAATAATATCGGCAAACACGCCGCTGGCCGTTACCTCGGCGCCGGCGCCCGCACCCTTCACCACCAGCGGCTGCTCGGGGTAGCGGTCGGTGTAGAAGAGCACCAGGTTATCCTTGCCGCGCAGCTCGTAGAGGTCGTGGCCGGGCGCTATTTGCTGCAAGCCTACCGAGGCCTGGCCATCGGCATACTGGGCCACAAATTTGAGGCGCTTGCCCTGGCTAGCGGCCGCGTCGTAGAGGGCGCGGAAGTGCGGCTCGTGCCCGGCTAGCTGTTCGTAGAAAGCGGCCACGTCGCCTTCGAGGCAGCTAGCGGGCAGGAAGCTTTCGTTGGCTACGTCGCTCATTTCGAGCTGCTGACCGGCTTCACGCGCTAGGATAAGAATTTTGCGGGCCACATCCGAGCCGTTGAGGTCGAGGCGGGGGTCGGGCTCAGTGTAGCCTTCGGCTTGGGCTTGTTGTACCACCTCGGCAAAGGGCCGCGAGCCATCGTAGTTGTTGAACACGAAGTTGAGCGTGCCCGAGAGCACGGCCTGCATGCGGCGTACTACGTCGCCGCTACGCGTGAGGTCGCCGAGCGTGCCGATGACGGGCAGCGCCGCGCCCACGTTGGTTTCGAAGAGGTACTTCGTGTTGAAGTTGCGGGCTAGCTGCTTGAGTTGACGGTAGTTGGCGTAGGTATCGGAAGCGGCGATTTTGTTGCAGGCCACCACGGCCACGCTCTTGGCGAGCAACGGTGCGTACTGCTCGGCGGCGGTTGGGTTGGCCGTCACGTCCACGAAGATGGAGTTGCGCAGATTCTTACTGATGATGAGTTGGGTAAGCTCATCGAGCGACAGTGGCGGCGCCTGGTCGAGGTCTTCGGGCCAGGTGCTAAGGTCGAGGCCGCCCTCGTCGCTAACGAGGCAGTGGCGGCTGTTGGCGATGGCTACCACGCGCAGGTCGAGGCCGAGCTTCTCGCGCAGATAAGGTTGCTGCTGGGCTAGCTGGCCCAGCAACTTGCCGCCCACGTTGCCGGGACCCAGAATGAACAGGTTAACCTGTTTATAGGTCGCCTCAAAAAACTCTTCGTGCAGCACGTTGATGGCCTTGCGCACATCGTCGGCCCGAATAACGGTCGAGATATTGCGCTCGCTAGCCCCCTGCGCGATGGCCCGGATATTCACCCCATTGTGTCCCAGCGCGCTAAACAAGCGCCCGCTGATGCCAGGGTGATTGCGCATATTGTCGCCCACCAGCGCCACAATGGCTAGCCCCGTTTCGGGCCGTAGGGGCTCCAGGCGGCCGGCCGATATTTCGGCGGCAAACTCTTCATTCACTACCTCTTGCGCGGCGGGCACGTCGCCCTCGCTCACACCCACGCAGATGGAATGCTCCGACGAGCTTTGGGTGATGAGCACCACGTTGATGCGGGCCCTAGCCAGCGCCGCAAACAGCCGCGCCGAAAAGCCCGGCACACCTACCATGCCGCTGCCCTCTAGGTTGAGTAAAGCCAAGTGGCTGATGCTCGATAGCCCGCGCACTACGCCGATGCTGGGCGGCGGGGCTACCTCTACCAGCGTGCCATAGTCAGCGGGCGCAAAGGTGTTTTTAATCCACATCGGGATGCCGCGCCGGCGCACGGGCTGCACCGTAGGTGCGTACAGCACCTTGGCTCCGAAGTGCGAAAGCTCCATAGCTTCCTCGTAGCTGATGCGTGCGATGGGCCGAGCCGAGCGCACCAGGCGCGGGTCGGCGGTGAGCATGCCACTCACGTCGGTCCAGATTTCGAGCTTCTCGGCCCCTAGCGCGGCGGCCAGAATGGCGGCCGTGTAGTCGGAGCCGCCGCGGCCCAGCGTAGTGGTGTGGCCCTCCGCATCGGCGGCGATGAAGCCCGGGGCTACCCACAGGCTAGCCCCGTTTTCCTGTTGAAAGTACGTGACTTGGCGCTGCGTAACTTCCTCATCTACCTGAGCCATGCCGAAGCGCGAGTTGGTGCGGATGAGCTGGCGGCTGTCGGCCCAAACGGCGGCTGTGCCGTGCGCCTGAAAAGCAGCCACCACCAGGCGCGACGACAGCAGCTCACCGTAGCTCATCAGCCTATCGAGGGTGCGCGGCGACAATTCGCCCAGCGCAAAAATGCCGTCGGCCAGCAGCGCTAGCTCGGTAAATTGGGCGGTGAGCCAGGGCTGCATCTCGGCCTGGGCCTCAAAGCTGGGCAGCAGGCTTTCGGCGGCGGTGAGGTGGCGAGCTTCGAGCTGGCGCAGCGTCTGGCGGAAGGTTTCATCGCCGGCGGCGGCCGTGCGGCCTACACTAATAAGGGCGTCGGTGGTGCCGCCCAGCGCCGACACCACCAGGGCCACTGGTCCGCGGGCCAGCGCGCTGGCTACGATGGCTAGTACCTTCCCAATATTCTCAGCAGAGGCCACCGACGTGCCTCCAAATTTCAAAACTTGCATACTAAACAGGTGTCGAAAGCGTGGCTAGCCTGGGCCGGCCGCGCAGTAGGAGGAGGGCCTAGCGAGGGTGGGAACAACAACGCGCGGCAGCGTAAAGAATTGGCGCGGAACGCCGACCGCAAAGGACGTTGTTACCAAGCTGTATCTTTGCAAACTACTGACTATTTTTTCTGACCACAAAATGCTGGATAAACTCGAAGCCATCCGCGAGCGCTACGACAACGTGAACGACGAGCTCATGCAGCCCGAGGTGATGGGCGATATGAAGCGCTTCAAGTCGCTTAATAAGGAGTTCAAGGAACTAGGTAGAATTGTGACTGCGTACCGCGCTTACCAGCAGGTGCTCAGTAATATAGAGGGCGCCCGCCAGGTCGTATCGACCGAGAAGGACGAGGACTTTCGCGAAATGGCCAAGGCCGAGCTTGATGAGCTGGTGCCTGAAGCCGAGCGCATGGAGGTGGCCATCAAGGAATTGCTGATTCCGAAGGACCCCAACGACTCGAAGGACGTGATTATGGAAATCCGGGCCGGGGCGGGCGGCGACGAAGCCTCGCTTTTCGCCGGCGACTTGCAGCGTATGTACATGCGCTTTGCCGAAAAGCAGGGCTGGAAAATGGAGCTCGTGGACGCCATGGAAGGCACCGCCGGCGGCTACAAGGAAATTGTGGTGGCCGTGAAGGGCGAAGATGTATACGGCAAGCTCAAATTCGAATCGGGCGTGCACCGCGTGCAGCGCGTGCCAGCCACCGAAACCCAGGGCCGCATCCACACGTCGGTGGCAAGCATTGTGGTGATGCCCGAGGCCGAAGAGTTTGATATAGAATTGAACATGAATGATATCCGCAAGGACTTGTTCATGTCGAGCGGCCCCGGCGGGCAGTCGGTAAACACGACCTACTCGGCCGTGCGCCTCACCCACTTGCCCACCGGCATCGTGGCCCAGTGCCAGGACCAGAAATCGCAGCTCAAGAACTTCGACAAGGCGCTGGGCGTGCTGCGCTCGCGCATCTTCGAGATTGAGCTAGCCAAGAAAAACGAGGCCGAAGGCGCTATCCGCAAGGGCATGATTGGCAGCGGCGACCGCTCCGATAAAATCCGCACCTACAACTACCCGCAGGGCCGCGTGACCGACCACCGCATCGGCTACACCGTGTACAACCTGCCGAGCGTGATGGATGGCAACATCGACGACTTTGTGGAGCAGCTGCGCCTGGTGGAAAGCGCCGAGCGCCTGAAAGTAGGCGCCGAGTAAACCGCAGATTTAACGGATTTAACTGATTTCACGGATACGGGGCTGCGCCCCTGGCTTGTCGGTCATTGCTTGGTGGTACTTGCAATGACCGACGGCTTTTTACCGTTACCTTATCGTGCTTAAAATTCGCTACCTCCTGCCCGTTTTCCTGCTGCTCAGTGCCATTTTCAGCTTGAGCCTGCCCGGCTGCAAGCCGCGTGAGGAAGAGCTGCAAACTTCGGGCGGGCTAGCCTTCTCGGCCGACACGGTAAAGTTCGACACGGTTTTCACCACCCTACGCACCGTTACGAAGCGGCTGTGGGTGTACAACCGCAACCCGCGGGCGGTGAACGTGGACTTGGTGAGCCTCGAAAACCCAGCCGGCTCGCCTTACACGCTCGTTATTAACGGCGACCTGAGGCAAACGGCTAATAACCTCTACATCAGGGGTAATGACAGCCTGCTTATCTTGGTGCGGGCCGAGCTGAAAGATAATGGCGGCAGCGGCCGGGCCAAGGACCTGGTGGTGCAGGACAGACTGAATTTCCGTACCAACGGCCAGGAGCAATCGGTGCTGCTGCGCTCGTTCGGGCAGAATATCTACCTGCACACCAATACGCCGCTAGCCTGCGGCGAAGTCTGGCGCAACGACCGCCCGCACGTGCTCTACGGCACCGTGCGCGTGCCCAAAAACTGCACGCTGCGCATCCGGCCCGGCACCCGCATCTACGCCCACGCCGGCGCGGCGCTGCTGGTCGAAGGCAAGCTGCTCGTGAACGACCCGAGCGACTACGCGCCCGGCCCCAGCGATACCGTGAAGGCCACCAATGCCAACATTGTGCGCTTTGCCGGCGACCGCAGCGCCGAAACCCAGTACGCCACCGCGCCGGGGCAGTGGACGGGCATTATACTAGCCCCTGGCAGCCAAGGTAATGTCATTCGCTACGCGCAGATTCAAAACGCCACCATCGGGGTGCTGCTCTACAACCCCGACAATGGCCCCCAGCCCAGCGTGGATATTCAGAACACCGTTATCCGCTACGTCTCGGGCAATGACGTGAGCTTTGCGGGCGTGGCCAGCAGTCTGGGCTCGGGGGCCGGGGTCTACAATATTCAGGGCCGGGTAACGGCCACAAATACCTTGTTCAGCGATTGCTACGAGTATGCGCTGCTGGGCCTGGGCGGCAGCACGGCGCTCAATTTCTGCACCGTGGCCAATTTTCCGGCCACCGGTGGCGTGCGCAAAACCCAGTCGCTCACCTTTACCGATGCCGTAACCGACTCGAAGGGCGTGGCCACCACGCAGGCGCCGGTAGTTAGCATTCAAAACTCGGTGGTGTGGGGTTCGCTGGAGGACGAATTGTTGCTGGAGCACTACAGCAAGTACAAGAACAATGTCACTGTTCGCAACTCGCTGCTGAAAAGCCAGTTGTACAAAACCGCCGCCGATGCAGGCGATAACGCGGGCCTCGGCAACCCGGCCTACGCTAACTTATTCAGCGACCCGCAGTTTGAGCGGCCGCAGGGCGGCAGCTTCGGTGATTACCGCCTGCGCAGCACCTCTCCGGCCTACAAGCGCGCCAGTCCGCTAGGCCCCGTACCCCTCCGCGACCTGCTCAACCTGCTGCGCACCCCGGCCGCACCCAGCCTCGGCGCCTACGAAAGCACCAAGAAATAGGGCTAGCCCACCGGCGCCGGCTTACGTATGACCGCCATGCGCTTCATTCAAAAACGCCTGCGCCTGCCGGCCGTCGCCGAGGGTTTTCATCTCATTACCGATTTGCTACTGAGCGAGTTGCCTGAGCTAGAAGCGATGCGCGTGGGCACCGCCAACTTCTGCCTGCAGCACACCTCGGCTAGCCTCTTCATCACGGAGAATGCCGACCCCACCGTGCGGCGCGACTTTCAGGAGTATTTCCGGCGGCTAGCCCCCGACAATGCGCCCTACTTCCTGCACACCCTCGAAGGCCCCGACGATATGACGGCCCACCTCAAGGCCGCCATGCTGGGCACCTCCGTCACGGTGCCCATTGCCGACGGCCGGCTGCTGCTCGGCACCTGGCAGGGCCTGTGCCTGGGCGAGCATCGCCGCCACGGCGGCCGCCGCTGGGTGGTGGTCACGCTGATGGGTGAATAAGGGCCTAGCGGCGCCTACAGCACCCGCGCCGCCGAGCGGTAGCGTGTGCTGTCAAACAATACCAGCTTTTGCACGCCGCTGGCGCTGTACTGGCTAAGTTGGCCGTTTTGCAGGCGCAGTCGCAACTCTTTCTGGCCGAAAAACAACGAGTTATCCTGCCGAATGATGGCGGTTATTTCCTGGGGCTGGCTAGCCTGGCTCGTCACGGCGAGGCGTAGCACGGGGGCGTTGTCGTGGCCGGGCAGCAGGCGGTAGGTGCGGCGCACGGCGCCGCCGCCCAGGCTGGCCGAGTCCACGGCATAAGCCCCGCGCAGGGCCGCTTTGTTGATGTCGGCCTGGTAAAAAATCTGGAGCTCGTCGGCCCATTTCACTTGCGGCACGCGCACGGTTTCGGGCGCGCCGCCGCGCACGCTCACTTGCTTTTCCACGCCGGGGTGGCTAGCCGCGAGCTGCCGCACCTGCGCATCGAGCAGGCCACGCACGTCGAAGTAGGCGCCCACGTAGTGCGGGGCGCCGGGGGCGGCCGGGTCGGTAGCCGCTCCTTTGTCGCAGCCGCTCAGCGCCAGCACGGCGCTGCTAATCAAGCAATAATAACCGAGTCTACAACCCATTTTACCAACGTGTCCCGCACTGCGCGCCGAAGAAACGACTTCAGCCAACCACTGCGGGACACTGCGAGAAAGAAAAATGCTACGCAATTTGTTCAGGCTAGCCCAGCGCGGGGCGTAGCAGGCTCAGGCCCGTCATTTCGGCAGGCTGGGGCACGCCCATTAGCTGCAGCACGGTGGGGGCAATGTCGCCGAGCTTGCCGCTGGCTAGGGTGCCTTGGTAGGTATTGTCAGCCAAAATGCAGGGTACTAGGTTGGTCGTGTGCGCCGTGTTGGGCGAGCCGTCGGCATTGCGCATGTACTCGGCGTTGCCGTGGTCGGCAATCACGATGGTAGCGTAGCCAGCGGCCAGGGCCGCTTCCACCACGTCGCGAGCGCAGGCGTCGGCCGTTTCCACGGCCTTTATTACGGCCTCGAACACACCGGTGTGGCCCACCATGTCGGGGTTAGCAAAATTGACGACCACAAAATCGGCCGAATTGGCTTGCAGCTCGGGCACCAGCGCATCGCGCAACTCGTAGGCGCTCATTTCGGGCGCCAAGTCGTAGGTCGCCACCTTGGGTGAGGCCCGCATGATGCGCGTTTCGCCTTCAAACTCCTTTTCGCGGCCGCCTGAAAAAAAGAACGTTACGTGCGGATATTTCTCCGTTTCGGCCATCCGAATCTGCGTTTTGCCGTGCGCCGCCAGCACCTGGCCCAACGTGTTGTCGAGGTTATCCTTCTCAAAAATTGCCGTTACCCCCTGAAACGTCTCGTCGTACGTCGTCATGGTGAGGTAGCGCAGGCTGAGGCGGTGCATCTGGTAGGCGTTAAAATCCTGCTGCGTAAGCGCCTCCGTGATTTCGCGGCCCCGGTCGGTGCGAAAATTGAAGCACAGCACCACGTCGCCTTCCTGAATGGTGGCTAGCGGCTGCCCGTCGGCTCCCACCTTCACGATGGGCTTCAGAAACTCGTCCGTTACGCCGTCTTTGTATTGCTCCTGAATGCTTTGAATCAGGTTTTGCGAAGGCGTGCCGATGCCGTTTACCAGCAGGTCGTAGGCCTCTTTCACGCGTTCCCAGCGTTGGTCGCGGTCCATGGCGTAGTAACGGCCCACGATGGAAGCAATTTTGGCCCCCGTGCGCTCGTTGTACTGCTCCAGCTCGTTCACGTAGTGCACGCCGCTCTTGGGGTCGGTATCGCGCCCATCGGTAAAGGCGTGCACAAAGACCTTGTGCACATCGGCCTCGTGGGCAATGGTGCACAGCGCTTTCACGTGGTCGATGTGCGAGTGCACGCCGCCATCCGACAGTAAACCAATCAAATGGAAAGCTTTGTTGTTGAGCTTGGCATAGGCCAGCGCATCTTTCAGCGCCGGAATCTGCCCTAGCTTACGCTCCTGAATAGTTTTACCGATGCGCACCAGTTCCTGGTACACCACCCGGCCCGCGCCGATGTTCATGTGGCCTACCTCCGAGTTGCCCATCTGGCCATCGGGCAGCCCTACAGCCTCGCCCGAAGCCTGCAAGGTGCTGTGCGGGAAGCGATTAAGCAGGCTTTTAAAATACGGTGTCTGCGCTTTGTCAACGGCCGAAGCCTCTGCGTTCGGGGCGATGCCCCACCCATCCAAAATAACTAAGAGGACCTGCTTGTTCATGGCTGCAAAAGTACGCCCCGCACCCTAAAGCGCCTGCGCGCCGTACTAGGCCCCGGCCGCTTAATTAAGTCTTCAGAAAGGCTTCAAAATGTCGGCGGCTGGCATAGTTTTAGCTTACTTCCCAATCAAGCGCTTCCGACCTGTTCGCTAGGCTTTTTAGTATGAATTTATTTTTTACCCGGTTTTTTGTATTTGGCTGGCTTTTTCTGGCAGTCGCCGTGAGTGGCTGGGCTCAGGGTGCCGACCAGCTTTCGGCGGTGCGCGCCGCTATTGCGGGCGGCTCGTCGCGCGGGCTGGCGCAGTTTCTGGCCCCGTCGGTCGAGGTTGGGTTCGATGGCGACAAGCAGAGCTATAACGCCACCCAGACCGAGCTGGTAATGAAGAATTTCTTCGCCAAGAACCCGCCCGCCAGCTTCGATATTGTGCACCAAGGGGCTAGCAATGAAGGTATTCCCTACGCCGTGGGGCACTATGTAGGGCGCAACGGCAGCTACCGGGTGTTCATCAAGCTCAAGCCTAAGCAGCCCAACCCCACCATCGACACGCTCGATTTTACGAAGGAGTAACTGGCCTAGCGCCACCCTAGCCCGGCAGCCCACCCGCTGCCGGGTTTTTTATGCGCCCGCCAGCCGCCGTACCTTTGCTGGGTGTCAGCCCCCCCCGCCCCCTACCTCACGCCCGCCGCGCTCACCACGTTTATCCAAACGGCCCTAGCCGAGGACGTGGGTGATGGCGACCACTCGGCCCTGGCCGCCATTCCGGCCGAGGCCCGCAACCGTGCCAAGCTACTGGTAAAAGCCGAGGGCGTACTGGCCGGCGTGGAGCTGGCTAGCCTCATTTTCAAGCACGTAGATGCGGCGCTGACCATGAGTGTACAGCTCGAAGACGGGGCTAGGGTGAAGCACGGCGATGTGGCTTTCACGGTGGAAGGCCCGGCGCGCAGCATCCTCACTGCCGAGCGCCTAGTGCTCAACTGCATGCAGCGCATGAGCGGCATTGCTACTCACACGGCGCACCTCACGGCGCAGCTGGCCGGCACCAAGGCCCGCCTACTCGACACCCGCAAGACGACGCCCAACTTCCGCATCTGCGAAAAGTGGGCGGTGCTCATTGGCGGCGGCGTAAACCACCGCTACGGGCTTTTCGACATGATAATGCTGAAGGACAACCACGTGGACTACGCGGGCGGCGTGGCGGCGGCCCTGGCCGCTACCCACGATTACCTGCGCCGCACCGGCCGCCAACTGCCCATCGTGCTCGAAACCCGCACCCTGGCCGAGGTGCAGCAGGCGCTCGATGCGGGCGGCGCCGACCGCATTATGCTCGATAACATGCCCCCCGCCGAGCTGCGCGAGGCCGTAGCCCTAGTGGCTGGCCGCGTGCCACTGGAAGCCAGCGGCGGCATTACGGAGCAAACCATTGCCGAGGTGGCCGGCACGGGCGTCGATTATATCTCGGTGGGTGCGCTCACGCACTCGGCCGATATCCTGGATTTGAGCCTGAAAGCGTTTTGATTGTTAAGCGTTAGCTACTGCCTGGTAATTTGCATGGGTAGCTACTAACCAACGCGTTATCATTGCCAGCTATTAATTAATAAGTACTAAATGAATCTTCCTAACCAACGGGGCGGTGGCAGCGGCTACCGCCAGCAGCAGACCGCGCAGTCGCCGCCCGGCACTATTAAAACCAAGAAATACCAGTTCGACCCCAATACCTACACCCGCATTGCGATGGGCGAAGTGTGGCGCAAAGAGTGGTGGTACGCACTCATTCCGTTTGCGGTGGGCGTGTTGCCGGCGGCCATCTGGCATTCGTGGTGGTGGCTGCTGCTGGGGGTGGCCCTGGCGGCGGTATTCGTGCTCATCCGCTCGTCGCTCGTGACGGGCGTGACCCAAATGGAGCAGAGCAAGCCCTTGTTTGAGCGCATGAACTACGAGGCTGATTCACGCCAGCTCATCCTGCGCCAAAGCGAGCAGCGCGCCATGGCCCTGCCCTGGGACCAGATTGGCCGCGTGCGCCGCGAGCCCGATGCCTACCTGCTGTACCTGAAGCCCGGCGCGCCGCCCGCCGAGCTAGCCCCCTGGCGCCGCTGGGTAGCCAGCACCTTTGACGTGCCGGTGTTTCTACATTTGCCCCTGCGCTTGTTCAACAACGACAACGACCGCAAGCTGTTTGAGGCGCTTTTGCGCCGCAAAGGCCTGCTGGCCGACGCACCCACCGCCTAGCCGGGGCCGTATAGGGGCCCTGTTTTTCCGTCTTTCTATTTAGTTTTCCGCAAGGAATTTTTGACCCGTATGAAAAAGCTGCTTTCCTACCTGGCTCCGGCCGCCGTAGTGCTGCTCGCCTCGTGCAGCAGTGAGCCCTCCGACTGGCGCCCTGACAAAAAGGTGTCGCTCGACATGATTGAGCCCGGCACCCGCCCCAGCGATAACTTCGACCAGGGCACCCCCGAGGCTCCTAGCCAGGAGAAGGGCGGCGCTATCAGCCGCCCCGTGAACTCAGGCACGGTGCTCGACCGCCGCGCTGCCCCTTCGGCCGGCGCCGTGATGACCGCCGATACCCAGGAGGGTATCGCCCAGAAGCCCGGCGACAGCGCCGCGCCGAAAAAAGGCGCCGCCGACTCGCCGACTCCTGACACTGCCCAGGGCCAGGGCAGCGCTCGCCGTCAATAAGTTACCTTAAGTATCTGGCCGTGCCGGGCACAGCGCCCGGAGGCTGGTTAGCCGAGCTTGCATCAATGTTGCGCATTATCTTGCAACATTGATGCAAGCTTTCTGTTTGTTGCCTCTATGTGGATTGCGATAGTTTTGCTGGCCGTGTCGGTGCTGGGCGCGGGAGTTTTGGTGAGTATGGTGCCGGCCGCGCGCGCCGGGCAGTGGCTAAAGCCGCTGCTGGCATTTAGTGGTGCTTATTTATTTGCGCTCACCATCACGCACATTTTACCCGAGGCGCTGACGCTGCTGCCAGCCACACCGCAGCGGGTGGGCTATTGGGTGCTGGCGGGTTTTTTTGGCCAGTTGCTGCTGGAGGTACTTTCGCAGGGTATCGAGCACGGCCATGTGCACGCGCCGGCCGCTGCCGAGCAGGGGCGCGTGCCCCTGCTACTGGTGGCAGCTCTGGTAATTCATTCGCTGCTGGAGGGTAGCATCTTGGTGCGCGGGGCGGGCAGCGGCGAGATGAGCCAGCACTTTTACGCGCTGGTGCTGGGCATCGCGCTGCACCACGTGCCGGCGGCCGTGGCGTTGGCCACGCTGCTGCGGCTGCGGCTAGGTTCGTTTCGGCGGGTGTGGCCCTGGTTGCTGGTGTTTGCGCTAGCCTCGCCGGCGGGGCTGGTTTTCAGCAACTACCTGGTGTTGGAGCAGCTGCTAGGCCCGGCCGTGTACGCGGCGCTGCTGGGCTTCGTGGCCGGTACTTTCCTGCACGTATCTACTACTATTCTCTTCGAAACCAGCCCCGAGCATCGCCTCAACTGGCCCAAGCTGGGCGCCACGCTGGGCGGCCTGCTGCTCGCGCTGGCCGTGAACGCGGTGTAGCTGGGCTAGCCAGCAGCCCTAGTAGTATATTGGCTGGCGATGAAACCTTTACTAGTTCCTCTGGGCTGTTTGCCCACGCTGCTGCTGGTAGTGGGCCTGGCGGCCTGCGCGCCCGTGCGGCTCGCCACCGGCAACTACCGCGAAATGGGTAAGCCCGGCGTAATTATGCTGGAAGGCAAAGAGCTATACCTGGCCGACGACCACACTTTCAGCTATAGCTATTGGAGCGATGACATAAACAGCGGGCGCTACGGCACGGGTACCTACCGAATAGCGGGCAAGCAGTTGCAGCTGAGCTTTGTAGCTCAGCCCACTAGGGCTGCTACGGTAGCAGCTAGGCCCCTAGTGTCGGGGGCCGATTCGCTGGTGCTGGCCTTTACTGTTGCGGGCCGCGGCACGCCTGCGGATACCCTGGCCACGGCGCTGCCAGGCGCAACCGTAGTGGCGTACGGGGCGGCTGGCCAGACCCTGGCGGCCGCCAGTACCGACGCGCAGGGCCGCGCCGTGCTGCGGCTGCCGCGCGCCGCTAGGGCGCAGCAACTGCTGGTGCAGCATATCGGCTTTGTGGAGTGGCGGCAGGAATGTCCCGTTCGCAGCACTGTTTACCAGCTGGCGCTGCCAGCCCACGCAGGCACGCCCTACGCCGCCGACACGCACCAAAAGTTTAGGGTGCTGCGCCACACCACTACTACGCTCGTGCTAGGGCAGGGCCCGCGGGTGACGACGCTGCGGCGCCAGTAACTAGCCCTGTAACTAGCCCCATAACTAGCTGATAAACCAGGTTCTCTACGATTCCAGCATCGGCCCGGTGCCGCGCAAGAAGTTTTCGAGCTGGCGGGCGCGGGCTGTTTCGCGGGCCAGCGCGGCTTGCAGGCCCAGCAAGCGCTGGCGCATCAGCAGCACCAGGTCGATGGCCTCGGGGGCTAGCCCCAGGCCGTGGTGCAAGCGCGCCAGGCGGGGCAGCAGCTCATCGGGCTCCTCTACCTCAATGGTATCGGGGGCGGGCGTGGGGCGCAGCAGGCCGAGCTCTACGAACTGGTGCAGTTCGGCCCGGCCCAGGCCGTAGCGCACGTCGCATTCTTGAAAGGTGAGCACTAATACGCGGGTGTCCATAGGATGGGATATGGCTTGAATACTAACTGAGAGCGAGTCGATTACGAGCGTCTTATTCTTCGCCACGCAGCTTAGCCAGCTGGTGCAGCAGGGCGCGCTCTTCCTCCGTGAGGTTGGTGGGCAGCTGCACATTTAGCCGCAGGTAAAGGTCACCGTGCTGGCCTTCCTGGCGATACACCGGGAAGCCCTTGCCGCGCAGGCGCAGGCGGCTGCCGTTGGCAGTTTCGGGCTTAATCTTGATTTTGACCGGGCCACCGAGCGTATCCACGGTTTGCTCGCCGCCGAGCAGGGCCCGGTACAGCGGCACGGGCACATCCTGGGTCAGGTCGTCGCCGGTGCGCACGTAGCGGGCATCGGGCAAAATACGGAGCGTGATGAGCAGCGAGCCGCTAGGGCCACCATTGCGGCCGGGGCCGCCCTGGTCGCGCAGCCGGATGGTCTGGCCGTCCGTTACGCCTGGATGAATGGTGAGGCGCAGATTCTTGCCGTTTACCGTGATGGTGCGCGGCCCGCCCGCGTAAGCCTCCGGCAGGCTCAGCTCCAGCTCGGCCTGGTAGTCCTGGCCCGCGCCGGGCCGGCTGCTGCGCCCGCCGCCGCCCATGCCCCCGAAGAGCGAGCTGAAAAAGTCGGAAAAGTCTTCGCCTTCCCCGCCATACTGCCCGCCGCCCGCGCCGCCGGGCCCGCCACCCTGGGCATACTGGCCCCAGTCGAAACCGCCGCTGCCCGGCCCGCGGCCCGCACCGGCCTGCTGGTAGCGCTGGTAATCGGCCCCTAGCTGGTCGTATTTCTGCCGCTTGTCGGCGTCGGAAAGCACCTCATTGGCCTCGTTTACTTCCTTGAATTTTTGCTCGGCGGTGGCATCGTTGGGGTTCACATCGGGGTGATACTGCCGGGCCAGCTTGCGGTACGCCTTTTTAATCTGCTCGGTCGTTGCGGTCTTCTCAACGCCCAGGGTTTTATAATAGTCTTTGTAGTCCATTGTGCAAGAAAAACCTGCCGGCCAGCAAGCCGCTGCCCGGGGCACCCATTGAACGCGGAAAAAGCCCGCCGCGTTGGGTTGACAGGAGCCCGCAAGCTGGTGTAAGTTTGTGTTTTGGACATACCACCGGCTTAGTTATAACCCGGCAAAGGCAGTGCTAAAAACCACCGGCGGGCAGGAGCAACCGCGCTTTTGGCACGGTTTTGCGAATTTTAAGTCCGAGTTGGCTGCTCTTTTCGTAGTTCTTCTTATTCTATATCCCTTCTTCCTTTTTGTTAGTGATGAAGCTAGTTATCTCGACCCTGCTGCTTGGCAGCGCCCTATTGCTGGCCCACGGTGGCCAGGCCCAAACCCAACCTGCCGCGCCCGCTCCTGCTGCGCCGGCCACCACTACCCCGCCGCAGCCCGGTGCCCGGCGCCCGCTGGCCCCGCGCCGGGCCGTGGCACCGCGCCGCGCGGGTGCCACCGCACCCACCCGAGCCCGCACCAGTGGCGTAATGGCTAAGGACGGCCTGACTCTGCAAAACGGCCGCGTTATCCTGACCGAGCTAGGCCTCACGGCGCCCATTGAGCAGGATAAGCGCCTGCTCAATGGCACGCTTATTACCACCAAAGGCATGGTTACCAACGTAGAGGGCGTGACTTCGCAAATGGCAGAGGGCGACTACGTTTCGCTCACCGGCCGCCTCACCAGCAAGCGCGAGATGGTAGAAGCCGACAGCGTGCGTAAGCTCGTGGCCTACGACCTCAAGCACCCCGGCAAGCGCAAGGAAATGGAAAAGGCCCGCGAAAAGGTCGAGAAAGAGCGCGAAAAAGCCGCCAAGGAAGCGGCTAAAGCCAAGGCCAAAGCGGGCCGCTAGCCTGCTGGTTTGGGCCCCGGCTAGCGCCAGGGCTGGGTAAAGCTCACGAGCACCGCCACCCCGGCAGCATCGTCGCGGGCTTCCACCACTTCGTCGATGACGAACTGGATTTCGGCCTCGGTCCAGTCCTCGTCTTCGGCGGCGCGCACAAAGCTGTCGAGGGCTTCAAAACGGGTGGCACCGGCGGGCGGCGTCCAGGTTAGCTGCTTGCGAATGTTCATCGGGTAAAAATGGTACGTAGCGGCCCCTGCTTTTAGTGGGGGCCGTTTTTTGGGTAAAGGTCAGCGGAAAAAGCTTACTTACGGGGCGTCGGCCCCATGCGCATGACCTTGATTTGCATGGGCGCCACGCCGGCATCCACGATGTCGAGCTTGCGGGCGGCGCGCTTCGATACGTCCACAATGCGGCCTTTGGCATGGGGGCCGCGGTCGTTCACCACCACCTTCACCGAGTGGCCGTTGCGGGTGTTGGTGACTTTGAGCTTGGTGCCGAAGGGCAGCGTGTTGTGGGCCGCCGTGAGCTGGCCGGGCCGGTAGGGCGCCCCGCTGGCGGTGGCCCGCCCCGCAAACTTATCGGCGTAGTACGAGCCCTGGCCCGATTGCGTAAACGCCGATTTGCTGCCGCCGCAAGCCGCGACCGCCAGGGCCAGCCCGCCGCTCAAGGCATAGAAAAGACACTTTCTGAAGGGAGATTTGAGCACGATAGCGATGGGGTTAAGCTAAAAAAACGGCCAAAAACAACCGGCGGGCTAGCGCCGCCGCTCGTCGGCTGCCTCGGCCAGCTGCTTGCCGGCGCGGCCGGCCGGGGCGGCTTTTTTGGGGCTAGGCGCTGGGAGCGGCGCCACGCGCAAGGCCTCCAAAGCCGCGTAGCTGCCCTGAAAAACGTTGAAATCAACCGCCCCCCGAATGCCCGGCACGTAGGCCTCGTCGGAATGCTGCCAGATAATCCAGCGCTCGGCGGGCAGCGCGGGGCGCGCCACCTCGTAGTGGGCGAGCCACAGCGGATAGTCGTCGAAGTGCCCGGCCAGGTAGCGCCGATAAAAGGCGTAGTTGGAGTACAAAATGGGTTTTACGCCGTAGTGCGCCTCCACGGCCGCCAGCCAGGCGCCCACTTCGCGGCGCATCGCGGCCACATCGTGAAAGCGCGGGGCTTCCACATCGAGCACCGGCGGCAAGTCGCCGGGCCGGATGGGCACGGTGCCAATGAAGAGGCTAGCCTGGGTCTGGCCGGCCCGGTTGGGCTGAAAATAGTGGTAGGCGCCGCTCAGAATACCCGCCGCCCGGGCCTCGCGCCAGTTGCGCTGAAAGCGCGCATCGCGCATGCTAGCCCCCTCGCTGGCCTTGATAAAGGCAAAGCGCACGTGCTGGCGCGCCACCTCGGGCCAGTCGATGCGCCCCTGGTAGGCCGATACGTCGATGCCGTGCACCGAGTAGCCGGCCAGCAGCGGCGTGCGCTCGCGCCCGGTGAGGTAGCGCGTGGTGAGCGTGGCCCAGGTGCGCCGGGCGTAGCGATTGAGCTGGCGCTGGTGGCGCAGGTAGTAGGTAGCGCCGCCCAGCAGCCCCAGCAGCAGCCCCGCCAGCACCCAGCGCCGCCAGCGCCCGCGCTGCGGGGGCGCTGCGGGTGCTGGGGCAGCAAGCAGAGGTGGGGCCGAAGGGGTGAGCATAGGCAACAAGCCAAAAGTAACGCACGCCGGCCCGCCCCGCGTATGCCGGGCGCGGCCGTAGCTTGCAGCAGTAATGCCGCCGGGCGTGTTTCCGGTTCCCTTCCCCTCGTTTGCTTATGCCCGATGCCCGCGATGCTAATGGCCGCCTAATCCGCGAATTACACGGCGTAACGCTGGCCCAGATTCTCGACTACCTGGTGGCCCACTACGGCTTTGCCGGCCTCGACGAGCGCATAAAGCTCAACTGCTTTGCCGTGAACCCGAGCCTCAAATCGAGCCTCACCTTTCTGCGGCGCACCGAGTGGGCGCGGGCCAAGGTCGAGGACCTTTACGTGCGCCTGCGCACGGCCGAGGTGCTGGGCCGGCCGCGGCCGTAACTTTCGTTTTCCGTTGGCCGCTTCTCATTTTTTGACTTTAAAGCCCTTCCGGAAAAAGCCAGGGGCTAGCGACGAACAACCAAAAACGACCCACGAACCCAATGGCCGACTTACGCGAAAAATCGGGGCCGCTAGCCCTGCTGGTGGGGCTGGGGTGCTTCATCGCCTTCGAGGTGGCGGCCTACCAGCTGCTAAGCTTCGTCACCTCTGGCCTGGGCGAAGCCAATCAGTACCAACCCGAAAACACCATCGTCAGCAACTGGGTCAAAACGGTGGCTTTTCTGGTGCTGCACCTGGTGCTGGTGCTAGGGGCTATGCTGGTGCTCAGCAACAAGCTGCCGCGCCGCTACCGGGGCCAGCTGGTGGGCTGGCTCCTGCTGAGCCTGCTGGCGGGGTTCGGGCTGCTGATTCCGCTGTTTTACTGAGCACTAGCTTACCAGGCAAGGGCTAGCCGGACATAACAAAGCCCCTGCTCATCGCAGAGGCCTCAAGAGGGTTGAACGTAAGGTGGCCGGTCGGTCCCGGCGTTATCGCGGAGTGAGTAGGTGGCCGGTCGGTCCCGGCCGTATCGACGGGCCGGGCAGCCTAGCTGCCCGGCTGAATGTCAATCTCGCGGGGCTGGCTAGCCTCGGCGTCGCGGAAGGGGATGGCCACGCGCAATTCCCCATTGTCGTGGGTGGCATTGATGCCGGTAAGGTCGAGATTTTTGGGCAGGTCGAGCGTTTGCACAAACAGCGGCGCGGCAAGCTGGTCCTCGGGCCCGTGGCGGTACTCGCCGTACACGGTGAGCTTGGTGTCTTTGAGCACTACGTGAAAGCTTTCGGCGGGCACGCTCGGCATGGCTACGTGCAGCACCACGCCCTTGGGGCGCTCATTCACGCGCAGCTTGGGCTGGGCCACGCCGCCGCCGATGGTATTCAACAGGTCGAGCTGGGGGGCGATAGTACGGATAAATTCGCGGCTGATAAGTTTCATAACGGAGGGGGCCTTGATAAGTGGCTTCGGGTCTGTTTAATCAAACCTCGTACCAGCTTCCACAAGATACCGTATCAGGCGTATTTCGGCCGTTATGACCGATGAAAAGGTAGTAGTTCTCTTTAAAAACGCTATCTAAGCCACAATCGGCCTAATTGGCAGGCCGTAGCGCGCAGCTTCCGCTTCGTGCGCGAGCGCAGCAAGCATTTGGTACCGAACGACCCTAGCGCGAGATGCTCGCCGTACTCACGCACGAAGCGGAAGCTGCGCGCTACGGCTAAAACCGGCTCGTCAGGCCGAAGTGGATTTTGGAGTTATTCAGCGAGAAGCCGGTGTTCAGAAACTCTGACCGGCCCACCGAGTACACAAACTGAAACAAGCCTGCCGCCGTGCGAAAGCTCAGGCCGGCCCCTAGCCCGGTGGGCGAGTCGAGGGCGCGAGCGCCGAGCTGCGAGGTCGTGAACTGGTAGGCTTGCAGCAGGGCCTGGTCGGCAAAGACGAACACGTAGCCCTCTGGCCCGGTAAACTGCCGTAGCTCGACCGTACCCACCCCGTAGGCATTGGTATAGAACTGGTTTTCGGTAAAGCCACGCAGCGAGTTGAGGCCTCCTAGCCGGAACAGGTCGTTCAGAAAAAACTGCTGGTTGAACAAGCCCTCGCCGCGCGCCCGCACCAGCAGCACGCCCTGGCGGCCCAGCGCCCAGTAGCGCTCGGCCCGCCCGCCGAAGCTATACTGCGTCGAGCGCAGCGCCACGCCATCGTAAAGGCCCTCCCGGATAGAGGCATTGCGGCGGATAATCTTGGTGCCCACGCCGCCCTGCGCGCTGATAAACAGCCCGCGGTGCGGAAAATAGAGGTCGTCGAGGCTGGCCCGCGAGTAGCCCAGGCCGTAGGAATTGTATTCCGAATCGAGGTAGTTGGGCAGGGCGCTTCCGGTGCTTATTCTGGCGTAGGCCAGGCTGTCGAGCAGCAGGCGCGAGCTGCGCTGCTCGGCAAAAAAGGTGAGCCGGCCGGCCCGCGCCGTGGGGTAGCTCACCTGCACCCGCGGCCGCAGGGTGAGGAAGTTATCGGTCTGCTTATAGAGGTTGAACGTGGCCCCGACTTCGAGCGGCGTGCCAAATATGTTGGGGTGTAAGTAGCTGGCATCCAGCAGCTGCGAGATGGCGTCGGTCTTGCGCCATTGCAGGCCCACCTGCTTGCCGCCCCCGCGCAGGTTGCGCAGGTTGATGGTCACGTCGCCCGTAAACTGCACCCCGCTTGCCCCGTTGGTATTGGGCAGCAGGCCCACAATGGCGTCGAACTGGTTGGACGGCCGCTCATCCAGTAGCAAATACACCCTAGCGCGGCTTTTGGCAAAACGCACCTCGGGCTCGGCGCGCAAGCGCACGTAGGGCAGCTGGCGCAGCAGGGCGGCGGCGGCATCTACGCGCTGCTGGCTGTAGGGCTGGCCGGGGGTAAGTTGCAGGTATTTAGTAAGAAAGCGCTTCTTGGTTTTGCTGGTGCCCACTATTTGCAGCGAGTCGAAATACACCGCCTGGCCGCGCTTCAGCACCACCCGGCCCGCAATGTCGCGCCCGCTCAGGCGCAGCGAGTCGATGCCAATGGTAGCAAATGGGTAGCCCTGGTTTTCGGCCTCCGTGAGCACGCGCTCCTGCAAAGCCGCCCATTCGGCGGGGTGCCAGGCGGTGCGCCGAAAGAATTTTTCGCGGTAGCCGGCGCGGGTCAGCAGGCCATCGCCGAGGTTGCCATTATGCAAGTAGGCCCAGCGAAACTGCTCGCCCACGTAGAGGCGCACCCGCACCGTGTCGCGCCCCCAGCGCATGCCGTCGGCCGAGGCCGTGAGGTAGGCGTCGGCTTGCAGGGCCAGCACCAGCTCGCGCACCGTGCGCAGCGCCGTGAGCGAGTCGGGCACAGTGGCGCGCGGGTGCAGGCGGCGCACCAGCGCCCGCTCGGCCGGCTCCATCTCAAATTTGAGGACTCGGGACCGGCTGAGCGAACGCCCAGCGGGTGCGGCAGCCGGAGCAGGGCTAACCGCGGGCGGCAGGGGCGGCGAGGCCAATCCCGGTGCGTTGGGCACGGCCACGCCCGCGCCGGCCCCGGGCGCCTGGGCACGCGCCAGCCCGGCACCCAGCAGGAAAGCTAGCCAGTAGCTTCGCAGAAGTAGGGTAGCAAGTCGAACCATCTTCGGAAGCGCAAACGCGCCGGGCGGTTTTTAATTTCAGGAGCCCGATTTTTGTGCGAAAAGTAGCGCAGATGCTGGGAGTCCGCGCCTGGTATTGTTGTTCAGTACGGCACCCGCGGACGCGCAGCGCCCGCGGGTGCCGTAAAAGTTGCCCCGATATTTTTATAGTTATGCCCGGCCTCTATCTCCACATTCCGTTTTGCAAGCAGGCCTGCCACTACTGCGATTTTCACTTCAGTACCTCACTGGGGCTGAAAAGCCAGTTTGTGGACGCGTTGGTAAAGGAAATGGCGCTGCGCGCAAACTACCTGCCCGACCCGGCCGCGCCGCTCGAAACCATTTATTTCGGCGGCGGCACGCCCTCGCTGCTCACGGGCGCCGAACTGGCGCGCATCTTCGAGGCCATTGAGGCGCATTTTTCGGTGGCGCCGCGGGCGGAAATCACCCTCGAAGCCAACCCCGACGACCTTAGCCCCGCCAAGCTGGCCGAGCTGGCCGCCTCGCCCGTCAACCGCCTCAGCATCGGCCTGCAAAGCTTCCACGAGCCGCATTTGCGCCTGATGAACCGGGCGCACTCGGCCCAGGAGTCGGGGCAGGCGGTGCAGGCGGCGCAGGCAGCGGGCTTCGAGAACATCTCGGTAGACCTTATCTACGGCGTGCCGGCCGCCAGCCACGCTATCTGGCAGGAAGACCTGGCCCGGCTGTTTGAGTTGAATGTGCCGCACGTGTCGGCCTACGCCCTTACTATCGAACCCGACACGGCCTTCGGCCGCCGCCTGCAAAAAGGCACTTTTGTGGCGCCGCCCGACGAGTTTGTGGCCACCCAGTTTGAGCTGCTGCTGACGCAGCTGCGCGCCCACGGCTACGAGCAGTACGAAATCAGCAATTTTTGCCGGCCCGGCCGCGAAAGCCGCCACAACTCGAACTACTGGCGCGGCGTGCCCTACCTCGGCCTCGGCCCGAGCGCGCACTCCTTCGACGGCCGCAGCCGCCAATACGCGGTGGCCAACAACCCGCAGTACGTGGCCGCCGTGCTCGAACGCGGCGCGGTGCCCGCCACCGTGGAGCAGCTCTCGCCCCTCGACCAGGCCAACGAGTACCTGCTGACTACCCTGCGCACCAGCCGCGGCTGCGACCTCGGCCACCTGCGCGATGCGCTGGGCCTCAACCTGCTAGCCAGCCGCGCCGATTACCTGGCTAGCCTCACGGCCCAGGGCATGGCCACGCTCAGCGGCGAGGTGCTGCGCCTCACCGACGCCGGCAAGCTGCTGGCCGACCACATTACGCTCGAACTATTTGCCGACGCGCCGGCCGCTGCAGCGTAGCTTGCGGTGGCGGCCGGGCGGGCCGCCGGTTCTTTCGTTTCACCCTTCCCCCCGCGCCGCCGTGAAGCTTTTGAGCGATGCCCTGGTCAGCAACGACGACTTTTTTGTGGAGCAAGTCCACCTCACGGCCATCGTCTTCGATAATACCGACGACGTAACCATCTGGGCCACTACGTTTCGCGACGACGACGACCACTTCTTCCACCTCGGCCTGCCTTTTCAGGCCCTCGACACCCTGCTGCGCGTGGCCGGCGACCGCGCCGAGGCCCTGGCCGAAGAAGTGGCCGACGCCCTGGCCGATACCGAAGAATGGCCCTGCCTGCTCGAATACACCACCGCCGAAAACCCGCCCGTGCCCCTGCCCGGCGTGGCCCTCAAGCTAGCCGTCACCTTCCCCGCCGACGCCGACGAGACCGACGACCCCCAGCCGCACAACATCTTTTACCTCGAAGGCATCTACGCCCGGCTAACCCCCTGACTACGGCATGACCCCGCCCACGTGGTACCTGATTCCCGGCCTGGGGGCCGATGAGCGCGTTTTTCGCCGCCTGCGGCTGGCAGGCCCGGTGCACGTACTGGCTTGGCTAGCCCCCCAGGCGCCCACCGAGCCGCTGCCCCACTACGCGGCCCGCCTCGCTGCGGCCGTGCCCCTGGCCGAGCCCTGCTGGCTGGTGGGCGTGTCGTTTGGCGGGCTGCTGGCGCAGGAAATCGGCCGGCTGCGGCCGCTAGCGCGGGTAGTGCTTATTTCTAGCCTGGGCAGCCCCCGCGACCTGCCGCCGCTGCTGCGGCTGGCCGGCACTACGGGCCTGCACCACCTAGTGCCCTTCGGCCTGCTGAAGTGGCTGCCGCGGCTGGCGCAGTGGTTTTTCGGGGCCCGGGGCGGCACCGAGTACCGCCTGCTGCGTCAGATATTGGCCGACACCAACCCCAGTTTTGCCCGCTGGGCCACGGCGCAACTGCTAGCCTGGCGCGGGCCGGGCGCGCCCGAAGTCGTGCGCATCCACGGCACCCGCGACCGCCTGCTGCCCGCCAGCGTGGCCCGCATCGACTACCCGGTGCCCGGCGCCGGTCATTTTCTCATCGTGAGCCACGCCGCCCGGGTCAGCGAAGTGCTTAACGAGCTGGCAATGGCCTAGCTTTCAATGGTTTGTGGGCACATATTGGCCTATTTTAGCTCGGCCGTGTAAGCACTCGTCCGGGCGCAGTATTCGCGCGGGCTGGGCTAGCCGTTTTCCGTAGAGGACTGGATTCACTCCCTTCCGCGGCAATTCCAGCGTCGACGCGAGCGCCTTCGAATCGGTACTCTACGAGATGATGCACCACCAACGAATAGCGCCGGGTAGTCGAGGATTTTGAGCTGGCCCTAGCCCGGGCGCACAGTGGGGGCTAGCCGGCTGTTACTCAAACTACTGACGCTGGTTTATTACCGCGCCAGCAGTAACTTGCTAGTGGTTTTCAACATAGAATCAATAGCTTATGGCGCAACGCTACCTTCTCAAATCTTTACTGGTAAGCACCAGCCTGCTGGCGGCGGGGGCGGCCCACGCGCAGCAGCCTGCCCCCGACTCGGTGCGGCGCCCGCCCCGGCTGCTGCTCAAGGCGGGCCTGCGGCTCACGCACTTTCGTTACGCCCACGATAATCAGTCGTGGCAGTTTGTGCTGCCGCTCTCGCTGGGGGCCGAGTACCGCGTAGCGCCGCGCCTAAGCTTCTACACCCAACTCGAAACCGACATGCAGGCCAACTCGGCCGCCGGCCGGCGCCGCGCGGCGCCGGCCAATGCTCTGGCCGGGGCCAGCGTGGCGCTGGGGGCACGCTACTACTACGGCCACTCGCCGCCGGGCGCCGCGCCGCTGTTCGGCCGCTACCTAGCCCTGGAGGGCAGCGCCGAATGGGAGCAGCTGCCCAATGCGCGCCGGGTAATTACCAGCGGCCGGGGCCGGGCGCGCACCACGCCCGCCGTGCTCACGCCTGGCGTGTACGTGCTGTGGGGCGTGCAGCACCGCCTGCGGCGCCACACCTACTATGACCTCAGCGCGGGCGGTGGGCTACTGGCGCCCGCTTACTACAATTACGAGCGGCCTAGCACGGCCAACCACTGGAACGTGGGCGGGCAGGCCACTATTCGTTTCTACTTCGGGCTCTGAGGTGGCGCTATCCCCGGTGCACGTAAAAAGGGCTGCCCCGGTAGGAGCAGCCCTTTTTTAAAGCTGAAGCGGCAACTAAGCAGCGGCTACTTCGCTGGCCATCGGCACTACCGATACAAACGAACGGTCGTCGCGGCCTTTCTTGAACTGCACGGTGCCATCAACCAGCGCAAACAGCGTGTGGTCTTTGCCCATGCCCACGTTGGTACCCGCGTGGTGCTTGGTGCCGCGCTGACGCACGATGATGTTACCAGCGATGAGGGGCTGCCCACCGAAGATTTTCACGCCGAGGCGTTTGCTATGCGATTCACGGCCGTTGTTTGACGAGCCTACGCCTTTTTTGTGTGCCATGGTTTTGTTAAGCTGGTAGCTACTAGCGGTTGGCCGATAGCGTCTTGGTTAGAAATAAAGCAGCCTAGTAAAAGCAGAAGCTAGCGGTGGCTAGCGAACAACTTAGAAACTAGCCGATGCTGTCAATCATTACTTTGGTGAACTGCTGGCGGTGGCCATTCAGTTTCTTGTAGCCTTTGCGGCGCTTCTTCTTGAACACCAGGACTTTGTCGCCCTGAACGTGCGCCACGATGGTGCCTTTAACGGCTACATTCAGCTCGGGGGTGCCGATGCTGAGCGTACCGTTATCATCGGTCATCAGGGCGTTGCCCAGTTCTACCGAGTCACCGATATTACCGGCCAGACGCTGGGCGTAAACAAATTTATTAGCCTCAACCTTAGTCTGTTGGCCGGCGATATTGACAATGGCGTACATCTTATTTCCGCTGGAGGTTTCTCAAAAGGGAACGCAAAAGTACGGCCTCTTTCTGGTAAAACCAAACCTAAGTAGTTAATCTTCATTCGTTCGGCAAAAATGGCTTGGGTTCAAGTACATTTTTTGCTGAACGAGCTAACTCATTGGCAGCAAGAAAGTCCCTTCTTTTTGCCGGGGTTTGTGGACAACTGGCGTTATCCACAAGCTAAATGTGGATAACTATCTCTGAATCGGGTGCTTTGCCACCTGCGCTTCATGTGCTGCTAGGAGCCGGCCGGGCAAAAGCCGAAAACCAGCCCAGGTAAACGAAAGTGCAGGCTAGGGGGTTGTCCGGCTATCTTTGAAGACCGGCCGGGCCGGGGCCGAGTTGCCGCCGGGCGGGTCGGGCCAGCCCGCTAGCCTGCTACTTCGTCACCCCGAAACCCGTTCGTTTTATGGAGCCTTTACTCGCCGAAAATCCCAACCGTTTCGTGCTTTTTCCCATCCAGAATCCCCAGGTTTGGGAATTCTACAAGAAGGCGGAAGCCTCGTTCTGGACGGCCGAAGAAATCGACCTCTCGCAGGACCAGAAAGACTGGAACAACCTGAACGACAACGAGCGCCACTTCATCAAGCACGTGCTGGCCTTCTTCGCGGCCAGCGACGGCATCGTGAATGAGAACCTGGCCATCAACTTCATGCAGGAAGTGCAGATGCCCGAGGCGCGCTGCTTCTACGGCTTCCAGATTATGATGGAAAACATTCACAGCGAGACGTATTCGCTGCTGATTGATACGTATATCAAAGACCCTAAGGAAAAGGATTACCTCTTCAACGCGCTGGAGACGGTGCCTGCCGTGCAGCGCAAGGGCCAGTGGGCCCTGACGTGGATTAACTCGGAGAATTTTGCCGAGCGCCTCATTGCGTTTGCCGCCGTGGAAGGCATCTTCTTCTCGGGCTCGTTCTGCTCGATTTTCTGGCTCAAGAAGCGCGGCCTGATGCCCGGCCTCACGTTCAGCAACGAGCTGATTTCGCGCGATGAGGGGCTGCACTGCGACTTTGCCTGCCTGCTCTACAGCTACCTCGAAAACAAGCTGCCCGAGGAGCGCGTGCAAGCCATTATCCGCGACGCGGTGACGATTGAGCAGGAGTTCGTGACCGACGCGCTACCCGTGAGCCTCATTGGCATGAATGCCCGCACCATGAGCCAGTACATCGAGTTTGTGGCCGACCGCCTGCTCGTGTCGCTAGGGTGCGCCAAGATTTACAACGCCAGCAACCCTTTCGACTTCATGGAAATGATTTCGGTGCAGGGCAAAACCAATTTCTTCGAGAAGCGCGTGGCCGAGTACCAGAAAGCCGGTGTCATGACTGAGCGCGCCGACAACATGTTCTCGCTCGACGAGGATTTCTAAGCGGCTTGTTTACATAAGCAACAAAAAACCCTGGCCTCCGACTGGAAGCCAGGGTTTTTTGTTGGCTACAGCCCTAGCCCGGTCAGCCCCGGGTGGTCGGTCGGCCTAGGCCCTAGCGGCCAGCGAAATTGGCGCTCGCCCTCCGTAATGGCTACGTCGTTGATACTGGCCTCACGGCGCTGCATGAGGCCTAGCGCGTCAAATTCCCACTGCTCGTTGCCGTAGGCGCGATACCATTGGCCAGCCGCGTCGTGGTACTCGTATTGAAAGCGCACGGCGATGCGGTGCTCGTGGAAGCCCCACAGCTCCTTGATGAGGCGGTACTCGTGCTCCTTTTCCCACTTGTGGGTGAGGAACTGCTCGATGGCTTCGCGGCCGGTGAAGAATTCGCTGCGGTTGCGCCACTGGCTGGCCTCGGTGTAGGCCAGGGCCACGCGGGCGGGGTCACGCGAATTCCAGGCGTCTTCGGCCAAGCGGGCTTTTTGGGTGGCGGTTTCGAACGTGAATGGGGGCAGGGGTGGCCGGGCAGCAGGCATGGAATGGAAGTGACTTTTGGGAGATGCAGTATTTACCAGCGGCTACCGCCGCTGGTTTTGCCGCTGAGTTCTATCGGGCCGCGCTGCCGAAGCGGCGCAAATGGCTGGCTAGTCTGTCCGGCCGTATAGACCGTACTTTCTCTTCTCAACTCAACCTACACATGCCCACTTCTCTTGCCCGGCCGCACGCCATTATTTTCGACCTAAACGAAACCTTGCTCGACCTGGCGCTCCTGCGCGAGGCCGTGAACAAGGCATTCGGCGACCCTAGCGGCTTTCGCCAGTGGTTTGGGCAAGTACTGCTGCACTCGCAAACGGCGACGCTCACCAACCAATACTTCAACTTCTCGACCATCGGCGACGTGGCTTTCGATATGGCGGCTACCATGCTGAACGTCAAGCCGCTCAGCGATGAAAAGAAGCACGAACTAGCCCAGTTGTTCACTCAGTTGCCTGCCCACCCCGATGTAGTGCCCGGCCTGACCCGCCTGCGCGAGGCCGGCTTCCGCTTATTTACCCTTACCAATTCTTCGCCCGCCGACACCGAGAAGCAACTCCAGGCAGCGGGCATTCGGGACTATTTCGAGCAGGCGTACAGCGTGGAGCCTACGCGCTTGTACAAGCCGCACCCAGCACCCTACCTATACGTAGCCGAGCAGGCCGGCCTGCAACCTGCCCAGTGCCTGCTGGCCGCCGCCCACGGCTGGGATGTGGCTGGCGCGCTGGCAGCCGGCTTGCAAGCCGCCTTTATCGCCCGCCCCAACCAGCCGCTTTACCCGCTGGCTCCGGCGCCCACCTACCAGGCCGCCGACATTGCGGCGCTGGCCCAGCAGCTTGCGGGCTGAATTGGATATACAAAATAAAAGCGGAACCGACCGCCCTGCCGCCCGGCCGTTATCTAAAAAAACGGCCGGGCGGCCTCATTTTCAGGCTATGCGGAGAGATTCTAAATATTTCCTTTGGCACTCCCAAACAAGGGAACTAATTTCCGACTTTAAAGCACCGCGGCTTCACTCGCGAAGCCAGCCAGATTAGTATTCCCGCTACCCCTAGCACTCCTTATAACATGCTCGTAATCAAACGCGATGGCCGCCGTGAGTCGGTCAAGTTCGATAAAGTCACCGCCCGCATTGAAAAACTTTGCTACGGGCTTAATCAAAACTATGTGTCGCCCATCGAGGTGGCCAAGAAGGTCATCGACGGCATCTACGATGGCGTGACGACCGTCGAACTCGACAACCTGGCGGCTGAGACGGCCGCTTCGCTGACCACCCGGCACCCGGACTACGCCATCCTGGCGGCCCGCATCGCGGTGAGCAACCTGCACAAGGTGACCTCGAAGTCGTTTTCGAGCACCATGAAGCGCCTCTACACCTACGAGGACCCCAAGAATGGCGACAACGCGTCGCTGATTGCCAAGGACGTGTGGGAAGTGATTCACAAGCACGCGCACACCCTGGACTCGGCCATTATTTACGACCGCGACTACAATTACGATTTCTTCGGCTTTAAGACCCTAGAGCGCTCGTACTTGCTGCGCCTCGATGGCAAGGTGGTAGAGCGGCCCCAGCACATGCTGATGCGCGTGTCGGTGGGTATCCACAAGGACGACATCGACTCGGCTATCAAGACCTACAACATGATGAGCGAGCGCTGGATGACCCACGCCACGCCGACCTTGTTCAACGCCGGCACGCCCAAGCCGCAGATGTCGTCGTGCTTCCTGCTCACGGTGAAGGACGACTCGATTGAGGGTATCTACGAGACGCTGAAGGACTGCGCGCTGATTTCGCAGAGCGCGGGCGGCATCGGGCTGGCCGTGCACAACGTGCGCGCTACGGGCTCCTACATCAAGGGCACCAACGGCAACTCCAACGGCCTGGTGCCGATGCTGAAGGTGTTCAACGACACGGCCCGCTACGTGGACCAGGGCGGCGGCAAGCGCAAGGGCGCGTTCGCCATTTACCTGGAGCCCTGGCACGCCGACATTTTCGAATTCCTGGACTTGAAGAAGAACCACGGCAAAGAGGAAATGCGCGCCCGCGACTTGTTTTACGCCCTCTGGACGCCCGACTTGTTCATGAAGCGCGTGGAAGCCAATGGCGACTGGACGCTGATGTGCCCCCACGAGTGCCCCGGCCTCGACACCACCTGGGGCCCCGAGTTTGAGAAGCTCTACACCAAGTACGAGCGCGAAGGCCGCGGCCGCAAGACCATCAAGGCGCAGGAGCTGTGGTTCCACATCCTGGAAAGCCAGACCGAGACGGGCACGCCCTACATGCTCTTCAAGGATGCTGCTAACGGCAAAAGCAACCAGCAGAACCTCGGCACGATTAAGTCGAGCAACCTCTGCACCGAGATTATGGAGTACACCGACAAGGACGAGATTGCGGTGTGCAACCTCGCCTCGCTGGCGCTGCCTCGCTACCTCGTGGAAGATGCCCAGGGCAACTTGACCTTCGACCACAAGACGCTTTACGATATCACGTACCAGACTACCTTGAACCTCAACAAGGTAATCGACGTGAACTACTACCCGGTGCCCGAAACCGAGCGCTCCAACTTCCGCCACCGCCCCATCGGGCTGGGCGTGCAGGGCCTAGCCGATACGTTTATTGCCCTGCGCATGCCCTTCGAGAGCGACGAAGCGAAGGGCTTGAACGAGGACATCTTCGAGACGATTTACTTCGCGGCCATGACGGCTTCGATGGACCTCGCCAAGAAGGACGGCGCCTACGAAACCTTCCCCGGCTCGCCTCTGAGCGAGGGCAAGTTCCAGTTTGACCTCTGGGGCGTGACGCCCAAGTCGGGCCGCTGGGACTGGGAAACGCTGCGTGGCCAGGTAGTGGAGCACGGCGTGCGCAACTCGCTGCTGGTAGCCCCCATGCCGACCGCCAGCACCGCCCAGATTTTGGGCAACAACGAGTCGTTTGAGCCCTACACCAGCAACATTTATGTGCGGCGCGTGCTCAGCGGCGAGTTTATGGTGGTGAACAAGCACCTGCTGAAGGACCTGGTGAAGCTGGGCCTCTGGAACGAGCAGATGAAGCAGGACATTATCGCGGCCAATGGCTCGGTGCAGAACATTGCCCGCGTGCCGCAGCACATCAAGGACCTGTACAAGACGGTGTGGGAGATTTCGCAGCGCACCATCATCGACATGGCCGCCGACCGGGGCGCCTACATCTGTCAGAGCCAGAGCCTGAACCTGCACGTGCAGAACCCCAACTTCGGCAAGCTCACCAGCATGCACTTCCACAGCTGGAAGCGTGGCCTCAAAACCGGCATGTACTACCTGCGCACCAAAGCCGCCGCCGACGCCATCAAGTTTACGGTGGAAAAGCAAGCCGCCGAAACCCTGGAGCCCATGTACGCCCAGAACCAAGCCGACATGGCCTGCTCGCTCGATAACCCGGACGCCTGCGAGGCCTGCGGGTCGTAGAACCTAACATAGAAAAGGAGGCAAAACAGCCTCCTTTTCTATTATCATGCACCTGATGGAGTATCGAATCTATTGCGATGAGTCAGTCAAGGATGGTAAGTTCTTTTCTAATTTCTATGGAGGAGTACTGGTTCGTTCACGCGACTTGCGACGTGTAGAGAAAGCCATAAATTCAGTATGCGAAGAACATCACTTCAATAGTGAAATTAAATGGCAGAAGGTGACTGAAAACTACTTGGCAAAGTATATAGCCTTGATGGATGTTTTCTTTGACCTAATGGAAGCTGACTTGGTTAAGGTTCGCATTATGTTCACGCAGAATGCGAACCGACCTCTCAACTTATCGGATGAGCAGCTACAAAATGAGTATTTCATTTTGTACTACCACTTCTTTCAGCACGCTTTTGGGCTGCCTCACAGCAACCCAGAAAAACGTCCTTTGTATGTGAGAGCATACTTTGACCAACTGCCTGATACGTTACCTAAGAGACAGGCTTTTAAGGAATACATCAAGGGCTTGCAAGCTAAGCCTGATTTCCGCCTAGCGCATATCAAGTTTCGTAAGGAGGATATCACAGAAATTGACTCTCGAAATCACCGTCTCCTTCAGTTTCTTGATGTAGTTCTCGGTAGTATGGCTTTTCGTTTAAACGATAAGCATCTTGAGAAGCCGGTAGGAGCGCGATACCGTGGTAAGCGCACTATTGCCAAAGAAAAGCTATACAAGCACATCAATGCTCGTATTCAACGCTTACTTCCCAACTTCAATTGTGGTTGCTCTATTGGCTTACGCGGTGGAGGTCTGGAAAATCGTTGGCTCCACGCCTACCGACATTGGCTATTTGTGCCGACCGTTCGGGAGGTGGATACTACCCAGTACAAGAAATAGAAAAAGCTCCGTTCTCCCTACATTAACTTCCCAAGTGGAACTTGGGCGTTCGGGAGCTACAGAGCTTTTCTACTGCAAAGATGGAGGAATTTTACTAGATTCCTACAAAAACTTTTGTAAGAACGTAGGGTGACGTGGTTAGGTTCTTGTCAAATAGCACCTTGATAGCAGTCGCTATAGTGGTAGGGAAGCAACATGGTTAAAGCAAAAGAGCGGCAATTAGCCGCTCTTTCTTTATATGGCCTCAGAAGGCCTAAGCCACCACAGACACCTTGCCTGAACTAGTAACGTCCTGATTCAACTCCCCTGCACTGTCTTGAGTAGTGATGGTTGTTTGCGTCATTGTGTCCTCCTTTCTTGTTTTAGATTCTGCGGTTATTGTTAAGTCAAAGTTTACTAGGAAAACGCTAGTGTTCAAGAGCCAAATCAAAAAGTAAGAAACTAACTTTCTTTTGGCAGCCTTCGAAATATTTTGCGCAGGGGAGGGGGCTTTACATTGTTTAGGATTAGCGTCTGGGTACCAGCAAGGTGGTCAAGTCTAGTTGTATGTATAAAGATAGGAGCCTCCGGTACCTCAGCCGCTGCCGCCCCCGGTAGCGACTGCCGTTTTTTGGGGCTAGCAGGCGGGGTGCACTTGGTGCTCCTAGGTCAGCATATTGCCGATTTCTACTAGTGGTTCACCGGCTGCCAGTAACTCTAGGGCAGCGGGTAGTACCGGCAGCAGCACTTGTTGCAGGCGCTCGTTGGAGGTATTGCCCGACGTGAGCCAGAGCACTTGCGGCGGTGGGCCAAAGCGGTCGAGCAAGCGCGGAAAGTCGGCGTCTTTGGTCAGAACTATTACGCCCGCCTGCTTGGCGGCCTGAAAGATTTCCTCATCATCGGCATCGCGCAAGCCTAGGTCGCGAACGGGGATGGCCTGCACATCAAACTTCCAATTGAGCCACGCGGCTAGCAAGGGCGATAAGTGGGCATCGAGCCAGATGGTCATGCGGCCAGCCGGGGATAGTCGATTTGGCGGGCGGCGTATTGCAGGGCGGCTTGCAGGTCGGCCGCCTCTAGGTCAGGCATTTCGGCTAACACCTGTTCGGCCGATAGCCCGGCGGCGAAGAGTTGCAGCACATCGGCCACGCGAATGCGCATGCCCCGAATGCAGGGTCGGCCGCCGCACTGGCGCGGGTTGGTGGTGATGCGGGATAGGAAAGCTTCCATAGTACTAAGGTAAGCCAGCATCCCCAGCCGCTGCCGCCCCCAGTAGCGGCTGCCGTGTTTTTGGGGGAACGGGCGGGACGCACTTGGTACCCTAGCCGCTGGGAAATGCTGGCTTCGGCGGCGGGCTAACTGAGTGGTAGCTTTGCAATATGTTCACGAACTACGATATTGACTTCGGTAAACTCAACCTGAATTGGTTACATAGCGTCAGTATTGAGCTAGACGAGATAACCGATTTGGTAGAAGTGTCGGAACGTGCCCAAACATACCTGCAAGCCAATGGGCAAATTGAGGTAACGGGCTACACGAACCGCCGCAAGTTTATTTCCGTTATTTTTACCATCACCGGTCAGCAACTCGTTGTCGATGACGTAAACTTCCCTAGTTATGAAACCATCCAAGACGTTATCCTCCGACGACTCGCCCAAGAAACCGAGTGGCCTCTCGATGAATGGGAAAACCCCCGAAGAATGGGAAGCCGGCCGCATCAGTGGGCCGCTGACGAAGCGGGAGTTGTTTGTCTATTTGAAGAAAATAGGTAAGCTACCGCCTACTGCCGAGTACAAACAAGCTTCATAGGAAGCATCGCATCATGTATCGCCAGCCGCTGCCGCCCCCGGTAGCGGCTGACGTGTTTTTGGGGCTAGCGGGCGGGGCGACGACTACCCCACCTAGGGCCGCTGTGTAAGAAGGGGCTATGCAGCAGCAGTTACGAGAGCATCTAGCGCGCATCGTGTCGCTGCCCGACGAGGAGTTTGCGCTGGTGCTGGCGCAGTTCACGAGCCGGCGGGTGCGCAAGCACGCGCTTTAGGTAGCGGCTGGCGTGTTTTAGGCTAGCGGGCGGGGCCGCGCAGGCGCCAGCCCGTTGTGGCTTGAATTTGGTAACTTTACGCCATGTCGAAAGCCGAAAGCTTATCCGAGTTTTACCAGCAGTACTTCAAAGAGCTACCCGCTAGCTCGCAGCCCGAGGCGGGCCAAGCCAACGTGTTTCGGCTGGAAGACTCGCTGGCCCCCGGCGTGCAGCCCAAGCAGTACAGCCGCCGCGACTACTACAAAATCACGCTCATTCGCGGCCACTGCGCCTACCACTACGCCGACAAGAGCTTGGAAATTGAGGGGCCGACGCTCCTGTTTTTCAACCCCCAGGTGCCCTACACCTGGCAGCCGCTGGCCGACGACACCACGGGGTATTTCTGCATTTTCCGCGAAGAGTTTCTGAACGCGCCGGGTGGAATAGGCCTGCTCGACCTGCCACTGTTTCGGCCCGGCGGCGACCCGGCCTACGCCCTCACGGCTAGCCAGGACCAGGAAGTGAGCGCGCTGTTTGAGAAGATGCTGGCCGAAATTGGGTCTGATTATGCCCTGAAATATGACTTGCTGCGCAACTACGCGGCCGAGCTCATTCACTACGCCCTGAAGCTGCGGCCCTCGGATACTCGCTACCAGCACCCCGATGCCAAGTCGCGGCTCGCGGCCGTGTTTAGCGAGCTGCTGGAGCGGCAGTTTCCCATCGAGTCGCCGGCCCGCCGGCTGGGGCTGCGCTCGGCCAGCGACTTTGCCGAGCAGCTGGCGGTGCACGTCAACCACCTCAACCGCTGCGTGCGCGACACCACCGGCAAAACCACCACCACCCACATTGCCGAGCGCCTCGCCGCCGAGGCTCGGGCCTTGCTGCGCCACACCGATTGGAACATTGCCGAGGTGGGCTACAGCCTGGGCTTCGACGAGCCGGCCCATTTCAACTACTTTTTCAAGAAGCAAACCGGGCAAACGCCCTCAGCTTTCCGGCTGGTTTGAATTTGGTAAGCATCGGCTTGAATTTGGTAAGTTGCTGCCTGGGGGGCTAGCGGACCTTTGCAGGGTCAATCAGCAACCCCAACACAACCCCATGGAAAAGCAACAAGTGTGGTTTATTACCGGCGCCTCCAAAGGCTTCGGGCTTGAACTAGTGAAGCAGCTGCGGCAGCAGGGCCACCTGGTGGCCGCTACCTCGCGCAACGTGGCCGAACTGCGGCAGGCCGCCGGCCCCGACGCCGCCGATTTTCTGCCCCTAGCCGTGGAACTGGCCAATGAAGCTAGCGTGGGTGCCGCCATCGCGGCCACCGTGGCGCAGTTTGGGCGCATCGATGTGGTGGCCAACAACGCGGGCTACGGCCAGCTCGGCAGCCTCGAAGAGCTATCCGACGCCGAGGCGCGGGCCAACTTTGAGGTCAACGTATTCGGCACGCTCAACGTGGTGCGGCAGGCCATGCCGCAACTGCGTAAGCAGCAGAGCGGGCACATCCTCAACTTCTCGTCGATTGCCGGCATTATGGGTCAATTTCCGGGCTGGGGCATTTATTGCGCCACTAAGTTTGCCGTGGAAGGGCTGTCCGAGTCGCTGGCGGCTGAGGTAGCGCCGTTTGGCGTGAAGGTGACCATCGTGGAGCCGGGCTACTTCCGGACCAACTTCCTGGAGTCGGGCTCGCTGCG
>Ga0308157_10002114_pt1 | contig 34804 bp, 34 predicted proteins | sample PhyBR1_FD_201035 | JGI IMG/M metagenome (GOLD analysis project Ga0308157, IMG submission 201035) | Phyllosphere microbial communities from UC Gill Tract Community Farm, Albany, California, United States - DLSLB.R1 | ecosystem: Host-associated > Plants > Phyllosphere > Unclassified | place: USA... | reverse complement strand
GGCGCGGGCAAGTCGACCATCATTAACCTGCTGAACCGCTTTTATGAAATTGACAGCGGTAAGATCTCCATCGACGGTACCGACATTAACGAATTTACACTGGAAAGCCTGCGCAGGCAGATAGGTATCGTGCTGCAGGACGTTTTCCTTTTTGCTGATACGATACTGAATAACATTACCCTGAACGACCCTGCCATTTCGCGCGAAGAAGTTATAGCCGCGGCGAAAGCCATAGGCGTGCACGACTTCATCATGACACTTCCCGAAGGATATGACTACAATGTGAAAGAGCGCGGCGTAATGCTATCCTCAGGGCAAAGGCAGCTGATAGCGTTCCTCAGGGCGTATGTTAGTAACCCAAGCATCCTGATACTGGACGAGGCGACCTCATCCATCGATACACATTCAGAGGAAATGATACGCACGGCTACCGACAAGATCACCGAAGGCAGGACATCCATAGTAATTGCCCACCGACTGGCCACAATCGTAAATGCCGACAAGATCATCGTAATGGACAAGGGGCTAATCGTGGAATCGGGTACTCATTATGAGCTAATCAACCGTGAGGAAGGGTATTATAAGAACTTGTATTACTCGCAGTTTGTAGAAGCCCCCTAACCTCCAAAGGGGAACAGCCGTCACGTATGAAACTATTCTTTAAAATTTTCGGGATTGTTGTCATTGCAGAATTAGTATTAGGCATCGCAGCAACGATAGCACAACAAACTACAGACAATATTTTCGTAGGGACTATATGCAGCCTTATCATGCAGCTGCTTTCGCTGCCTTTGAGCCTTGTCAGCAGGACGTACCCCTATTACAGCACGGAGCCCGGATGGATTATTGCCGTAATGATGGTTAGCACTTACCTTATTCATGCGGTAATTGTTTATTTGGTTTATAAGTCTGTTAAAAAGCGGTCTGTCAAATAGACTTAAACATTTTCCTATAAGCAAATAAATACTTATTTTCGTACCACGAATTGAAGGAGGTCTTTTAAGTTTCTTTGTGTTGACCGCAAGCCCCTCACTGTCATTGCGAGGAGGCACGACGAAGCAATCCTTCTAAGTGTCTTTTGCTAAACGCAGGAAAGATTGCCGCGATTCATTCCTCCGCTCGCAATGACAGTCCGGAAAATTATTGAAAACAAATTAGATAGAATTAAACAGCAAATTATATACTGATGAAATACGATGTTATTGTTTTAGGAAGCGGCCCGGGCGGCTATGTTGCGGCCATAAGGGCTTCACAGTTAGGCTTAAAAACAGCTATTGTGGAAAAAGAGAACCTTGGCGGCATCTGCCTTAACTGGGGCTGTATCCCAACAAAAGCCCTGCTTAAGAGCGCGCAGGTTTTTGATTACCTGAAACATGCTTCCGATTACGGGCTTACCGTAAAGGAATTTGACAAGGATTTTGGCGCTGTTATAGCACGCAGCCGTGGCGTAGCTTCGGACATGAGCAAAGGCATCCAGTTCCTGATGAAAAAAAATAAGATCGACGTTATTGAAGGCACGGGCAAATTGAAGCCGGGCAAGAAAATGGACGTTACCGATAAAGATGGTAAAACGACTGAATTCAGCGCTGACCATATCATCATCGCAACAGGCGCACGCTCCCGCGAATTGCCGAACCTTCCCCAGGATGGCAAAAAAGTGATCGGCTACCGCCAGGCAATGGTGCTTCCTGAGCAGCCAAAGTCGATGATCGTAGTAGGCTCCGGCGCGATAGGCGTTGAGTTCGCACACTTCTACAACTCGATGGGCACACAAGTGACCATCGTTGAGTTCATGCCGAACATCGTTCCTGTTGAGGATGAAGATATCTCCAAACAATTCGAGCGTTCGCTGAAGAAGTCGGGCATTAACATCATGACCAATTCTTCTGTTGAGAAAGTGGACACTTCGGGCAATGGCGTAAAAGCTACCGTGAAGACTGCCAAAGGCGAAGAGATCCTTGAAGCGGATATCCTGCTTTCGGCGGTGGGCATAAAATCGAATATCGAGAACATTGGCCTTGAGGAAGTGGGCATCGCTACCGATAGGGATAAAGTGTTGGTTAACTCGTACTACCAGACAAACATACCGGGCTACTACGCTATCGGCGACATCGTTCCGGGACAGGCCTTGGCGCACGTTGCTTCGGCAGAGGGCATCCTTTGCGTAGAGAAGATCGCAGGCCTGCATGTAGAGCCGCTTGACTATGGCAACATACCTGGCTGTACGTATGCTACGCCGGAGATAGCATCTGTAGGCCTTACCGAAAAGCAGGCTAAGGAGAAAGGCTACGAGCTTAAAATAGGCAAGTTTCCGTTCACGGCATCAGGAAAGGCGAAAGCTGCCGGTACGCCCGACGGTTTTGTAAAAGTAATATTCGACGCGAAGTACGGTGAATGGCTTGGCTGCCACATGATCGGTGCCGGCGTTACCGACATGATCGCCGAAGCCGTTGTGGCAAGGAAGCTTGAGACTACAGGCCACGAGATCATCAAATCAGTTCACCCCCACCCTACCATGAGCGAGGCCATTATGGAAGCTGCCGCTGCTGCGTATGATGAGGTGATACATATATAATTTCAGATTGTAGATTCCAGATCTAAGATTGAGCTGCACTCGTAATAATTTAGATCCGCCTTTGAAATATTCAGGGCGGATCTTTCATTTTAACCTATGAAAAAGTTTTTTTTTAGCTTATTATAATAAATGGTATGTTCCCGTTCTTATTGCTTCGGCAGTGGGAATAATAGGCATTTTCACTCTTATGATCCCTTACAAAACAGCAGCTTATCTATCGATAGGCATCCCTTTCATTATTTTATTGATCTCCATTATCCTAGGAATCGAAAAGATTTTCAAGAAAATATTTTTATCCGGGGTATTGCAAATTATCTCAACAATAATAGTTGGAGCAATAGGTCTTGCCCTCGCAACTATCTTTATGCTTTTTTATCCTTATGACCATTATGCGAACAATCTTGATATACCTTCCGGTATTGCGCTTAATATCCCTAAAGACACATTACAGCTTAATTGCAATGACACCGCAGACTTTGAAATAAGCCGGGATTTTCAACCCGGGCTGTATAGCTATGCCTTTTGCTATGCTTTTAAAGAAAAAGGGATCGTTTATCTCAGGGCTTTTGAAATTTCACATAACGACCCGCTTAGTTCCATATCATTGCAGGAAAGTTCAACTATCAATGTCATGCCTTCCGATAAAATACTGCATTATCAGAATGACGGACACTTTACCATCTATGAAGGCGATTGGGGCCATCCGTATGCAGCACGTTTTGAATTGTGGTTTAGGAATGACAATGGAACTGAAATAAAACTGACCGAGAAAAACTACCAAATTGAAGGGTGGATGCGATGAATACAACCCCGCTAATACGCCTGCGCCAAAAAAATCCTTACTTTAGCCCTAAATAACTACCAATGAGAAAAATCATTATCCTGCTTGGGTTGGCCTTATCGCTGGCAATGGGCTGTGAGCAAAAAACAACTTCGCCTGAAGGTACCGAAGCAGCTACAGAAAAGCCTTCGGACCCGGAAACACGGAAGACCGAGGTAGTGGCCCTGATGGACAGCTTTCATAGCACACTAAAGAATAAAAAAGCCAACGACTTTAAAAACCTGCTTGACCCGAACGGGTTATACTGCGGCACCGACCCAACCGAGACACACAACCGCGATACCTACGCGCAGGAAATGGCCGAATTCCTCAACGACCCTACAATAGGCACAATTGCCTACACGGTAGACCTCCGCCAGATACGTGTTGCCGAAGATGGCAATAGCGCAGTTATTGTGGAACAATATAAAATGGACCTTGTAAGCCCCGAAATACCATGGAGGCTGGTGAGCCATGCTGTAAAAAAAGATGGCGTATGGATCCTTGACTTTTTAAGTTTTACATTAGTGCCTACCAACGCACAGCAAGCACTGATAAACAATGCTTTGCACTCAAAAGCATAATAGCGGCTAAACGATCCTTAGCAGCGCGTTATAATTCTTTTATCTGCCTACTGCCCTGCTTATCTTTAGGTATAAAACCTTAATATCATGAGCAAAGTACAGAAAAGAGCGAAAAAACGCAGTGCTAAAAAGAATAAACTCGGCGTAAAGAATTCATTGGTGAATAATATCAATGCGCGGAAAAAAAAAGGCATATCGCGTTCCAAAAGCAAAAAGACCGTTACAAGGTCTTCCTATAAAAAACTAAAAAACAACTGGGGCAAAAAGAAAAAATAACCCTTTGATAAAAAACGAAAACCCGGGCTTACATTCCCGGGTTTTCTAAAAAAAGCGTTGTATCTATTCATCGGGCGCTCTTATAGTCATAGTATTCACGAATGGTCATGATACCTTTGTAGTTATTTTTCTTGCGGGCCGAATACAGCCACGCCAAACCTCCGACCGTTAAACAGGAGGTCAACAGTATAAGCACGGCAGTAATAAGGTAATTGCTGAAGCTGGTATTATCGAAATTAAAATCGTTTAGCAGCATATATCCTGAAAAAAGCAGGATAGCGATAGCGAGGGTAAGGTAAATTAATTTCATAGTTGAGTGATTTAGAGATAAACTTCCGTTCAAATCATGTTGCTAATTTCTGTAATTAAATCATTACCTCATAACAGTTTAATACTATATAACTTTTATTTAGTATTTTATTTGAAAGCAAAAGACTACACGAACCACTTTACCCCAATGCTGCGGACACTTTTTAAAAGATCATTGAAAGATATGCAATTTTGTGTGTTAATATTTTTACAAAGATTCATTATATTATTTAAATAACTTAGAACTTTGCTTAAATCTTACTAAATAACACTATCATGAACTTAAAACGATTATTTGGTGCCATCCTTACCGTACTTGGCATAGTTGGCCTTATTTACGCGGCTTATATCTTTGCGAACACCTCTACAGGTGAACAAAACATTAAGACAACCGCCATATATGGCGTTATTGGCCTGATATTTTTCATTGCCGGTATCGGACTTGTAAAAAAGACACGTGACGACTCGCACGCATAATTTAACGCCTGCTTCTATGGAAAAGTCCCTGGTAGTAAAAAAATATAAGTATAGATGCATCTCCTGCACGTGTGCGGGAGGTGCTTACAAAATCTGAATATATCCGCCAATGGGATGCGCTCCCTGACTTTTGGACCATGAGATCCATACTGCGATTTAACGAGACCGCATCGCATAAGATAGCAGAACTTGCCGGAAAAAGAAGATCCTACTTTAATCGAATCGGATAAACATTCTGCGAAAGCTGATGGTCATCCTGTCAAATTGATCTATCAGGTCCTGTCCAATATTCCCATAAAAGAATTTATCATTGCCACTTGCCGCCTCGGTTAGAAGATGCACATTTTTTATATCTATCGATCTTCCTTGTATAACAGGGCTAAAGGTTATAATGTATCCCTTTTTGGTAGTCATGCCTCCGGCACCGCCAAATTCAATATTGGAGGCCGTATATTTTGAGGTAATTTCGTCTTTGTGTTTTTCAAAGTATTTTATATATAGTGATGTCCCAACAGCACCGGTATCAAAGGTATAGTGCTCATCCCCTATCCTGATCACCGGGATAAGGAAGTCCAGTGCCATTTCTGATCCGCTTACAGGTGTTATCTCGTTTGGTACTATAAATTCATCGGCTTTAGTTATTTGTATTTCACCCATGGCCTCAATTACGGGAAAGCCGATAATGCCGTTGATCTGGTAATCTATTTGGGGAAATGCCAGCGCATCGTCAGGAAGTACAAGGAATACGGCGTTTTTTACCACAATGTTACCAAGACTGAACTCCCTGCATACAGCCATTTTTGCCTGTACGGTAGCACCCGTTATCGAGCCTACCTCTATGCTCCCGCCCAGTACGTTCATTCCCATCTTCGCTGCGGTACTTTCAGTTACGGTTGAGAGGTTAGCGCCGGTATCAAAAATGAGATCGACGGTGGTGGCATTGACTTTTACCGGAAGGTTGGTGAGGTTGGCCTTGTCCCGTGTCATTTTGATAACGGCCTCGTTACTGATGATGATCTCCTGTTTAGGCTGGTTTTCGAGCAATGACCATATGTTGGCCATATTGGCAAAGTCGGCCATTTCATCGGCAGTAAGATATTTTGACGGGCTTGCCAATACCTCCTTTGCCACTTTGTGCGCAGCGGCATACTCAAAAAGCCGCGCGTGGTTAGCGTGCTTCAACCTGAGCAATCCAAGTTTGAGTGAGTCGCCAATATCCTTGCCGAACCCTTTATATAATTTGGCTATCTTTTCATTGGACAGTGCCGGACTATTGAACACATTATCGAGGTTGGCCTGCAGCACAAGGCTCTCAAAACCTGTAAAACCCTTATCGTTTTGATATACAAAGTCTTCCGCATTGAAATAATCTTTATCTTCAAGCATTTTTTGTGCTTTATTATAGAAATTCCTTTGTGCTGCTTTTTGCGCGTTCGCCGTATAATATGATAGGGCGATCACAACGAGTATAAATATTTTTTTCATGACAGTATTTTGACAATGCAAACATAGGGAATTGTAGTAGAGAACATTAGTACCTATTGCCTTATCTTTAATACAGGTTATAACCATTTCGGTAATATTTTATAAGTACCTTCACATCTTCCATATGATGTATTCATTAAATTAGCCCACTGAACCTAATAATTTTTATAGTGGACATTATCATTACCAACGGTTTATTAACTGCTGCGATCAACCCGAAAGGTGCCGAACTCAACTCCCTGAAGGACAATAAGGGCAGGGAATATATTTGGGAGGGCGACCCGTCTTTTTGGGGTAAGCATTCTCCAGTACTGTTCCCTATAGTGGGTACACTACGCAACAACAGCTACCTATATGAAGGCCAAACTTACGCTATGACCCGCCATGGTTTTGCCCGCGACAATGTGTTCACGGTAAAAGAGCAGGAAGACAGCTGCGTGGTGTTGACGTTCTCATCGAATGATGATACTAAAAGGATATATCCATTTGATTTTGAACTGGAAATGTCCTACATCCTTAATGAAAACACACTGCACATCTATTACACGGTAAATAATACCGGCACAGGCAGTATGCCGTTTTCCATAGGAGCACATCCAGCATTTGCGCTTCCCGGTAATTTCGAAGAATACAGCCTTGTTTTTGAGCACGATGAAACACCTGTGAGCACACAGCTTGAAAACGACCTGCTGTCATCAAAAACAGTACAGCTTCCCGTTAAAGATACAGTGTTGCCTCTTAACTACGACCTGTTTGAAAACGATGCGCTCATCCTGAAAAGCCATACCTCCCGAACCCTGAAGATCGCAAAGAACGGAGACTCTTTCCTCAAGGTTGCCTTTAGCGATTTTCCGCACCTGGGCCTCTGGACAAAAGAAAAAGCACCTTTCATATGCATAGAGCCCTGGCTTGGATATTCGGACCCTGAAAATGCTTCAGGGAATATCACTGAAAAAGAATCCATTACGATCTTGTCGGCGGGCGAAAAGTTAAGAGCCGGCTTTAGCATTATAATTTTACGATAAAACAGCGGTTATCGACGCAACCAATCTGTTAAAGTCTCATCTATCATGTAAAACCATTTTTATTTAAAGATCATGAAAACGCTTAAACTAAGATTCATCGCATTGATCATTGTCATTACTGCCACTGCGGCATGTAGTGTAGACAATGGACCACAAACTTGTTTTTTTAATGCGCAAATGGCTACTACTGCCGTGACCGGCCCCGAGACAGCTCTTGTAAATGTACCTATAACCTTTAATGTTACTTTTAGGGTGGGTAATGATTGTGGTGTGTTCAACCGTTTTTTGGAGACCAACGGTTTTCCTAAGCAGATCGTGGCACTGGTTGACTATCCGGGCTGCGATTGTACCAATACGCCTACTGCAACGCTAACAAAGCCTTATACCTTCACAGCTTCGGCAGCAGGAACTTATGAACTTAAGTTCGTAGTTGATACGAATGTATTTATTACTAAAACGGTTACCGTTACTGTAGATTAGATCAAAAATTTTCAGGCTATCGATAAAAATCTTCCCACAAGGAAGATTTTTATGTTTATGGTAACCACTTGTTTAATATATTTGGGATCTACACCAACTTACCAATGAACGAATTCCAAAGACAGTATGAAGAAGTGCGCGACCTGTTGCGCTTCGGGGACTATGCCCTGGTAATAAAGCGTGCCATCGACTTTACGCTCGATACGCGATCAGTCTCATTTTACAAAAAGACCAACGCATTGCTCGACATGCTGGATGACAACCCCGGCGATGAGGTAAAAACCCGGGAACTCGGCACACTGCTCGATGAGCTGCATGTTTTCCTTTCTGCGAAGGAAACTCCCAAAAGGGAGAAAGTGCTTGAGGCCATCCATATACAAAAGCAATATTCCCACTCATCATTTGCGCTTGGCCCGGTGAACCTCAGCTTGTATACAGGCGACATCGTTGGGCTTGTGGGTGAGAACGGTAACGGCAAAACAACCCTGCTCAGGGTACTGTGCGGCGAGTTGTATACCACATCCGGAAAAGTGGAATATGCATTTCCGCACAAAGATGCCTACGACCTTCGCACGCAACTGGTGTATATACCACAACGGACCGACACATGGTATGGTTCGATGTTCGAGAACCTTGTATTTACAGCGGCAATGTATGGCTACCCGCCGGAAGAGAACGAACTGGTGGTAAACCTCATCATTGCACGGTTAGGACTGCGCAAATTCAGGTCGCACAGCTGGAAGCATCTGTCATCAGGATACAAAATGCGTTTTGAACTGGCACGTATGCTTTTGCGCAGGCCAAAAATATTGCTGATAGACGAACCGCTTGCCAACCTGGACATACTTGCCCAACAAACGGTGCTGGAAGACTTCAGGGCAATAGCCAAGTCGCCATTCAGGCCTATAGGCATCATACTAAGCTCACAGCAGTTGTATGAGGTGGAAAAGACATCAGACCAGGTGATATTCCTGAAACAGGGTGTACAGAAAAACCTTCACAACGACGAAGCCGCCACCGAAATTAAGCACCTTGTCATCGAATTTGAAAGCGAGTGGACACAAAGCAGGCTCAACGATATTTTTGTGGCCAACGGTCTGGTGTCACTACAATTTAACGGTGGGACGTATGTAGCGACATTCAGCAATGAGAAAAGCATCCATGACTTCATGAACATCGCCATTGCCAACGCCGTGCCACTTGTCTACTTCAGGAACATATCCAACTCCACCCGACGTTTTTTCGTATCCTAAACACTTACTGACATGTTCAAGAACATCCAACATAAATTATTGCTGCGCTACCCTCTTTTATGGAATATGCGCATCGTTCCTGTAATTATTGCGGGACTGCTGCTTAATATCATATTCTTTGCCTGGGGCTTTGATCACGGAGCTGTTGATTTTGGCCCTGAGAATTCGATGTACTACATCGACCCCACCCCTGCCATAGTAATTATGCTAAGTGTTGTAATGGCTGTACTGATCGTCATTTTATGGCTGGTATTTTACCTCCGTAATAATGCTTTCAAGTCCTATTATCCTATAAAGGGCAAGGCGCTTTACAAAGAGTGGCTGCTACTTGTATTGGCCTGCATTATCAATTGTACGTATTCGCTCTCATTTATGTACGGTCAGGATATACGCGGAAGGAGCTATTTTTCGGAAGAAGAGTTTTCGCACCGCATTGATGTCATAAGCATGGTATCCCTGTTCGCCGATGGCGGCTTTGAAGATGACGGCGTAGACCAGACATGGGTAAATGACCGGCCAGTTTACAAGAAGCGCAACTACACCACTTTCAGGGGTAAAAGATATCCGCTGAATTCGCTCCTTAATAAAGAGACCGCCGACTTTTCCTATCAAAGGGACGGCAAGGATTCACTCAACCAGGACCGCGTAAAAGGCTGGTTGGCAGAAGGCCGCAAAGACTCTGTACTGTGGCTGATGAAGGAATTCGATAAGATCGTAAAAGACCATAAAGCAAAAACAAGCCTTACGCCGGAAAAATGGCTGGAACTTGTGTATAATTACCCGGCCTTCTCAAAATACATAACGGTGGGGCGCATAGAACGCTATGAAGTGCAGGAAACCATGAGGGCTGTAAGTGCCGATAATGTTCCGTATGAAGAAGAGGTTGCCATGGTGGACTATGCCGTTGAAGCCGATACGGTAACTTCTACAGAAGAATACATAAAGCATATAGACACGATCTCGAATTACATAAGGGTCATAGACAGCGTAACCTACATCTATCCTAAATATGCAGTGCCGCTAAACCAGCTCGAGCATGCCTACGCAAATGTATCTCAATCATATGTTAATCCTGAAATAGATCGGCCTATTGCCATGGCCTATGTTTGCTTTGCAATGGGACTATCATTACTAATATTTTCCTTCAGGGTAACCTCGGGCAGGGCATGGCTTATAGCCCTCGTGGCTTTTGGGCTTGCTGCATTGTTAACTGCATTCGTAACTTTTGCGATATTGGAAAAATACCTTGCCTCACCATTTTTCAGCCGTAACCAGGAAATGTTCTATTTTATACTCTGGCTTTGTATAGTCTTAGGATTACTGTTGTATTTCCTTTCCGGAAAACGATCTAAGGGCCACACCGCGATAGTGCTTAACATACTGCTCTGGTTAACGCCGTTCGTGTTGCCCGTACTGCTTTTTACCGCGAAAGAGATCGTAGCGTATTACACCTGGAAAAGATATACGGGTGAATATGATGACTATTGGATGGCAAAACACATGCACCGAACGAGATTTGAAGCGTTTATTGAAGACAATCCGGTGATCATCATATCCGCATTAGTGTTGGGGTTCGTGATCTTCATGTACTTTTTCACCAATGCGATAAAACGCTGGAAGGGCCTCGCGGAGTCTTAAGGCTTATGCTGTCTGATCTTGGGTAATGTGCGGATGTACAGTTCCTCGACCTCTTTGCGGGCCCAGGGGGTTTTGCGCAAAAATGCAAGGCTCGACTTGATGCTCGGGTCGTAGGTAAAACAGCGGATCTTAATAAGTTCGCCCAATGTATCGAAACCGTAAAACGCCACGAGGTCCTCAAGTATCATCTTTAAAGTAATGCCGTGCATCGGATCATTAGAAATTGGCTTTTCCATTTCGTAAATGTAATGTATATTGCGGCAGAAATTTGATTATTTTTACCGATCGGCACAAAAGTGCGGGCCGAAGGTAGGGTAAACCCTGCCCCGGCTGTTACAGTACAACTGTAACGCAGTATTTTTTGCAATAAAAACAATTTAAACCGGACTTATATGAAAAGCCTTTATCTGATCCTAACTGTACTTATCATGAATGTTTCTGCCTGGGCACAGGACAACACAACGACTATCTACCTGATCCGCCATGCCGAAAAAGCCGATGCCTCTGCCGATCCGCACCTGTCTGTAGCCGGAAAGCAGCGCGCGCAGCAATGGTCGACCTATTTTGCAGGTAAAGATATCGCAGCAGTTTACTCAACCGCTACGAACCGTACACGCGAAACCGCACAGCCCCTTGCTACAGCAAAAAACCTTCAGGTAACTGAATACAATGCTGCCGATTTTTACCTTGGCTCCCTTGTAAAGAAAATGGGTGGACAAAGCATTGTTATCGTTGGGCACAGCAATACCCTGCCAAAGCAGATCAACCAGCTTTTGGGCAAAGACCAATACACAGACATTGCTGAAGCGGAATACAGCCAGCTATACACCATAACCATTACTGACGGCATACCTACTGCGACAGTACAAAAGTTATAGTCATTACAACATATAAAACAAGCCCGGCAGGTTATCTGCCGGGCTTGTTTTATTTTAAGTAAATATTCACTTACGTGGTTATTGCTGTATTAAACTATTGTCACTAAATTTGCACTCCTATGCAAAAAACGGTAAACATACTCAACAAGCGTGCGCGCTTTGATTACGAAATATTGGAGCGCTATGACGCGGGCATTATACTGGCCGGATCAGAGATCAAATCCATCCGCCTGGGCAAAGCATCCATTGCCGAAAGTTTTTGCGAATTCCAGGGCATGGAGCTGTTTGCCATCAATACCAACATTGAGGAATATGCCTTTAGCCGCAGCTTTAGCCACAAGCCTAAAAGCGAGCGCAAGCTGCTGCTTAACAAAAAGGAACTGAAAAGCCTGCACAAAAGCGTGCAGAACCAGGGGCTTACCATCATCCCCCTGCGCCTTTTTACCAACGAAAAGGGCATTGCCAAGCTGGAAATAGGGCTGTGCCGCGGTAAAAAGAACTACGACAAGCGCGAGACCATGAAGGAGCGCGATAGCAAGAGGGATATTGACAGGATCAAGAAGATCTATAAGTAGAAAATTGTACGAGTTATTCCCCGACCAAAACTATTTCGCTTATCCCCACAGATAAATCCCGACAAAAATACCAATTCCACAAATTAATAGAGGTAGCAGGGTTGTACTGTCAAATTCACTATCAATCACAGAATCACCGGGATAGTTAGGATTATAATATACAGTGACTCTATTACCTTTTTTATACTTGCCATCATACCTGTCAATTGACTCTTCTACTGGCGATAAAATTCCTATGTTTTTACCAATATTTTTACTAAAATATTCTATTTCAAGAACTTTATATTTATATAACACTTTATATCTCCATCCAGCTGTATCGATATCAGAATCAGAAACGAAATATTCGGAACCACTATCTAAAATTTCTCCTTCAACCTTATGCCAGGTTCTAATAGCTATAAAGTAAAAATAAAACACATAAGCAACCCTGATAAGGATACCTATTACTCCGACAAAAATTACTATCGCAAAAAATTTATTGGTATCCATGATTTGCTAAAGGTTACAAAAGATGTTTTTAGTTCAACTTTATTCCTTATGCTCCTCCAGCCATTCCAGCCTCCTCTGGTCCGGTAAATGCTTTACACTAAAATGCTCGAACTTCGCCTCAAAGCCATTGCCATCGGGTGAGGCCGCCATCAGGCCCACCATAACCGGAGTGTTGTCCTGCAGTGGGGCATTGCGCGTCATGATATAGTTCTTATCGTCAAGGCTGTAGTAGATCTCTACCGCATCAAGCCTGCGCACTACCTTGATCCAGATGAACGGCGGCACTTTATCCAGCGGCGTTACGCTCCAGTCGCTCTTGTCGTGTGTCACTACGGTGCTCACGTTGAATTTGCCGTCCACGAACTCCACGCCTGTCTTAATATAATGCTTATGATCAATGCGCAGCATAAGTCCCATCTGGTCGAAGCGCGCTTTATAAGCCCCGGTCAGCTTTACCTTGGCCTCGAACTCACCGCCGTAGGTCGCGTAGTAAAAAGGCGCATCGTCTACCGTAAAGCCGTAGTGCGAAATGCGCCAGTAATCGCTCTTGGGCGTTACCTGCATAAAGAGGCTTTTGTCTTTTATCTGCCATTGCGAAGGCTCATTGAACCACTGCATTTTTTCAAGGCTTTGCGCCGATGTGAATTGTGCCGCTGCGATGAGGGCCAGACCGGTAAATAGGTGTTTCATATCTAATTCTTATTTTCTAATAAAGGCACGAACCTGAAATTCCCCAACTCGTGCTTTTCGAACTGCGTTTCGCTTTTGCGTATCAGCAAGGTCATGATCTGGGCTTCGTTCTCTCCGCCTACGGGAATTACGAGCCTGCCGCCTATCTTTAGCTGTGCCATCAGGGGTTTCGGTATCATAGGCGCGCCGGCGGTAACGATGATACTGTCGAATGGTGCGTAATTGGGCAGTCCTTTATAGCCATCGCCAAAAGAAAGGTGCTTCGGGCGCATGCCTAATTTTGGCAGCAGCAGCGATGTGGACTTGAAGAGTTCATTCTGCCTCTCTACACTATATACTTTAGCCCCCATTGTACACAGCACCGCTGTTTGGTAACCGGAACCTGTGCCTATTTCCAATATCTTGTGGTCTTTTTCAACCTCAAGCAATTGCGACTGGAAAGCTACGGTATACGGTTGCGAAATGGTTTGCCCCGCCCCTATTGGGAAAGCCTTGTCCTGGTAAGCATAATCCTCGAATGACGAGTTGAGGAAAAGGTGGCGGGGTATCTTACGGATGGCTTCCAAAACGTTTTTATCGGTAATGCCTTTTTGTTCCAAAACGCTTACCAACTGATTGCGAAGTCCCTGGTGCTTGGCTGTGTCTTTCAATTGCGGCTTGTATTAGTTGGGGTAAAAATAGCAAACATTTTTGTGATTTGTCAAGCAAGGAGAGTATTATAAATTCAATAAATCTAAAGGGATATTTTAAACCCCGCTTTTGGAAATTCGATCCAAATAATGTTATTTTTGTTTAAAATATACTTCTTATGTTAAAAGTTGGCGTACTCGGCGCGGGGCATCTCGGGAAGATCCACCTCCGCCTGCTCAACCAGTCTGAAAAATATGAACTAACGGGTTTTTATGACCCTAACAGCGAAAATGCCGATAAGGTGGCCCGGGAATTCGGCTACCGCAAATTCGACACCATAGCCGAACTCATTGCCGCCGTAGATGTGGTGGACATTGTAACCCCTACCCTTTCGCACCACGATTGTGCCAAAGAGGCCATCCTTGCAGGAAAGCACGTTTTTGTGGAAAAGCCCATCTCCAATACAGTTGAAGAAGCAGAAGAGATCATGGAGCTTGCCGCAAAGCATAACGTTAAGGGGCAGGTAGGCCACGTGGAGCGCTTTAATCCCGCGTTCATTGCAACCAAGGCCATGATAGAGAGCCCTATGTTCATTGAGACACACCGACTGGCAGAGTTCAACCCGCGCGGTACCGATGTGCCTGTGGTGCTCGACCTGATGATACATGACATCGATGTGATATTGAGTGTGGTTAAGTCACCCGTAAAACATATCAACGCGAGCGGCGTTTCGGTGATCAGCGATACCCCTGACATTACCAATGCCCGCATCGAGTTTGAGAACGGCTGCGTAGCCAACCTTACTGCAAGCCGTATTTCTATGAAGAACATGCGCAAGTCGAGATTTTTCCAGAAAAATGCCTACATATCGGTCGATTTCCTAGATAAGGTATGCGAAGTGGTTAAAATGAAGGACGCACCCGAAGTACCGGGTGATTTCGATATGATCCTGCAAAATGCCGAGGGCGTAAAAAAGCAGATTTATTTTGATAACCCCGATGTGCAGGCCAACAATGCCATCCTCGATGAACTGGAAACATTTGCCGATGCGATCAATAATGATTCGACGCCTGTGGTGACACTGAAAGATGGGACCGAGGCATTAAGGATTGCCTACAGGATCATCGAGGCATCGAAGAATAAATGATCAAAACTCGATTCAGATATAATATTATTTTAGTAGTACCTCTGTTTGTAGGGATTCCAATTGTACTTGTTACAACATTATTTAATTTCTCTTCAACATTTGGTTCACTCGGACCGGGAATATTTACCCTCATATTATTATTTATCGCATGGCTATTCGTAATAGTTGAATTAAGGGATAAGGCAATAGTTTTATATATAACCTCAAACAATTTACAAGTAAGGAGGTATCTTGGATTTGGTAAAAACGAAAAATTTGATCTGAAGGATTTAGATGGTTTTCAGAAATCTGCCACTAAAGGATATAATTACATATATATTATTAGTGGGACAATCCGAATAGCTAAAATCTCAAGTTTTTATCACTCGAATTTCAACGAAATACTACAATTCTCAGTAAAATATTTAAACGACTTGGGGAATGTTCACACAACAATCTCTAGTGAAATAAAAGACGCTTTTATAAACAAATAAACTAAACATATTAAATAATGAAAAACATAGCTGTAATTGGCGCAGGAACCATGGGCAATGGGATCGCCCATACCTTCGCGCAAAGCGGGTTTAATGTAAAACTTATCGACGTATCGGAAAAATCGCTGGACAAAGGCATGGCGACCATTGCGGCCAACCTGGACCGTATGGTGGCTAAAGGCTCGATAACAGAAGAGGACAAACACAAGACCATCAGCAATATCGTGACCTATACCGACCTTCAGGATGGTGTGGTAAACTGCGACCTTGTAGTGGAAGCCGCTACCGAAAACGTGACCCTGAAGCTACAGATTTTCAAGGACCTGAACGATTTTTGCGGCCCTGATACAATATTGGCAACCAATACCTCATCGATATCCATTACGCAAATCGCTGCAGTAACATCCAGGCAGGACAAAGTAATCGGGATGCACTTCATGAACCCTGTACCGATCATGAAGCTGGTAGAGATCATCCGCGGATACAACACTTCTGACGAGGTAACTAAAAGCATTATGGAACTAAGCGAGAAGCTGGGCAAAGTACCTGTGGAAGTGAACGACTATCCCGGCTTTGTAGCCAACCGCATCCTGATGCCGATGATCAACGAGGCGATCGAGACGCTTTACAACGGCGTTGCAGGCGTATACGAAATCGACACTGTAATGAAGCTGGGCATGGCACACCCTATGGGTCCGCTGCAACTGGCCGACTTCATTGGGCTCGACGTATGCCTTTCTATCCTGAACGTAATGTATGACGGCTTTAAGAACCCTAAATATGCCCCATGCCCACTGTTGGTGAATATGGTACGTGCCGGCAAGCTTGGTGTGAAGAGCGGAGAAGGCTTTTATGACTACTCCGAAAGTAAGAAGGCGGAGAAAGTGGCGTATAAGAAGTAGTCGTCAGTCTCAGTCCCAGTTTTCAGTATGACATAACCTGCAAGGTTTCAAACCCTTGTAGGTTTGCTTTTAGAAGCAAACAACAGGCAAAAAACTTTAAACCTGAAACCTTAAACCAAAAACTTGGCAAAAATAATCCCATTCAGGGCGGTGCGCCCGGCACGAGACAAGGCAGCCCTTGTAACCTCACGCTCTTACGACGATTATAGTCCTGCGGAGCTTGCCTCGCAGCTGGACTATAATCCGTACTCGTTCCTGCACGTGCTGAACCCTGCCTATGTAAACCAACTGAAAATTTCAGCATCCACACGGTTCAGGGCGGTGAAGACGCGTTACGAGGAGTTCAAATACGAGCAGGTACTGAAGCACGAGGCAAGCCCGGTTTTTTACCTGTACGAGATCCAGAGCAAGAGCCGGGTATATACAGGCATCATTGCGGGGACATCGATTGATGATTACAAGAACAACATTATCAAAAAGCATGAGGATACCCTGCCCTACCGCGTGGAGTATTTCAAGGATTACCTGCACCAGACGGGCTTCAATACCGAGCCGGTGCTCATTACCTATCCGGAAAATAACGAGATCGCCGACTGGATAGCCGCCAAAAAGCAAAAACGCCCGCTGTATTTGTTCTCATCGCCCAACCGTGACAAGCATACGCTGTGGCGGATTAAGGACGATGCTGAAATTAAGTGGCTGGAAGAGAAATTCGGGGCGATGGAGAGCCTGTACATTGCCGACGGGCACCACCGTTCGGCTTCGGCAGAAATGCTATATGAAGAGGACAACGCTTCGGGTAATGAAAACCTGAACTACTTCATGAGCTTCCTGATCTCGGAAAACGACCTGAAGATATACGAGTACAATCGCATTATCCACGACCTGAACGGACTGACTAAAGATAAGTTCCTAAAGGCGCTTTCGCCTGACTTCACGATTGATAACAAAGGCCAGCAATTGTGGAAACCGGAAGCAAAATTCCAGTACGGAATGTACCTCGACGGCGATTTCTATGCGCTTTACCTGAAAAACACTACCTTTAGTTCGGTTGCCGAGGCACTGGACTCACAGATATTATACGATAAAGTATTGCAACCATTGTTGGGGATAACCGACCTGCGCAACGACAGCCGCATTGAGTACATTCCAGGCAGCAAGCCCGTGACCGCCATAAAGCAAATGGTGGATGAGGGCGAATATGAAGTTGGGTTCACATTATTTCCGGCCAGTATTGAGGAGATAAAGCACCTCGCCGACAACAACCTCATCATGCCGCCAAAGAGCACCTATATTGAACCGAAGTTTAGGAGTGGGCTGGTGGTGTATGAGATATAATTTCAGATTGTTAGATGTTGGATCTTTAGATAGCAAGATGTAATGGCCAGGATTGAACAGTTATTGGAAAATGAGGAAATCCTGTGGAAAGGAAAGCCAAAAGCAGGCTTTCAGTTTGTTATTGGTGACCTGTTGGTTATTCCGGTTCTTTTATCTATTCTCGCGATAGGCACTCTGTTTTACATATATGGACGTTCAGATGCTATGCACATGGTCGTTGGGTGTGCTATAACATTTATCTACGGTGTTTATATGCGATACATCAAAGACATTTATGACCGACGGGATAAGCGATATTATATTACAGCAAAAAATGTTATTATCAGCTTAAACGCTTATGAGAACATTATTATCCCTTTTGAAGAAATTTGGGAATTTTCACTGGTTGAGCATCCATTCGATTATAAATATGGATCTATATTTTTCGAAGAAGAAGAGAGTGTCATGGGCAAAGTTGGAGTTTGGTCACGAGGCGGTGTTCACCTTCAAAGAGAAAAAGTTTCCATTGCATTTATAAAAGATTATAAAGAGCCATACGATTTGATAAAGTCAAAAGTAAATGAATTAAAAAATGTCAATACAAAATAACCTCCACGCCATACAATCCTCCCTCCCGCCCCATGTTACATTGGTCGCGGTAAGCAAAACCTGGCCGGTGCCCGACCTGATGGAAGCCTACGACGCCGGGCAACGCATCTTTGGGGAGAACAAGATACAGGAAATGGCCGCCAAATATGAAGAGATGCCAAAGGATATCCAGTGGCACATGATAGGCCACGTGCAGACCAACAAGGTAAAGTACATGGCATCGTTCGTAAGCCTTGTGCACGGCGTGGACAGCCTGAAGCTTTTGGCGGAAATAGATAAGCAGGCGAAGAAACACAACCGCGTTATCGACTGCCTGCTGCAAATGCACATTGCTGAGGAAGATACAAAATTTGGCATGGACGAAAGCGAACTCAATGACCTGCTGGCCTCCACTGAATTTCAGCAGCTGAAAAACATACGCGTTACGGGGCTTATGGGCATGGCTACCTTTACCGAGGATGAAGTCCAAATACGAAGGGAGTTCATGCATCTGAAAGATAACTTTGACTGCCTGAGTAAGCAACCGTCAACCGTCAACTGTCAACTGTCAACTTTATCGATGGGCATGAGCGGCGACTATAAGATCGCCATCGAATGCGGCAGTACCATGGTGCGTATCGGCAGCAGTATTTTTGGCACACGATGATCCGGTTATTCCGTAATTTGTTTATTTGACAAAGTGTATGGTTTAATTCCCGAACTTTGTATCTTTAAGCGATAATACTTTAGATAAGAATTTTTGTACGCAATACTCGACATAGAAACTACCGGCGGGCAGTTTAACGAAGAAGGGATCACCGAAATCGCCATTTATAAATACGATGGGCATGAAGTGGTCGACCAGTTCTTCAGCCTGATCAACCCCGAAAAACCAATACAGCCCTTTGTGGTGAAGCTTACAGGTATTAACAATGCCATGCTTCGCAGTGCGCCAAAATTTTATGAAGTGGCCAAGCGGATCATTGAGATCACCGAAGGCTGCATACTCGTGGCTCACAATGCCCAGTTCGACTACCGCGTATTGCGCACGGAGTTCCGTAACCTGGGTTACGACTTCGAGAAACAAACGCTCTGTACTGTGGAACTTTCGCAAAAGCTGCTTCCAGAACAGCCTTCACACAGTTTGGGCAAGCTGGTGCGTGCCTTGGGCATCCCCATGACCGACAGGCATCGTGCTACGGGCGATGCTTTGGCGACCGTACACCTATTCAAGCTTTTGCTCGAAAAGGATGTGGAAAAGGAAATACTGAAAAGCCTTGTAAAGACCGAAGTTATAAAAGGCATAGCGCCCAAGCTCATGGACCTGCTGGAAAAGGTCCCCTCGATAACGGGTGTGTATTACATCCATAAAGAAGACGGCCAGATGATCTATCTTGGCAAAAGCAGGAACATAAAAAAGAGGGTCAACCAGCATTTTACAGGGTCATCCTCCAAATCAAAAAAGATACAGAAGCTGGCCTTTACGGTCAATTATGAAGCGACCGGAAGTGAACTCATTGCCCTGCTGAAAGAATGCAGCGAAATAAAAGCCAACAGGCCTACATATAATGCTGCCCTTAAAAAGAACATCTTCCCATTATCAATTTATGCCGAAACGGATGCTCACGGCTATATTGCATTAAAGCTGCAAAAGACCGATGCCCGCAGGAAAGAGATCATTTCGTTTGCCGGCCCTGCCGAAGGCAAAAGCGCGCTTTTCAAAGCTACTGAAAAATACAGGCTGTGCCAAAAGGTGAATGGCATGGACCCGACCGCCAAAGAGCACTGCTTCCCCTATGAACTGGGCGAATGCAACGGTGCCTGCCTGCAAAAGGAAGCGCCTGAGGATTATAACCTGCGTGTGAACGAATACATCGTGGAGAACAGTTTCAGCAACCAGACAATGGCCATCATTGACCGTGGAAGAACTGTTGAAGAACGCAGTGTGGTACTTATCGAGGACGGCATATACAAAGGTTATGGCTTCTTTAACCTAAATTACCAAGTGCACAAACTGGATATCCTGAAAAACATCATTGTCCCGATGGAGGACAATAAAGATGTTCGCCGTATCATCCGGAACTATATGCACAAAAAGAAAGGCCTGAAAATAGTACGGTTCTGAGAGATCTCGTATATTTATTAAACAAAATAATCTTTCATGCCCATCATTTCGGAAAATTTCAGGAAGAAACTTCATATCGTCATCTATGAGGCCGATACTCCCGCCGGAAAATTTTTCGACCTCAGCCTTATCTTCGTAATTATCATTAGCGTGGTGGCCGTAATGCTGGAAAGCGTGGCGCCCATCAAGATAAAATACGGGTACGAGCTTGGTGTTGTGGAATGGGTCGTGACCATCTTTTTCTCGTTTGAATATATTGCGCGCATCATCGCAGTAAAACAGCCGGCAAAATACATCTTCAGCTTTTACGGGATCGTAGACTTGCTGGCAACGCTCCCAAAATACATTGGGCTGCTCTTCCCCGGCACCGGTTTCCTGATAGCCATACGGGCGATACGCCTGTTGCGCATTTTCAGGATACTTAAGCTGGTACATTTTGTTGGAGCTTCCAACCAGTTGACAGAGGCTATTAAAAAAAGCAGGGTCAAGATCGCGGTATTCCTTTTCAGCGTAGTCGTATTGTGCATTATCCTCGGCACGCTGATGTACATGATCGAAGGGCCCGAAAGTGGCTTTACCAGTATACCTACCAGTATTTACTGGACTATTGTAACCCTTACGACCGTTGGTTTTGGCGACATAACCCCGGCAACACCTTTCGGACAATTCGTTTCAATGCTCATCATGATACTGGGTTACGGCATCATTGCTGTGCCAACCGGGTTGGTAACGGCACAGTTCATTACCGCATCGCCGCATGAAAATACACAATCCTGCCCAAATTGTTCCGCCGAACACCACAGGGACAATGCTAAATTCTGCTATAACTGCGGCCATACACTCAACTAATGGAGACCTCGCCAAAATACCTTATCACCATCATTGGCCCCACTGCAATCGGCAAGACATCGCTATCCATAAAGATCGCGCAGCACTTCAACTGTGAGATCATTTCTGCCGATAGCAGGCAATTCTTTAAGGAGATGTCCATTGGGACCGCCGTACCTTCTTCGGAAGAACTGGAGGGCGCACCCCATCATTTCATACAGAACATCAGCATATTTGACGATTATACCGTGGGCGACTTTGAGCGTGATGCCATTGCAAAACTCGACGAACTGTACCAAACTAATGACTTTGCCGTAATGGTCGGCGGATCAGGGCTATACATCGATGCGGTGATGAAAGGGTTTGACGACTTCCCGGACATCGATCCGTCTGTCCGCGGGGACCTTATTGCCAATTACGAAAAACACGGCATTACCTATCTGCAAAATGAACTGGAGCGGCTCGACCCCGTACATTATGAGAAGGTCGCACTAGAGAACCCGCAACGGCTGATGAGGGCTTTGGAGGTGAGCATCGGCTCAGGCAGGCCCTACTCCTCTTTCCTGAACATCAAGAAGAACAGCCGTCGCTTCACTCCTATCGTAATTGGGCTAGAGGCCGACAGGTCGACCATATACCGCCGCATCAACGAGCGTGTAGATATCATGGCCGCCAATGGGCTGGTCGAGGAAGCACGGGCGCTTTACCCACATAAAAAACTGAACGCGTTACAAACAGTGGGCTACCGTGAATTGTTCGCTCATTTTGATGGCGACCTTACCCTCGGGGAGGCTTTGGAAGAGATCAAAAAGAACACACGCCGCTTTGCTAAAAGGCAGATGACGTGGTTCCAGCGAAATGCAGGAGTGAAGTGGTTCGATTTTACCACGCCAGCCGAAGACATTATTAACCATATTGAAAGCATACGATAATGCCTATATCCGACAAATTTAAATCAGTGTATAGCCATAAATGGGAGATCAATTTCCTGCAGTGCACACCTAATGGCTTGCTAAAGCACACCGAACTCTGCAACCTGCTTCAACTCACAGCAGGCTACCACGCCGAACTGGGAGGCCTTAGCTTTACCGACATGCAGCAGCACGACCAGGCCTGGGTACTGAGCCGTATGCGGGTAGAGATCGATGAGCTTCCTAAATGGCGCGATATCGTGACCGTAAGAACGTGGATATATGACCTGCAGGGCTCGCGTTCCATACGGGCGCTGGAGATGTACCTGGGCGATAAAAAAATCGCGGGATCGGAAACTTTTTGGGCAGTGTTCAACACAAAATTACGCAGGCCCGAAGCCCTTGCCCTGCCCCATGAGCATTTTGAAAAATACCCCGAAAGGCGTGCAACGGTTGAAACATTTAAAAAGGTTGACATATCACGCGGAGCGGCACTACATTCTGAAAGGACCGTGGTTTTATCAGACCTGGACATTGTATTCCATGCCAATAATGTTAAATACCTTGAATGGTGCCTGGATGCCATAGACCCTACACCAATACTGAAAAACAAGCTTGCAAGCTTCGACATGAACTATATGCGGGAATTAATGCTTGGGGATGTGGTTGAGATAAACAATGGCAATGATGGTGGTCAGCATCATTTTACGATAAGTAAAGATGGAAAACCGAGTTTTGCTTTACAGTTGAACTGGAGGCAATAACAGTGAACACAGATGACCATGCTAAAGCTTACAAGCGACGGATCGAAGAGGTCCTACATTAGCATACGACCACATCTATAAAAATCAAAAGCCCTGCTTATCGGGGCAGGGCTTTTAGATCTCTGATTCAGATATTATTTTTCTTCAGTTACTTTGTTTTTTACAACAAGCCTGAAACCTTCACCATGGATGTTAAGTATCTCTACATCCTCATCCTGCTTAAGGTATTTCCTTAGCTTAGCAATATAAACGTCCATGCTTCGTGATGTAAAGTAGTTGTCGTCCCTCCATATCTTGGTAAGGGCAAGTTCTCTTGGCATCAGGTCGTTCTCATGCAATGCGAGCATTTTAAGCAGCTCGTTCTCTTTTGGCGAAAGTTTGATAGGCTCATCTTCTGAGAACGTAAGGAAACGCAGTTTTGAGTTCAGGTGGAACTTACCGATCTGGAACTCGAACTTAGAGTTATCGGTTTTAGTTTCCGAAGCTTTCCTTTGTATGATGGCTTTGATCTTCATCAAAAGCACTTCAGAGTCAAAAGGCTTGTTCAGGTAATCGTCGGCACCTACTTTGTAACCTTTAAGCACATCCTCTTTCATGGACTTGGCTGTAAGGAAAATGATAGGCACTTCTTTGTTTTTTTCCCTTATTTCGCGGGCCAGAGTATATCCATCCTTGTAAGGCATCATCACGTCGAGGATGCAAAGGTCAAAATTATCTTTTTTGAACTTTTCAAAACCTTCCATTCCGTTCTTAGCCAGTGTAACGTCAAAATCATTGATCAACAGATAGTCTTTCAGAACTGCCCCAAAGTTGGGGTCGTCTTCCACTAAAAGGATCTTTTTGTTTACTTCTTCCATACTATGTTTAATTTATTAGTGGCATTTTTATTATAAAGGTGCTGCCTTTTCCTTTTTCGCTTTCTACGTATATGTGGCAATTGTGGTCTTCAACTATCCTCTTAACATAAGCGAGACCAAGTCCGTGTCCCTTCACATTATGAAGGTCGCCGGTATGTTCCCTGTAGAATTTCTCAAAGATCTTTTTTTGCACATTTTTGGACATTCCCAGTCCGTTGTCTTTTATCTTTATCAGGACAAAGTCCTTCACGTTCTCCGTAGCTACCTCTATAACGGGTTCATCAGGAGAATATTTGATGGCATTATCTAAAATATTAACAAGAACATTCGTAAAGTGGACGTCATTTAGCAAAACTGTTGTCCTTTGTGCGTCCATATGCCTTGTCAGGGAACCGTGGCTTGCTTCGATGATCAGGTTCACATGCTCTATGGCTATGTCGAGGATGTCATGAATATCAGCCTGCTCCTTTACAATTTCAAGTTCTTTCTTTTCGAGCTTGGATATCTGTAGTACATTTTCTACCTGGGCATGCATTCGCTTGTTCTCGTCGCGGATCATTTGCAGATAGCGCTGTACCTTTTCCTTATCGTCAAATATTTTCGGGCTCTTTATAGCATCCAGTGCGAGGTTGATGGTCGCAATAGGTGTTTTGAACTCGTGGGTCATGTTGTTGATAAAATCAGTCTTTATCTCCGAGATCTGTTTTTGTTTTATCAACTGGTTTATCGCGCTCAGATAGGCTATTATGATGATCAGCGTAAAGATGATCGACAATGACGTTATACCAACTAACTGCGTGAACAGGAACACCTTCTTTTCCGGAAAGCTTATTACCAGCACATAAGCTGATGCGCCGTCGCTGTCTGTAAACACATTATGATGCAGCAGCGAACCCGGGTCCGGATCATATTTTAGGTTATCCGATTTGATCTTTGTAGGCATCTGGTTGCGGTATATCGCAAACTCAAATGGCGTATGCACTTCATTCTGCTCAAGTTCATTACGGATGATCCTTTCCACTTTATCCCTGGAAACCCATTTTTCCGGCGGATTGTATTCCCGATAATCCTTCAAAAACCCTGCCAATTGAAAGTCAAACCATCGTTCACGGTCATCTGCACCTGTCTTCTTAACCGCGCTTCCCTCCTGCCCTGCAGAAGCTTTGCTGCCTGACTTCCTTCTTACAAAATTATCGACCCTGTTTTTATCAAAGAACACATCGCTATAATCTTCGCGTGTAACATTGTCAGAATAAATGATCGGCTTTCGCCTTGATCCATCTTCCTGCACATAAAAAGGTACCAGATCGTTCCTGTTCGGGTTACCCCCCAGGCTGTCTTTTGCCTTTACATATATCTTATAAAACTCATCCGCTTCCTGCTCCTCAAGCTTGTTGGTCACTTTATCCAAAATGCCCTGTATGTGGTACCGGAACTGCTCATCGTTATTTTTAAGCGACGAATTAACCCAATATAACTGTACTAATATAATACCTATCAGCGACAGGCTCATAAAAAATACCAGTAAGCGAAATCTAGTTTTATTCATCTCTCCAAAATTAACATTTTAACATTTAAAGCCCGAAAATATTAACCAAAGATTAACAGCGGAGTTTAATTAGGTACATTTGTTATAATTTTATACACTAAAAATGCATTTTCCCTCGCTTTTTCAGGGTCAACGTTCTCAATAATGTAATTACTCAACGCAAGCTTTAGTTCATCATCCCATTGATTTTCCATCCGTTCCAGCACTTTATCCCTGGTAACCCTGTCACGTAGCATTACCCTGCTTATCCTGGCCTCCATCGGAGCGGTAACCAAAATTATGGCATCGCACTCTTTGTAGCTTCCACTTTCGAAAAGGATGGCGGCTTCTTTAATTACAAAGGGCTTATCACTATGGCTTGCTGTCCAGTCCAAAAAGTGATGCTTTACTTTCGGATGAATGATCCGGTTAAGGACCTCCAGCTTTGCCGGATCGCTAAATACGATACTGGCGATCTTTTGCCTGTCAGGAATGCTATCGGTAAAGGCCGCTTCGCCGAAAGCATCGCGTATCTCGCCTACGGTTTCCGGCAGGTAAAGTATTTTCTTTGCTTCATCATCGGCAAAATAAACCGGTACGCCCCAGGAAATGAAATGGCGGGCAATGGTAGTCTTTCCGCTCCCAATGCCTCCCGTTAAACCGATCATTTTTGTTTTCATCTATTTTCTAAAGAATAGTTCCGGAAACGCTTCTTCAGGTCTCTGCCTCAGGATATGCACTAAAACCAGCGATCTCAGGTAGCCTGTACCGTATCCGTAAAACTGGATCACTACAGCCACTAATGACAACAGCCCGATCTTGATGCTCCTGTTTTGCAACGTCGAGGCAACCAAAAGGATCACGAAGTACAAAGTATAAAAATATAAGAAAATATTTATATTAATTAACATTAAGATAAGAGAAATAGCTAATCCCGTAATAAATAATGAGGGAAATAAAAAAGTTATCTTTTTATATTCCGGATGCCAAAGATCCAGTATTGGCCTGGCTTTTCCGAACTTATTCACCTGCTTATAAAATTTTTGCCAGTCGATCCTGCGTTTGTGATATACAAAACAATCCGGATAAAGACTTGTGCTGAAACCCAGCTTCCATAGCCTTATGGACAGGTCAGGATCCTCACCGGGGTGTATGTTCCCAAAACCACCCGATGCGTTGAACGCTTTCGCTGATAATCCCATATTGAAGCTGCGGGGCTGGAACTTCTCTATTTTTTCCGATTTTCCGCGAATGCCCCCGGTCGTAAGAAATGATGTCATGGTAAAATTGATCGCTTTTTGCACATCGCTAAATGAATCAAGGGCCGCATCGGGGCCGCCAAAGCAATCGGCATAATTAGCAGCAAGGCTTCCTGCAACATTTGCCATATAACCCGGTGGGATAATACAATCGGAGTCCAGTATGATAAAATACTCTCCCTTAGCCTGCCTCATCCCAAAATTGCGCGAGTCGCCCGGACCGGTATTTTCTTTGAAAAAGTAAGATATGTTCAGCTTATCGGTATAATTATCCACAACATCGCTACACGCCACGGTCGAGCCATCTTCAATTATTACAACTTCATAATCTTCGTTAAAGGTTTGAAGCGTTAGGCTCTCCAAAAGCTCTTCGATCTCATCGGGCCTGTTGTAAACAGGTATTATCAGGGAAATAAGCATTATGCGCATAATTTTTAACAAAGTTACCTTTTTATAAATAAAAATCGTGCAAAATATTGGGTCGTCCTGTCAGCTAATAAAAAAGCCGCTGCATTACTGCAGCGGCTTTAAAACCTCCTATGATATGGCTAATACCTTATCATTATTGTTTTTTCATAATCTTGATCGTCTTAACTGCATTGCCGGATACCACTTTCATTATGTAAGCGCCATCGGCCATGCCTGACATATCAACTTTAGCCTGTGCGCTGGCAGGGTTTAGGGAGATCACCTGCTGGCCAAGCATATTAAACACATTGATCGCTGTAATGTCAGATGAGTAAGAAACGTTCAACACATCTTTCACAGGGTTCGGATAATACTTGAACGAAGCAATATCGAAATGGTCACCGCCAAGGGCTACATCTACAGTAACAGCAAATGCAGTAGTGCTCGAACATTGACCCACCGTCTGGATAGCATAGTAAGTATTGCCTGATACAAGCTGTGTGCCTGCAGCAAGAGCGTTCTCACCATTAAGTGCATCTTCTTCAGAAGCATACCACGTTACATATCCTTCCAGTCCTGCAACCATCAGGTCTTCGATCGTAGCGTCATTAATATCACTTACAGTGATCGTTTGGTCGGCATCTCCTGTCAGAGCGTCAACAGTACCGATCGCAACAGCAACTACTGTCCTTTCCATACTTTCGCAGCCATCAATTGTCTGAGAAGCATAGTACAGCATACCGTCAGTAAGTTCGGCATCGTCAGCAAGCGCATTGCCTCCTGTAGCCGAAGTATACCACACTACATTGGTTCCTTCAACATCAAGGTCGGCAACCACTGCATTGTTACAAAAAGCCTGAAGCAATACCGCAGCCACCGGTGCAGCAGTAGTGTTGAACGCTACAGTAACCATAGTCCTTGTAGCGCTTTCGCAGCCTGTCATCATTTGGGATGCATAATATACACCGCCATTGGTAAGTGCAGTAGAAGATGAAAGTGCTGTTCCGCCTGTAGCCGAAGCATACCACATTATACCTTCTCCGGTCGCCGACAGGTCGGCAACGGTCGCGCCATTACAGAATGATTGTGTTGCATCAGCTTCAGGAGCAGCAGGTGTTGTAAGTGTTACGGTCACCATAGTCCTTGTCGCGCTTTCGCATCCGTCAACAGTTTGCGATGCATAGTACATACCTCCTGTTGTAAGAGCTGTACTGCCTGAAAGAGCGGTTCCGCCTGTTGCAGCTGCATACCATGAAACGTTACCTGTTGCGGCAAGGTCAGAGACCATAGCCATGTTACAGAATGTTTGCGCTGAAGGAGCAGCAGGAGCCTCCGGTGTAGTAAAGTCTACCATGACCATTGTCCTTGCAGTACCTTCGCAGCCGCCAATTGTTTGAGATGCATAATACATGCCACCGTCAGTAAGCGGTGTTGTAGCTGCAAGAGCAGTACCGCCCGTAGCAGCAGCATACCATTGTACACCAGAGCCTGAAGCCATAAGGCCAGCAACAGTTCCTGAGTTACAGAATGTTTGCGTTGCAGCAGCAGTTGGTGCTGCAGTAACGTTAACTACCACGGCAACAGCAGTCCTTAGTGTGCTTTCGCAGCCGTTAAGTGTCTGTGAAGCATAGTATACCGTCGTACCTGCCTGGAATGCAGTTGTACCTGCAAGGGCAGTTCCGCCTGTAGCAGCAGAGTACCATTGGATATTCGAGCCTGTAGCTACAAGTTGCGATACAGTACCGGCATTACAGAATGACTGGATATCGTTAGCCACAGTAGGTGCAGCGGTAACATTGATAGTAACGGTTACCGGTGTCCTTAGCATGCTTTCGCATCCGTTCGCGGTTTGCGAAGCATAATAAGTAGTTCCGTTAACAAGAACAGCTGTATTTGCAAGCTGTGTGCCACCCGTAGCGGCAGCATACCATTTTATGCCTGTACCTGTTGCAGTAAGCCCGGTAACTGTAGCACCGCCACATACTGATTGTGCGGCATCAGCTGTCGGAGCCGGTGTGCTGGTAAAAATAACTTCAATCGCATCTGTCACAGTACAACCCGACGGGTTTGTCGCAGTAGCAGTGTATGCAGTTGTCATTGTTGGTTTAGCATATACCGTAGCCATTGGCTGGCCAGTGTAGGCTATTGTAGCAGCAGCGTCTGTATAAAGTCCTGCCTGTGGCGCCCATGTAATGTCAGCGCCCTGCTGGCCTGTTAGAGAAACGTTGTCAATTGCCCAGAAGTAACCCCATACCGCATCAAACTTAAATCGCACATATACTACCGGCTGATTAAGGAAAGGAGCCGTAAGTGCAATGTTAGCAGCGTTGAAAGCGGTATAGGCACCGGTGTTCGCACTATACGTTTGAAGCGTTGTCCAAGTCGTACCGTCTGTCGATGCCTGTACAAGGCCTGATGACCCGGTTGCCCAATGTTGATAGAAGTGGTGGAATGCCAGTGTAGCCGAAGCATAACCTACAGTACTGAACGATGGTGACTGAAGGGTTGTAGATGTTGTACTTCCACTACCCTGTTGGTCGCTATTCGACATATAGAACTGCGAATTGTCATTACTATGCACAAGCTGGTATCCAGGGATCGTATAGCCGTCGGCACGAAGCGTCCATGCCGCATTAGCAACCGTACCACCAGTACCTGTGTTGGTCGTAGTCCAGTTGTTCGTAGCGCCATTAAAGTTTTCTGACAAAAGCGTATTTAGTGTAGTAGCTCCTGTTGCAGTTATCGCTACAGCAGATCCGCCTTCGCATATCGCTGCACTGTCAGCAAGTACAAGCGCTGTAGGCAGCACATTCACGTTTACGGTAAATGTAGTGGTAGTAACACATCCTGATACAGTGTTAGAAGCTGTAAGCGTATAGGTAGTAGTTGCAGTAGGGTTAAATATATAACCTGCCGCTGCATCGCCCGATACGCCTGCTAGTGGTGTCCATGCAAAAGTATCAAAAGAAGCCGCGCCTGTTGCAATGGTCACAACATCTGTTGACTGGCCAACACAAATAACATCTGAAGCCGCGCTAAGCGTGATAGATGTAGGTGCCGTTACTGAGAACGGAGTGGCCGATGTAGCCGTACCCGCGATCGTAGTTACAGATACCACACCCGAAACGCCCGCAGGAACAGTAGCTACTATCTGGGTCGCTGTATTAGTTGTTAATGGCGTAACCGGAGTGCCGCCAACAGTTACCGTAGCATTGCCAAGGCCTGTACCTGTGATCGTGATCACACCTGTTGCAGCACAGTAGCTTGCAGGAGTGAACGATGTTATAGCAGGTGCCGGAGGCATGACCGCATTGATAGTATAATCTTCAAAGCTTCCGTAGGTACCGGTGTAGCATGGGCTGCTCGGCCCCGTATCCGTATCTGTAGCACCTATCCTCATCCTGTGAGTACCCGCGAATGTTGCATTGGCCGGCACTACAAATGAACCGCTAAGGACAATTGGCGCAACGGCACCTGAAAGGCCTGTGTAAACAAGTTCACTGGCATCGGTAAAGTCAAGGTCGTTATTCCAGTCGATCCATATTTTCGTACCATAAGTATAGCAGCTAAAAGCATCACAGCTATTAAGTGCTATACTGAAATTCACTGTTGATCCCAATGTAGCATCAAAGCTTATGGCAGAGTAGTTGCCATAGTTACCTGTTTCGCCGGCAGTGGTATTGTTTATCGTACCCATTGTAACATTAGTTATACCGGTACCATCAACACTTGAAGGTGCAGGCGTACAATAGCCTGTAAAGAAGCTTGAAGGCCCTGTCCATGCACTCTGGTCAGATGCAGTACAGTTTGACCTTACCCATACATAATAAGTAGTGTTAGCCGCAAGGCCACCAAGCGGTGATGTCAAAACACCAGCGCCAACACTGCCTGTAGGTGTAGTTCCTGCGGTAGGGGCAGTATTAGTAGTACTTACATAATACTGGTATCCGTTAGCAGGGGCTGTAGAAGGGGCGGTCCATGAAACCGTTCCCGATGTAGTTGTCACCACGGCAGCTGTTACAGCTGTAGGAGCGAAACATGTTGGGCTAAGCGTAACAGAAATATCGTCCACCATCAGCCAGAACAAGTTCGCCGCAGAATAGGCCTGAAAACCGAAGTAATATACGCCGGATGTAGCAGGAGTAAAATCTACAAAATTTGTCAACGGGCTGGTCGTAATGCTTGGATGGTCGGCCAGTACATTCGTCATAGCAGTTGCAACATTTGATGTTCCGTAAGCTACTTTAAGCTTTTCTGCTGAGCCGCCGCTTCCGTACTTATACGCGATCCTGTAGGATGTCCCTGCGGTAAGGTTTAGCGCTTTTGTGTAGAACCATGCATTGGCAGCATTGGAAGAGTTCCATGCATACCTTAGGGTTTTGTTCGTAAAGCCATATCCCGGATTGTTAACGGTTGTCCAGTTGTTACCTGAACCTGCATTTTGCAGCGATGTACATGATGGCATGGCAGGTACTGTCGCCGACTCAAAATCCTGAGTGTACGGTATGTCCTGTGCGTCGCATGCTGTGGTAAATGTCGCCACAGTGCTCCATGAACTTGTATCGCTAGCGCCGCATTTGCCCCTTACCCAAATATAATAAGGTGTATTGGAAGTAAGAGAGCTAAGCGGTAGTGATGCTGTAGCCACGTTACCTGTAGGTGTAGTACCTGATGTAGGAGCAGTGTTCGTCGTAGAAAGGTAGTAATCATAACCCATTGCAGGTGCCGTTGCAGGCGCTGTCCAGGTTACTGTTGCACCACCATTGGTGATCGCGTTCACGTTTAACCCGGAAACCGGGAAACATGACGGCGGAGGCGAGATCACAAATCGCGCCTGCGGTTTCCATGCGTTTACCAAATTCGTTGTCACGCCACACTGGTTGGCGCCATCAGCACGCGAAAACCTGCTGCTGTTGGCGGCAGTGCCATAGGTAAATACCTGTCCGTACGGACTTGTAAATGCAGCGGCGCCATAACACACATCTACAAGTATGTTGCTGGTACCATCCCAAATAAAGGGAGAAGACAGCGTGAGCATATTATAGCCCGCGACAGGTGTAAGGCTGGCGCTGTATACCTCCGAAAGGGTAGCCGCATTATTAGTGGCCGAATCTGTAGCGGAAGTTTGAGCCATCCTCACCTTGTAGTTTGGCAATACAGGAGATGCTGTAGAGACATTCCAGCCAAATTGCGTAACTGCCCCGGCAGAACCTCCGGCAGCAGTGATCTCCGCAGCTGTGTACACGACCTGGAAATGCATGTACTCATAATACGCATTTACCGGACCAAGGCCTGCACCGGTCGTGTTAGCTGTGGATGTGGTAGTGCCAGACCCTAACGTAACGGTAGTTTGGGCCTTCAGACCCGTGACCGTCAGTAGGTAAAGCACCAGGCAAAAATGCCAAAACCTCAAATTTTTCCCAGAATTTGAGGTTTTAAAAATAGTAGTGTTTTTCATTTAATAAAATTTATAAATTATTATCAATAAAGTTAAGTAATTATCCATAAACTTAACAAAAAGTTAAACTTTTATTCAATTTTTAAATATTATCTATAACATATATTGTTTTAGTATAAAATTCACATGATAAAGGTTTATTTTTTATAAAATATTGTCATATCCTTAATGTACACGTTAAAAAATATCCCTATAAGCAATCTAAATTGGTATTGTTAACAGGATAATCCTTAATTTATAGTATTTACAGCAATAAAGTTTATTACTGTTATTTAAAATATGATAAACAAAAAAGCCACCCGTAATGGGTGGCTTTCCAAGGCATCTAAACCTTTATAATATTACTGTTTTTTTACGACCTTGATCGTTTTTACAGTATTTCCTACAGTTACATTTACAATATATGTAGCCTCAGCAAGTGAAGAAAGGTCTACTTTAACTTCATTCGTGTTCGGTTGTTTTGAAAGTACCTGCTGTCCAAGTAAATTAAATACCGCAACCGAGCTTATCTCTGAAGTGTAAGAAATCGTAAGCACATCTTTAACAGGGTTTGGATATACCCTTAACGCAGTGTGGTTAAAATCTTCCTTGCCCAATACTACATCTACCGTTACGGCAATATAGTCAGTGCCTGAACATTCACCTATTGTTTGTACACCATAATAAGTGTTGCCCGATATCAATTGTGTGCCTGCAGCGATAGCACCTGTACCATTTTCAGCATCGATAGCTGTTGGATACCATGTGATCGTTCCACCAGCATCAAGCGTTACAACGATATCTTCGATCGTTGCGTCGGCAAGGTTGTCAACAGTGAAAGTCTGCGTTTCGGCCCCTTGAGGAGCATCCGGAACAGCAGGAGCATCGTTGATAACTACTGTAGCTGTAGCAGTACATCCATCGGCATTTTTAACGCTTACCGTGTAAGTACCCGGAACAACGTTCTCAAATATTGATGATGGGCCAAATGTAGTACCATCAATACTGTATGTATAAGCATCTGCGATCGGAGCACTCACTGTGATCTTACCTGTAGCTACAGCACATGTTGGCTGTACCAGTACGGTTACCGGGGCAACAGGCACTTCAGGGGCAGCATTTACTGTCACTGTTGTAGTCGCTACGCAGTCGTTGGCATTTTTAGCAGTTACTGTATAAGTACCAGGAGCAAGAGCAGTGAATGTAGCTCCCGCCTGGAAAGCTGTACCATCGATACTGTATGTATAGTCAACTCCAACCGGAGCAGTAACTACGATAGTTCCCCTAGCTACAGCACATGTAGGCTGGCTAACAGTTGCTACCGGAGTGGCCACAATAGAGATAGTAACTGTAACCATTGTCCTACTTGCAGACTCACATCCTGTTACGGTTTGTGATGCGTAATATACACCACCATTTGTAAGGGCAGTTGTAGAAGCAAAGGCTGTACCGCCTGTTGCATCAGCATACCAAGAAATAGCAGCACCTGCAGTACCAGTAGCTGTAAGATCAGCAATGGTAGCAGCATCACAGAATGTTTGTGTTGCAGCTGCAGTTGGAGCGGCCGGAGCATTGATGGTTACCGTTACAAGGGTCCTGGCAACACTTTCACAACCTGTTACAGTTTGCGACGCGTAGTAAGTACCACCATTTATAAGCGCAACTGTCGCCGCAAGAGCCGTACCGCCGGTAGCTTCGTCATACCAGCTTATGGTAGCACCTGCTGTACCAGTCGCCTCAAGATCGGCAACTGTACCTGCATTACATAACGCTTGTGTAGCCGTTGCCGTTGGAGCAGCCGGGGTAGTAAGGGTTACGGTCACCTGTGTCCTGGCAGTGCTTTCGCATCCGTCAATTGTTTGTGATGCATGATATACACCTCCGTTAGTAAGTGCTGTCGCAGCATCAAGGGCAGTTCCGCCTGTAGCTGCAGCATACCATTTAACACCGGTACCAGTAGCAGAAAGGTTAGCTACGGTAGCAGCATTACAGAATGTTTGTGTAGCATCTGCTGTAGGTGCTGCAATGGCATTTACAGTAAGTACGCCACTTACGTTCGACGTACCGTTCCAT
>Ga0308157_10002113_pt1 | contig 34812 bp, 37 predicted proteins | sample PhyBR1_FD_201035 | JGI IMG/M metagenome (GOLD analysis project Ga0308157, IMG submission 201035) | Phyllosphere microbial communities from UC Gill Tract Community Farm, Albany, California, United States - DLSLB.R1 | ecosystem: Host-associated > Plants > Phyllosphere > Unclassified | place: USA... | reverse complement strand
TTTATTTAAATTCTTCTGCTTATTAAATGGAAGAAATGGTTATTCTGAACCGTTCTCTGAGAGAGGTGATGAATGAGATTATTAAAAACTCCAAATCTAAATTTTCAAAAGATATTAAACTGAGTACCTACTACCGGGAAATGATGAACATCAACAATGAAGTTTACTCGTACGCAGACGGTATGCTTGATTATTTTTATAAGAATAAATCAACCAGTAATATTACCGTAAATGAAAGTCGTGCAATAAAATTTCAGTCGAAAGAATTTGAAAGCTATGAAAATAATCCTGTTAATTTTTATTTGTTGAATTTACAGGAAATCGTCACCAATGCTTTTCAGTTTGAACGATTGTCTAAAATAGTAAAAAATAAAAACTATGAAATGTATCTTACCCTTAAAAAGAATGCTGAAGGTAAAGAACTGACTACATTGTATTTTGAGCCTTCTGAAACAGCTAAGGATGAGATTTTTGAAGGAACTGTAGTATTTGATGATGAAGCCAAACTTATTCTGGAAATCAACATACAACTATCCCGCAAACATTTAAAAAACATTAAATTTGAAGATAGAGTGCTGTACCGCATTAAATTTTCAGAGATCCGTTACAAACAAATATTCAATGCTGTGGATGGAAAATATTTTTTGGTGTATGACACGCGCAGAGTTCAGGCAATGGTTAAAGTAGGAGAGAGGCACCAGTATCTGATCGGTGGTATTCACGAGCTGATTACAGTAAATTCTGCTGTAAGTTCTGAAAAGCCTAAGCCAGATCTTATTTATTATCATCCGACTTTACAACCGTTGGGAAAAAACTATACAACAAAGTACTGGAATGATCAAAATGTTATTTTGTTGAATAGTAAAGAGGAACAAGCATTAGGGAAAATTAATAATTAAATAGATAAGATGAAAAAGATTGTATTGTTAACAGCAGCTATCGGAGCCGTTTTTTTGAGTAGTTGTAAATCTACCCGGCAACCTTCGGTTGATAAAATGCAAATAGAGCAAAACACCGCCTCTGAGGAAGAAGTTTTTCTGAAAATTTTTGGTGTAGAGCCGTTTTGGAATATTGATATAGCGGAAGATATAGTAGTTTTTAAGGATGTTGAGGGAAAGGTGGTAACTTTTAAATATGCAGTTCCTTCTGAAGATAAAGAAAACATGACTAAAACCTACCATCTTTTGAGTGGTGGCTATGATTTAACCATTCATATTGTTGAAGGGTATTGTACAGACGGAATGTCTGACAAAGATTCTGCTTACAAGGCGGATATACAGTTAAAAGAAAACGGTAAGATAGTTTGGGAACACAAGGGGTGTGCACATTATTTGTTACATCCTGAATTGGAAGGTAAATGGATTTTAAAGCAATTGAATCATAAAAAAATCAGCGAGGACGGAAGTTATGCAACTCCTTATCTGGAGTTTGATACGACGGAAAACAGAGTGTCCGGCAATACCAGTTGTAATGGTATTAGCGGTTCAGTTATCACTGAAGGTTCTCTTATCAAATTTCCCCATATGGCAACCACTCTGATGATGTGTGTCAATGAAAATGTAGAACAGGAGTTTCTCGAAGTTATAGAACAGGTCACGAGGTTTGAAATCGAAGGAAATGAATTGCGCCTTTATGCAGGTCAGCAATTGAAAATGTTATTTAAGAAATAAAAAAAGTCCCGGATTTCCGGGACTTTTTTATGCGTTATATTTATACATTTGGTGGCTCATTCGTATGATGGTCTCTGTTATAATTAAATTGTTTTGTAGAGAACTCATTAGATGTTTCAACGATTTTGTAGGCATCTACAATTCGTTTAACCAAACGGTGTCTTACAATGTCTTTGTCATCGAGATAGATAATGCCTATGCCTTCAATACCGGAAAGAATATTAAGAGCTTCTTTTAAACCTGAAGTTACTTTGCGCGGTAAATCTACCTGACCAGGGTCTCCGGTGATGATAAATTTGGCATTTTTACCCATACGGGTCAAAAACATCTTCATTTGGGAATGAGTTGTGTTCTGTGCCTCATCCAGAATTACAAACGCATGATCGAGTGTTCTTCCTCTCATAAACGCAAGAGGCGCAATCTGTATAATGCCTTTAAGTAAATAATCTTCCAGTGTAGTTGGAGGCAACATATCCCGTAAGGCATCATATAAAGGCTGCATATAAGGATCGAGCTTTTCTTTCATATCTCCGGGTAAAAAACCCAAATTTTCTCCTGCTTCAACAGCAGGACGCGTTAGAATGATACGTTTCACCTGTTTTTCTTTCAGCGCTTTTACAGCGAGTGCCACTCCCGTATATGTTTTTCCGGTTCCTGCAGGTCCTATGGCAAAAACCATATCATTTTTATTGACATTATCGACCAGTTTTTGCTGGTTTGGTGTCATGGCTTTTATGAGTTTGCCACCGAGACCATGTACCAGAATTTCCTCACTGGACTTCATGTGTTGTTGGGGCTGATCATCGATGATCAGGCGTTCAATGATATTTTCGTTTAAGGTATTGTACTTTTGGTAGTACTTGATAATACGGTCAAACCGATCTTCAAATAAGTCTAATACTTCGTTTTCTCCAAACACTTTTACAATAGTATCGCGTGCAACGATTTTTAGTTTAGGATAGAGTTTTTTGATGATTTCCAAATGAATATCCTGAGCTCCCCAAAAATCTTTAGGAGTGATATGTTCCAATTCAATGATTCTTTCGTTCAAAAGCTATTAGATTTAATTAAAATAAATTAGTTTTGTATTCAATCAAATCTAAAAAAAATTAAGTAAAAACGCAATAACAATTTGATTAATTAATGTCAATAATTACACTAACAACTGATTTCGGAATCAAAGACCATTTTGTAGCAATAGCTAAAGGTAAACTGTTGTCTAAAATTCCGCATTGTCAGCTTGTAGATGTTTCCCATTGCATTGATTTATATAATGTAGGCAATGCCAGTTATGTCGTTTCCGGTGCGTATGCTTCATTTCCGAAAAACACGATTCATATCATTTGTGTAGATGCAGAACTGCATGAAAACAGTCGCTTTCTTTTGATGCGCTTTGACGGTCATTTTTTTCTCGCAGCAGATAATGGTATATGCAGTCTGCTGACTCAGGAAAGGGAAGATGCTGTAGAAAAAGTAGTCCTTCTGCAAAATAAACCCGAACATCTTTCGTGTATGGATTTGTTTGCCGATGTGTGTGCCGCAATTAATGGAGGGGCAGATGCGGAAAGTCTGGGTGAGCTTATTGGCAGTGAAGATTATGTGGGAATGACCGAATTAAGACCTCGTATATCTGAGGACGGAAATGTGATTTTTGCGAATATTGTGTATGAAGACCATTATGGAAATGCAGTAAGCAATGTGAGCAAAAAACTGTTTGAAGAAGTGGGTAAAGGCCGTCCGTTTTTATTTACCGGCAGTAAATATAAGATGACGCGCATCAATAAATACTATGCAGATTTCAATACAGAGACCAGAGCTTTGAGTGAATACCATGGCAGTTCCTTGCTTATCTTTAATGATCTGGAAATGTTGCAGGTTTCTCTTTATAAAACCAATCCCGCAACCAGTGGCAGTGTGAAATCATTACTGGGATTGGGATATCACGATCCGATTATCATTGAATTTGAATCAAAAAACGAATAAAAATGTTTATAAGAATTGTTAAGATGAGTTTTCAGGAAGATAAAATACCGGTCTTTTTGGAACATTTTCAGACAGTAAAAGAAAAAATAAGACATTATCCCGGAAATAATTTTCTGGAGCTGTATCGCGATAAACAGCAGCCCAACATATTTTTTACGTATTCTGTATGGAATGAAGAAACTGATTTGGAAAACTATAGACAATCTGAACTTTTTAAAAGTGTCTGGGCCAATACCAAACCTTTTTTCAATGATAAACCACAGGCGTGGAGTGTTGATAAACTGGAATCTCTCCCTTAATCTATTTGTATGAAAGCTATTTTACTACGTGAAATTAAATCCTTTTTCGGCTCTATCATCGGTTATCTGGTGATTGTGGTGTTTTTGGTTTTAAACGGTTTGTTTTTATGGGTGTTTGACGGTTCTTACAACATATTGCAAAGCGGATATAATGATCTGACGCCTTTTTTTAAACTGGCTCCGTGGATTTTGTTATTGCTTATTCCGGCAGTAACCATGCGCAGCTTTTCTGATGAGCGCAAACAGGGAACTATTGAATTGTTGCTGACCAAGCCTCTGAGTATTTACGAAATTGTCTCAGGGAAATTTTTAGGGGCTTTTGTACTGATTTTTATTGCAATTATACCTACGATTTTATATGTAATTATTCTGAATCCGTACGGTAATCCGATGAATAATATGGATATCGGAAGTACAATCGGATCTTATATCGGATTGCTTTTCCTGATTGCAGGCTATACGGCGATCGGAATTTTTTCATCAACCTTATCCGATAATCAGATTGTGGCGTTTATCTATGCCATTGTCTTATCTCTTATTTTTTATATGGGATTTGATCAGTTGTCAGCAATGCTGAAACTGCCTTTTTTGGAACGCATTGGTATGGATTTTCATTTTAAGAGTATGAGCAGAGGCGTTTTAGATACACGTGATGTGCTTTATTTTATCAGTGTTGCTTTCCTGTTTGTTAGTGCGACAGTATTTAATCTAAAATCCCTGAAAAAGTAATGGCAGCAATGAAACGTAAATATTTAATATCGTTTACCGGAATACTTCTGATATTGATTTTTATCAATCTGGCAGGACAGTTTGTTTTCAAGCGATTTGATCTTACACAGGATCGCCGTTATACGCTTTCTCCTACCACACTATCGATTGTGGAGCAGGTTAAAGAGCCTTTGTTTATCGATGTGTATTTAGAAGGACAGTTTCCGGCAGATTTGAGAAGGCTTCAGGAAGAAACCCGTCAATTGCTGGAAGAATTTACTGCTTATAATTCCAATATCAGTTTTCAGTTTGTAAATCCGCTGGAAAATCAGGCCGATCAAATGCAGATTGCTGAACAGCTGTATGCCAACGGAATGAAGCCGATTTCGATGACTTTGAACGATAAAGGAAAGCAATCTCAGGAAATGGTTTTTCCATGGGCGGTAGCAACGTATGGTGATCGCCATGCAAAAATTCCTTTGCTTAAAAACATCATGGGCATCAGTACAGAAGATAAGGTCCTCAGCTCTGTGCAGCATTTAGAGTATGCTATTGCGGATGCCGTGAATACCGTAATTCATGAAAAAACGAAGAAAATAGCTGTCATCAAAGGTATCGGTGAACTCGAAGATGTCTATATGGCTGATTTCTTAAAATCAGTTCGTGAAAATTATTATATCGCGCCGTTTACACTGGACAGTGTTGCACAAAACCCAAATAAAACGCTGCAACAATTAAAAGAATATGATCTGGCCATCATTGCCAAGCCAACTAAGTCGATTACAGAAGATAAAATACAGGTGTTAGACCAGTTTGTAATGAATGGTGGTAAAACAATATGGCTTATTGATCAGGTGCAGGCTGATATGGATAGCTTAACTAAAACAGGAGGTATGCTGGCATATCCAAAAGATTTTAGCCTTAGCGAACTGCTGTTCAAATACGGGATTCGGGTAAATCCTACCTTGATTATGGATGAGGTAGCTACACCGATTAAGCTTGCCACAGGACAGCAGGGTTCAGAAACCACCTATCAGGAGTACATGTGGAAATTCGCACCTTATGCCTTAGGAAATCCGGGACATCCGATTACAAAAAACATTGAAGGAGTAAAATTTGATTTCGCTAATGGAATTGATACGCTGAAGAACAACATTCGCAAAACTGTTTTGCTGCGTTCGTCTGAATACTCAAAACCGTTGGGAACTCCGCTGGAGATTGATCTGAAAAAAGGAATCGACAAAACACCTCTTGAAAGCTATCAGGGAAAGGGGAATATACCTTTGGCGGTATTGCTGGAAGGAACTTTTACTTCAGCTTATAAAAACAGAATACTGCCGTTTAAAGAACCGGATTACAAGGATTCGGGCGTAGCCAATAAGATGGTAGTGATTTCTGATGGAGATCTGATCAGAAACCAACTGGACCAAAACGGAGCTCCGATGGAACTGGGGTATGACAAATGGACCAATAATCTATTTGGCAATAAAGAATTCTTGCTGAATACGGTTAACTACCTGTTAGACGACACAGGATTGATTCAGTTACGCACAAAAGATGTAAAGCTGGCATTGCTGGATAAAGAGAAAGTACATAATGATTATACTCAGATACAGATTCTCATTGTAGTATTACCCGTTGCAGTGATTATTTTATTTGGTTGGATATTCACCTTTTTGAGAAAGAAAAAATATAGAAGATAATAGCTAAAAAATCCTTTTTTTATTGCTACTAAAAAGATATATTTGTAAAAACTTCCGTTAATTTACGGATAATAAAAAAAGATATATGAAATTTATCGTATCGAGCTCGTATTTATTAAAACAATTACAAGTATTAGGAAGTGTAATCAATAGCAGTAACACCTTACATATTCTTGATAACTTTTTATTTGAACTGGATAACAATCAATTAAAAGTATCCGCTTCAGATTTAGAGACTACGATGTCTGCAACGTTAGAAATAGAATCTACTGATACTGGCAGCATTGCAGTTCCTGCCCGTTTGTTGTTAGAAACCCTGAAAACATTTCCGGAACAGCCGTTGACTTTTACGGTTAAGGAAAACAATACCATTGAAATCAGCTCTGATTTAGGAAAGTATGTATTGGCCTATTTACCAGGAGATGAATTTCCAAAAGCAGAATTACTGGAAGACCCTTCTACAGCACATATTCCTGCTGAAGTATTGGCTACCGCTGTAAGTAAAACGATATTTGCTGCCGGAAACGATGATTTACGCCCTGTAATGTCAGGCGTTTATTTTCAGTTTTCTCCTTCAGGAATTATTTTCGTGGCAACAGATGCTCATAAATTAGTAAAATATTCCCGCACGGATATCACTTCGAGCGCAGAAGCTAATTTTATCATGCCTAAAAAACCTTTGAATATTTTAAAAAATATTTTGGGGACTTCTGATGCTGAAGTGAAAATTGAGTACAATGATTCAAATGCAATGTTCTCATTTGATAATTATATATTGGTATGTCGACTTATTGACGGAAAATATCCGAACTATGAGGCGGTAATTCCAAAAGAGAATCCGAATAAGCTGATTATTGCCAGAACTCAATTCTTAAGTTCGGTAAGACGTGTAGCTATTTATGCCAATAAAACGACACATCAGATCCGTTTAAAGGTTGCCGGAACGGAATTGAATATTTCTGCAGAAGATATCGATTATTCAAATAAAGCAGACGAACGCCTTACCTGTGATTATCAGGGAGATGATATGCAGATTGGATTCAATTCGCGATTCCTTATCGAAATGCTGAATAACCTGCAGTCAGACGAGATTCTTTTAGAAATGTCTTTGCCAAACAGAGCAGGTATTTTAACACCTGTTGACGGTCTTGATGAAGGTGAAACCGTAACCATGCTTGTAATGCCGGTTATGCTCAACAACTAAGATTTTTATTTAATCATAAAAAAAGCAACTCTTTTGAGTTGCTTTTTTGTTTTATATTATTTAATCATCAATGTTTTCGCCTTCCTGTAATACCAGAACAGGTACATCTGCATGATACGATAATTTCTGACTCAGACTGGAGCTGAACAAGCGCTCAAAGAAGCCCATTTGTCTTTTTACAATACACATTACATCGATCAGATGCTCGTCAATAAAGTAGTAAACACTTTGTTCCAGATCTCTGTTTAATACTGTAGTGATTTCCAGTTTATCATCAATAAAGAAGTTTTGCCATTCTTTTACAAGCATTTCAACTTCAGGGTTTTCCTTTCTTAAAATGTGCAGACATTTTACTTCGGCATTCAGGCCTTTGGTAAAATTGAAAATCTGGCGCAATCCTTTTCGGTCAGAAGGTTTTAGTAACGTTGCAAAACCGAAACGTTCCAGGCGTTTAAATTTCGCCTTAAACGGTACACTCAGAATAGGGATGTCTACATTGCGTATTACATTGCTTGTATTGGAACCCAGAATTTTTTTATCCCAACCGCTTTTACCGTTGGTACCCATGACTACAAGCTCTATATTCTCATCTTTGATGATGCGTTGTATGGTGTATAGTAAAGATCCTTCTTCAAAAATAAAGGTCATGTTTACATCACCTAACTGATGCTGTTCAGCAATTTCACGCATCTGAGGCACTTTTTCCTTATAGGCATCAAAATGTCCGAATTCAATAGTGTTGTATACTTCCTGGATAAGATCGGGTTGTCCGGCACTGGTACTTGATATGACCGGCATGTCATACGTATGTAAAACGTATAAATCAGCATTTACCGATTTGGCAAAGTGCAACGCGTAAATAAACGCATTGTCTGCCGTTTCTGAAAAATCGGTTGGAAATAATATTTTTTTCATAATGATAACTCTTATAGTCTTCACTAAAGTTACGAAGAAAAAGAGATTAGGCAAATAAAACCGCGGTTTTTAAGATTTTTTTCTCGCGAAAACATATCGTATTTTTGCTTTAAATAATTTGGATATGATATTACAGGATACCATCGTGGCTTTGGCAACTCCATCAGGAGCCGGAGCGGTTGCCATAATCAGACTTTCAGGAAATGAAGCAATTCCCATTGCCAATGACGTGTTTCGTTCCGTTCGCAGCAAAGATCTGACCCGGCAGAAGACGCATACCATTCATCTGGGGCACATCGTAGATGGCGATAAGGTACTCGATCAGGTATTGGTTTCTCTATTCAAAAATCCGAATTCCTATACAGGGGAGGATGTAGTAGAAATTTCCTGTCACGGTTCAACGTTTATTCAGCAACAGATTATCCAGCTGCTGTTGCGTAAAGGAGCCCGTATGGCGACTGCCGGAGAGTTTACACTGCGTTCTTTTTTAAACGGCAAAATGGATCTGTCACAGGCAGAAGCTGTAGCCGATCTGATCAATTCAGATAACGAAGCTTCTCATCAGATTGCCATGCAACAGATGCGCGGCGGATTCAGCAATGAGATTGCCAAACTGCGCGAGGAACTTTTGAATTTTGCTTCACTGATTGAGCTGGAACTCGACTTTTCGGAAGAAGATGTAGAGTTTGCAGACCGTACTCAATTCAAAGAGTTGTTGAATCGTATTGAATTTGTTCTGAAACGTCTTATCGATTCGTTTGCCGTAGGGAATGTTATTAAAAACGGAATTCCGGTTGCTATTGTAGGGGAACCCAATGTAGGAAAATCGACTTTATTAAATGCATTGCTCAATGAAGAACGGGCCATTGTATCAGATATAGCCGGAACTACGAGAGATACAATTGAAGATGAATTGGTCATCAATGGCGTGGGATTTCGTTTTATTGATACTGCAGGGATCCGCGAAACAAAAGATGTAGTGGAAAGCATCGGTATTCAGAAAACGTTTGAAAAGATGGAACAGGCTCAGGTGGTGCTGTATCTGTTTGAAGGAACCAAGTTTCAGGAACTCGGATATGAATATCTCAGTGAGATTGAAAAAATAAAAAATAGGTTTCCGTTAAAACCTTTGGTCATTGTTATCAATAAAATGGATTTACTGTCGGAAACTGCTTTAGAGGAAATCAAACAGCGTTTGTCTTCAGCTGATTTACAACTTTCAACACTTTTTATCGCGGCTAAAAATAAAGCCGGAGTAGAGGAGCTGAAAGAACGTCTGTATTCTTTTGTCAATACGGGAGCTTTGCGCAATAATGAAACGATTGTCACCAATACCCGACATTATGATTCTTTGCTTAAAGCACTTGAAGAAATTCAAAAGGTAAATTATGGTTTACAATCCAATTTACCGGCTGATCTTATGGCGATCGATATCCGTCAAGCACTGTATTATTTTGGAGAAATTACAGGACAGGTAACCAATGATGAGCTGCTCGGAAATATTTTTGCGAATTTTTGTATAGGAAAGTAATATAGTTAAGAAATAAAAGAGGGAACGTTGTAGTAAGTGCTACAACGTTTTTTTTTGATAGGTCTTAAGTATAGATTATAATTCATTGATAATAATTTAAACCGATCGTTAATAAAATTTTCCACTTTCTTTATAAACATTTTTCATGATAAATACTATATCTGACAGTTTTAATGCTTTAATCGTTAAAGGATTAATACCTCCATGTTACATTTTGATAGTTTGCAGCCCAAAAAAATATGACTCAGGATATTTCGAACTAAAATAATCTTGAGCCGTTTTTAGAATGTCGTTTGTTGGCGGAGCAAATGAATAGTATTGTTTGTGATATTTACTTTAAAAACTTTTTAAATTCTTTTTTCTTCATGGTGAAACCTTGTGTCTTCAAAATTTTTCCGTCAATAGATACGATCGCAAAATAGGGCTGACTTTGATTTTTAAAATGCTCTTCTTGTAGCTTACTATAAAAAGCACCATACGTTTTCATTGTTTTACCATTTTTAGGATCAGTAGTTTTATATTCTTCGGGAATTTCATTCTTTGAATCGACTAATAATGTAATTGAATAGTAATTTGATTCGATATATTCTTGGATTGCGATTATTTGTAAAACAAAAGCGCAAAGAACTAAAACTGACCCAAGAAGATTTAGCGTTAAATGCTGGTGTCGGTTTGCGTTTTGTGCGTGATTTGGAACAAGGAAAGAAAACGCTTCGCTTAGACAAAGTGAATGACGTACTATCTTTATTTGGAAAAGAAGTTGGAGTAATTGATAAACTACGAGAATAATGGCACGACAGGCAAAAATATAATTTCAAGATCAATTAGCGGGTATTTTAGCTGAAGGGGATGATGGATATACTTTTATTTATGAGAAAGCATATGTAGAAACTATAAATCCCAAAGTAGTTAGTCTAACCTTACCTCTAACAGAACAGCCTTATCATAGTAAAATACTTTTTCCATTTTTCGATGGTCTAATACCTGAAGGCTGGTTATTAGAAATTGGAGAAAAGCATTGGAAATTGAATCCACGTGATCGTTTTGAATTACTAATCAATTTGTGCAGAGATACCATTGGTGCCGAGCTTTGGTATTTCAACATACACTCTTCAGTAACTTAGGAAGAATATAAAATCAATAATTCGTTTCTCTGCTTTATATTAAGCAGTGTGTAAATTGTCTTTAGATGATACTTTACTGTATTGCTTGAAATAAAAAGTTCAGCAGCAATTTCTTTATTGCTTTTACCTTTTTGTACGAGTTCAATGATGGCTAACTGACGTTCGGTAAGGTTAAAAGAGGAAAGGTTCGTTTTACGTTCTCCGGCGGTTTTTGCGAGCTTTACATGATATCTTATTTCTTCATGTATGCGTTGGTTTTCTTCTTCCATAAGCAGTTGCTTTTCTTTGGAATTCATATACAGCTTTATCAGTAAAAAAACGACAAGCATGAGTACAACAGAGAATAAAATAAGCCAAAAGAGAAAATTTTGTTTATGGTTCAGTTCATATTCATATTGCTGTTCTTTTAACTGCTGTTCCAGCAATTCTATTCTGCTGCTTTTGATATTTGAATTGTAGAGCGAGAATACGGAGTCACATTTTTTCTGATGATAAAAAGCATTTTTATAATCATTGTTACTGCTGAAAACATTTTTCATGATTTCATGCACATAGAATTCATACTTTAGATTATTTGCTTTTTGAGCTGCTTCAATACCTGAATGATACGCTTGATCTCTTTTAATGGGATCGTTTATAAGATTGTATAGCTCAATTTGTTTTCCATAAACAATAGGCGATTCTGTTGGAAAGTGAAGCATTGCAATTTTCAATGCTTCATTTAATATTTTTTCTGAAGCCTCATATTTTTGATCTTTGAGCAAGAAGTAGCCTTTTTGAGTATATAGAAACAAAAGGTATTTTGGATTTAGCGAATGATAAGTTGTTTTTTCCAGTTCTTTCAACAGTTTCTCAGCCTTGTCAAACTCCTGTTTATCAAAATAAATAAACGATCTTTCTGCTTTGATTTCCTGTTGTACCGTAAAAATATTACTTCCTTTGATTCCTTCTTCCAATGCCAGATCCAGATGATGGAGAGCATGCTCATATTTGAATAATTTTCTGTAAATATTGGCTTTGATGAGATAGGCCTGATACTTATCAGAAGCAGAAACATTTTTATCTGATAGAAAGGTCGATAACAATTGTATTGAAAAATCATAATTCTCAGAATTGTTAGCAGCTGCAATCTGTTTTTTTAAAGAATCTATGGTGATGTTATTGGCATATATAAAACCGCTAATCAACAGGGCAAATAGGAGCAGTACGTTTTTCATCAGGTGTTGTTTCTTGCAAAAATAAAAATCCATTTGCACTTATAAACAATAAAATCTGTTTTTTTTAAACAATCATATTAGTAATGTGAGATGTTTTTTAAGATGTTTTTAATAAAATCGTAAATAGTTGATAATCATTTTTTTCTTGTTGACTACCCTTTAGAGTAGTAATTAATAAAGGAACTACTACCCTATAACTACCTAACTGTGCTTTTATCTTTTCAACTATTATCAACAGTTTTGTAAATAGAAGTTCAATTTGTAAAACACACAGTCTATACTATGATAAAAAAAAGGTATTTAAGCGTTCTATTAGGAACACTATCCATGCATGCCCAGCAAACAATTGTTGCATCTGGTGCTGATATGGCATCACAGGACGGAGTAGTAAATTACAGTATTGGTCAGGTCTTATACACTGATATCAATGATACAGATAATACCGTTTGGGCAGGGGTTCAACAGCCCTTTGAGGTATCGGAAGTACTGTCAGTTAAAGAGGAAAATATAGATCATAAACTTGAAATCTATCCGAATCCCGTAGTTGATGTATTGTATGTGAATATGGGGGCAGAAAACAAAAAGCTCTCTTATACACTTTATGATGCTCTGGGTAGAACAGTTCGTAAAGGAATATTCTCAGAACAGTTGTCCACTTTAAATATGGATGATTTACCTGCCGCTATGTATTTTCTTTTACTGAAGAATAATTCAGTGAGTGTTAAAGTCTTCAAACTCATAAAAAAATAAACATTAAACATGAAAAAAATTTTACTTAGTGCATTTTTAGCGTTCAGTTTTTCAGCTGCTTACTCCCAATCTCCTGAAATGATGAGTTATCAGGCTGTTATCAGGAATTCTGCCAACCATTTGATTGTCAATCAGCAGGTTGGTGTTCGCCTTAGCGTTTTGCAGGGAAATCCGGAAGGAAACACTGTTTACAGCGAAACCCATACACTTTTATCCAACGGAAATGGTTTAATTACACTTCAATTTGGTGGGGGGACACCTGTATCCGGAACTTTTGAACAAATAGATTGGGCTAACGGCCCCTATTTTATAAAATCAGAAACAGACGTATCAGGTGGAACTAACTATACCATTACGGGTACCAGTCAGATGCTTACCGTGCCTTACGCTCTGTATGCTAAGACTTCCGGTAGCTCAGTTCCTGGTCCTCAAGGTCCGGCCGGACCAGCTGGTGAGATGGGATTAACAGGTCCTGAAGGCTCACAGGGAATACAAGGAGAAACAGGAGCACAAGGTCCGATAGGATTGACAGGTCCTGAAGGTCCACAGGGAATACAAGGAGAAACAGGTGCACAGGGACCAATCGGGTTAACAGGTCCAGTTGGTCCACAGGGAATACAGGGAGAAACAGGTATACAGGGACCAATCGGGTTAACAGGTCCAGTTGGTCCACAGGGAATACAGGGAGAGACAGGTATACAGGGACCAAACGGGTTAACAGGTCCAGCTGGTCCACAAGGAATACAGGGAGAGACAGGTGAACAGGGATTAACAGGTCCAGTTGGTCCACAGGGAATACAGGGAGAAAGAGGTGAACAGGGACCAATTGGTTTGACAGGTCCAGCTGGTCCACAGGGAATTCAGGGAGAGACAGGTGCACAAGGTTCAATTGGTTTAACAGGTCCATCTGGTCCACAGGGGATACAGGGAGAGACAGGTGAAAAGGGACCAATTGGTTTGACAGGTCCAGTTGGTCCACAGGGAATACAGGGAGAGACAGGTGAAAAGGGACCAATTGGTTTGACAGGTCCGGCTGGTCCACAGGGGATACAGGGACAAACAGGTGAACAGGGATTAACAGGTCCATCTGGTCCACAGGGAATGCAAGGATTTGGAGTTCCTCAAGGGGGAACAACAGGACAAATATTGACAAAAGTTGATGGAACTAACTATAACACACAATGGACAACGCCAGTGATGAATGCTGGTGGAGGTGCGATTTTAGAATTATTCGCGACGAGTACAATTCCACAAACAAACAGACCATTTGCATATGGCCGTTATACATTTGCTTTTAACACTGTGATAACCGGAGTTAGTGCTTCTGCATGGACAGCAAACAATACCTTTACTGTTCCAACCGGAAAAGGAGGATTGTATAATATCAGTCTGTCAATGGTAGAAAACGATTTTGGAGCATTTTCGTCTCCGGTATTGGTTTTTCCGGAAGTTCATGTTATATCTGGTAACAATACAACTTATTATTATGGTACCGGAAGTGCTGCAAGTGTTCTGTTGCAAGGTAATTCTACAGATAGCCCTGCAGTAGGTACACCCGGAGCTCCAATATCTTATGCCAGAGGCTCAGGAAACTTTATGATTCCGTTACAGGAAGGTGATAAAATCAAAGTTTTCTACCGTACAGGCTCTAACTCTAACTGTGCGACTTGTGCCATCAGCTTTACTGTAGATGGAAGTACTTATCTGAGCATTGTAAAAATGAATTAGTATGTTTCCTGATTTATTTTCTCAATAGTTTGTATTGAGAGAATATAAAATAACAAATGTCCATTCGCATAATAGTAGAAATGGGCATTTGTTGTTAGTAATATTGAATAAAAACAACATTTTATAAAATCCAAAAAAGAGAATAATTGTTTTTTACAATAAAGACAGAAAAAGGATTTTATTCTTCAAAAAACTCAAAGGCATCGATAATATCCAGATAAACACCGTCAAAACCGGCATCGATAATTCTTTTTGTATACGAAGTATCATTGCCATAAATGATGTTCTGCCATTCCCTGTTCCAGTATTTTACTTTATAGTTTCCTTTCCAGTTAGGGTTTTCAGCGGCTAACCATTCCGGAGGTAGTGTGCTCCAAGTGCTTTTCCAGTAATATCTGTAATCCTCTGCTTCTCCAATAGACATATACGAAATCACCAGTCTTTTACCACCATTTGCTTTATTTCTCAATTGATTAATTTCATCAGTAGTAAAACTGCTACCATCATTAAAAAACAAGTCTGTCACTAATAAATCATAATTGGTAGCTGTGACGGCATTGATGAAATCAATTTTGCTATTGTAGGAAGATAAATTCAGCAGATATAGAAAATTCTTTACTTCTGACATTTTGGTAATAACATTTGCATTTTCCATTGGAATAGGAGTAGGAAAAGTAGGAATGGTATTTAATTCACGTTTGTTGGCAGCGAATGAAATATAGCCAGCATTGGTATTTTGATTATATGAAGTCAGAACTTTTTCTGGTGTAAAACAATAATCAATCACCAATATTACATTGCCCGCTTTTTTTGACATATCTAAAAATGTTCTGAGATAAGTGTTATCCTGATATGGTGTGATCTGATCATCTGCATTATATCCAAAAAATAAATCTTCCTGACCGTTGGCATCAATGGCATTGAGATAGGCTATATATGGCTGACCAGACTCGTTTCCGTTATCAGATATAAGTTCTAAACCGTTTTGTGGAATAACATTAAAATCAGGCTTTAGAGTTTTTGAATATTGACTGATATTTATTACAAATTCGCGCATTCTCTGTTTGTAAATTCCTTCCGGATCGGTTGTTTCGTCTTCTTTACCACAAGAAACCATAATCAAAGAGAGAATGAGGAGTAAGCTAATCGTATTTTTCATCTGAATCAGCAATTTAAAAATAGGGTTATATTCATCTTTAAGTTTACAAAAATAGAGAATATAAAGACATGAAAAAGGACCAGACAAAAATCTGATCCTTTAAATTGTTTAAGTGATTCTATCTACTTATTGTTTGGTACAATTAGCATCTAAAACCAATTTATATACATTTGTTCCTTCGGTTTCCTCTTGTGTCATTCTGAAATTAAAAACAGTTGCATTCAGATCTCTGATATACATTACTTCAGTATACGTATTGGTCGTGCCGGGTTCAGTTTGGGTTGTCGTAATCTTATTTTCGTTTGGACTGTACACGTAAGTACCTTGTGTGGTAACCCATTGATTCGTATCTTCATCCAATAGAGTTACAGACATTTGATTATTGGCTTTAAACTCAAATATAGTTCCGTTGATGTTACCTAAATCAATATCTTCATCAGGAATGGGCTGATTGTTGACAGTAGCAGAATAAGTATGAGAAGTAACTTTCCATTTACCTACCAGTTTAGATTGTGAATCGGTGGTGTTATCGTCGCTCTTATCACAAGAAACAAATCCTACAGCAATGAAGGATAAAATAAATAATGCTTTTTTCATAATTGTTTATGTGAAAATTTAATGAATAATAAGATGTTATTAGTTAATGATGTGGCAAATATATTATTAATATTTTAATAACCTAATTTTTTAATTGGATAGTGAGAATTTTAGCAGAGGTGAAATTAATGAAATCGATAAATCCAATAAATAAGCAAGATAAGAGCAAAAAAGCTAATTTTGTAAAAAAGAGTTAAGGGATGAAAAAAACGGAAGAATCAAAAAAGAAATTACATCCGCGTAATAAACATAATACATTATATGATTTTGATGAACTGAAAATATATGTTCCTGATTTGTCTTTTTATATTATTAAAAATCCTTCTGGGGATGCTACAATTGATTTCTCTGATCCGAAAGCGGTAAGGCTATTGAACAAGGCCCTGCTGATGAGTGTTTACAAACTTACGTATTGGGAATTGCCTAAAGATAATTTATGCCCGCCTATTCCGGGAAGAGCAGACTATATTCATTATATAGCGGATCTATTGGCAGAATCAAACCATAATAGCATTCCTACAGGTAGTAATGTACGGATATTGGATATCGGAGTTGGAGCCAATACAATTTACCCTCTCATTGGAGTTTCGGAATATGGCTGGCAATTTGTGGGTTCTGATGTAAATCCGGTTTCACTGGAGGCTGCCTCTTATATTATTAACAATAATCCGAATTTAATTTCGAATATTAGTTTACGTTTACAACCAAACAAAAAAAATATACTAAAAAATATCATCTCTGACACGGAAAAATTTAACGTAGTATTATGCAATCCTCCTTTTTTTAAATCAAAAGAAGAGGCTTATAAACAAACTTTTCGCAAGCTCAAAAATTTACAAGGCAAAAAACCAAAGCAAACCCTGCATAATTTTGGAGGATTGAGCAATGAGCTTTGGTATGAGGGTGGTGAACTGGAATTTATCTCTAATTATATCAAAGAAAGTAAGGAATATAAAAATCAGGTGAACTGGTTTACTTCTTTGATTGCAAATAAAGATCATTTACATCCTTTAAAACGGTTGTTAAAGAAAGTTGGTGTGGCTGAAGTACGTGTGATTGATATGCAACAGGGAAATAAAATAAGCCGCATTCTCGCCTGGAAGTATTAGGTTTATATTTTATCAATATAATTTTACTTTCACAAAAATCACTCAGATACGTATAGAAATTCAAAAATTTACCGGACATATTTTCTTCAATTCTTTATCGAGATTGGAAGTTATGCCGGTATAATATCTCTTCTCCAACAATATTATATATCATCTCATTAAAATTTTAAGCAATTAACAGGCTTTCTTATCTATTGTTTATTCAAACCAATATTAAATTACTTACGGTAATTTAATATCTTTACTATAGATATTAAAAACGATACTCAGTAAATATGAATACAGTAGAGAAGATAGAGCGCATTTTGGAACGAATAGAAAAACGACTACCTGAAATTGATCATACTAATCTCAAAGTGTCTAAAGCATCTGTTGGCTGGCATCTTGAACATTCATTACTCATTATAAACAGTAGTTTGAAAGGACTTACCACTACTGATCCATCTGCTTATCAACCGGTATTTAGTATTAAGAAGTGGCTGTTTTTAACTTTTGAATATGTACCAAAAGGAAAAATAGAGGCGCCAAAGCCTTTTATCCCTGTTGAAATTCCAACACAGGAAAGTATAATACAACTCATGAGTAAAGCAAGACATCAATTAAGTCAAATAGCACATTTATCAAAAAATGCTTATATCGCTCATCCCTTTCTTGGGCATTTGAATAAATCAAAAACCTTAAAATTTTTAAAAATTCATACCAATCATCATTTAAAGATTGTCGATGATATTCTGAAAAACTAATAAAAGCTATTTTTGTGAATATTAATAATACAATCGGAACCCCAAGCGTTGGCATAATTCGTAGTGTTCTTCAAGCAGTGTTTCTACGAGTTCCGTAACATCGTCAATTTCCTGATAAAACCCGAAAAAGGTTGAGTCCAGCACACCGCTAAAAGGAGCATGGGGGTGGGTATAGCCGGAAATTGCTTTTACTCCTGTAATACTAAGAAAAAACTGAGCAGTTTCTGAATCAAGATTCAGAGATTTGGTATTGGCAAAATGAATAATTTTATCCGTTAATTTACCTTCAAACAACTCCGCAATTTCTTCTAGAGAATAAAAATACTGATCAATCTGAATGGCTTCATCTGTTCCTGAAAATACAAAATACAGAATTTCATAATCTTTAAAATTACGGTCTTCATATAATAATACATTCATGCTTTCTTCAAAGCTTTCAATGCTGTCACACGCTTTGTAAACATTGGTAATTCCATAACGCATCGCAATGTGTTCCAGGTAAGGAAACATTTTGCTGTCTTCTTCATTATTTATATCAGCAACACTTTCCAGGCAAAAAATTTTGGAATTATCATTCGGTAAATACATAAGCATTTATTCTTTTATAGTAACAAAGGTAAAAGTAAAATATGTAAAGAAATATAAAAGATAAATGAACATTTAAATAGATAACTAATATTGTAAACTGAAACAGATTATATATAGCTAAACAGCATGTATTAACGACATTGTGAATTGTTTAACACTGCTTATAACATTTAATTTAAAGATTATATTAATAAAAAAATTATATTTGTACTTTACTATGGCAAAAAAAGTTTACATACTGATATTGGTTGTGATAGGACTTCTAATAGGTCCACAGTCAGCTATGGCTCATAATGCAGAAGCAACCAAGGTTTGTTGTAAAAATATGCCTTCTGAAATGTCATGTTGTAAAGAGAAAAAGCAAGCGAAGCAAAAGAAACACGATTGTGAAGGAAGCTGTAAAAGCGTTTCCTGTGCTTGTCCTACGGCTTATGTAACGGTATCTTTTGTTACTTACGCGGTAGATAACAGTACTCTTTTTGATTTTTCAGAAACAAAGCAAAATTACTTTTACGTAGAAATCAGTCATTCCAATGATTCTCGTGCAATATGGCTTCCTCCTAAAATAAGCTAAAACCATTCTCCTGACAGCCAGAGGTCTGTCTTTTTAAATACCGTTTCAGGTATAAATTATCCTATTAAACATGAAAGGTCTTTTAAGAAATAAACCTGACATGCAGTAGGTTTTTCTTATCAGACTTTTGATACCTAATACCTAAAAAATGAAATCTATATATAAATTATGGGTAGTAACAATTTTGTTACTGACTATGAATGGTGCTTATGCACAATTAAAAAAAGGAAGTATTCTTCCTGATATAACGCTTCAGAATGATAAAAATGTGAGTGTAAAGCTTCAGTCTTTTAAAGGAAAAGTTGTCTTGGTAGATTTTTGGGCATCGTGGTGTTTACCATGTCGTAAGGCTAATAAAAGCCTTGTAAAATTATACGATAAATACAAAAGCAAAAATTTTGAGATTGTAGGAATATCCATAGATACAGATAAAGATAAATGGCTCAAAGCCATAAAAAAAGATGGATTAAAAAACCCGCAATTAATAGATCCTAAAGGATTTGATGCCAGATCTGCTGTTCTTTTCGGAGCAGATGCTTTACCTGCATCCTATTTGTTCGATAGTTCGGGAAAATTAATAGCAATCAATCCTACTGAAGCACAGATTATTTCAAATATTAAAAAATAAAAAAGATAAACATGAAAACGTTCAATATATATACAATAGTTACAAGCTTGTTATTATTAATGACAGGCCTTACAGGTTATTCACAAATTTCAAAAGTCGACATAATTGCTACAGGGCTTACATGTTCGATGTGTTCCAATGCCATCAATAAACAATTAAAATCACTGTCACAGGTATCCGATATTACTACAGATCTAAATACCAATACTTTTACGGTTTCCTTTAATAATAACCAGATGGTGAGTCCTAAAGTTCTAAAAGATGCTGTGGAAAAAGCAGGTTTTTTCGTTGGCTCAATGGTACTAACTTTGGAACCTGAAAATCTAAAAGTAGATAATTATAAAGCGAAAATAGGAGATACGTCTTTTGTTTTTATGGATGAAAAAAAGATGAATTCTGCCCAAGTTCAATATAAAGTAGTTGACAAGGGATTTGTAACTCAAAAAGAATATAAAAAACTATCAAAAACGTATGCAAAACATGGAAGCTATTCTTCAGAAAACAGCCAGATGTACCATTTAATAGCACTATAAAATGAAACATATATTAATAGTGTTTTGCATGTTCACCTCTTTTGGGATATATGCGCAGGAATTATTTGTAGTAACGGAACCCGCCAGTAATGCTCCGGCCGGATCGCTCAGTGTACGTGTTGGACAGTCTTTAATGAAAAATGACCTTACCGATAGTAATATGTATAGTCTTTCTCCGGAAGTAACGTGGGGAATCAGTAAAAATTTCATGGTGCGCGCATCGGCTTATCTTGACAATTCCGTAAATTCTCTTGATATAGCCGGAGCTGGAGCTTATGTAAAATATCGTTTTTTCTCAGTAGATGATTTGCAAAGTCATTTCAGAATGGCTGCTTTTGGAAGATACAGCTGGAATAAAACACCTATCAAGCAGGAACCTATAGACCTCATGGGAAGAAATTCTGGTTTTGAGGCCGGGTTGGTAGCGACACAGCTTCTAAAAAAAGTAGCGATCAGTTCCAGTGTAAGCTATGGACAGGCATGGGATAATGACGGAAATGATTTTCCTGAATTCCAAGGCAAAAGTGCTTTGAATTATACCTTTTCTGTGGGAAGGCTTATGCATCCAAAGCGTTATGTAAGCTATAAGCAAACGAATATTAATGCTATGATTGAACTGCTGGGGCAGACCATTACGGAAAACGGACGTTCGTATATGGATATTGTTCCTTCTATACAATTTATCATTAACAGTCAGGCACGTATTGATCTCGCTTATCGGAAACAGCTATATGCTTCGATGCATCGTCCGGTAGCTGACGGAGTGTTTTTAAAACTGGAATACACTTTTTTTAATGTAACTAAATAAGAGACGTTAGTATACGGTTCTGATCGATTCAGAAATAGTTGTATACAAGTTTCATAAAGAAATAACCGGAGTTTATAATAAGGGCGCAAAATACTAATTTGCGCCCTTATTTTTTTTCATAGAATGAGTAACTATACGCCTCCCATTACATACATGTTTTCCATTGTCGGAGTTGCATTTCCACCTTCTTTTTCCAATGTAATTGCAAAAGCCTGAGCATTTTCTACCTTTTTCATCTTTTCAACATGGGTACTGTCCAATGCATACGTTCCGATGTCAACTGGTTTTCCGTCCACAATTGCCCAAAGCTGATACTGCATATTTTCAGGTGGTTTTGGTAGGTTTTCGAGAGAAAGATAGGTTTCTTTTGTATCTTTTTTCCAGAAAACATGCGCTTTCATTTCCGGATGTTTTTCTACACCTTTTAGAGCAATCATAGTCATATTCGGATCATTCATCATATTCCATTTTTCTTCCAGTGCATTCTTGTCACGTAATAAAACAGCATTTTCTTCTTCCATTGCCAATTGAACTGATTTACTTGCTGCCCGGTCGTTCATCTGAACAAAATTATATCCGATACTGGCAACCAATAGTAAGGAAGCAGCTATTTTCATAAATAATGACGAATTGTTTTTCTGTTCAGAAACTGCCTGTGCTGTTACTGTATCTGAAAGCTGTATAGGTTTACTATTCGTTGTAAAAGATGATGAGGTATCTTGGGTTGATTCACTTTTTTGTATAGCGTCCCAGATAGCTGATTTTAAGCCTGTGTCAGGTACTTCAGCTTGTCTTGTCGCCAGTTCTTCGAGACTCTTTTGTGTTTCCGCAATAAGAAGCCTTACTTCTTCATTATTTTTCTGTATACATTCGAGAATACTTGCTTCTTCTGGTGTAGCAAGACCAAGAACATAGCTTTCAATAATTCCGGATGATATGTATTCTTTAATATTCATTATCTAAAATCTTTGAGAAAACTTTTTAATTGTAATAAAGCACTCTTTGTCCTTGTCTTAACAGTTCCCAAAGGAATATTCAACTGTTCAGCAATTTCTTTTTGAGTGTAACCTTTGTAATAGGCCAGTTCAATAAGTTCTCTCCATTCTGTTTTTAATCGGGAAACGATTGTATCCAATCCCATATTTTCTTCTTTTTCACTTTCTGAAAATTCTTTACTATTATGTACGAATTTTGGAAGCGGTTGGTTCATTTGATCCCTTTTATATCCTTTTGATTTTAAATAATCGATTGCCGTATTTCTGACAATGTTGATCATCCAGGTATACAGTCTACCTTTTTCCGAATCATAATGTTCAATATTTTTCCAGATTTTTATAAAAGCATCCTGTAAAACTTCTTCTGCGTATTCTTTTGAGCCTAAAACACGCAAAGCTACTCCATACAGAGCAGGCGAATAGTGATCATATAGGTAATGATAACTTTTCTCATCTTTCTTTTTCAGTAAGACAATTAATTCTTCTTCAGTAAGTGTGTTTGATGGAATTTTCAATGGTTATTTTTTTTACAAATGTAAAAATAATTAAATCCAATTTTTAATTTTTATCGTAAATCATTATAAAATCATCAATATGAAAACTTTTTTAACAAATAAATTTTTTCTATACGTTCTATTGCTCTTTGCAGGGCTCATGCAGGCTCAAAAGCACAGCAATCCTTATTATTCAAGAACCGATACAGAAAAATTACAGGTAAGCAATAAAGAATGGAAAAAAATTCTGAGTCCAGAATTATATGCGGTTGCCCGGGAAGCTAAAACAGAACGAGCTTTTACCGGTAAGTACTATGAATTCGATATTAAAGGAACCTACTATTGTGCTGTATGTGGAAACAAACTATTTCAGTCAACAGCAAAATTTGCTTCTTCATGCGGTTGGCCATCCTTTTATCAGCCACTGAGCAAAACGAGTGTGATCTATAAAAAGGATTTGTCATACAATATGGAACGTACAGAAGTGCTTTGCGGACGCTGTGATTCGCATCTCGGGCACATTTTTGATGACGGACCTGAACCTACAGGCAAACGATTTTGTATGAATTCAGTTTGTCTTGATTTTGTACCGATGAAATAAAAAATAAAAAATAATAAATCCAGAATATCATTTCTTATCGTATATCATACTATAAACAATTTATAAATCTAAAAATAAACAAATTATGAAAATGACTTTAAAAGTTTTAGTTGCCGGATTACTTCTTTTCACTATGGGAACAAATCCGATGAATGCTCAAAGCATGTCTAAAAAAGAGAAAACAGTAATGGTTGGAGGGGCTCCTATGTACCCAAGTAAAAACATTATTGAAAATGCAGTCAACTCTAAAGATCATACCACTTTGGTTGCTGCAGTCAAAGCGGCTGGTTTAGTAGATGCATTGTCTGGAAAAGGGCCTTTTACGGTTTTAGCTCCAACAAATGAAGCGTTTAATATGCTTCCTAAAGGGACTGTTGATAAATTATTATTACCGGAGAATAAAGCTATGCTTACAGGAATACTAAAATATCATGTGCTTTCAGGTAAATATAATGCAAAAGATATTCTTGCAGCGGTTAAAAAAAATAAAGGTATGGCAAAAATGAAAACTTTACAGGGAGAAGAACTTACTTTCTGGGTAAAAGGAGATGATTTATATGTTAAGGATGCCAAAGGAAATGATTCAAAAATTACGATATCAGATGTCAATCAGTCAAATGGTGTAATTCATGTAATTAATAAAGTATTAATGCCATAAAATCAAGTAAACAACAGACTACTGACCCCTGATAGGTAAAGAAGCAGCTTCATAGTAAGCTGTTTTTTTTTTATTCTATCAGCAATATTTTATATAGTACAAAAGCTAAAAAAGCTAAAAAAGCTACATTTGTTTTTTATTATAACTAAAAATGCATCTACGAACTTTTTCTAAAAAAGAATTGATACCCGCTGTATGGAGTGGAGGATTAACGTATGAGTATGTAATTTCTCCTTTGAATGCAGAATACAACACCCGAAATTTTATATTCCGCATAAGCAGTGCTACTATAGACCAGATACCGTCAGAGTTTACGGCTTTTAAAGGATTTCATCGTTATCTGGTAATGTTGGACAATACGTTAACAGTTACGATAAATGGTGAACAGCGAGTGTATCAAAAAGATGAAATAATGCAGTTTGCTTCATGTGATACCGTTATTTCTTATAGCAAAGGCACTGATTTTAATTGGATGATTTCTGACAAAATTAGAAATCATGGCATGAAAATAACGAAGGAACAACAAAACATCTCCGATTCAATAATTATATTATTTGCTTTATCTGCAACAACTGTTAAGGTCATGGGTATAGAACATATTATAGAATTACATGACCTGTTGGTGGTAGAAAATAATAAAAAAGAAGCAATACAATTTGAATTTAATGCGGAATGTCTTGTAGGCTTCATGAATTTATAAAGGAATAATGCGGCATTTACGCTATTTATATCTCTGTATCTTTTTTCTGTAATAAACTTGTTTTTCTTACTATATTTGGCGCCGGTAAAAACACAGCTGTTTTTATTGAAGCGGTTAATAAATAGAATGCTTTTTATTGGTTGTTAATGTTCATCTAACATTCCATGTGAAAAGATAATGATTTGTTAAACTGCTACCATATAACTTTGCATTTCCATTTTTATAAGACAAATGATAGTACAAAAACATCTAAAAAACAAACTGAATCAGACATTCATCCTTTTGATGACATTGTTTTTTTCTACTTCTCTCATTGCCCAATCTTCGCAGAACACCTTACTGAGTACTAATAATGTTATGGACTGTGCTTCACATCAGATCAGTGCAATAAGTCCTGCTTCAGGTTCTGCCAATGCCGTAATTTCGATCACTGGAAACGGATTTAGCAATGCGATCACTTCTGTAAAATTCAACGGTGTCAATGCCACTTTTTCAGTTGTTTCCACTACACTTATTAAAGCAACAGTGCCTGTTACAGCAGTTTCGGGAACGATTACGGTGAGCACAAGCTCCTGTACAGCAACTTCTGTAACTGTATTCAATGTATTAAATTCCACTTGTGCCAATCAGGGAGGTGACATTTTTATATCGGAATTATACGATGCCCCTACTGGTGCGTATGGAGTAGTAGAGTTTTATAATCCAACCAATGCAGTAATTGTTTTAAACGGAACTTATGAATTGGTGCGCTATGGCGAGATTGGAAACAATACCATTTCATGGACGCTTCCTTTAACCGGATCTATTCCTGCGAACAGTACTTTTCTTGCAGTAGCAACAGGTGCTAATTCTTGTCCTATAACAGCTAATATGGCTCTTACAAGTGGTATCAATGAAAACGATGAATTCCGGCTTTTAAAGAACGGTACTCAGATTGATATTGCGAGAGCTCCTAATCATGTAGGGTATACCGTAAAAAGAGTCGCCAGTGCAATAGCACCTGCAGCAACTTATGCTCAGGCAGACTGGTCGTTTGCCACTCAGTCGTGTGCTGATTTAGGAAGTCACACATCAACAGTAGTTTCTGGTGAAGTTATTACAAGTCAGCCTTCAAATGCTCAGGTATGTACAGGCAGTGAGACTGTTTTTACAGTTGCGGTTACCAATGCTTCTCAGGCCACTTTTCAATGGAAAATGCTTGATAGCTCCGGCAACTGGATAAACGTAAGCGGTAGCGGCTTTTCAGGAGCTCAGACAAATTCATTGACAGTGACATCGGATATAGCATTAAACAATACACAGTTTTACTGTCAGATTTCTTACGCATCGTGTTTTTTAATTTCTAATACGGTTCAGATAACTGTGAGCGCTCTACCGGAAGTAACTTTGCAAATAACTCAGCCTACCTGTACAATTCTTACAGGAACACTGACGGTTACCCCGGTTTCCGGAAATGGACTTACCTATAGTATAGATGGAGGTACATTTCAGAGTGCAGCTGTTTTTTCTAACATTAATCCTGGCGTTCATCAGATTCGAGTAAAAAATAGCGAAGGCTGTATTGCTGAAAGTTCTTTTACAATACAGAATCCACCAGCAGCTCCGGCTACGCCAGTAGTAACGGTGACCCAACCTACGTGTGCAATATCTACGGCTACAGTTGTTGTGACAGCACCAGTTGGTGCCGGACTTACTTATAGTCTGGATAACGGTACTTATCAGTCATCAACTACATTTTCTAATGTAACTCCCGGAGCACATATCATAAAAGTGAAAAACGCAGAAGGGTGTACTTCAGAAATAAATGTTACTATACAAAATCAGCCGGCTACACCAGCTCAGGCAGCAACGACTATAACCCAGCCTACCTGTACCAATCCTACAGCTGCTATTCAGGTCACAGCACCTTTAGGAAGTGGATTCAGTTACAGTATTGATGGAGGAACTTTTCAGACTTCTCCTGTTTTTTCAGGTATTGCTGCCGGCAATCATACCCTTCAGGTAAAAAATGCAGCAGGATGTATCTCAGAAGTAAATATTGTAATACAAAATGCACCCGGTTCTCCGGATGTACCTGTCGTTGTGATAACACAACCGACATGTAATGCACCTCTGGGCGCCCTGCAAATAACGACACCTGTTGGAAATGGGTTGACGTATAGTCTTGACGGAGTTACTTTTCAAAACCAGAATACATTTACTAATATTCAACCGGGAACTTATACTTTATCAGTGAAAAATACAGCAGGCTGTATTACTACAAAAGTTATTGTAGTAAACGAAATAACAGAGTATCCGTTAGAAGCTGTTGTTAAAATCACTCAGCCTACCTGTGCTGCTCCGAATGCTACTGTTCAGGTACTTTCTCCTTTAGTAAACGGATATCAATACAGTATAGATGGCGTTACTTTTCAGAGTCAGCCCGTTTTCAACAATCTACAGCCGGGTACGTACACAATGACTGTAAAGAATGCAGGAGGATGTATTTCTACACATACCTTTGTAGTTAATCAGATAAGTAATTTTCCTCCTAAGCCTACAGTACAGATTACACAGCCTGATTGCACGCATCCTACAGCAACAATTGTTGTACTGACACCATCAGGAAATGGGTTAACCTATAGTATTGACGGAACAAATTATCAGAATTCAAAGAACTTTGAGAATGTAATTCCCGGTACCTACAGAGTATATGTAAAAAACAATGATGGTTGTATTGCTGAAAGCGATTCAGTTATAATTATTCCTTCTGATCAGCAAATAGCGATAACAGGCAGTCAGGGTTGTATTGAAACACCTTCAGGCAAAATATATATGTTAGAAGCCATTGCGGTAAATGGTACTGATAATCTTTCCGGGGTAACTTATATCTGGACCAATAGTGCGGGAACTATTGTCGGAGAGAATAAGCCAAGTTTTAATGTAAGCGAATATGTTAGTGAGCGATCTATCTCAGTGTTTGATTATCCTTTAGAATTTGAGGTTACCTTGCAAACTGCCAACGGATGTGAAACCTCAGTAAAATTTGTAGTTGAATCTGTTATTTGTGATATCCCAAAAGGAATTTCTCCCAACGGAGACGGATTGAACGACAATTTTGACTTGGTAGGGCTTCATGTATTGCGTCTGACAATTTTTAACAGAGATGGACGTGAAGTCTATAGTAAGGCTAATTATAAATATGAATGGTCAGGTCAATCTCAAAACGGAAATCTTTTACCGAGTGCTACATACTTTTATGTAATAGATATGAAAGATGGTACCCAAAAAACGGGTTGGGTATATCTTATCCGGGAAATACAATAAAGCTAAAAAAAAACCATCTTAGAAAAGATGGTTTTTTTATTATATGGACTTTCAAATAAAATGTGGTGATACCTTTGGATAAATTATAATCCGTTTTTTGGCTCCTTTATGACTGCCTTTTAAAAAGAATACCATATAAAACCTCTGAAATTTCTTCTATTAAAAAATGATTAATATCTTTCAAAACCGATTACAAACAAAAGAATAAATTCTAAATTTGTGTAAAATAAACCAGAATGTCAACAAAGCAAAAAAAAATAGACAATTTTGACCCGTCACAACCGGGATTAGCAGATGCTAATATTTACGGATTACCTTTTAATGCGGAAGAGAGTGATATTGTAATTTTACCGATTCCCTGGGAAGTTACCGTAAGTTATGGAGCAGGAGCGTCTGAAGGACCTGAAGCAATATTAGAAGCTTCCTTTCAGGTAGATTTATTACATCAGGAATTTCCGGAACTATGGAAACTTGGAATCCATTTTGATGAAGCTCCTGAGCAATGGTCGGCAAACAGTGAAAAATTCAAAGGTCTTGCACAACCTATTATTGAAGCTCTGGAAAACGGAGAAGATATTGAAACGTTTCCTGTATTGCAATCAGATTTAGATAAAATAAACAAAGCCTGCAAGCAATTAAACAGTGAAGTAAAAGAGCGTACCTTGTTTTGGCAGAATCAAGGTAAAAAAGTCATTCTGTTAGGAGGAGATCATTCCACTCCTTTAGGGTATTATCAGGCATTGGCTGAAAAAAATAATTCTTTTGGCATTTTACATTTTGATGCTCATATGGATTTGAGAAAAGCCTATGAAGGATTTACCTATTCTCATGCGTCTATCATGTACAATGCTTTACAAATACCTCAGATAGAGAAAATTGTTCAGGTAGGAATACGTGATTTTTCAGAAGGTGAAGTTGAGGTTGTTCAAAGTTCAAAAAAGGTAATTGTTCACACGGATACTGATTTGAAAGCAGCCGCTTTTGAAGGAAAAACATGGAAGCAGCAATGTGATGAAATTCTTAATGAATTGCCTCAAAATGTATGTGTAAGTTTTGATATTGATGCTTTATACAGATGGTATTGCCCAAATACAGGAACTCCGGTTCCCGGAGGTTTATCGTATGAACAGGCTGCTTATTTATTGAGCAGACTCGCAGCATCAGATAAAAACATCATAGGAATGGATTTGGTTGAAGTAGCACCCGGAGAGGATGATTGGGATGGAAATGTCGGCGCGAGATTGTTGTTTCATATGTGCGGTGTGTTTGCAAAAAACAACGGCCTCACTGTAGGTGAAAAGATAATTTTCTAATAAAAAAATCCCGTTGAAAAGCGGGATTTTTTTATTAAGGTTTTCTACCTGTAATGAGTCGGTAAAGTATGGCAATAATAGCCAACACTAATAAAATGTGAATAAATTGTCCAACGGCCTGTCCAAAACCAAAGTAGCCGACAGCCCATAAAACAAGTAAAATAACAGCGATTAACCAAATTAAATCTCTCATAGCCTTTTAGATTTTAATATTTATTTAAAAATAGTAATTAATAAAAAAAAGGTCTAATTAAAAATGTTAAAAAAATAAAAAGAAAATGATTTATATATCTTTTTAACTTAATAATCTGACTGTGAAAAAAATAGATTATAAAACTTTTTTCTAAAAAATAAAATAAATAATAAAAGGTAAACTAATCTCAGAGAATAAAAATAAAGGCGTTATGTAACCCAAAAAATCTTATTATCAGAGGGATTATAAGTAAAACCATTTTAATTCGTTATTTTTACCAAAAGATTGTAGTTCTCTACAAAAAAACAACATAATGCAACACGCACAAAAGAAGATAGGGATCATAGGAGCCGGATTGGTAGGCACACTATTAGCGATATATTTAAAAAAGGCCGGTCATACCGTTCATGTATTTGACAGAAGTGATGATATACGCACTATAGAATTTTCAGGACGTTCCATCAACCTGGCAATTTCTACACGGGGTTGGAAAACACTTGATGATGTATCTATAGGTGATGAAATCAGAGCTATCGCAATACCAATGGATAAACGGGCAATTCACACCATAAACGGTGAACTCAATTATCAGAAATACGGTATGAAAGGGGAGAGCATTTACTCCATTTCAAGAGGGGGACTTAATAGAAAAATTATTGATATTGCGGAAGAGAGAGGCGTACAGTTCTTCTTTAATCAAAAGATATGGGACGTCTCATTAGAAGATGCGACTATTTATATAGGTGAAACTGAAAAAGGAGATTGGGATGCTCATACATACGACATCATATTTGGTGCTGATGGAGCATTTTCGCGTGTAAGGCATCGTATGCAGAGACAAAACAGGTTTAATTATTCCCAGAATTTCTTACCGATCGGTTATAAAGAACTCAAAATTCCTGCAAACGCAGATCATACGCATAAAATTGATAAAAATTCTTTTCACATCTGGCCACGGGGAGAATATATGCTCATAGCGCTTGCTAATGAAGACGGAAGTTTTACCTGTACCTTGTTCATGCCTTTTGAAGGAGAAAATTCATTTGAACAAATCGATACAGAAGAAAAAGTAACTGCTTTTTTTGAGAAAAATTTCCCTGATACAAAGGAGTTAATACCAGAACTCCTGAAAGATTATTTTAGCAACCCAACAAGTTCATTGGTTACAACTCAGTGCTATCCGTGGACATACAAAGATAAAGTAGCTCTTATCGGTGATGCCGCTCATGCTATTGTACCGTTTTATGGACAGGGAATGAATGCAGGCTTCGAAGATATTACGGAATTGTATAATCAAATGATGAATTGGGGAGACAATTGGATCGAAGTTTTTAAAAATTATCAGGAAAAAAGAAAACCAAATGCTGATGCAATTGCAGAATTGTCTTTTCGGAATTTCATGGAAATGAGTACCAAAACGGCAGACAAACAATTTCACCTTCAAAAAAAGATTGAAGCCCGTTTTACGGAAAAATATCCTGGAAAATGGCTTCCCTTATATGATCGGGTCACATTCAGTTTAAATCCATACGTAGATGCACTGGCCATTGGTGATTTGCAAAAAAGCATTATGGATGAAGTGATGCTGCTACCGGATATCGAAGAGAAATGGGATTCAGAAGAGATTGAGCAACTGATCCTTTCAAAATTGCTTTAGATTATTCTATTCTTTACACTATAAATTTATGACTGATATTGGAACATATATTCAAGCAATTATAATAGGCGTCATCGGAGGCGTTTTAGGAAGGTATATCGTTTTGAAATTATGGTACAAAAAGCGTAAAAAATAATATATGGGCAAGTTGCTTCCACGGTTCGTTTTAGTATTGTTATCGCCGTTTCATTATAGCAAAACAATAATTGTATTAAGACAATTGTAGCATTGTATAAAACAAAATCTGTCATTTGACAGATTTTGTGTTTTTAAATAGTTTGGTCAAAACACCAAATGCTCCCCTGATAAAAGTAGCACTTGTAAGTACTTTGATAATAGGTTTCATATAATCGGTTTCTTTAGTAGGCGTAGCAGGCTTGGAAGGACTTGTTTTTTTATCATTATCGGATACTGTCGCAGATTCAGCCAGTTTGCGGTTCAGAATTTCGTAAGCACTGTCGCGATCCACCACCTCATTGTATTTATCTTTCAGAGAAGAATGGCTGATAATGGTATCAATCTCAGATGGTGATAAAACATCCATTCTGCTGACTGGTGCGCGCATCATACCAACCACCAGTGGAGTAGGTATGCCTTTTTCATTCAAAACCGTGATAAGGGCTTCTCCGGTTCCAAGCTGTGTAATGATTTCATCAGTTTTATAAAACGCTGTTGCAGGAAAGTTTTCAGAAGCGGTTTTTATAGCTTTACGGTCTTTCTCTGTGAAAGCCCTTAAAGCATGCTGAATTTTAAGTCCTAACTGTGCCAGAACACCGTTGGGTACATCTGTAGGATTTTGAGTAATAAAATAGATACCAATACCTTTTGAGCGAATCAGTTTTACAATAGTTTCAATCTGATCCAAAAGCGCTTTGCTGGCTTCTTTAAATATAAGATGTGCTTCGTCGATAAAAATAACCAATTCCGGTTGACCACTGTCTCCCAGTTCCGGCATCTGATTATAAATTTCAGCAAGCAAACAAAGCATAAAGGTAGAAAACAGTTTAGGCTTGTCCTGTATGTCGGTCAGACGTAAAATGTTGACATAACCATTGCCGTTTTCATCAATACGGATAAGGTCATGAATGTCGAAAGAAACTTCTCCAAAAAACAGATTGGCATCCTGTTGTTCCAGTTCTACAATTTTTCTGAGAATTGCTCCTGTAGTCGAAGTAGATAAGCGTCCATAATCAGCTTCAATTTCATTTTTCCCTTCATTAGTAAGATAATTAAGAACCTTTTTTAGGTCTTTTATGTCGAGTAATGGGATTTTGTGGTCATCGCAATATTTGAAAGCAACGGCTAATACACCTCCCTGAGTGTCGTTAAGGTCCAGAATACGGGACAATAATACAGGTCCGAATTCAGAAACCGTTGCGCGCAGGCGAATACCGTTTTGTTTCGAAATGGTTAACAATTCTACGGGAAAACCTTTAGGGTCAAATGGCAGATTCATCTTATCATGCCGTTCTTTAATAAAATCATTGATAGCACCTGCTGCTGCAATTCCACTAAAATCACCTTTAATATCCATCATCAGAACCGGAATTCCTTTGCCGGATAATTGCTCGGAAAGAACCTGAATGGTTTTGGTTTTTCCGGTACCCGTAGCTCCGGCAATCAGACCGTGGCGGTTGAGTGTTTTTAAAGGAATGTTTATGGGACAGTCGGCAACTACCTGATTGTCATAGATACAGCTACCAATGGTAATATAATCCCCTTTAAAAGTATACCCTTCTTTTATACTTTTTTCAAAATTTTCAGAACTCATTTTTTTGGCTATTTTAAAGTAAATATAATGAATTAAATGAAGATAAAATCCTGCAATTGCGAACAATTAATAATATAAAATAAATTTAATTACAATAACAATAAACGAAATAATCCCAGCGTTATTGCAAGTATAGCTACTGTTGTGAATGCTAAATAAATGTAAAAACAACATTTATTTACTGTTAATTTTGTAACTTCACACATTCTAAAAACGAAAATTTATTTTTTTATTTAATCTAAAAACATAAATTTGCGATGCTTGAATAAACGACCAAGCAAAAAAATTGAATAATAATAATTGAGTAAACATTTTAAAAAAAAGTAAAAAGATGACAAACGTATCTAATGAATCGGTTGAAAAAAACACATCTAGTTCAGGATTATCTAACATTATGGCTGGGATTACAGTAGCTATATGTTTAATTTTTGGTTATATTATCTGGAATTTTGTTTTAGGTAGTGCTTCCAACTTTCAAAACGGAGATCCGAACGGAGAACCACTTCCAGGAAATTTATGGGGGATGATGTATAAAGGTGGTTATGTAATTGCAGTTTTGATCGGATTATTAACAACTACAATTGTATTCGGTATCGAAAGATTTATCGTAATTAGCAAAGCATCAGGAACTGGTAATATCAAAGAATTTGTTGCTAAAGTTCAATCTTTGGTAAATGCAAACCAAATTGATGAAGCTATTGCTGCATGTGATACTCAAAAAGGTTCTGTTGCAAACGTAGTAAAAGCTGCTTTAATCAAATTCCAGGAAGTAAAAAGAGAAGGATTTGATACAGACAAAGCAACAGAAGTTATTCAAAACGAAATTGAAGAAGCTACTGTATTAGAAATGCCAATGTTGGAAAAAAACATGATCATTTTGGCAACATTAGTATCTATCGGTACATTAGTAGGTTTATTAGGTACAGTAACAGGGATGATCAAAGCATTCTCGGCTTTATCAACTTCAGGTTCACCTGACTCTTCAGCATTGGCAACAGGTATTTCTGAGGCATTGATGAATACAGCGACAGGTATTGGTACTTCTACATTAGCGATTGTATTTTATAACCTGTTTACAACAAAAATCGATAAGTTAACACATTTTATTGATGAAGCTGGATTTGCTATTACTCAATCTTACAGAAGAAACAACAGATAAGAAGTAAGATTAATAATTCCAGATTAATTTCTGGTTAAAAAGGAAAGAATATGGCAAAAATGAAAAAATCGAGTACAAGAATTGACATGACCGCAATGTGTGATGTGTCGTTCTTACTGCTAACATTCTTCGTTTTAACCTCTACAGCTAAAACTCCAGAAGTACATCCGGTTGACTTACCTAATTCTACAAAAGAAACTAAAATTCCTACAGATGATATCGTAACGATTTCTGTAGATGAAGAAAAAGTGTATTTTGGAATTGCAGGAAGAGAAGATAAAAAAGATATACTTCAACGTATGGGTAATGAATATAAAATTGAATTTACCCCGCAAGAGACAGAAAAATTTGCTGGTATGGAAAACTTTGGTGTTGACATACGAGAATTAAAACA
>Ga0308157_10002112_pt1 | contig 34819 bp, 29 predicted proteins | sample PhyBR1_FD_201035 | JGI IMG/M metagenome (GOLD analysis project Ga0308157, IMG submission 201035) | Phyllosphere microbial communities from UC Gill Tract Community Farm, Albany, California, United States - DLSLB.R1 | ecosystem: Host-associated > Plants > Phyllosphere > Unclassified | place: USA... | reverse complement strand
GTTTCCTCCAAATGAATACCCGTTCGGGGCCTTAGCTCAGTTGGTAGAGCGCCTGCTTTGCAAGCAGGATGTCAGGAGTTCGAATCTCCTAGGCTCCACCCTCGAACCCCTACCGGAATCCCGGTAGGGGTTCTTTTTTTTGCCTGGTCAGAGCGGAGTTTTCGTCGGCTTTCTGCCGGGCTTCCCAAGGATCGAAAACGGGCCTCGGCGTCGAGATCGCCCGTTTTGGGCGCACTTTGGGCGCATCTGGTAGAACATCCGCCGTCGTTCGTGTCGGGAAGGCTGTCAGGAACGCGCATCTTCCACGAATGCATACTCAAGAGCCCGTCGACTAGGTCGACGGGCTCTTTCTTTTCCCTGGTCAGAGATGTTTTCAACAAGGTCTCAACAGCTCTGAATCCCTGACGCCCGCCAGCCGGTCGGTGGCCGGATACGTCTCTGTTGAGGGCGCAGCGCCGGCGCACTCTCTGACCACTTAGTACCACTCCCGCTCCAGAAGCCCGCTTTAGATCGTTGGTATAAGAAGGAAGCGCCCTGTGCGCCCCGGGATAATCACCGTCTCGGCGAGCAGGTTGTTAGGGGCGTTGCCCACCTCGAGGAGGCGCGATGGGCGCTCTTGCGCAGACGCTCGTCGTGCTGTCCGGGTGCTGGCCACGCGTCGCATGTCGAAGTTGCCGACGGTCGTCGGTCGACCGATCGAACATGGCGTTCGCAGCGCCGAATTTGCTTATGAGCACGTCGAGAGGTTGATCGCATTCCGGGCTCGATAGCGGAATCTCTGTGAGTTCCCAGAGAATCTTCGCCGGGGGCGCACACCTGCGCCCCCGGATCCGCACTTTCCGGCGCGCCTGGGCACATCGCCTGCGCGTCAGTTCTCTCTGGCGTGCTCTGGGTCAGAAGTCAGCAGCCTTTCGGCGGGGACGCCGAGCTGCGTGGCGAGGGTATCGACCGAGTCGAGGCTGAGGTTTCGTTCGCCGCGCTCGATGCCGGCGAAGTACCGGACGGTCACGCCGATCGCCTCGGCGAGCTGCTCCTGTGTCAGACCGCGAGACAGGCGAATGTCCTTGACGTGGCCTCCGAGAACTGCTTTCAAAGGCCTATCGGTCATCTATCGATCGTCCCAATCGGTAGCCATGACTACCAGGAAGTTATCGCTTCCTGTACTGTCATGCTCGATCTGGCGCGCAGAGCGCCGGTCGGATAAGGAGCACGCTCATGGCGGTGCACGACTTGTGGAAGGGACTCTCGCCGACAGAGGTAGAGAGACGGAGAGCGAAGGACGCCGTTCGATATCAGCGTCGCTGGCGCGAGGGCACCGGCCGCGAAGCGGTGCAGCGGAAGCAGAGCTACCCCGCGAGCCAGCGATCGCAGGCATATATTGATGACGCCAAGCAGCGCTCGAGCTCTTCGAGCACACGCCGCCCCGGAAATGTGACGGTGAACGTGCTGCTCGACCGGCACCTGGCCACGCGCTCCGATCGAGCGCCCCAGACGGTGAAGGATTACTACTGGCGATCGCAGTCGATCCGAAAGACGTTCGGCTATCGTTCGGTGTCGACGCTGACGCCGACAGAGATCGAGACGTGGTGCTCGCGTCCGGGGGTCGCAGCCGAGTCGCGGAAGAAGTCGCTGGAGATCCTCAGAGCGTCCATCAAGCGGGGCATCCGCGACAAGCTCATCACCGAGGACCCCACCGTAGGCATCGTCGTGCCGCTCGGGCATCGCGAACGACCGCATTGGTCCTCCACCGAACTCGTCGCCGTACTGGACGCTACGACAACGAACTTTGACTACGTGCTGCTCGGCGTGCAGGGGTTGATGGGATTGCGCTCGGGTGAAGCGCTTGGTCTCAAGGTCGGGAGCCTCGACAACGGCATCCTCACCGTCCGCAACTCCGGCGCAGACTCGGACACGACGAAGACCCGAGCCGGCACGAGACGCTTGCCCGTCCCGCCGTCGCTCTTGCCGCGACTGTTGAAACTCATCGAGGGGCGCGCTCCAGACGCGTGGGTGTTCGAAAGCCCTCGCAAGCGCGGGTGGCCAGTCGGCAAGGGATACGTCTTGTCCACTCTCGACCGTGCGATCGAGCACGCGAACACCGGCCGCGAGCACCAGATCACCCGGATCAACGTGCATGGGCTTCGCCACACCTTTGCGGCGATCACCCTCGGCGAGATCGGTGCCGACGTCGTTGCCGTGTCGCGCGCGTTGGGGCACTCGCGACCGTCCACAACGCTGAACCACTACGGGCACCTGGCTCCGGCAGGCCTCGAGAACCTCATGGAACGAATTGGGGCGCTCGGGAACCCATCTGACCCGTAGACGAAGTCGCCTCCCGATGGCTCCTCGCGCTATCGGTGAGGCTCCTACGCCAGAAGTCGAAGACCAAGATGCTTGCCTGGTGATCAGCTTCGTCGTCGATCCGTGATTCGCGACGCCAAGAGGCTGACGCCGAGAGCGGGGCGAAGCAGAGCTTCGCCGGGAGTGGATGAGGTACGCCGATCCGTGCGTGCTCCACCACCCCGAAAGGATGTGCCGTGCGCACACCACCAGATCAACCTAAGAAGCGCAGACGTCCCAGTCTGTTCGCCGGTCTCGCCGGCATCACCGCGACAGCGACCCTCGCGACCGTGCTCGTTCCGACCCCGGCGTCTGCCGACGTCGAGACGGTGCCTGCTGTCTTCCACGACACGCTCGAGTACGGCGGAACCCTCGAACTGGAACTTGACCTTCCCGTCGAGGCGTCGAACCCTGACACAGGCTGTACATCTCTGGAGCTACCGTGGGTCGTTCTCACCGACGATGAAACCGGAGAGACGTACCTCGGTGACGAGTGGTACTACAGCGATGAAGTCCAGTTCCGAAACACCGACATTCGTTATCCAGCAGACTCGGTCACCCTCTCGTTCTACGACAAAGTCTCAGCCGGTGCCGAGTGTTTAGACCGTGATCCCGATGACTACCTCCCGGGAGCGTCGCCGTACAAGATCATCCACCTCGATGTCGACTGGGAGAAGCCCGAGATCCTCGACATCTATCCAGCCACGTACGACGGCCTCGATCGGGTCTTCGTCGAGCTCTCTCCGCGCTGGGACGGCTTCGGCAAACCGCAGGATCGCGGCGGCCCCACCGTCTACGAGATCACGGACTACGGCCTCCCGACGCAACGGATCCACACCTACGACTGGCCCTGTTATCAGTCGCTGGAACTCAGCAGCGGCGACACCTGTTACCTCCTGAGTGGCTACGACAACGGCGATCTCATCGGCATCGCGGCTATGCCGGGCGGTGAACAGGCGCAGGACTCTGATGTCTGGCCACCGGTGGGAGCCATCAGTCACAAGCTCTATACCCACCGTGAAGCGGACAACGCGGAAGACCCAGCGCTCACGCGGGCAGGTCCCAACGAGGCCATGGAGTGTTACCAGATGTGCGCTGGTGATCCCGTTGATACCTCGAACGGCACACTCTTCGACCGTCAGGTGGATCTGCAGATCCCGGGACGCATCGGCATCGAGCTCCAGCGCAGCTACTCCACCGGACAGGTCGATACCACCGGTGCCTTCGGCCCTGGAACGGCCTTCAGCTACGACATGCACATCGAAGACGAATCGTTCTCTGAAGTCGCGATCGTCGAGCCTTCCGGCAACCAGACAGCGTTCACGGGTTACGGCACACTGACGCCTGTGTCGGACGCTGTCCGCGCCGACCTCGTCGAGACGAATGATGGTTGGGAATACACCCGCTGGGACGAGAACTTGACGTACGTCTTCGACGGCGAGGGAGATCTGACGGCAATCCGTGACAACAACGGCAACACCGTGACGCTCACGCATGACGCCGGTCACGTCTCCCGTATCACGGAAGGCGATCGCTGGATCGACCTGACTTGGAGTGGGGACCTCATCACGAAGGCCACGGATCACACCGGCCGCGAAGTGAACTATGCCTACAACGCTGCGGGACATCTTGAAACGGTCACCGACCCGGCCGGGCGCACTCGGCAGTATGTCTACGACGATGCAGGGCTTGTGACGACGCTCACCGCACCCGACGGCGGCGTCACCTCGAACGTCTACGACGCCGAGGGGCGTGTCATCACACAGACGATGCCTGATGGCCAGGTGCTGTCGTTCGACTACGGCACACCGGACAACTTCGGAGAGGTCACGAACACCGAGACCGTCGGCGATATCGTCCGGACGTACACCTACGTCAACGGCAGGATCGCAGAGTTCACGGATACCTCGGACCCGCTCGCTGCGTTCACGCAGAGCTATGACGCAGAGGGTCGTGCGCTGATCAAGAACTATGTCGATGGCTATCCCCGTCAGGAGATCTACGGCTACGACACGGCGGGTAACCGCAGCGTTGTCACGGAACTCACGACGGGTGCCACGACTACCGCGGAGTTCGATGCACAGCACCAGCTCGTCGCATCCACTGATGCTGCAGGCGTGCGCACGGAGTTCACCCGTGACAGCGCCGGCAACGTGACGGCCAGCACGGTCGTTGCGACAGACGGATCTCCATCGTTGGTGACGAGCTACCAGATCGACACCAACGGTGATCAGCTCTCTGTCACGGACCCGGAAGGTGGTCAGACGTCGATGACGTACGCACCAACCGGTGAGATCGCGACCATCACTGACCCTGAAGGGGGAATCACAGTACAGGATTACGACTCCCTTGGCCGGCTCGTGGAAATCACGTCCCCGGGCGGCAATGTCGCAGGCGTCTCGCAGGCAGAGTCCGAACTCTTCACGAAGCGGTATGCCTACGACCTGCTCGGCAACGCCCTCAGCGTTACCGACGCGCAAGGGGTGACCGCGTACACGTACGACTCGATGAGCAGGCCGATCACGGTCACCGACGCACGAGGCAAGGTCCGCTCCTCGGAGTATGACTCAGTTGGCCGACTCTTGAAGGACATCGCACCAGATGGATCGTTCGATCAGTTCAGCTACGACGTCGACACTGGCCTCCGCGCATCGTGGACAGACCCGAACGGACTCATGACCGCGTACAGCTACGACGCAGGGTCCACGACCGTGACATCACCATCAGGCGATGTGCACACCACGAGCATCGAGCTGCGCGGCGAGAACGTCGTCACACTCCAGGACGGCGAGGTCATCAAGCGTGCAACCGCCCGCACCTCGTCGACCTATCCAGACGAGAACACGAGCCTTATCGAGCGCCTGGATATCGCGGGCAGGGTCACGAAGACCGAAACACCCGACGGCAACGTCGACTACACCTACGACGGCTTCGGCCGCCTCATCGCTCAGGAAGGAACTGATCGCAATGTGAGCTACACCTACGACGACAACAGCCTCGTCACCGGGATTACCTACCCAGACGGCACGACCGTGTCGCGAGAATACGACGATGCCAGGAGGGTCCAGACGACCACCGACTGGGCCGGAGGCGAGCGTGCGTTCACCTACGACGCCGAAGGCCGAGTTGCAGAGATGACCTCCGACACGGGGCTGGGCTACACCCAGACCTTCGACGGTCTCCACACGACCGGCAAGACCTGGTCCGACGGCACCACCGAGATCGCAGCCTACGGTCAGACCTTCGACGCCACCGGCGGTCTCATCGCGTCCCGCGATGGCGAGGCATACACCTTCGATGACAACGGCGGTCTCAGCGCTGCGGGATCTGATCAGATCACGTGGGATGGCCGCCTCCTCACCGGGCTCGGCGGAACCTCGCTGAGTTACGGAGCACAGTCCGGCCGCCTTGACACGGTGTCGGATGGCAGCACCTCGCTGTCGTACACCTACGACGACCAGGGCAACCGCACGTCGGTCTCTGACGGCACCATCGCGGTGGAGTACGGCTGGAACCAGCTTGGTCAGCTCACGAGCCTTGGAGCAGCAAGCTATGAGTACGGCACCGATGGCATCCGCACGAGCGTCGACGGTGCAGCCCAGGTCTACGACCAGGGCCTGAAGCTGCTCAGCGACGGCTCGATGAAGTACCTCTGGGCTCCCGACGGTTCCCTGCTTGCGCAGGCACCGCTCGGCGGCACCTCAGGCACTCAGGAAGCCGTGACGGATCTTCACGGATCCGTCCGTCAGATACTCGACGGCGCTCTCACCGAGATCGCCCAGTACAGCTACAGCGCGTTCGGACAGCGATCGCTCGAGGCCGGCACCGACGTCACCGCTATGGGGTTCACCTCGGAGCAGCACGACGAGTCGGGACTGATCTACCTCCGCTATCGCTACTACGACTCGGCCGTGGGGCAGTTCATCTCGGTCGACCCGATGGTCTCGTCGACGCTGGACCCCTATGGCTACGCGAACGGGAATCCGTTGCAGGTCGTAGACCCGCTCGGATTGTTCGGGTGGCGTGATGTTGGAACAGTGCTCGGCTACGTTGCGCTGGCTGCTGCCATCGCGAGTGTCACTGTTGCGACGGGCGGAACCGCGCTCGTGGTAGCCGGGGCGATTGGCACCGGTGCCGGAGTTGTCGGGGCCGGGATCAGTGTCGCCGAGACAGTCGTTGACTGCCTTGCTAAGCCTGACGCAGACGCATGTGCCTGGAGTGCGTCAGGTCTGGCCCTAAGCGCAATCCCCATGATGAAGCCAGTTCGGGGTGTCATTGACAACCTCGGAACTGCGGCGCGCAGCACTCTCCCGACGAACGCTGCTGGTGCAGCCGGTGCGGCGGAGCGGAAGACCCTTAGCCAGCTCGGTTACATCTCACCAGACGTTGCTGGCGTAGCGCACGGTGCGCTTCGCAATGATTGTTAGGAAGGAAAACAACACATGACGATACTCGCCATCTTGTGCGCACTGATGTGCCTGGTCGCGGGTGGATTCGCGCTGGCCGCCGCGACCTTCAACGGGCGCTACCATCACAAGGCGTCGGCGTCGTTCGCTAACAAGGCTGCGATGCTCTTGGCACCGGTGGCAGTGGCACTCACGATCGTCTACTACCTGATCCGTGGGATCGAGTACGGGACGGTGACGCTTGCCCTCTTCACGCTGATCATGGCTTTCCACCTGTGGCGCGAACGGGCACGGGAGTCCGGACGATCCTCGGAAAGGATTCCCGATCGAGACGGCATCTCCGGAGCAGCTCACAGTCGTCTCTTCTGGGGTGGCTTTGCCGGATTGCTGACAGGCGTGATGCTCATCGTTTTCGAAGGGACGTGGATCTTCAGATAGTCGCGTGATTCGAGGAGCCGCGTGACCACTCGGTCACGGGGTTCCTCACGCCGGATGCGGCGAGTACCGCCCACGGATTGGCTCGTCGCATCTGGGTTCAGCGTGCTCCACTCGACTCTGACGTAGAGCACCGAGCAAGGAGAGGGTCCGACCATAGTTCGTGCCTTCTCCTTGCTTGCCATTAACACAGCCCCTCGATAGACCCCGCGGCCGAATGGTCGCGGGGTCCTTTTCTTCCCTGGCCGGGCGCTTCTTGTTAGACCGCGCAGGCATGATGGACACATGACCGACGACTACCCGCACATCTCCGCGCTCACACCCGCCGAGCAACTGGCACGCCGACAGCGCATCTCCCAGGTGCGCGAGAAGCTCTGGGAGCTCCAGCAGAGTGAGAACTGGCTCCCGGAGGACGTGCGTCTTGACCCGGAACAGGTCGCACGAGAGATCCATGCTGCCGGTGGCTTCACCGTGCGGGATCAGAAGCAGGTGCTCTCCGACACAGCGTTCAACGATTGGCTCTCCCGCCACCGCGGCGCGTAGAACACCGAGCACACGAGCGGCCGTTCCCGAGGCGGGGCGACGAAGAGCTACCTGATCGGATGAGGCGGGTAGTCCAGCGGTGCACCTGTGTGCAGCGACTACCCTCGGAACATGGTCTCCCCCGTGGTCGTCGATGGCCGTCTGACGCGCGAAAAGCTCGACGAGCTGCTTGCGCTCGGTGCGGAGCATGCAGAGCTAGATTTCAAGGCCACGCTTGACCTCACGACACCGGGTCATCGACTCGGCCTCGTGAAAGACCTCATCGCGATGTCCAACGCAGGCTCAGGTGGGTATGTCGTCGTCGGCGTGAATGAGGATGGCACTGTCGCGACGGGTGTTCCTGCGGTGGATGCCACGCAGTTCGATAGCGCCGATCTCGCCCAGCAGATCGGCAGGCATGTCGTCACTGCGCCTGTCGTCACGTCTCAGAGACACGAAGTCGATGGGCGCATGCTGGTTTTGATTCACGTAGCGCCGCCGGTCTCGCACCTTCCCGCCATCATCAGCAAGTCTGGAGAGTACGCAGACGGCAAGCGGATGAAAGTCGTGCTCGTCGAAGGGGTGCTCTACATCCGAGAGGGAACGCATACCGTCACCGCCACGGACGGGCACTGGATGCAGATGCTTACGAAATACCGGGCTGGCGTTGTCTCCGAGACGCGCGAGGGCATTGATGCGCTCATTGCGAAGGTTGTCGACGGACTAGGCGAGACCACCGCCGGCACGCGTCTCGTGCCCCTGGCAATCGAGATGGACGATGCAACCTTCGCCGAAGCTGTGCAACCGTACTTCGATGCGCCGGAAGGCCAGAACAAGCTACGCCGATTCCTGCGTACGCTTCGCGCCACAGCCGGAGTTGCCAACGCTGACGCGAGGACGCAAGAAGCGGCGCTCAACAAGTTGTGCATCGCGGCCGCGCAGGCAGTGTTCTCCGACGCACGCGAGAGTTTCGGTTTCACACTCGACCTCATCTACGACCTGTATATCGAGTCCGTCGGCTCGTTCGATGGCGACTACGCCACACAGACAACAGCCGAGTATTGGTTGAGCATCCTGCTTCGATTGCTCGCCATTGGAGCAACGGCGGTCACAACGCGTGCATGGTGGGCCATTGAGCCGTTGGTGAACAAGGGCGTGACCGAGGGATACCCAGTCTGGTTGCGTCACGCTATCGTCCACGCGTCACGTGCGAACCTCTTGTCCGGGGGAGGCCGAGAAGCCGCGATGGTCCTCGTGCGCGCTCGGGCGCTCGTCGTCACGAATCCGACCATCGCGCCAGGATTGGAGGGCGCGACCACAGTCGGAGATGACCAGGAACTGCCGAAGAGTGACTCACTGCTCAATGCCTTGTGTCAGTTCGACTACCTCTGGTGCACTGTCGCTGTTGCCACCCACCCTGACAAGGGCGATCCTCAGCTGTTCTACCCAAGTTGCGCGGCGCTATTCCAGGAGCGCTCGAACCCGCTCATCACGCTCCTCGCGATGTCGGAAGGTGTTCGCCAGGGAGTCCTGCCGAACACCCCGACTACGCAGTGGGCCGAAGCGATGGACCGCGTGATGGAAGTTGCCATCAATCAGAGCCATCAGTATCGAGCGTGGTGGAACGGATTCGGATACGACTACAGGGTTGAGTCCTTCGTGAAAGGGGATCCGCTCACCCGGATACTTGGCGGCTGACGTGACGTGACGTGAGGGGACGGCTCCGCGCGTCCGGTAAGAGTTGGCCCTACGGTCGGATGTCGCTTTACCGACACCGAATGCGGGCCGCACTGGAGGCAGATCTCGTTCGGGGGCATCGCATGTCTTTGCACGATGTCCTTCATTCGTATGTAACGTATCTGATACGCTCGATATGTAAACTTCCTGATACATTCCGCAGCGCTCCAGCGAAAGACGAGGCCCATGACAGACCTGGCCACACCCGCAGCTCCATCGGCGACCGCCCGCATCGTGTGGGACACTGCGGACAAGTTCCTCCGCAACGTCGTCGAGCCCCAGGAGTACGGCGACTACATCCTCCCCTTCACGGTGTTGCGTCGCCTTGAGTGTCTGCTCGCGAGCACGAAGAAGGACGTGATCAAGTACGTGCGCAGCCTCGGCGAGATGCCGCCGCACCTGATCGATATCGCGGTGCGCGACAAGTTCAAGCTCAGCTTCTTCAACGTCTCTGAGTTGGATCTGGCCACGATCGCCTCGGTCGATGACAACGTCGACAAGTCGCTGACGAGCTACGTCGCCGGCTTCTCGAACAACATCGCCGACATCTGGAACGCGTTCGAGTTCCCGAAGCTCGTGACCAAGCTCGCCTCGGCAAACCGGCTGCACGCCGTCGTGAAGCACTTCTCGACGCTGCCCCTCGGCCCCGACCAGGTGTCGAACACCGCGATGGGCGACATCTTCGAGGACGTCATGTACCGGGCGTTCGACAAGAAGGGCAAGGGTGCGGGTGCGTTCTACACGCCGCGTGACGCAATCAAGCTCATGGTCGATGTGCTCTTCGCTGCCGACGAGGACTCCCTGGTCGGCGAGAGCACACTGCGCTCGATCTATGACCCCACCGCGGGATCCGGCGGTATGCTGCTCGTCGGGCAGGACGCGCTCAAGGCGCTGAACCCGGACATCAAGGTCACGCTGTTCGGCCAGGAGCTCATGCCCTCCGCCTACGCGCTCGGCAAGGCAGACCTCTTGATTCAGGGCGGCCGACCCGACGCGATTCGCATGGGTGACACGCTCATCCACGACGAGTACGAGGGGCAGACGTTCGACTACGTGCTCTCGAACCCGCCGTTTGGTTCTGACTGGGGCGTTCAGGAGACGGAAGTCCGCAAGCAGGCGAAGGTCGCCGGCTCGAGGTTCAGCCACGGTCTCCCGAGTAAAAGCGACGGACAGATGCTCTTCCTCGCCCACTGCGCCTCAAAGCTCACCCCTGCTGGCAAGCAGGGTCACGGTGGTCGCGCCGCGGTGGTCTCGAACGCGTCGCCTCTGTTCACGAGCGACAAAGGCCCGAACGCGATCCGACAGTGGTTGTTCGATGAGGACCTTGTCGACGCGATCATCGCGCTGCCGACGCAGATGTTCTACGGCACCGGCATCGCCACGTACATCTGGATCCTTGACACGAACAAGGACAAGACGCGCGAGGGTAAGATCCAGCTCATCGACGGCTCAGATCTCTGGGACCCGATGCGTAAGCCCATGGGTGACAAGCGACGCTACGTCTCTGACGGCAAGCGCAAGAAGATCCTCGATGCCTACCGCGACTTCGAGTACGCCGACGAAACGATCTCGAAGGTGCTCACGCCCGAAGATTTCCAGTTCATCGATGTGCCCGTTTACAAGCAGGCGCGGCTTGCCACCGTCGTAAGTGATGAAGCGATCGAGACGCTGCTCGAGCGCAAGGACTTCACCGATGCTCACGTCGAAGTTCTACGCTCGCTCGACGGGTCGCCGTGGAACGGACTGGCAACCGCCTGGCCAAAGGTCGCCAAGGCTGCCGGGCTGAAGGTGCCGCTCACGCAGATTGACGCCGTCATGAAGGCTGTTGGTGCTGAAGACGAGAACGCTCCCGTCGCCGTCGACCGCAAGGGCAACAGTGTCATTGCTTATGGATGGAAGATCACCGAGCGTGTGCCGCTCAGCGAGGACCTCGACGAGCACATGAAGCGGGAGGTTCTCCCGTTCGCGCCCGACGCACAGTGGGACGAAGCCGCGGCGAAGTCCGGCAACGAGATCCCGTTCACCCGGCTGTTCTACGTACCGGAAGAACCGCGCGACCTCGCCGAGATCGACGCTGATGTGAAGCGTGTCATGGGCGAACTGGCCGAGATGTTCGAGGCGGTGAGCCACGAATGACGACGATGCCGCTCTGGTCACTCGCTGATATTCGAACGTCCAACGTAGACAAGAAGTCGAAGGAAGGCGAACCCGCCGTTCGGCTAGTGAACTACACCGACGTGTACTACCACCAGCGGATCACGCCCGACCTCGAGTTTATGAATGCAACGGCGTCACCGGAGCACATCGCACGGTTCAGAGTGCGGCCTGATGACGTCATCATCACGAAGGATTCTGAGGCTCCCAACGACATCGGGATTCCCGCGATCGTGACCGAGGCAGATGCGGACATGGTCTGTGCGTACCACCTGTCACTGTTGCGGCCGGATTCGAAACGGACAGACGCTCGATTCCTCTACTGGGTACTCGAATCGGAAATAGCCAAGCAGCACTGGTTGACGTCGTCATTCGGTGTGACGCGGTACTCGATCCTCAGCGGCACGATTGCGCGGCTCGGAGTACCGGCCCACGATCTTGATACCCAGAAGCGCATCGCCGACTACCTCGACCGCGAGACGGGCGAGATCGACGCGATGCTGGCGAGGATGGACGAGCTGACAGCCACGCTAGAGGCGCGACGTGTTTCCAGCATTCGGCGAGCTACACAGTTCGCTGCTGACGGAAGGCGGTGGAACACAGTTCCCACAGCGCACCTATTCGGTTCCATCGGAAGTGGGACCACCCCCAAGGACCAGTCGCACTACACGGAAAGTCCCGACGGAGTGCCCTGGGTAACTACCTCGGAGCTCAGAGAGTCGCTGATTACTGAAACAAGCAAGAGAGTGACGCCTGATGCGATCGCAAACGTGTCGTCGTTAAGGGTGCATTCTGCAGGGGCAGTTGTCATCGCGATGTATGGGGCAACGATCGGCCGACTGGGCACTCTTGGCGTTGACGCCACCATGAATCAGGCGTGTTGCGCGTTTTCCGACCCTCAGGGGGTGGACTTGCGCTACTTCTACTACACATTGTGGGGCCAGCGCGACGACATCATCTTGCTGGCCGTGGGTGGCGGCCAGCCCAACATCAGCCAGACAATGTTGCGTCGATGGCGTGTGCCAAGCCCACCTGTCGCCGAACAGACCCGCATCGCCGATCATCTCGACGAGGTCACCGGCAAGATCGACCAGATGCTCGCGAAGACCGCTGAGTTGAAATCCCTCCTTATTGAGCGCCGTTCGGCACTCATCACAGACGTTGTTACCGGAAAGAAGCAGGTGCACTCATGAGCGATGCACAACTGATGGAACTCGCCTTCGAGCAGGATCTCTGCACGGAGCTGTCCGAGCGCGGATGGCTCTACGAGAACGACGGCAATACCGGCACTGCCGGCTGGGACGTGAGTCTCGCCATGGTTCCGCGCGACGTGCTTTCATGGCTCGAGACGCAGTACCCCGACGAGTACGAGAAGGCGGTTCCCGCTGATCTCGTCAATGGCCAGCGTGACGCTGCCGAGAAGAAGCTCCTTGAGCACATCACGAAGGAGCTGGCGAAGCAGACGCGCATGGATCCCACCACCGGTCACCCGGTCGGCGGTCTCCTCGGCGTGCTCCGCAAGGGCTTCGCTTACGCGCAGGTCGGCCGACCGTCGGCGACGTTCGGGGCACTCGTCGTGTTCCCGCCGGCAAACCCGAACCTCACCGAGGTCGTCGAGCAGTCGGAAGCCGTGAAGCTCCGAATCCTGCGCCAGGTGCGTTTCGACACCACCTCGACCGAAACCATTGACGTCGTGCTGACGGCGAACGGCATCCCGGTCGTCACCATGGAGCTGAAGACCGACAACACGCAGACAGTGCAGCACGCGATCCGGCAGTACCAGCAGGACCGCGTGCCAAACAAGAACCGTCCGTTGCTTGCGCCCGGTCGCGCGCTCGTGCACTTCGCAGTGTCGAACGATCTCGTGTTCATGACGACGAAGCTCGCCGGCAGTGACACGGTGTTCCTGCCGTTCAATCAGGGCAACAACGGTCACGAGGGTAACCCTGTCTCCGACACGGGTTCGCCGACAAACTACCTGTGGCGAGAGATCCTCGCGCGCCCGACGTTCCTACGGATCCTGAAAGACTTCGCGCTCTTCGAGCCGAGCAAGTCCGGCAAGAAGGACGGGCGTCTCGTCTTCCCGCGCTTCCATCAGTTGCGCGCCGTCGAACGCGTCGTCGCAGACATTGAGCAGCGCGGCACCGGCGGCAAGTACCTCGTCTGGCACTCGGCAGGCTCGGGAAAGACGAAGACGATCGCCTGGCTCAGCCACCGGCTGATCCGGCATATGGGCCCGGACAGCACATCGACGTTTGACTCGGTGATCGTCGTCACCGACCGCACGGTGCTGGACGAGAACATCCGCGACGACATGAACCTCGTCCAGTCCTCAAAGGGCCTCGTGGTCTCGGTCGGCGAGAAGTCCGGTGCGAAGTCGCCGCAGCTGAAGAAGGCGCTCATCGAGGGCGACCACATCATCACCTGTACGCTGCAGACCTTCCCGGAGGTCATGAAGCTCATCGAGAACACGGAGGACCTGCGCGGCCGTCACTGGGCTGTCGTTGCCGACGAGGCGCACTCGTCGCAGACCGGAGAGAGCGCACGCAAGCTCAAGGAGCTTCTCGCCGACACGGTCGGTGTGCACTTCGACGAGGACGACATCGACGCAGAACTCTCGGCTGAGGACTTGCTGCGCGCGAGGAACAGCGCGGTCGCGAACGCGGAGAACATCACATTCATCGCGCTGACCGCGACACCGAAGGCGAAGACCCTTCGCCTGTTCGGGACGCAGAACCTCGACACGGATCGCTGGGAAGCCTTCGACACATACACGATGGCGCAGGCGATCGAAGAGGGCTTCATCCTGGACGTGCTGCAGAATTACTCCACCTACGACATGTTCCTCCGGGTCAAGGATTCGCTCGGCGAAGCTCACGATCTCGAGGTGAACACGGGTGAGGCGGTGACGAACATCGTCAAGTACGCCCGCCTCCACCCGACCGCCGTCGCACAGAAGGTGCGCGTCGTCGTCGAGCACTTCCGTCGCAACGTCATGCATCTGCTGGACGGCGACGCGAAGGCCATGGTTGTCACCGGCACCCGCATGGAGGCGTACACCTGGTCGAAGAAGATGAACGAATACATCGCCGAGCGCGGGTACGGCGACATGGACACGCTCGTCGCATACTCCGGCTCGCTCAAGAACGAGGCCGGCGACACGGTCACCGAGGTCGCCCTCAACGGCACCAGCGATGTCGCGCGTGCGTTCCGCGAGGAGGGCATCTACAAGGTGCTCATCGTCGCGAACAAGTTCCAGACCGGGTTCGATGAGCCGAGGCTCATGGCGATGTACGTCGACAAGAAGCTGTCGAACATCACCACCGTGCAGACGCTGTCGCGCCTCAACCGGATGTACCCGGGCAAGACCGCACCGATGGTTGTGGACTTCGTCAACTCGCCGGAGGACATCCAGAAGGACTTCCAGCTCTACTACGAAGACGCGCACGTGAAGGGTGAGGTCGACCCGAACGCGCTGCACACGCTCGCCGAGCGCCTCGACACCGCCGGCTTCTACACCGAGAGCGGCCTCGAAGCTGCGGCGAAGGCCTACCTCGAGAACCTGGGCAGCGAGCAGATCTCGAAGGCCGTCTCGCCGATCGTCGCCAAGTGGCAGGGCGAGTGGAAGCAGGCGAAGCTCGCCAAGGACAAGGTAGCGCGCGAGCAGATCGAGAGCTTCCGCTCCGACGTCATCAGCTATCGCAATGCGTGGCAGTTCCTCAGCCAGATCGTGGACTACGACGACTCGATGCTCGCCAAGCGCGCGGTCCTGACGACGCTGCTTGCACGCCGGCTACACACGGATGGCATCCAGATCGACCTCAGCTACCTCGATGGGGTTCAGCTCTCGGGCGTGAAGCTCGTTCCCGCCGCGATCGCCGTGGACTACTCCCTCAGTGAAGGAAGCAGCGATGGCATCGAGCTCCCGCAGTTCGACGGTGAGCACGGTGGCGGTGCAGCGGCTCCCAAGCGCGGACCGCTCGATGAAGCGATCGACGCGGTCAACGAACTGTTCTCCACGAAGGGCGTCGACGTCGGCAAGGACAGCGTCGCCGGGTTCATCACGACGTTCTGGGGCTTCCTCGACGCCGACGATGACGCCGTGGCGATGGCGCAGAACAACTCTGCCGCACAGATGAAAGCGTCTGAGAGCTTCCAGAACGCTGTCGGTCTGGCGATGTTCAAGGCCGTGCGCGAGGCGCAGGAGATCCAGACGTACATGGCGGACCCATCGTTCCTGAACGACATCGCCGCGATCGCCGCCGACGCGATGCATTCGCAGCACCGGAGTACGGTCGCCGACAGTGTGGACGAGCCGGTCTGATGGACAGTACACACGGCGGGCCGCTGCCAGAGTTCGGCAAAGTCATTCGCGACGCGCGCGACGCCCGCGGGTGGTCTCAGGACGAGCTAGGACGTCGGGCATCACTCTCACGCCCGACGATCGCGCGGGTCGAGCGGGGGGATGACATCTCTACCGCGACGCTCGCCAAGATCGCTGCCGTTCTGGGCCTGAAGTTCGAGTTGCGCGCTGACGATCAGGATTGATGCAAGAAGGAAAACAAGGCATCCCGTGACTCCATGGTCACGGGATGCCTTGTTCGTCCGCCCAAGGTTGTGGCCTTCCTGCCATCGTATTCACACGCCCTGGCGGATAGTGCACTGGTCACAGCGGAGCGCGCTGAGCGTGCAGTCACGCCCGCACCCATTCCAGTCGGCGCAGAGGTGGCACTCTTCCTTGTCGTGCTCAAGAGTTGCAGGCTGAAAGCACTCGTTACAGAACCACTGAGTCGAAGAGCCTCGATGCGGCTTGTACCCGTGTCTCGTCTTGCTGTGAAACGCACCGTGAACTGAGTACAAACCGACAGGATCGTCAACGAGCCGGCCCCGAACATACTCACTTTCGACGAGGTCACGAGCCTTGATCCAGGCATTTCGGCGAGTGTGAGCTTGCTCGAGCGCTGCGCTTAGTTCATCCTCGTCAAGAACCCATCGATTGCTAATCTTGAACGGGGTCATGTCAATCTGACCGCGCGGAAGCAGCCTGTCGCTGGCGACGAAGACTCTTTGGCTTGATTGCGCACTTCGAACCGCGCTGTCGTAGTTGGCGGGTCCGTACCCTGATGAACTCAGACGATCGAATGCTTCTCGCAGCGACACGGTATTCACGACACATACCCAATCACATCGCGGCGGATCGTCTCGATGACGTCTGACGGTACGTTGGCAACAGCCAGCCGGTGCACCGTTCCCAACCGCGGATTGAACAGGCCGACGTGGGTGAGCTCCGCGAACGCGGGCAGCCCGGATTCCTTCCCCATGAGGAAGTACATCAGCAGCTGCAGTGTGTGATCCTTCGTCGGTTTGCTCGCCGATACCTTCAGATCCCACAGCGTGTCCAAGGTAACGAAGTCGCCGTCGCCGGAGTCCACGAGATCCGTGTATCCGCCGCGCTCGCCGAGGTGGAAACGCAGGGGATCCGCGAAGACGAACCCGTCCTTCGTCACGGGTCCATACTCGGCGAAAAATGCCTGCGTACGAGCGAGCATGATCGCGACGTGCGTGATCGTCATCTGATCCGGCACTCGTCCGGCTGCACCATGCTCCGGGTTCCACAACCGTGGGTCGTTTCGACCACCCACGTCGTAACCGGCCAACTGACATGCCGCGCGAACCGTGTTCTCGTCGATCACAGCCATGGCCAGATCCTGATCCGTCGTGAAGAACCGGATCGACGAAACTGCTTCTTCGGCTGCTGCAGCAACGCCGGAGCCAGCGTAGACGGTGTCAATCCGATCTGCCCCACGCAAGCTCACCTTGAAGACGTCACGAACCGAGTCCGAGAACTCATCCTGCCTCACGTGGACGCGGACGAGCCTCGAGAGGTAGTCGACGGCCATTCCGATGACGCTTGCGTGAAGATTCTCGATCTTGTGGTCGAGCACACCGTGTTCGTCGTCGATCACGGTGAAGGACATCATCGTGGGCCTGATCAGACCACCACGAGGCTGACCCACCTGCGTGTTGTACTGCGTGATGCGCTGGGTCACACTGACCATGAGCGTCACCTTCCTGTGAAGTGGGGGCCGAGCGCTGTTCGCTGAGCTCCCACGCTCAGTCTGAATGGCTCACCTCTGAGTGCATCGCAAATGCCTATGTTCTGGCAGTCAAAATCCTATGAAGGATGCAGCCTGCACCTCCGACCGGTCTGTGCGGGCCGTCACCGGTGACGATGTCGTTGAAAGGGGTGCCGAAGGAGTTCACAGGCGAACCGTACATTCTCCCGCATATGCCGCGAGGGAAGATCAACGACGAGCCGTGACTTTCGTCAGGTCTCTGCATCGCCTCATATGTCGGTGCCCCCGTCCATACTCGAGGTGTACGGCGATCGGAACCCTGGTCGCACTTCTCTAAGGCGTGCGCCGCAACGCCCGATACGAGAAACCTGACCCGAGTGATAACGATCGGAAAGCAATGGCGAGCGAAGTAGTGGAGTCACCTGCCGGAGATCCGTTCCTGCTGGCGCAGGTGCGCGAGTCATTTGGACGAGTGGTCTACAGCCATAAGACCCATGAGAAGCAGGCCGACATCTGCTTCACCAAGCACCGGTGGCAGCAGGGTGTACTCATCGGCCTTACGGCCGTCAGCTCCGGTACCTTCCTCGTTGCAGTGATCGGTCTCCTCGGCGACCCCGTCCTGACGAGCCTCGCGACCTCCTCTATCGCCTTGCTGGTCACCTGGATCAGCCTGGGCGCGAAGACTTTCAGATTCGCGGACGAGTCGGACGCGCATCGCGGAATCGCATCGAAGCTTTGGGATGTCCGCGAGTCGTACATCTCGCTGATCACTGACCTCATGTCCGGAACGGTCTCCGACGCGGAGGGCCGAGAGCGCCGTGAGGCACTCCAGGAGTCCACTCGCGAGGCGTACGAGGCCGCACCCAGAACGAGCTCGAAGGCCTTCGCCCGCGCGCAGGATGGGCTGAAGAATAACGAAGAGATGACTTTCACGCCCCGCGAGATCGACCTCTTGCTTCCGGAAGCCCTCCGTCTCAAAGAGACGAAGGCGTGACCGTGGAGACTTCAGAGATCTTCGACGCACTCCTCGAGAACCTCAAGGTCGGTGACAAGGCCGACACGATCGCATCACGCCGGACCGAGATCACGAAGGCGCTGAACAAAGACTTCCGCTCCAAGGACGGTTGCACGGAATACACGCTCATGGTCGGATCCTTCGGCCGGCACACTGCCATCAAGAGCGTCTCCGACCTCGACATGATCTTCATCCTGCCGCCCGGGATTCGGTCGAGCTACGACGGAGACACCGGGCCGAGACGGATACTCGAACGCGTCCGCGATGACCTGCGGTTGCGGTACCCGAACACAGACATCCGCGTCGATCAATGCGTAGTGCGGGTGCAGTTCACTTCAAACGCCTTCAAGTTCGAGGTCCAACCCGCGTTCGAGAACGAGGACGGCACCTTCGACTACCCGGATACCAAGGTTGAAGGATGGAAGACCACCAAACCGCGCGAGGAGATCGCCGCCACCAAAGAGTGCAATGATCGCACCTCGAAGAACATGCGGCACCTCGCGCGGATGGCAAGGGCGTGGAAGAACCAAAACGGCGTCAATATGGGTGGGCTGCTCATCGACACGCTCGTGCACCGCTTCTTCTCGCAGACCAGCGACCACGACTCGGCGAGCACCAGCTCATTCGATTTGATGGCCCGAGACTTCTTCGAGTTCCTCAAGGAGGAGCCCGACAAGGACTATTACCTCGCGCTGGGCAGTAACCAGCACGTGAAGGTGAAGGCGCGGTTTCAGCCCAAGGCCAAGAAGGCCTACAACCGCTGCCTCGAAGCGATCGACGACGCGGGCAAGTCGTCGGCGAACAAGAAGTGGCGAGAGGTCTTCGGCACGTCCGTCCCGCTCGCCACGAGCACAAGCAAGGCGGCGCAGTCCTTCAGAGATACCGAGCAGTTCATCGAGAGCACGTACATTGTAGACATCACCGAGACGATCAGCATCGACTGCGAGGTGACGCAGGACGGTTGGAGGCCGACGAAGCTTCGGGAGATGCTCCGCACCGGCGCACTGCTGAAGGCCAACAAGAGCCTGACGTTCAGGGTGACCGGCTGTACCGTGGCCAAGCCGTACGAACTGAAGTGGAAGGTGCTCAACCGCGGCTCGGAAGCGGAGCGACGGGACATGATCCGTGGCCAGATCATCGACTCGAGTCGGCCCGGCATCCGCACCGAGCACTCCGACTTCAAGGGTGAGCACGTCGTCGAGTGCTACGTCATCAAGGATGGAATTGTCGTCGCTCGAGACCGGATCGACGTGCCAATCAGCAATACGGCTGTGAGGTCCGCAGCGGTCTCGTAAGCGAGAGGGCAGGTCATCGAAGCAGACGCGCTACAGGTTCCCTCACCTTTGCTTCTTGCCCTGTCTTTCCATTGGGGAAAGTCAGGGCTAGAGTTTCCTGTATGAAAAACAATGATCCAGCCGTCAACGAGGCACTCGAAGCGGTGGAGCGCGCGCGAGCACTCAATGTCGAACGGCTGCAACGCCCGACGCGATACTGGGCCATGCTCGGCCTGCTCCTCTCTGTTTTCGCGCCCATTCCGTATCTGACCGGCTTACCTGTTCTTCTCCAGTTCGTGGCCCCTCTTGTGCTGGTCCTGGTCATCGCGCTCTTCGCCGCGTGGAAGCAGCCGACAGCGGTACGGAAGATCAGGCTCTCCGGTCGAATGGCACTTCAGCTCGCCGCGTTCGCGATCCTTGCCGGCATCGTCGGCGGCGTAAGCCGCGCAGTTCACGCCGAGGAGGGCTGGTGGTGGGTGCCGTTAGCTGCGGCCATCCTGTTGTTCGTCATCGTAGCCACAGTGGGCCCGCTCATGGACCGCTCCTGGGCCCGCCAGGTAAGTGGTGCAGGGAAGTGAACGCCACGTGCACTCCGCGCTAAATCCCGTGATCCATCCCATCCCTCGCCTCCGCATCTGCGCGCTGCTTGATCCCGTAACCGAGGAGGAGTTCTCCACGATCCGCAACCTCCTGAGCACTACTGACTCTGCGCTGAGCAAGCAATTGAGTACTCTCGTCGAGGCGGGATACGTCGTGCAGCGCCGAGCGTCGCGGGGTGGGCGCAGCCGCGTATGGGTGGCGCTGACCGCGCCCGGGCGACGAGCGTTCCGCCAGCACCTCGATGCCCTCAGCGCTCTCGCCATGACGAGGCCCCAACCCTGAGCATGGCTCGCCCGCCGTCCTGTTCCATGCGCTACGAATCGGTGCCGGAAAGGCGCGGACCTACCCGGCTCCTGTTCGCTCGGAGGTAGACCCAGAGCTCAACTGCCGATGCCCGTTGCCCAGCCGAAGAACTGCCCGACGATCTCTAGGACGCCCTCAGCGGCGAGGTTGCTCGCAACACCGCTGGCGAGTGCGACCGATCCGGATCTGATGCCCTGTGTGAATTGAGCGAGCTTGCTGCGCTTCTCGCCCTCATCGCTCTCGTCGGTCAAGATCCGCGATAGCTCGGTGACCCCCTCGTCGGTCAGGAATGCCTTAACAGCGGCCAACGCGCCGGCAAGGTCGCCGCGTTTGACTGTCACCTTCTGTCGAACATCGTGCCCCTGTGCTAACCCGTTCACCGTGCCATAGATGTTCGTTGTGATGTGTGTGACGGCAGCTCGGACCGCCGGCTCCTCGATTGTGGGTCCACCGAGCTCGCCTGCATCAGGGAACTCTGCTTGGAGGTCCAGTGCCATTTCTAGAGCTTTCGTGCGCACGATGTCGACGATTCCCTGGAGTGTTGACGGAGATACCGTCTTTGTCGCGCTGTATACGCCCCAGTACTCGAGAAACGGGACTTTCCCCTCGTCGATCCACCCGTTATATAGGCCGACCGCGGCAGGATCCCAGGGCATGCCGATGGTCTCCGTTGCCTGAGCCATCGATTCGATCCCAGCGAGGGGGTCAAAGAACGATGCTTCGAAGAGTCCGTCGAAGCCCTCCGGCACCCCGTGTGAGCTGAGGGTGTTGGTCCCCTTGGACCCCATGGGTCCGGTGATGACTGCCTGGACGTTTACGCGCATCGGTCCTCGATAGCTCGGTAGATCGTCCTTGGACGTGTAACCGTTGAGTTCATTCTTCACCCACGCGAGCAGCGGAGCCGCTTGCAGCCGGTGTGCCACGATCATAAGCTTCCGCAGCATGGTAGCTGCCTCGCCATTTGAGGCTTGGCTGATCACGTCATTGAGCAGAGTCATGGTAGAAGCATCTCAGTAACCTCCGTTGCCGTAGTCGCACATCGAGGGTCGTGCCGGTCACGGGTCCTCCCGCTCCCGCTGGGCAATCGATGTGAGCACCCCTGCGACCATCCGACCCATCGGTGTCGAGAGGTCGAACGCCTCGGTGAGCGAGATGAACCCGATGTCGCGCTCTGTGAGTATGTCGAGGGTAGACACGACTCCCGTGATGGATCGTCCGAAATGGGAGATGGAACAGCACACCCCGGTCCCTTAACCGTCTCGTGCCCAAGCGAGGAATTCATTCCGTCCTCGACGAGCGCCAGGCGTGGATGCGCCTGTGATTTCGTCCTCGAAGATGCGCTCGCAGCCTGCCTCGCCAAGTGCGAGCATTTGGGAGCCTGTGCTCCGCTTGCCGTCGTGCGTCGAAACTCCCGCGTAGCCGAGTCGGACCATCGCAAGATCCTTTCGGTCGAACATCTGAGACACGCTCGACTGCTCGATGAGCGAATGACGCAGGATCGTGTGATTTCGCACACCTGAGTCATGGTCGGAGCCGCTGGCGGCTCGGGTTGTGCTCGTTCTTCCTCTTGATCGCGCCGACGAGATCGCCGAGTCGATGTTGTCCGCAACATGGATGACGGCGATTGCGACGATCGGCGGCGTAGCGATCGCCGGAGCAGCGCTCATCACCGCTGCCCTTTCGATCGTGCAGACTGGACGCCAGATGCGTTCCACGGCGCGCAATGAGATCGATAACTCGGACGCTCAAACCCGCCCGTACGTTGGAGTGGACATCACGCCGGGGATCGCCTCGGTGCCGTCATTCGACATTGTGATTCGGAACCACGGCAAGACCACTGCCCGCGATGTTCAGATCGTATTGAAGAACGGTGAGTTCGACGCGCGTGAAGGTGACGACATGGTCGGTCCGGCGCAAGCGCGCGTGTTCGCCGTCCCCTTCGATTTGGCTCCTGGTGCGCATCGGCGGCTCCTCTGGCAGGTTCTTGCGAGCAAGAACGCGAATCGACCGGAGAACGTCGGTGCGCCGGATGCCGGGGAGATCGGAGTGACGTACGGATGGGAGCCAGGCGACGGAAGAGAGCCGCGTACATACAGCGACTCGATTGGATACGACCTGCGGGACTACCCCGCGTTGATCGTTGTCGCGGGCACTGGCGGTAGCGACCACGGTCGAAGTACCGAAGACCATCTCAAGAATGCGGTGAAGGCGCTGCGAGCCATCGCATCACACGTCGGGAACAGCATGCGATGAGATGCGGCCGTCAGTCGTCTCTGATGTCTACTTGCTTCGGCAAAGCTCTTGTAGCTCATCGAGCACATTCTGCTCGCGGGGATTCATGTCATCATCGATTGCTGCGCCCCGCGCACGGGTTGTCGCGTAGCGATCAGACTATGCGGACGCGGTCGTAGTGGGTTTGCTTCGCGCTTCCATTCCCGTCATGTCCGCGAACCCCTCTGGCGTCGAGCACTTCTTGATGAGGTGGTTCACATACGCCCTCGTGTAGCGGTAGGACTTCGTCGGCTCGTCGTACTCGCAGAAGTCGGGGTTCGTCCTATCCGGGGTCGGGTCGTCCGCCGGTGGCCTAATCTTCTTCCGCTTCCAGGCCGCCGTGAAGTGGTTGACGTTGAACACAAACGGGATGCCCGCCTCGACCTCGGCGGCCGCAGGTTTCGGCATGAGTCGTCCGAGGCCGGAGACCGGCCGCTTCTGTTCGCGGACGATGACCTGGCCACGTCGGCCCATCTCCTCCGCGACCTCCCGCTCTTCCTCGGTCATGTCTTCATATCGAGTGAACTGCATCGCGACGGCATCGGGATCCTTCGGTGCCAGCTCTACCATCGCTCGGAGCCGAAACTCGTATCGCGAGTCGTTGACGACCGCTTCCTCAAGGCCGGATTCGTAGTCTGTGACGAAGCCGCGCAGGTCCGCTGGCAGGGTCTTCCGGAAGCGTCGGAGCGCTTGCTCACCCTGAGACGTGAACGTGCCGACGAAGATCGGCAGGCGCAAGCGCATGGCCAACGACTGGGTGTCGCCGAACTGCTCGGTCAGTTCCGACTCGTAGTTGACGAGGAGGGCATGAGCGTGGCCCGCGAGGTTGAGCATGAGCGCGTTGTCGGCGTGGGCGTGGCGGTGCTCGAGGCGGTTCCTCAGCCGGATGAACAGGGCCAGGTTGGCGCGGACGGGATCGGAATCAGCTGGCCACCGTTCCTTCAACGACCGCTCGAGCTCCCACCGCTTGGGCTCGCCGTCGATTTTGAGCAGACGCTTCTTGAATTTCGGGTCCCAGTAGCGGAAGTCCACGTCGTCGCGCACAAACTCGGCGTGGAGCAGGTAGAGCCAAGCAAGGTGCATGTGGATGACGAACCCCTCGAACGCCCGAGTCTCCGCTGAGTCGTTGTAGAGCCGGACGGCCAGGCACGCCTCCTCGACGCTCGCGTCGAGCGTTGCCTGCCATCGCGGGGGTCGAGCCACGTTAAGGAGGTTATCGGTGACGTCCGACAACTCGAGTTCATATCTCAGTCGCGGTTCGTGATTCAGAAACCGACGAGCTTCGCGATGTAGGTCGGCGGATAGTCTTTGGACCATGGGACACAAGGAACCGATGACGATTGCTGCGGCGCTCCGCCAGATCCAGGATCGCACCCTGATTCTCCCTGCCATTCAGCGGGAGTATGTGTGGAAGCCGTCGCAGGTGATTCGCGTGTTCGACTCAGTTATGCGAGGGTACCCGGTCGGGAGCTTCCTGTCCTGGAAGGTGCTGCCTGAAACGATCAGCGCGTTCAAGTTTTACGGGTTCATGAAGGACTACAGCGCGTTCAACAACCGTCACAACCCGGTCGTCGACATCCCGGCAGACCGCGAGGTGGTTGCGATTCTGGACGGGCAGCAGCGACTGACCTCGCTGAACATCGGGCTGCGCGGCACGTATGCGTACAAGAATCACGGCGGATGGGCGAACAAGGCGTGGTCGTACCCGGAGCGCCGGCTCTACTTGAACCTGGCTGGGGAGGCCCCGGAGAACGAGCTTGGCCTGAAGTATCACTTTCAGTTCCTCACCAGCGACGACGTAGCGGCCACGGCGGAGGACGAGAGCAAGAACTGGATGCTGGTCTCCGACGTTTTTGACGCTCCGGAGACGTCGGCGCTCGTGCAGTTGCTCGCGAAGTACGGCGTCGGGAATGACCCGCAGGCATCGGGCCTGGTGAGCAAGCTGTGGGAGGAGATCCACAAGACGCCGAGTCTGCACTTCTATGAGGAGACCGATCAGGACATCGAGCGCGTGCTCGACATCTTCGTCCGCGTGAACTCGGGTGGCACCGTACTCTCCTACAGCGATCTGTTGCTGTCGATTGCGACAGCTCAGTGGGATGGTGACGCTCGCGCCGCCGTGCACGGTCTCGTCGACGAACTCAATCAGACCGGCAACGGCTTCAACTTCTCGCGCGACACCGTGTTGAAGGCCGGTCTGGTGATCGCCGACGTAGGCGAGATCGGCTTCAAGGTGAAGAACTTCACCGCAACCAACATGGCAAAGCTCGAGGCCGGGTGGGAGACGATGAGCAGTTCACTGCAGGTCGCCGTCGGTCTCCTCAGTGACTTCGGTCTTTCGGGCGGGTCATTGACGGCAGATAGCGTGCTGATTCCCGTCGCCTATTACGTTCACCACCGGGGCCTGGGGCACGAGTATCGCGAGTCGCCGAAGAGCCGGGCGGATCGCGAGGTGCTTCGGTCGTGGGTGCTGCGCTCCCTCATCGTTCGTGGCGTGTGGGGATCAGGATTGGACACGCTGCTGCGCGATGTTCGTACGATCATCCGTGCCGAGGGAGCAACCCAGTTCCCGGTGGCCGCGATCGAGCGGGCGATGGCGCGCCGCGGAAAGTCTCTCGCTGTCACGGAAGCCCTCGTCGACGATGTGCTCAGTCTCGAGTATGGCCGGCCCCGTACGTTCGCAGTGCTGGCGGCCCTCTTCCCGCACGTGGATACTCGCAACCAGTTCCACGTCGATCACGTGTTTCCAGCAGCGCTGCTGGATGCGAAGAAGCTTCGCCGTCTTGAGAAGGAGGATGGAACACCGGTCTTTGCCGCGGCGGAGGTCGAAGACCTGCTTGACCGACGCGACCAACTGCCGAATCTTGAGCTTCTCCCGGGCCTCGAGAACATCGGGAAGTCGGCGACCGTGCCATCGAAGTGGCTGGACGCGACGTACTCGTCCAGTGACGACCGATCGGCGTTCCTGGAGAGAAACGCGTTGCCTGCGACCCTCCCCTCATCAGAAGTGGAGTTCGCCGCCTTCTTCGACCAGCGTCGAGCAAACCTCGAGGCGCAGATCGTGAAGATGCTGACGCCGGCCACTCCGGGTTTGGTTGGCGATAGCGATACCCCGGCAGGCCTCGATGAGGAACTGGCTGAGGGCGACGACATCGACTGAGTAGTTAGGCGCTTCGCAGGCCGACGGCTCGCGCGATGCAAGCACCCCACCATCGTCTCGATCTGCCCATACGCATACGCGCCCCCGCGCTCTGCGTGGCGATCATCGACCGACTCACCTTCAGCGGCACCATGATAGGAACCGGCACCCAGTCCTACGGACTCGCCCACACGCGTTCAACTGCAGTCTCACCGCCTACGGCACTGGCGGTGAGAGTTGGTCGGGATTGTCGCCGAATTCTGACAACGGTTACGGCGATTGTTCGCGCGCCATCTCAGGCAGGTGTCTTCCGGTGATGGCTCCAGAAGTATCCGAGCCGTGCCGTTGCGGCAGGAACGATGAGCCCTAGGAGCGCGCCGGCAGTCACATCGTGGAGGTAATGCACCCCCTCGAACATCCGTGCCGCCGCTACGACGGTCGCGGCCGCAACCGCAGTCCAGCGAACCCACAATGAGCGCGTGGCGAGAACGATCACGATCACGGCACCAAAGGCGAGGGTGGCGTGATTTGAGGGCAGCGACCAGTCGCCGGGCGGAGGGCATTCCGTTGCAGTGGCCCATACGGCACACGGTCGCGTCTGCTCGAAGACCATCTTCAGGGCCTCGCTTGCTGCGTAGGCGACGGCGACACCGAACGCACCCGCGAGCAGCACAGTGCGCCGTCGAGGACGGCGCAACCATGCCTGAGCCGCAACGACGGCCGTGGCCACCGCGAGCAGTAATAGCACGCCGTCGGCAAGCCACTCGACCATCGGGACCGCCCGGCCGTTCTCGCTCGCCCATCGCGACGCGACTACGCTCAAACTCCCGGGAAAGGGAACGATTAGCACAACTGTGAAGAGGGCAGCCAGGCTGGCGAGTGGTAACAAAGATCGGGAAGTCTGTGCATGCATACTCACACGCTACGATTGCCCGCCAGTCGTCGGCATCCACCCCACGACGTACACCGATACTCCTTCTGAATGATCATTCACGCGCCAGTCCGCCGAAGAAGCCGCCCCCTCGCGGCGGTGGCGAAGTTCATCGACAGGTGAGATCAAGACTCACTCCGCCCCTTGGCCAGATCAGGCTGACTCCCCTGGGCTACTTCAAGTTGAAATAGTTACCAATCAGTATCGGGCCGTCGTGGCGGCCGCGATGCAGGTTCCTCTCTTCGCCCACCGTCATTGACCCGCGCGCATGTAGGTTCCGTCCGCACTTGGCAAGATCCCTTGCTAGTTGGCAGTGATATGGCAGTACTGCCAACTAGCAAGGCTCCGTGCCGTCGTACGGGATCCGGTAGCGTCAAGCCGATGGCTAGCAAGGCGCTCCCTCTGTTTGACACGCACCCACTTGTCGCCGCTCGATGGTTGGGAAACGTCAACGCGGATCCGCGCACCCCTGACGAGTTCTCGGTGAAGGCGCGCCTGAGGTGCATTTGGTGGTGCGGTGATCCTCGCCATGAGGTGTTTGAGGACACGCCGGGCGCTCACCTTCGCGGGTTTAGCTGCCCGTACTGCTTCGCTGATCGTCGGCGTGAGTACGCCGCGACGATGAATCTTCCCGTGGCGAGTGTGCCGGCGCTTGTCGCTGCGTGGCGCGACGAGCGGACGTACGACGGATTGACCGTTAGGGACCTTGCGACAGGAGTCGCGGGAAAGAACTTCGGGTTGACCTACTCGCTGCGGTGTCCGAGCGGGCACAAGATCGACACGGTCGTCTCACGCTTTGTGAGTGAAGGATGTCCATGGTGTCGCGGAAAGGAGACTCGCGCGCGCGAACGCCCGCCGCTTGCCAACGCTGATCCCGAGCTCGCCGCGCTCTTCCACTCGGAGAGAAATGCACCGCTCACGCCGGGCACCGCCCCCGACAATTTCCGTGGCCTGCTCTGGTGGAAAGCGCAGCATTGCTGTGGATACGAGTGGGAAGAGACGATCTCGGACAGGGTCCTTGGACGCCGACCCCAGGCAGGGCGGGGGCACTACTACTGTCCGCGCTGCGAGTCCGTGTGGGGCAGTCTCGCTTGGATTGATCCGGAGCTCGCGAGCGAATGGCATTCCTCCAACGCGCTCACGCCCTGGCATGTCAAGCCGTTCTCCGGCGGCGTCACCGCGACCTGGCAGTGTACTAACGGGCACGTTTGGGATGCGCCGGTCGTCAACCGTTCGGCGGGTGCCCAGTGCCCAAAATGCTCGATGGCAGGTACCTCGCACATCGAACAAGAGTTCCTCGCCGCGGCGCGAGTGATCGACCCCGAAGCGCACCCCGCACGGATCGGGAAGTGGCGTGTTGATGTCTTCCTTCCAGCAGCGTCGCTCGTGATCGAGTACGACGGCTCGTACTGGCATCGGAACAAATTCGATACAGATCTGCGCAAAACGATCGAGTTGATCGACGCAGGTTTGAAAGTGGTGCGTATTCGCGAGGGCGGTTTACCGCACCTAGAGCTCACTGACCCGCGAACTCGTCAGGTCAGCTATTGGCCATCATCGTCGACTACACCGTCTCGGGTCGTGGGCGAAGCGGTTGCGTGGGCGGCCGATGCAACGACCGCCTGACGACCGGGATTGCTGGTTGCTGGGCAACGGTCTGCTGGGCAGCGACGTGAAGAAGCGGGCGTCGGAATCCGCCAGTTCGCGTGGAACCTCGGACCTGAAATCACTGCCATTTGCAATGGAATCGCCGCATCCTCTGCCATCTCGACCGGGAACCTACAGCGCACCGGCCCCGGGCCCTCGCTGTCAGACCTCGTCTAGCGGAATTAGTTGAGCTCCACCCTGGCCGAGCACGATGGGCATGACGATGAGGATCAGCGCGATGCCTACAATCGGCACGAGCACGCCCATGATGAGTAGCGATCGCCGTTCCCGCCCCTCTGCCCGCCGCGCTCCGACAAGCGCGAGGATGACCGCGACGAGCATCAGCGCCGCGCCGACGGCGAAGAAGAAGACGCCCGCAGCGATTCCCAGGTCCGCTTCGTCATCCCACGACGACGAACCCCAGAACTGCCCGTCGCTCCAGATGAGTCCCGCCATACCGAGGCACAGCAGGCCAGCGCCGGCCGAGATCGTGCCGAAGATGCCACACAGAAGCACGCCGAGTCCGTGATTACCCGTGGCCGAGGTGCTCGCGGCAGATCCGCCGACTCCCGCCATCATGCCTCCATCATCCCGAAATCGTGGAGCATCGCTCAGTAGTCACGCAGGCGTGCCGTGCCATTGCGAGCGTTAGGAAAACAACTGGCGAAGCCCGTCGAGATCGCCCGAATCCACGACCTGCTGGACGGCGCTGATCGTGCCCTGATCGGTGAACATGCCCTTCAGAGTGTCGTTCCAGATCGTGCGGACCCTGTCCACGTCGCCGGCGTCGACTGCTGCACCGGCTGACTCGATCGCCTGTTGATACGGGATCTGCTGGAAGCCTTCTTCGGCATCGCTCGGGCTGTAGTAAGGGACCCAGGGACTCTCGGGGTCGGGTGTCAGCCAGAGCACCTGGCCTGGCTGGATCGTGCGCACGTGGTTCATCGAGCCGAGAGTTGGGTACGCGCAGAGTCGCTCCGCGATCACGGCCTCGACGTCGCCCGGTTCGACGGTGTACGTCACGGGGGTGCCGTCTTCGTCAACGGTCACCTCGCCCCGTGCATAGTCACGCGCGCCGAGATCCTGAAGAGTGCCCTCTCGCTCCTGATACAGACCCTCTTCATAGCCGTACACCTGAGACATGCCCGAGCAAGAGGGTTCGCTCGCTTCTGATGTTGTGGTCTCGGTAGCCGGCTTCGAGTCGGCCGTCGCTGCCGGATCCGTGGGCGTCGGCTCTGTCTGTGCCGCTGTGCCAGGGGTGCACCCGGACAGCACGGCAGCCGTCATGGCGAACGCGGCGAGCACAGAGGTGAGCTTGTGTGTGCCGGACATATCGCCATACTGGCAGACAGGTTTCAGCTTCTCGGTGTCAGCGAGGCGGGAAAGCGTCATTCCGGCTAGCGCTCAAACGCCGCAACTCGTCGTGGGCCCACTGATCGGAATCACTTTCGCAACCGATAGAGCGGAGCCGATACTGTCAGCCGCGACGGCATCAACCAGATTGCGTTTACGCACACGGTTCGCGGGTACAAGTTCGAGCGACTCGGGAAAACCGTCAGTGTCCTGAGCAGACCGGACCGAGTGCATAAGCCCGGCGGGTAGACCGCCGACGTGGCACGCCATGCGCATGTGACCCCTAGATATCGTGGGCGTCATGCTCGACCACTCGCTCACCGCTGAGCGCATCCTCAGCCCGCTCACGCTTCATTCAGCTGCTGACGCGCGAACCGCCCCTGCCAGCCCCGGCATCTACGGCTGGTGGATAAAGAAGGGAACGCTCGAAGTGCCGGAAGCCGCTTACCAGGAGCAGGACGGGCACCAGCTCCTGTACGTGGGCATCTCACCCCGGAAGCCAAGCGCAGCCGGACGTGCCTCCAAGGGCACGCTGCGTGACCGCTTGGTCACGCACGTCACCAAGAACGCTTCCCAATCCACGCTGCGGCGCACGCTCGGTGTTCTCGTCACCGACGAGCTCAGACTCACCCTCGGCGTGCACGGTGGGCGCGAACACTACGGGCAGGGCGAAGCCTTCATCAGCCGTTGGCTCATCGAGAACGGCCGCGTTGCGTGGGCTGTAGACCCCCAGCCCTGGGACGCCGAGGATAAGCTGCTCGCTCATGCGACGCTTGCACTCAACCTCGACGGGCGCTCGGATGCGTTCGCGCGTTCCATCTCGGCCCGGAGGAAAGCAGCTCTGGCCGCAGCTCGTGCCGCTGTCCTCTGAATCAGACCGCGTTCCAAGCGGTGAAAAGAATCGGCTCGACAGCCTTCTGTGACAGGCCCGCATCCTTCAGTAGCTCGGTGACCAGTGTTCCCACGAGAAACGTCACCATGTGATGCGTGTCGAGGTCACCGTGCTGAGTCGGTGGCTCATCCCGGCCGACTCGGTCATCGTCCGTCTTCGGCGCGTATGCGACCGCCAGGTGGCCCGTCGCGTGCGTGTACTGCGTCTCCTCACGCCAAGAGGTGAAGAGGCCCAGAGTGATGGGAGTGGCCTTCGCTGCCTTCGTCAGTACCTGAACTTGCTCATCGAGGTTCTTGTCCGCCGTCATCTCAGCGACGACCCCATCCATCGCGCTCAGGTCGAACTCATACTCATAGCCCATCTCCTTCGCAGTCTTGAAGAAGTTCTTGGTCAGACGCTTCTCCTTCGCGACGATCGCTTCGACCGTCGGACCCCGCTGCTCAGCAGCTAGCGTGCGAAGCCACAGGAGCCGGAACGCAATCTCGACGAAGGCACGACGGTTCGGTGCAGCTGCATGAGCAAGGGCCTGAGCGGTCAGCGTGGCAATCACCTTCGATTGTTCGTAGGCCGCACGCATCCAGCCGATGATGAACTGCGAGTCGTACGCCGCCGGGATATACGACAAGTCCAGAGCGAGCATCCGGTCAGCGGTCGCGATGATGCGCGCGGCCTGTTCCTGCAAAGGGTTCAATCGCGTTGCGCGTCGTTCCGTCTTGGCTCGTCGTCCGCTCATACCCCGAAGATAGCGGCTTGCTCCCTTACCTCTAGACTCGCGAGAAGTGGGCGCACTGACGGAGTGCTAAAGCCTCATCTGACAAGGATAAGAATGACTGAACCAAGTCCTGCGCCGAAGGGCGTCACTGTTTCACGAGGTGTGCTCATTGGCGGCGGGGTGGTCGTTCTCGCGCTTCTGGTCGGTGTCGCTGTACTCGTAGGAATCATGATTGGCGGCGAGGACGTTCCCGCAGCCCAACCCAGCAACGCACCGACCGCTAGCTCCGAGCCTGTCGCCGCCGAGCCGAAGGCAACGCAACCAGCGCCGCCGCCGGCCGTGCCAGAGCCTGAAGCGTTCCGCGTCGGCGATACCTTCACGACCGGCAACGTCACCCTCACTATCCACTCAGTCGAGGTGACTGACTCCATCGCGACGACCGAGGGTTCCCCGCTGACGCCGGATTCAGGCGGGCAGCTTGTCCTCATCAAGTCCACGTATTCCAACAGCAAGACGCAAGCGGACCTATCGTGCGGAAACACCGACCTGTACGTCCAAGTGTTCGATACCGAGGAGCGAGAGATGGCTCCGGTCTTCGAGACCGCCAGGATCCCCGGAAATCCCGGCTGCAACGACCACCTTCTCCAGGACACTCCTCACGATTGGAACTTCGCATTCCAGTCCGTCGCGGGCGCGCTGCCGCTGGCCATCTCGGTGACGGAAACTGAGCAATGGCTTGACCCGGTCTGGGTGGACATCCAGCAGTAGGTTTCGCGTCAACGCCATCCACCGCCTGAAAGGCGACGACATCGACTGAGTAGTTAGGCGCTTCGCAGGTCGACGGCTTCTGAATCCCGAGCCATCGGGTGCAGGTCGCATCTCAGATCGGTTCGGCGTTACGCAGCCCCGCCAGCTGTCACTAGACACCAATTTCCGCCAGTCGAGCCCACCTGGGGATCAGTGCCGCGAGAGCGATGATGATCGCGGCGGTTGCGACTGCGATCGACACGGCGCGGACGCGCCACTTGACGGGCTCGAAGTCGTTTCGCAGGAGGATGATTCCACTTGCGAAGGGCAGGGCGAAGGGAACGATGCTCATCACGACCAGCGCGAGCAAGGCCCATTCCTTCCAGGCTTCCTCCGAGTACAACAAGCCGAACAGCATGAGCCAGCCTTTGCCCAGAGCCAACAGGGTCCCGATGCCTCCGATGATGCTCGACAGCGCAACCATCGTCCGCGGTCGAAGCGCGTCCTCGCCGAGCGAAGCATGCACTAGCACCAGCGCGGACAGGAGCGCCATCAGCACCAGATAGCTGACGTCTGCGAAGCCCCACTCGCCGGTGTTGATGGGAACGAGCCCCGTGATCATCAGGAACAGGTGCAGGACCGAGAGAGCCATCGCGACACCGATCAAGATGACACTCGCGTTGGCGACGAGCCGCTCGCCGTGCGTCGCCGGCTCAGGCTCGACCCACAGGGCAGTGGGTTGCGTGGACGTCATGCTGAGACTTTCCTCCCCGAACCTGGACGATTCCGGAATACTTCCGTCCGTTCGAGCTAACCCCCTACCTTGGAGGTAGGTGCAGTACTCCTACTTCACCCGTGAACTGCTGAAAGAAGTGAAAGCTGCAGCGATCGACGTCGTCAAGACGTGATTCGGGGTCACACCAGGGACGTCCGTGACGCTTCAGGCTAGCTACACCCCTTTCCTACAAGCAGACGCATTATCGCCGCATCGCCCCTGGAAATATGCGGATCGTCCCGCTGCCAGCACAGCGTATTTGGCCACTCGATACCACTCACCAGGAAACCTACCTACAAGGTAGGCGTAGTAGAGAAGATCTCCGGAATCAGATACACGAATCATGTTTTCGCCCGCAAGAGACTCGTGGCACGGAATCGTTTTTGCGAAAGGCGAGCATCGAAGATAGGGTTCGATATCGGGTAGATATGCATTAGTCAATGAGCGCCTCGCTTTTGACTAAGCGTCTACCTTGCGGGTAGGTGTTGTATCTCGTCCAAGAGATGGCTCCCCCCAGTGAATCCGGGGTGAATCCGTGCAGAAAGCGCCCTTTTTGTGCCCACAGGATTTCAAAAACCGCGGAATTCCGCGGCAAAATGGACATAGTAAAAACCTTTGCAAGCAGGATGTCAGGAGTTCGAATCTCCTAGGCTCCACACTGTGTTGAGACAGTGACAGAAGGCCCCGCATCGCGGGGCCTTCTTTTTTGCGTCCTGATCGGACGACGAGGGGTTATAGGCGGTTATAGGCAAGAACGTGTGGATGGGGTCGGGCGTGTCATGCGCGTCCTGCCTTCATGGGCGTCGCTCTCGACGATCTCCCTATGGTGCTCGCGCCGTCGGAGGAGTAATCTGTCGCCCGGCCAGCCGGAACCCCGACGACCACGAGAGTGAAGTCACAGGGCCGGCCGCATCCTCGGATCGGCCGGCACCGGAAAGGAACGTCGATGATGACTTCCACGGAGAAGACGAGCACGCCCGTCGCAGGCTGGCGGGTCGTGTGCGACCAGATCTTCAGATGGGTCGCGCTGCTCGGCCTCATCCTCAGCCTGCTTCAGGTCGCCTTCGCCGCCCTGGGATTCTGGGGAGCCGAAGAGAAGCCGGGCGACCAGGACTGGGGCATGGCCGCATTCGAGCCGCACGCCATCACCGGCATGATCCTCTACGGACTCGCCATCGTGCTGCTGATCCTCGGCCTGCTGTCCAGAGCCGGCTGGCAGGTGTGGGTCATCCCGATCGTGCTGTTCCTGCTGCTGTACTTCGTGCAGGGCCTGCTGGTCGGGCTGGGCTTCGGAGTGAGCAGGTGGTTCGGATTCCTGCACGCCGTTGACGGTGTGCTGATCATCGCCGGATTCGGCTGGCTCTTCGGAGATCGGATGCGGCACCCGCTGCGCCAGGCCTGAGATCGCCGGTCACGACGCGCGGATGCCCTCCAGCGCGCGCTCGATCCGTCCGGCGAGCCCGGACACGCTGCCGTCCGGCAGGTCATC
>Ga0308157_10002111_pt1 | contig 34822 bp, 31 predicted proteins | sample PhyBR1_FD_201035 | JGI IMG/M metagenome (GOLD analysis project Ga0308157, IMG submission 201035) | Phyllosphere microbial communities from UC Gill Tract Community Farm, Albany, California, United States - DLSLB.R1 | ecosystem: Host-associated > Plants > Phyllosphere > Unclassified | place: USA... | reverse complement strand
TGGTTGGCTTCTACGACTCGCCGCGCGTGCGCGCCACCTTCAATGCCGACTGGGCGTACCGCAATTTCGTCACCAGCATGTTCGTCAACTACACCGGCAAGACCAAGTGGGCATACGGCCCTTGGGACAAGGACAACACGCCGGAAAAATGCAAGGCCGCCTCGGTCGCGCTGCCGGAGAACCTGTGCGGCGGCGCGCCGTCGTACTACACGGTCAACCTGAGCCTGAACTGGAAGCCGATGAAGAACCTGGATCTGGGCCTGAACGTCAAGAACCTGCTGAATAAGCAGCCGACGTACGATCCGAACGGCTGGGAAGGTTATAACCACAGCCAGAACCTGTTCGGCCGCATGTATTCGTTCTCGGCCAATTACAAGTTCTTCTGACCCTGCCTGAGGAGAGCATGATGAAACAACGACCTTTGAACCCAAGACGGTTGTTCCTGTATTCCGCGGCATTGATGTTGAGCGCCTGCGGCGGCGAAAGCACCGGCGGCCAGGCGGCACAAACCGCCGCGCAAGTGATGACGAGCGAGTCGCAGCCCAGTTTGGCCGCCATCAACGCGAAGACGGTGGCGCTGGCCGGCAATGCCTTCATCACCAGCGCTCCGGCTGGCGCGGAGGAGGAAATCAACGGCAACGGCCTGGCCAACTGGAGCAACCCCGCCACGGTCACCAGCGTCTACTTCCGCATGGCGTCCGCAGGTTCTGTCACGCTGGGCCTGGACGCCCGCCTGGCCGGCAGCACTCGCAGCACGATACGCGTCACCGTCAACGGCAAGCCGTTCCTGGTGAGGTTGTCCGTCAACGGCAAGGGGACCTACCAGGTCGGCACCGTCCACATTGCGGAGCCGGGCTACGTCAAGGTCGATCTGCAGGGTGTCAGCAAGGACGGCGGCTACTTCGGCGACGTTTCCGCACTGCGCTTGACCACCAACGTCGTCACCAACTACGCCGACGATCCGGCCAACTACTACTGGTCGCGGCGCGGGCCATCGGTCCACCTGGGCTACACCACGCCGGCCAACACCGAATACTTCTACAACGAGGTAACGGTGCCGGCGGGGCAGGACCCGGAAGGCTCCTACTACATGGCCAATGGCTTCGGCCAGGGCTACTTCGGTATCCAGGTGAAGTCGCCGAGCGAACGCTGGGTGCTGTTCTCGGTATGGGATCCGGACGGCGGCGGCAAGACCACGTTGGTTAAAAAGGGCGCGGGCGTGGTGGACAACAGCTTCGGCGGCGAGGGCACCGGCGGCCAGTCCTACCTGAGCTACAACTGGATCAGCGGGAACACCTACCGCTTCGTCACGCGCGCGCGGCCGGACGGCGCCGGCGCCACCGACTACTCGGCGTGGTTCTATGCGCCGGAGCTGGGCGTGTGGCGTTTCATCGCCACCTGGAAGCGTCCCGCCACCACCACGTATCTGACGGGAGCCTACTCCTTCCTGGAGAATTTCATCGATACCAAGGGCTATACCGGCCGGCGTGCATCGTTCGGAAACCAGTGGGCCCGCGATGTGTCGGGCGCGTGGTCCGAGGTGACGAGGGCGCGCTTCACCGGCGATGCCACCGTGACCAACGTCCAGCGGATGGATTACGCCGGCGGCCTGGATAACGGCCAGTTCTATTTGCGGAACGGGGGCTTCTTCGCCGCCTATGTTCCCGTGAACCAGAACTTCACCCGTCCCGCCACCGGCCAGCGGCCGGCCGTGGATGTGACCACGTTGCCGCAACAATGAAATAAAAAGGAGCACCATGAATTCAGCTTTTAATCGACGAGACTTCCTGACCGCCGGCGCGGCCCTGGCGGGCAGCCTGCTGATGCCGACTGCGTTCGCCGCCACGCGCGAGCGGGTGCGCATCGGCATGATCGGCACCGGCATGCGCGGCCAGGTGCTGCTGCAGGAGCTGCTGCGCCGCGACGACGTCGAAGTCGTCGCGCTGTGCGACATCGAGCCGATCATGCTTGGCCGCGCGCTCCAGCAAGTGGAAAAATCCGGCAAGGCCAAGCCCAGGACCTTCGGCGAGGACCGCGATCCGCAAGCCTACAAGCGCATGCTGGACGCCGGTGCGCTGGACGGCGTGATCATCGCCACGCCATGGGAATGGCATGCGCCGATGGCCATCGCCGCCATGCAGGCCAAGGTGCCCGTGGGCTGCGAGGTGGTGGCCGGCATCACGCTGCAGGACCATTGGGATGTGCTGAACACGCAGCTCAAGACCAACACGCCGTATATGCTGCTGGAGAACGTGTGCTTCCGCCGCGATGTGATGGCGGTGCTGCAGATGGTGCGTTCCGGCTTGTTCGGCGAACTGGTACACCTGCAGGGCGGCTACCAGCACGACCTGCGCGCGGTGAAGTTCAACAGCGGCGATCCGGCCAAGCCATATGGCGGCGGCGTGGAGTTCGGCGCCGGCGGCTGGTCGGAGGCCAAGTGGCGCACCGCGCATTCGGTGCAGCGCAACGGCGAGCTGTATCCCAGCCACGGCATCGGCCCGTGCGCGATGTACACCAACATCAACCGCGGCAACCGCTTCACGCGCATCAACAGCTTCGCCACCAAGGCGCGCGGCCTGCACGACTACATCGTCAAGCAGCCCGGCGGCGCTGCCAGCCCGAGCGCGAAGACGCAGTTCAAGCTGGGCGACGTGGTCACCACCACGCTGGCCTGCGAGAACGGCGAGACCATCATGCTGCAGCACGACACCTCGCTACCGCGCCCGTATTCACTGGGCTTTCGCGTGCAGGGCACGGACGGGCTGTGGATGGACGTGAACAATTCCATCCACATCGAGGGCAAGAGCAAGCCGCACCAGTGGGAGGACTTCCAGGCTTACCAGGACAAGTACGACCATCCGCTGTGGCGCAAGCACGCCAAGGACGCGGAGGGCGCCGGCCATGGTGGCATGGACTTCTTCGTCATCCAATCCTTCATCGAAGCGCTGAAGGCGAGGGCGCCGATGCCGATCGATATCTACGACGCGGTGACGTGGAGCGCCATCTCGCCGCTGTCGGAGCAATCGATCGCGCAGAACTTCCAGACGCTGGACTTCCCCGACTTCACGGCCGGGGCCTGGAAGACGCGCAAGCCGATCTTCGCGCTGTAAGGTAGGTTACAATCTGCTGCGCCTAAACCTAGCAAAGCAGATTGAAACCTACATGTCATCACGCCGCCTTTCCCTTGCCGCTTTAACCATCCTTGCCGCAGCCGCCATCGTCGGCTGCAAGACCAATCCTTCGATTGAAACCCCTTCGGCGCCGCTGGCGGTGCCGGAGCCCCTGCCGCCCAAGAAAATCAAGATCGGCCTGGCGTTGGGCGGCGGCGCGGCGCGCGGCTTCGCCCACATCGGCGTGATCAAGGCGCTCGAGGCGCAAGGTATTTATCCGGACATCGTGGTCGGCACCAGTGCCGGCAGCGTCGTCGGCGCGCTGTACGCGGCCGGTAACACCGGCTTCCAGTTGCAGAAGGTGGCGATGGACATGGACGAAGCGGCGATCTCCGACTGGGCCGTGCCGTTGTTCGGCAAGAGCTCCGGCGTGCTGAAAGGCGAGGCGCTGCAGACCTACGTCAACAAGGCGGTCAACAACCAGCCGATCGAAAAGCTCAAGATCCCGTTCGGCGCGGTGGCGTCGGACTTGAAGACCGGCCAGCCTATCCTCTTCCAGCGCGGGAATACCGGCATGGCGGTGCGGGCGTCGTCGTCGGTGCCGGGCGTGTTCCAGCCGGTGGTCATCAACGGCCGCTCCTACGTGGACGGCGGCCTGGTGGCGCCGGTGCCGGTGCGCTTCGCGCGCGACATGGGGGCGGACTTCGTCATCGCGGTGAACATCTCGACCCAGGCCGACGTGCAGGCCACCGTCAGCTCGCTGGACGTGATCATGCAGACCTTCAGCATCATGGGGCAGCGCATCAACCAGTACGAATTGAAGGACGCCGACGTGGTCATCTCGCCAAGCCTGGGCAAGATGGCGGGCAACGACTTCGCCGGCCGCAACCAGGCGATCCTGGCGGGCGAGCAGGCCGCCGCGCAGTTGATGGGGCAGATCAAACAGAAACTGGAAGCGAAGCGCAAGCCATAGCAGTACAATATCCGGTCCAATAAGAAGGAAGAACATATGCAAACCAAACCATACCTGTCGCTCGCCGACATCAAGAAGATCGCCGCCGGCGCCGAAGCCGAGGCAGTGGCCAACAACTGGCCGGTCGTGATCGCCATCGTGGACGACGGCGGCCATCTGCTGTGGCTGCAACGCCAGGACGGCGCCGCGCCGCTGTCGTCGCACATCGCTCCCGCCAAGGCGCGCGTGTCGGCGCTGGGCCGCCGCGAATCGAAGATCTACGAAGACATGATCAACAACGGCCGCACCGCCTTCCTGAGCGCCCCGGCGCCGATGGCGGACGGCCTGCTGGAAGGCGGCGTGCCCATCATCGTTGACGGCCACGTCGTCGGCGCCGTCGGCGTCTCGGGCGTCAAGTCGGCCGAGGATGTACAGGTAGCCAAGGCCGGCATCGCCGCGCTGAACTAAGCAACACCGTCGCACAAGAATGCCGCCTGGCTCAAAACCAGGCGGCATTTTCTATTGGAGAATCGAGGCAGCATGCAGACCGCATGCCTATAATGTGATGTCACTGCGCTGCCATGACGCCGAACCACTTAGCCAAGATAAAGCAAACTTTGCTGGATATGCAGCGTTCTCCGCACGGAATCGCTCCGGCCCAGTTGAAAGGACTGGCCCTTGAGTTGGGGCGGCAAGCTATTAAGCGTGGGAAGGAACCCACTTACATACGTGAGGCGCCCCCTCGGCTGCCAGTGCCGCTCAGCATTCCGAGGCATGCCAAGGATTTGCGGGTGGGAACCGCAAAGAATGTCATTAAATCATTGTTAAGAGACGTGGAAGTGTGGGAAGCCTATTTGCAAGGAGCCGATGATGGAAATCAGTGATGAGGAAATTCTGGCAATTCTGGCTCGGCCTTATGTTCGCTGTTTGCTCCCCGATCCGGACGGCGGTTACACGGTCACGGTGCATGAATTTCCTGGCTGTGTCGCGGAAGGGGATACTGCGGACGAGGCGCTGCGCAATTTCGACTCTGCCGCGGCATCATGGATCGCCGCAGCCGACGAAACCGGCTATCCGATCATTGAGCCGATCGAGCCGCCTTTCTATAATGGCCAGATAGCGCTACGTATTCCCTGTGGGCTGCATCAGGACATTGCGCACTTGGCGCAGTTTGATGGATGCAGCATCAATCAACTTCTCAGCGTGGCGATCTCGGAATATGTCGGGCGCAGGCATGGAACGCCCCCTGTTCCGTCACCAAAGAAAAAGGAATCGAACGCCAGGCCGTACATGGATATCGATGTTGCTGCCAAATGAAATCGGACTGAATTTTTGCAGGTATTTCGCCGCCGGTCCATTGCCAAGTAGGGGAGATTTGGTTATAATTCAAAGGTTTAGCCAATCTCACCTCTACCGTAGCGACTACCACTCACTCCATCATCAATTGACCTTCCACCCCGGCCTGCGACGGCGGGGGACACACGACGGTCGTCTGACGTGGCGCAGCTACGGTAACTTTATCAGGAGTTGCCCTTGCCGCCATTTTTTTCTGGCCCTGCCGTTCCAGCCATACTGGCCCTCGCTGACGGAACTATTTTCAAAGGTTTTTCGATCGGCGCCGCCGGTCATACAACCGGCGAGGTAGTCTTTAATACGTCCATGACCGGTTATCAGGAAATCCTGACCGATCCTTCCTATAGCCGCCAGATCGTCACCCTGACGTATCCGCATATCGGCAATACCGGTGTCAATCCGGAAGACGTCGAATCCACCAAAGTCCACGCAGCCGGTTTAATCATCCGTGACCTGCCGCTGATGGCCTCCAATTTCCGCTCCACCCAGTCGCTGTCCGATTACCTGAAGGCCGAGAACATCGTCGCCATCGCCGGTATCGACACCCGCAAGCTGACCCGCATCTTGCGCGAGAAGGGCGCCCAATCCGGCGCCATCCTGGTGGGCACCCAAGGCAATGAGCCGTCCGCGTCGCAAGCGCTGGACCTGGCCCGCTCCTTCCCAGGCATCACCGGCATGGACCTGGCCAAGGTCGTCACCGTCAAGTCGCAGTACGAGTACACCGAAACCGAATGGACGCTGGGCGAAGGCTACGGCAAGCTGGAAAACCCCAAATTCCACGTGGTCGCCTACGACTTCGGCGTCAAGCGTAACATCCTGCGCATGCTGACCGCGCGCGGCTGCAAGGTCACCGTGGTGCCGGCGCAAACCAGCGCCGCCGACGTGCTGGCGCTGAACCCGGACGGCGTGTTCCTGTCGAACGGCCCAGGCGATCCTGAGCCATGCGACTACGCGATCGCCGCCGCCAAGGTCTTCATGGAGAAGAAGCTGCCGCTGTTCGGCATCTGCCTCGGCCACCAGATCATGGGCCTGGCCTCCGGCGCGAAAACGCTGAAGATGAAGTTCGGCCACCACGGCGCCAACCACCCGGTGCAGGACCTGGACAGCAAACAAGTGCTGATCACGTCCCAGAACCACGGCTTCGCCGTGGACCCGGACACCTTGCCGGCCAACTGCCGCGTAACCCACAAATCGCTGTTCGACGGTTCGCTGCAGGGCTTCGCCCGCACCGACACGCCGGCCTTCTGCTTCCAGGGCCACCCTGAAGCATCGCCTGGCCCGACTGACGTCGCTTACCTGTTTGACCGCTTCATCGGCATGATGGAAGCAACGGAGAAAAAATAAGATGCCTAAACGTACAGACATTAAAAGTATTCTGATTATTGGCGCTGGCCCGATCATCATCGGCCAGGCTTGCGAGTTCGATTATTCCGGCGCACAGGCCTGCAAGGCCCTGCGCGAAGAGGGCTACAAAGTCATCCTGGTCAACAGCAATCCAGCGACCATCATGACCGACCCGGAAATGGCCGACGTCACCTACGTCGAGCCGATCACCTGGCAAGTCGTCGAGAAGATCATCGCCAAGGAAAAGCCGGACGCGATCCTGCCGACCATGGGCGGCCAGACCGCGCTGAACTGCGCGCTGGACCTGCACCGCCACGGTGTGCTCGACAAGTACAAGGTTGAACTGATCGGCGCCACGCCGGAAGCCATCGACAAGGCCGAGGACCGCTCCAAGTTCAAGGACGCGATGACCAAGATCGGCCTGGGTTCGGCCAAGTCGGGCGTCTCGCACACCATGGAAGAATCGTGGGCCGTGCAGCGCACGCTGGGCTTCCCGGTCATCATCCGTCCTTCGTTCACGATGGGCGGCACCGGCGGCGGCATCGCCTACAATGAAGAAGAATTCGAGACCATCTGCAAACGCGGCCTGGAAGCTTCGCCGACCTCCGAACTGCTGATCGAAGAATCGCTGATCGGCTGGAAAGAGTACGAGATGGAAGTGGTGCGCGACAAGGCGGACAACTGCATCATCATCTGCTCGATCGAAAACCTGGACCCGATGGGCGTGCACACCGGCGACTCGATCACCGTCGCTCCTGCGCAAACGCTGACCGACAAGGAATACCAGATCATGCGCAACGCCTCGCTGGCGGTGCTGCGTGAAATCGGCGTCGACACCGGCGGCTCCAACGTGCAGTTCTCGATCAACCCGGCCGATGGCCGCATGATCGTCATCGAAATGAATCCGCGCGTATCGCGTTCGTCGGCACTGGCGTCGAAGGCCACCGGCTTCCCGATCGCGAAAGTGGCGGCCAAGCTGGCCGTGGGCTTCACGCTGGACGAGCTGCGCAACGAGATCACCGGCGGCGCGACCCCGGCCTCGTTCGAACCGTCGATCGACTACGTCGTCACCAAGATCCCGCGCTTCACGTTCGAGAAATTCCCGACCGCCGACCACCACCTGACCACGCAAATGAAATCGGTCGGTGAAGTGATGGCGATCGGCCGCACCTTCCAGGAATCGTTCCAGAAAGCGCTGCGCGGCCTGGAAGTGGGCGTCGATGGCCTGAACGAAAAAACCAAGGACCGCGAGAAGATCGAAGAGGAACTGGGCGAGCCAGGTCCTGAGCGCATCTGGTACGTGGGCGACGCGTTCGCGCAAGGCTTCACGCTGGAAGAAGTGCACCAGTTGACCAAGATCGATCCGTGGTTCCTGATCCAGATTAAAGAGATCGTGGACCTGGAACTGTGGATGGACACGCAGAAGCTGGAGCAGATCGACCGCAACACGCTGTACAAGCTGAAGCAAAAAGGCTTCTCGGACCGCCGCCTGGCCTTCCTGCTGCAGACCGATGCCAAGACCGTGCGCGCCAAGCGCCATGAGCTCAACATCCGTCCCGTGTACAAGCGCGTGGACACCTGCGCCGCGGAGTTCTCGACCAACACCGCCTACATGTACTCGACCTACGATGAAGAGTGCGAGTCCAATCCGACCGACAAGAAGAAGATCATGGTGCTGGGCGGTGGCCCTAACCGTATCGGCCAGGGTATCGAATTCGACTACTGCTGCGTGCACGCGGCGCTGGCGATGCGCGAAGACGGCTACGAGACCATCATGGTCAACTGCAATCCCGAAACCGTGTCGACCGACTACGATACGTCGGACCGCCTGTACTTCGAATCGCTGACGCTGGAAGACGTGCTGGAAATCGTCGAACTGGAAAAACCGGTCGGCGTGATCGTGCAGTACGGCGGCCAGACCCCGTTGAAACTGGCGCTGGACCTGGAAGCGAACGGCGTGCCTATCGTCGGCACCTCGCCGGACATGATCGACGCCGCCGAAGACCGCGAGCGTTTCCAGCAGCTGCTGCACAAACTGAACCTGCGCCAGCCGCCTAACCGCACCGCGCGCACCGAAGCCGATGCCCTGGCGCTGGCACAGGAAATCGGCTACCCGCTGGTGGTGCGTCCTTCCTACGTGCTGGGCGGCCGCGCGATGGAAATCGTCCACGAGCAGCGCGACCTGGAACGCTACATGCGCGAAGCGGTCAAGGTATCGCACGATTCGCCGGTGCTGCTGGACCGCTTCCTGAACGACGCCATCGAGTGCGACGTCGATTGCATCTCCGACGGCGAAACCACCTTCATCGGCGGCGTGATGGAACACATCGAACAGGCCGGCGTGCACTCGGGCGACTCGGCCTGCTCGCTGCCGCCTTACTCGCTGGCCCAGGAAACCATCGATGAACTGAAGCGCCAGACCGCGCTGATGGCCAAGGGCCTGAACGTGGTCGGCCTGATGAACGTGCAGTTCGCGATCCAGAAGCAGGAACGCGACGGCGTCATGCACGACGTGGTCTACGTGCTGGAAGTGAACCCGCGCGCATCGCGCACCGTGCCGTTCGTGTCCAAGGCCACCGGCCTGCAGCTGGCCAAGATCGCCGCACGCTGCATGGTCGGCCAGACCCTGGCGCAGCAAGGCATTACGCACGAAGTCGTGCCGCCTTACTTCAGCGTCAAGGAAGCCGTGTTCCCGTTCGTGAAATTCCCGGGCGTCGACACCATCCTCGGACCTGAGATGAAATCGACCGGTGAAGTCATGGGCGTCGGCAAAACCTTCGGCGAAGCCTTCGTCAAGTCGCAGCTGGGCGCCGGCATCAAGCTGCCGAAGTCGGGCAAGGTGTTCCTGTCGGTGAAATCGTCGGACAAGCCACGCGCCGTGAAAGTGGCGCGCGACCTGGTGGACATCGGCTTCACGCTGGTGGCGACCAAGGGCACGGCCGCCGTCATCGCGGCGGCCGGCATCCCGGTCACGCCGGTGAACAAGGTGGTCGAAGGCCGTCCGCACGTGGTCGACATGATCAAGAACCACGAGATCGTCCTGGTGATCAACACGGTGGAAGAGAAGCGCAGCGCCATCACCGACTCGCGTGCGATCCGCACGTCGTCGCTGGCCTCGCGCGTGACCACGTACACCACCATCGCCGGCGCGGAAGCGGCGGTCGAGGGCATCCGTCATTTGGACGAGTTGCAAGTGTACGATTTACAAGGGCTGCATAAAACCTTACACTAAGGTTCTTTCGTCGCCTTGGTGACGAAAAACAGTACCTTTTAACCACAGAGCTCGCGCTGCAGGTTGGCGTGGCCTCTGTGGTTTTCCATTGTAACAACAGAGTAAATATAAACATGACTTCAGTTCCACTTACCAAGTTCGGCGCAGAGCTCCTGAAAGAAGAGCTGCACCAGTTGAAGACCAAAGAACGCCGTATCGTGATCGACGCGATTGCTGAAGCGCGTTCGCATGGCGACCTGTCGGAAAACGCCGAGTACGATGCCGCCAAGGAGCGCCAGGCGTTCGTCGAAGGCCGCATCGCGGAACTGGAAGGTAAGCTGAGCGCGGCACAGATCATCGACCCGACGACGCTGGACGCCGACGGTCGCGTGGTGTTCGCCTCGACCGTGGACCTGGAAGACCTGGAGTCGGGCGCGAAAGTGACCTACCAGATCGTCGGCCTGGACGAAGCGGACCTGAAACTGAGCAAGGTGTCGGTGACCTCGCCGATCGCCCGCGCGCTGATCGGCAAGTCGGCCGGCGACGTGGTGGAAGTGCAGGCGCCGTCCGGCCCGCGCGAATACGAAATCCTGGAAGTGCGATACATCTGATGCTGCTTGCGCGTACACGTTTGCTGGTCGCGACGCTGTGGGCGGGCAGTTTGTGGGCAGTCGGCTATCTGGCCGCGCCGACGCTGTTCGCCACGCTGAGCGACCGGGTGCTGGCCGGCACGATCGCCGCCAGTCTGTTCAAGAACCAGGCCTGGCTGTCGATCGGCTGCGCGCTGGTGATGCTGGTGCTGCTGTGGGTGAGCAAGGGCGCGGAGACGGGCGGCATCTTTGCCGGTTCGGCCGCCAACTCGGCCGCCAAGACGCGCCGCATGCTGCTGCTGATCGTTTCGACGATGCTGGCGTGCACGCTGGTGTCGCACTTCGGCCTGCAGCCTATGATGGCCGCCTTGCGTGCCGCGGCGGGGCCGGGCGGTGTGATGGATGGCGCCGCTCAGAACGAGTTCGGCGTGTTGCACGGCATTTCCAGCAGCATCTACCTGGTGCAGAGCCTGCTGGCCGCGTGGCTGGTGGTGAAACAGTAATACAGTAATAACAGTAATAACAGTTTCGTCCTTTCCCAGGCGGGAAAGGACGATGCAGCTGGCTTATTTCGAGCCCAGTGCGCTCTTCTTGGTCGACTTCTGCAGTGGCTTGGCGCGTTTGATATTGCCGCCCTGGGTCACGCGTTCATTCCCCTTGAGCAGTACCTTGGTCACCGACGGACGCTTGGTGCCGCTTGGGCTAGGCTTGACGATGGTCACTTCGCGCAGGCCCTTGCCGGAGGTCGAGCGGGCTTTTTCCGTTTCAACCTTCGGACGGTACAGCACCAGCAGCTTGCCGATGTGCTGCACCGGGGCCGCATCCAGCTTCTCGCAGATGGTGTCGTACATTTCGGCGCGGGCTTCGCGGTCGTCGCCGAACACGCGGACCTTGATCAGGCCGTGCGAGTCCAGTCCCAGCGAAATTTCCTTGAGGACGTTGGCTGTCAGGCCAGCCTCGCCGATCAGGACGATGGGCTTGAGACCATGCGCTTCGGCGCGCAGAGCGCTGCGCTCAACAGGTGTAAGTTTTTGCATAATATATTTTTAGTGGTTCCCTTAAAGGCAGTATTCTACGCGAATGAAGAAGAAGAAATTAAACAAAAACTGGTTGCACGACCACATTAACGACCCTTACGTGAAATTAGCGCAAAAAGAGGGCTACCGCGCCCGCGCCGCTTTCAAGCTCAAGGAGATCGATGAGGACGAGCACCTGATCAAGCCCGGACAGGTCATCGTCGACCTCGGCTGCACCCCCGGCAGCTGGGGGCAGTACACGCGCCGCAAGCTGGCCGGCAAGGAGGGCGGCGGCATCAACGGCACGCTGATCGGCCTGGACCTGCTGCCGATGGAGCCGATCGCCGACTTCCACTTCATCCAGGGCGATTTCCGCGAGCCCGAGGTGCTGCAGTTGTTGGAAGATCATGTCAAAGGTCAAAAAGTCGACCTGGTGCTGTCCGACATGGCGCCCAACCTGTCCGGCATTCCGGATTCGGACGCCGCGCGCATGGAACACCTGATCGATTTGGCAATTGAATTTTCCCAGGCCCACCTGAAACCGACCGGCTCGCTGCTGGTGAAATGTTTTAAAGACATGGGTTTTAACGATATCGTGCTTAAATTCCGCCGCGAATTCAAAACCGTGATCCAGAAAAAACCGAAAGCCAGCCGCGACAAATCCTCCGAGATTTTCCTGCTGGGGCGCGGCCTGAAAAATCCGACCGAAGGCATGAGCTCGTCGCAACCGCTGGAATTGGACGATTTCCCCCCTGTTCGCCCTTGATATTTGACGCATGGGCCGCACATCGGCACGGTGACGATCAGTTTTGACTTGATCGCACCGGTATTTTGGTCAAATAATGTGTTTTACGGCTGGAATTTTGGCCGCACGCGCAGGCGGGCTTCTGGCACCGCCTGCTTATTGCGAGTAAAATCGGGTTTCTAGCTATCGGTTAAAAGATGCGCCCTGCATCCAAGGAGTTTTCGTGAATAACATGTTTTCCAAATCAGCCATCTGGGTGGTAGTGGTCTTGCTGCTGCTGATGCTGTACAAGCAGTTTGACAGCCACGGCGTCACCGCCGGCGCCAAACCCATCGCTTATTCCGATTTGCTGGATGAGGTCAAGGCCAAGCGCATCAAGGATGTGGTGATTGAAGGCGCCAACATCACGGCCACCCGTAGCGACGACACCAAGGTGCGCGCCACCGCCACCGGCCTCGATCGCGGCCTGGTCGGCGACCTGCGCGACAATGGCGTGCACTTCGACGTGCGTCCGCCTGAAGAGCCATCGTTCCTGCAGCAAGTGTTCGTGTCCTGGTTCCCGATGCTGCTGCTGATCGGCGTGTGGATCTTCTTCATGCGCCAGATGCAGGGCGGCGGCAAGGGCGGCGCGTTCTCCTTCGGCAAGTCGAAGGCGCGCATGATGGACGAAACCAATAACACCGTCACCTTCGCCGACGTCGCCGGTTGCGACGAAGCGAAGGAAGAAGTCAACGAAATCGTCGACTTCCTCAAGGATCCAAGCAAGTTCCAGAAACTGGGCGGCCGCATTCCACGCGGCGTGCTGATGGTCGGTCCTCCGGGCACGGGTAAAACCCTGCTGGCGCGCGCCATCGCCGGCGAAGCCAAGGTGCCGTTCTTCTCGATCTCCGGTTCGGACTTCGTCGAGATGTTCGTCGGCGTCGGCGCCAGCCGCGTGCGCGACATGTTCGAGAACGCCAAGAAGCATTCGCCTTGCATCATCTTCATCGACGAGATCGACGCGGTCGGCCGCCATCGCGGCGCCGGCATGGGCGGCGGTAACGACGAGCGCGAACAGACGCTGAACCAGCTGCTGGTGGAAATGGACGGCTTCGAAGCATCGTCCGGCGTGATCGTGGTGGCCGCCACCAACCGCGCCGACGTGCTGGACAAGGCGCTGCTGCGTCCGGGCCGTTTCGACCGTCAAGTATCGGTCGGCCTGCCGGACATCCGCGGCCGCGAACAGATCCTGAACGTCCACATGCGCAAAGTGCCTATCGGTACCGACGTCAAGGCCGACATCCTGGCCCGTGGCACGCCTGGCTTCTCGGGCGCCGACCTGGCCAACCTGGTCAACGAGGCCGCCCTGTTCGCCGCGCGCCGCAGCAAGCGCCTGGTCGACATGATCGACTTCGAGGATGCCAAGGACAAGATCTTCATGGGTCCGGAACGCAAGTCGATGATCATCCGCGAGGAAGAGCGCCGCAACACCGCGTATCACGAATCCGGCCACGCCGTGGTCGCCAAGCTGCTGCCGAAGGCCGATCCGGTCCACAAAGTGACCATCATGCCGCGCGGCTGGGCCCTGGGCCTGACCTGGCAGCTGCCTGAGCACGACAACATCTCGGGCTACAAGGACAAGATGCTGGAAGAGATTTCCATCCTGTTCGGCGGCCGCATCGCCGAGGAAATCTTCGTCGGCCAGATGTCGACCGGCGCCTCGAACGACTTCTCGCGCGCCACCAAGCTGGCCCGCTCGATGGTGACCCGCTTCGGCATGTCCGACAGCATGGGCGTGATGGTCTACGAAGACAGCCAGAACGACGGCTTCTTTGGCGGCGCCTCGAAGACGATTTCCGAAGCGACCCAGCAAATGGTCGACGCCGAGATCCGCAGCATCCTCGACACGCAATACAAGCTGGCGCGCAAGCTGCTGGAAGAGAACCGTGACAAGGTCGAAGTGATGACCAAGGCGCTGCTGGAATGGGAAACCATCGATGCCGACCAGATCAACGACATCATGTCCGGCCTGGAGCCGCGCGCGCCAAAAGCCGGCGTGACGATCCGCAAGCATCCGCCTAGCGACGGCGGTCCGGGCGTATCGCCCAGCGTGACGGCACCGGCCTGATAAAGGCTGAACGCTGAGAGGGAGGGTGGGGAGCGATCCTCGCCCTTTTTTTATTTTTCTTCCGGTTTCACATGCGATCCACTTTACAGTTCGGCCGTTTCAACTTCCCGTGGCGGGGCGAGCGTGCCCGCGCCCGCGTGATGGGCATCCTCAACGTCACCCCCGATTCCTTCTCCGACGGCGGCCAGCACCAGTCGCTGGAGTTCGCCATCTCCCATGCCGAGCAGATGATACTGGACGGGGTCGACATCATCGACGTCGGTGGCGAGTCCAGCCGTCCTGGCGCGCCGCCGCTGCCGCTGGAGCAGGAGTTGCAGCGCGTGATGCCGGTGCTGTACGCGCTGCGCGACATCGGCCCGGCGATCTCGGTCGATACCTACAAGCCGGAGGTGATGCGCGAAGCCATCATCGCCGGGGTCGACATGATCAACGACATCAACGGCTTCCGCGCTCCCGGCGCGATCGCCGCGGTACGGGATAGCGACTGCGGCCTGTGCATCATGCACATGCAAAACGATCCCCTGCACATGCAACTGGCGCCCAGCTACACCGACGTGGTGGCCGAAGTCACCGCCTTCCTGCGCGAGCGCATCGAAGCGCTGACGGAGGCAGGTATTGATCCGCGTCGACTGTGCATCGATCCGGGTTTTGGCTTTGGTAAGACTGTGGAGCATAATTACGCCTTATTGAAAGCCACCGCGCAGCTGATCGCGGAACTGGACGTGCCGCTGCTGGCCGGCCTGTCGCGCAAATCGATGGTGGGGGCGGTGACCGGCAAGCCGGTCGAGCAACGCATGGCCGGCAGCGTCGGCGGCGCGCTGGCGGCGGTGGCGCAGGGCGCACTGATCGTCCGCGTGCACGATGTGGCGGAAACGGTGGATGCGCTTAAAGTATGGCAGGCAGGTACTAACCTACAACGATAAAGAGAACACACAATGTCACGTAAATATTTTGGAACCGATGGCATCCGCGGCCTGGTGGGCGTATCGCCGATCACGCCGGACTTCGTCATGCGCCTCGGCTACGCGGCCGGCAAGGTGCTGGCCGGCGCCCGCGGCGGCGCGGTGCGCCCGACCGTCCTGATCGGCAAGGACACCCGCATTTCCGGCTACATGCTGGAGGCGGCGCTGGAGGCGGGCTTCTCGGCCGCCGGCGTCGACGTCATGCTGGCCGGCCCGATGCCGACCCCGGCCATCGCCTACCTGACGCGCGCGCTGCGCCTGTCGGCCGGCGTGGTGATTTCGGCGTCGCACAACCCGTTTCAGGACAACGGCATCAAATTCTTCTCCGACCAGGGCACCAAGCTGCCGGACGCGGTCGAGCTGGAAATCGAGGCCGCGCTGGACATGCCGATGGATTGCGTGTCGTCGGAAAAACTGGGCCGCGCCAAGCGCCTGGACGATGCCCACGGCCGCTATATCGAGTTCTGCAAGAGCACCTTCCCGAACGAGCTGGACCTGCGCGGCCTGAAGCTGGTGGTCGATTGCGCGCACGGCGCCGCCTATAACATCGCCCCGCACGTGTTCCACGAGCTGGGCGCCGAGGTGGTCGCCATCGGCAACAAGCCGGACGGCTTCAACATCAACCTGGGCCACGGCGCCACCGCGCCGGAAGCCATGGCCGCCGCCGTGCGCGCCCACGGCGCCGACCTCGGTATCGCGCTGGACGGCGACGCCGACCGCCTGATCATGTGCGACGCCAACGGCCGCCTGTACAACGGCGACGAGCTGCTGTACCTGATGGTCATGGATCGCCTGGCGACCGGCCCGGTGGCCGGCGCGGTCGGTACCTTGATGACCAATATGGCGGTCGAGGTGGCGCTGAAAGAGAAGGGCATCGGCTTCGCCCGCGCCAAGGTGGGCGACCGCTACGTGCTGGAAGTGATGAAGGACAAGGGCTGGCTGCTGGGCGGCGAGGGCTCGGGCCACCTGCTGTGCCTGGACAAGCACACCACCGGCGACGGCATCATCTCGGCGCTGCAGGTGCTGTCGGCGCTCAAGCGCGCCGGCAAATCGCTGGAGCAGTGCGCCGGCGAGCTGGTGATCTTCCCGCAGACGCTGGTCAACGTGCGCGTCTCGCCGGGCTTCGACTGGACCAAGAACGCCGCCATGGTCGCGGAGAAGGAACTGGTCGAGCGCGAGCTGGGCGACAGCGGCCGCGTGCTGATCCGCGCCTCCGGCACGGAACCTTTGATCCGCGTGATGGTCGAAGCACGTAACGCCACCGATGCGGAGTCGATGGCGCGCCGCATCGCGGACAAAGTGGAAGTCCAGCTGGCTGCGTAAGATTTCAGCAGTGAAATAATTAGCTGGCCTTGCATTGACGTAGCGGGGGGCAAGCGTTAGAATACTGTCTTCGGAGTGTGGCGCAGCCCGGTAGCGCACCTGGTTTGGGACCAGGGGGTCCAAGGTTCGAATCCTTGTACTCCGACCAAAAACTTTAAAACGGGTTGTCGAAAGACGACCCGTTTTTCATTTGTGCGATGGATCAAAGTCGTCACAAAGCTGCCGCTAGTGGTTAGAATACTGACTACATGAAAACCGCCTGTCGTTCAACGGATAGGACCTCGCTCTTCTAAAGCGATCATGGGGGTTCGATTCCCTCCGGGCGGGCCATTCTTCTCCCCTCCAAATCGCCCCGATAGTGCCGAGCCGAATGCGCCGGCTTTTATTGTGCGGCATGCAATCTTTTTCCTTGGTAATATCTGCCGTCATTTTTAATGCAGCTTACGCCATGAAAAAGAAATTTCTGTTCCTGATCGTCTTATGCGCCTCGGCTTACGCCCAGGCTTTTACCGGCACCATCAACCTCGCGAAAAACGAGGGGGCTGTCAAGCGTGCGTTGATCCTAAGCAAATGGAGCATCGACAAGCGGGGCGTGCCGTCGTTTGAGTATCATTACAGCCAGTCCGGCCCGAAATGCGACTACGAGCGCGCAGGGCGTGCGACCGCCGGTTTTGAAGACGCCGGTGACCATGTCGAGTTGGAGGTCTACAGCGGCCAGGACAGCAACGGCAAGGAAGGGCCGGCGTTCACCATTTTCTATGACAAAGCCGACGACGTGGTGTTCACCATGCCCATTTCCGGCAAGTCCGATCCTGTCTGGGTCTCGTTCGAAGACGCGCTGATGAAAAAGAAACTCCCGGCGCAGTGCCGCTACACGGGCAAGGGCTCGGCTGCCATTTTCAAGAAATAAAGGGATCGCCAGGGGCGAGCCTGATCCGCGCGTATTGTTGGTACACTGCGGCATTCGAGTATTTTGAGAGAAGAAAATGACATCCGGCACAATTCCCAACAATGCCACTACCGAAGAGACTTGTGCATGGCTAAGTGCGCGGACCGGCAGCGCTTGGGACCTGGCACGTTTAGTGGAAGCAGGTATAACACCTCATGTGTGGCTGGATTATTCTGAGGAATATGCCGGGTTGTTTGCCCAGGGAATAACCCGGTATCCCGCCCCGATATTCTATATCGAAGACACCAAGCGCCTGGCCACCGGCGCCGGCGATGTATTAATCCGCATGACGCGCGATTCGGATCGAATATCTTTTAAACTCAAGCCGCCCGGCATCACCATGCCTTTGGATGCGCTGCGTTTCTTTCAGCGGGATATAGCCGATCTGCTGGAAAGCATATTGCATCCGAAAGAGGATCCGATTGCTCCGCCGCCTAAAGAGATTCTGAAAGGAATAACAAAGGACGAGGTGCTCCGTATATTCGGCGGCATGGCGAAACTGGACCTGGAGAAATCTCTGGCCAGCGGTATCGGCATATTCGGCGACGACGGCGCCAGAGTCAGGAAGAATTCCCGCGCCGGGAAAAATACCCATCTGTGGAATCCAGTCACCTTGGCGCTGGGATTGAACGATGTGTATCGCGTGCCCATGTCCCATCTGAAGAAAGCCTTCGCCACCCAGGCGGACTTGCGACCGTGGAAAGCTGCATGGTTGGAGTCCCTCGCCCTGCTGGGCGAGTAAAATTATGCTAATAATTAGCTTGTTCACGCCGCTTTCTGGCGCGCGTCCCTAGGCGCCTCGAATGATCATCGATAGCCGGAGCTTCGCACCTTGGTCCGCGCTGCTGGGCGGCATCCTGATCGGCGCCGCGGCGGCATTGCTGATTTTGTTGAATGGACGCATAGCCGGCATTAGCGGAATTATTGGCGGCCTGCTGCGCCCGGTGGGCGGCGATATACTATGGCGCATTACTTTTGTTCTCGGCCTGATATTGGCGCCGCTGGTATATGGCGTATTTCGCGTGTGGCCGGAAACCCAAGTCGATGCGGACTATGGCGTATTAATCGGGGCCGGTTATTTGTTGGCATAGGCACGCGTTACGGATCCGGCTGCACTAGCGGACATGGCGTCTGCGGAATACCCCGGCTATCCCCGCGTTCGATGGCGGCGACAGCGATATTTATGGCGGTGGGTTTTGTCAGCGTCTACTTGATCAGGCACGTATTATGATTATCTCTTTTCTTTGTGGCCTGTTGTTCGGCCTGGGGTTCATTTATATCGGCCGCCGCAAGACTACTTTGCTGGGCGCTGAAATAAAGCTGCCATCCGCCACCCACATCGGTGGATAAGTTACAGCTGCGACAAAATTGCGCAATGGATTATTTTGCTTTCGAAACAGCAGCTTAGCGTCGCCCGGTCCGGCTTGTTAACAAGCTTATCCACAGAATTTGTTAACAACCCGGACGTTCGCGCCGCTTAGAACCGGTAACGCGCCGTCAAGCGCACCGAGCGCGGGGCGCCGGGCAGGTTCAGGTTCTTGCTGCTGCCGTGGCCTGCGACGATGTAGGCCTTGTCGAGCAGATTCATCACGTTCAGCGTCAGGTCGATGCCACGGTCGCGGTAATAGGCCATGGCGTCCGCCGTCACAAAGCCCGGCAGGACCACGGTATTGCCCGGATTGGCAAAGCGGTCGCCCACATAGTTCAGGCCGCCACCGACGCCAAAGTGGCCGGCCAGAGACTTGCTGACCCACAGATTGGCGCTATGCTTGGGCGTCAGCGTCGGCCGTTTGCCTTGCACCGGCCGGCCATCGTCCTTGGCGATCGACGCCAGCATGGACGCGTCCAGGTAGGAATAGCCCGACCAGGCCTGCCATCCCGCGCCCAGGTCGCCGCTGAAGGTCAACTCCAGGCCGCTGGTGCGCTGCGTGCCCAGCGGAATCAGCTTGTTGGTCACCGGATCGGACGATTTCATATTGGTGCGCGTCAACTGGAACAACGAGACGCCCGCCGAGGCGCGGCCGTCAAACAGGTCGTACTTGGCGCCGATTTCCTTGTTTTTGGTGATTTCCGGCGCGATATCGGCATTGTTGACCGCCAAGGCGAAGCCTTCGCCCGACGGTTGGAACGAACGGCTGAACGAAGCGTAGTAGGACTGGACTGTATCCGGCTGGTACACCAGGCCGGCGCGAGGGCTCCAGTTGCGGTCGGTACGGGCCACGCTGGCCACGCCAACGCGGCGCTCGACCGTTTCCTGCTCAAATTTATCGTAGCGGACGCCGGCCAGGGCCTTCCATTGCGGCGACATCGTCACCAGGTCCTGCACGTAGGCGCTGCCGACCTTGAAAATCCCCAGATTGTTCGCCGTAGGCGCGCCACCGGCGGTAAATGGTACAGCCGGCGCGACTGGATTGAACAATGACACCGTTGCGACGTTGGCCTGCGAGCGCACCAGCTGGTCCTTGTTCTGCTTGCCGAACTCCACGCCGTACAGCACCTGATGCTGCATGCCGGCCAGTTCGGCGCGTTGTGTCAGCTCGGTTTGGTTGGTGTAGCCATCTTCGTCGCGCGCCACGTTGCCGCGCGTGAGCGTCGCCGTTTTGGCTGTCTCGTTGACCGACCCGACCAGCGTGTTGTTGCGGTCCAGCGAGTAATCGTAGTGGCGGTAGGCGTTACGGATCGAAAACTGCTGGTTGATGCGGTGATCCAGCGTGAAGCCGAAGGCGTGCACCCGCGATTCGCTGTAGTCGAAGTCCTTGGCATTGGCGGCGCCGTAGTAGGTGCCCGGAGCCACGTCCACAGCCCGGCCCTGGTAAGACGGGATGCCGAAGTCGGTCAGGCGCTTGTCGTGCAGGTACTCGGCCTGCAACAGCAACAGCGTATCCGGGCTCAGCTTGAATTGCAGCGACGGCGCCAGCGCCTCGCGCTTCAGGAATTGCTGGTTGCGGTAGCTGTCGGAATCCTCGACCGCCCCGGTGACGCGGAAGGCGACGCCGCGTTCGCCCAGATTGCGCGCCAGATCGAATTCGCCGCGCTTCTGGCCCCAGCTGCCGGCCTGGACGCTCACTTCGCTGCGGTCCATGCCCGGTTTCTTGGTGATGCGATTGATCATGCCGCCGGACGAACCGCGGCCATACAGCACGGACGCGGGCCCCTTGACCACCTCGACCTGCTCGATATTCGACAAGTCGCGGAAATACAGCGCATCGTCGCGCATCCCGTCGATAAACTGGTCGCTGATGGCGCTAAAGCCGCGTATCGTCACCTGGTCGCGCTGGCCGTCGCCGGTCGACAGGCCAATGCCCGGCACGGTCTTCAGCACATCCTGGAGCGAATTCGCGCCTTGGTCGTGCAGCAATTCCAGCGGCACAACGTTGACGGTTTGCGGTATGTCGCGCAGCGGCGCCTCGATCTTGGTGGCGGTGCTGGCGGCGGTGGGGCGGTAGCCGGTGTCGGCCGCGCCGGTGACCGTGACGGTGCTCATCGTCTGTTCCGGCGCCGCGCCGGTGTCCGCCAGCGCGGCGTTGGAAAGGGTAAGGCTGGCCAGCATCAACGCCAGCGGTTTCTTGTTCAGTGCCATGATGTCCTTGAAGTAGTGTGTGGCTGGCTACTTCGTCGGAAGACACTTTCGCTGGCTAGATGAGAATCGTTATCAACTAAATTATGCCCCCAAAGCAAGGATTAATGCAAGCCGGGCAGCACTTGCACATCAATTCCGGAGTACATCGACGGCGCGTGGTACACCCGTTGCGTGGCCTTCTGGAAGTCCTCCGGCCTGGCTTTCGGAATGTCCACGAACGTCTGCGGATTCAAGTCCACCAGCGGGAACCACGAGCTCTGGATCTGCACCATGATGCGGTGGCCGCGCCGGAAAGTATGGTTGATGTCGCTCATGGCGTAGTTGACCGCCTCCACCTTGCCGGGCGTGAACGGTTCCGGCTTTTCGAAGCTGTTGCGGAACTTGCCGCGCAGCGGATCGCCGCGCACCAGCTGCTGGTAGCCGGCCATGGTCAGGGTCGGCTTCGGCACGTCGGGGCCGCGCTCCTCGTCCTCGCCCGCGCCGGGATAGGCGGGCGGATAGACGTCGATCAGCTTGACCACCCAGTCGGCATCGGTGCCGGTGGTGGACACGAACAGCCGGGGCTTGACCGGACCGGCCAGCGTGACATCCTCTTCCAGCACCTCGCTGCGGTAGGTCAATACGTCCGGCCGCGACGAGGCGAAGCGCTGGTCGCCGACCATGTATTCCTTCGGCGCGCCCTGCGCCGGATAGGCCGTGAACGGCACCGGCTTGCGCGGATCGGCCACGTATTCGTCGTAGGCCTCGCCCGCCGCCGGCTGCTTCCAGCCCAGCGTGCCGTTCGGGCCGAGGAACAGCGTTCGTGGCTGCGCCTGCTTTGGCGGCCAGGCGGCATAGTTGCGCCAGACATTGCTGCCGGTCTCGAACGCATAGACTTCCGACACGTTTTTGTTCGGCACGCCTTTCAGGTGCTGTTCGAAGAAGGGATAGAGCATGGTTTTGCGGAACTGCTCACCGGTCTTGGCGTCGAACTTGATGTAACCGAGGCTTTTGCCGTCGGCGCGACCCCAGGCGCCGTGCGACCACGGGCCCATCACCAGGCCGTTGTAGATGCCGGGGTTGTTGCGCTTGATCGTGCTGTAGGTGGTCAGCGGGCCCTGCAGGTCCTCGGCGTCGTACCAGCCGCCCACGGTCAGCACGGCGGCCTTGATGTTCTTCAGGTGCGGCGCGATGTTGCGGCTTTTCCAGAAGGTGTCATAGGTCGAGTGTTCGATGGTCGGCAGCAGCAGCGCGCGCTGTTTGGGCGTCATCGTGCCGGTGATGTTGGACAGCGTCAGGTGCGAGAGGAAAAAATTCATAGCCGTCGGCCGTGCCGTAGTCGAAATGGTCCCAGGTCTTCGGCAGCGGCGTCGGATTTTCCGCTTCCACGAAGGCCGAGTAGAAATCGAAGTTGGCCGCCAGCATGAAGGCGCCGCCGTGGTAGGAGTCGTCGTTCATGAACAGGTCGGTGACCGGCGCCTGCGGCGAGGCCGCCTTGATCGCCGGGTGCGAGTCGATAATGCTGGCCGAGGTGTAGAAACCGGGATACGAAGTGCCCAGGATGCCGACCTTGCCGTTGTTGTTGGCGACGTTTTTCAGCAGCCACTCGACGGTGTCGTGCATGTCTTCGCTCTCGTTGCCCTGGCCTTTGGCACGCGCGGGATTGACGTGCGGCGTCATCTCGACCCATTTTCCTTCGGACATGTAGCGGCCGCGCACGTCCTGCTTGACGAAGATGTAGCCGCTGTCCTCGAACTCCTGGGAAGGCCCGATGTGCTCCGGATAAAAGTCCACCCCGTAATGCAGTTCGCCGCCGGATTGCACCCCCGCGCTGTACGGGGTGCGCTGGATCAGGAACGGATAGCTCTTGCCGGCGTCCTTGGGCACGTAGACGGCGGTGAACAGGCGCACGCCATCGCGCATCGGGATGCGGAATTCGTACTTGGTGTAGTGTTCGCGCAGGCTGTATTTCGGCTCGGCTACGGGGGCGGCAGCGCTGGCGTGGAGGGAGAGGCCGCCCAGCATCAGGGCCAGGAAGAGGGCGCTAAGACGTGGTTTCATGAGTTCCTTGTCAATAAGAAGTCAAACCCGCCTAGTGTAATGCCAGTGGATAACTTTGGTTGCGAAAAATTTGCGCAGCAGGTATTTTTCTTTTAAAAACAGTGACTTGTCCTCGGCGCTTGATCCTTGTTAACAGCCTTATCCACAGAATTTGTTAACAACCCGCCAGACGCTCGTTGAGCAGGAGCTACCGCGCGTGGCGCGCCGCCCGAACGGCCTAAAATGGACTTATGAAGATGCTGCGCACATTGTTGTTGGGGCCGGCGTTGTGGCTGCTGCTGGCCGTTCCTGTCCAGGCGGAGGGGGCCGAAAAGCAGGCGACGGCGGAGAAAGTGCGGCAAGTTGCGCCATCGGACCGTCATCGCGACCGCTCCGGCCGGACCCGCAAGGGCAAGGCCTCCTACTACGGCCGCCGCTTCCACGGCAAGAAAATGGCGAATGGCGAAGTCATGAAGCCCGACAGCAACGCCGCCGCCAGCAAGACGCTGCCGGTGGGTACGGTTGCCAAGGTGACCAACCTGGACAACAACAAGAGCGACGTCGTGGTGGTCAAGGATCGCGGTCCGTATGTGCCGGGCCGCATCATCGACGTCACGCCCAAGACGGCCGACAAGCTCGGCATGAAGGAAGAGGGTGTTGCGCCTGTGGCCGTCACGCCGCTCAAGTTGCCGCCCAAGAACGAGGCCGCATCGGCTCCGCCCGATAAGTCGCGTTAACCCGGTGGCATGAACATTTTCGGCAGCATCGGATTGATGTCTTTTTTCAGCATCTCCGGCACAAAAGGATCTTTTTGGAAGGCCAGGGAAGCGTAGAATTTCTCGCTTCCATTAGCCGGCCGCAATACCAAGCGGCGTATGCCGTGGCTGTGGCAGTACTGTTCTATGCGCTGCATGAACCAGCGGCCCACGCCCTGCGACCGGTATTTGCTGTTGACGATCAATTCGGAGACTACGCAAAACTCGGGCGGCGCCAATTCCAGGCGCGCGATGGCGATCTGCTTGCGGTTCGTTTCCACGCTGACCCAAACAATCTTGCCGATGGGGTCGGGAGGCAATTTTGTGTCCGTTGGCCAATTTGCATCTTGGCGATAAGCGCGCAGTACTTTGGCGGGCAGTGCCGTCTTCAGGGGTATGAATTGTAAAACCAGGGGCATAAGCGAATCTGACTAAGGGAACCCCTTAGCGTAAGGGGCGCACGATAGGAATACAAGCAATGATTTGTATAAATTGTTGCTCGGGGAGGGAGAGTGGCTATCTCGAGGCTTGTGCGAAAATGTCACATCGGCGCGATAGCGTCATTTGGAGCCAGCATGGAAGACCGCTATTTCTACCAGCCCGCGCTGGGCCACGGCCTGCCGCACGATCCCTTCAACGCCATCGTCGGTCCGCGCCCGATCGGCTGGATATCCTCGCGCAGCGCGGACGGCGCGCTGAACCTGGCGCCCTACAGTTTTTTCAACGCCTTCAACTACACGCCGCCGCTGATCGGTTTTTCCAGCCAGGGCCGCAAGGACACGCTGCACAACATCGAGCAAACCGGTGAGTTCGTATGGAACCTGGCCACGCGCCCGCTGGCCGAGGCAATGAACGCCACCTGCGCGCCGGCGCCGGCGGACGTGGACGAGTTCGCGCTGGCCGGCCTGACGCCGGCGCCGTCGACCATTGTCGGCGTGCCGCGCGTGGCCGAGAGCCCGGTCGCGTTCGAATGCAAATGCAGCCAGATCATCCGCCTGCAGGACGCCTCCGGCGCACCGACCGATGGCTGGCTCATCATGGGGGAAGTGGTGGGAGTGCACATCGCGCGCGACCTGCTGCGCGACGGCGTATATGACACGGCAGGGTCGCGCACGATCTTGCGTGGCGGCGGCCCTGCCGATTACTTCGAGATCAACCGGGACAGCCTGTTCCGCATGCGGCGGCCAGACTATCCTTGATGGATCAGTAGGTGTAGAACATGCGCTGGATTTCCTTGCTGTCGCTGGTCTTGGTCAGCGCCAGCATCAGCAGGATGCGTGCCTTCTGTGCATTGAGCGTATCGGCCACCACGAAGTCCAGCTCGTCGTCGTTGGCTTCGCCGTTGCGGGCCACGATGCCCTGGCCGACGCGGGCGGCGCGCACGATCAGCACGCCTTGCTTGCGGGCCGCGGTCAGCGAAGGCACGACCTTGGTGGCCAGGCTACCGTCGCCGACGCCGGCGTGGATGATGCCCTTGGCACCGGCTGCCACCAGCGCGTTCAGCGCGACCGGGCCAACGTTGGCGTAGCCGTAGACGATGTCGACCTGCGGCAGCGCGTCGAGCTTGCTGACGTCGAACTCGGTGTCAACCGTGTGCTTGCGGGTGGACGCATGGTAGAAGTAAGGCTTGTTGCCCTGGATGTAGCCCAGCATGCCCAGTTCGGTGGTCTTGAAGCTGTCCGGGGTCGAGGTGTTGGTCTTGGTGACGTCGCGGGCGCCGTGGATCTGGTCGTTCATCGCGACCAGCACGCCCTTGCCGACGGCTTCCTGGCTGGCGGCCAGCAGCACGGCGTTGTACAGGTTGATCGGACCGTCGGCCGACAGCGCGGTGCCCGGACGCATGGCGCCGACCAGCACGACCGGCTTCTTGCTCTTGACGACCAGGTCCAGGAAGTAGGCGGTCTCTTCCAGGGTATCGGTGCCGTGGGTGATGACGATGCCGTCCACGTCAGGCTGGGCCAGCAGCGTGTTGACGCGCTTGGCCAGGGTCAGCCAATGCTCGTTGCTCATGTTTTCGCTGGCGATCTGGAACACTTGCTCACCCTTGACCTGCGCCACCTTGGCCAGCTCCGGCACAGCCTGGATCAGGCGGTCGACACCCACCGTGGCGGCGGTGTAGCCGACCGTGGTGGTGCTGGTGGCGCCGCTGCCGGCGATGGTGCCGCCGGTGGCCAGGATGGTCACGTGGGCGAGCGGCGCGGCGGCTTTTTCTGCTGCCCCGGCATAGGCGCTGAGCAACATTGCACAAGCGAATACTGCCTTAAGAAACCGTGCGGGGATTGGGTGCGTCATGCGATCTCCTGACCGAGCTAGTTGTAAAGCTTGAGATAGTAACAAATAGCCCGCATGTCAACAATGCGGACCGTTGCCGCGTTATGGGTGGCGTGAGATCATGTTTACATAGATAATTGCTGCAAGAAAATTATAAAAGAGAAAATATTATGACTTTTGCTAACACCACGCGCAGGGTCGCGGTGCTGGCGCTGATGGCCGTGTTGGCCGCCTGCGGGAAGAGCGCGGCGGAAAAGCGGCAGGAAGAAGCCGCGACGCTGACCAGTTTGGGCGAGAAATATGTGAAGGAAAAGGTCCGCGAACCGGCCTCGGCGATGTTCCGCAACCAGGTGGTCGGCAAGGGCGGCGCCACTTGCGGCGAGTTCAACGCCAAGGACGCGTTCGGCGCCTACATCGGCTACCAGCGCTACATCTCGGTGGCGCGCGACCTGACCCTGCTGGCGCAGGATGTCTCGCCCTCCGAGTTCGAACAAAACTGGAACCAGCTCTGCCGATAGTCCGAGTCCGCCTGCCGCCGGGCGCGTTTGGCGCTATCATGGGCGGACATTGACTGAGGAAACGCATGGGCATGGAACCAAAAACCGCAGGGGGCCAGGGCGCGCTCCCGGAAGCCGCATCGACCGACATCGGCAATCGCCGCCATCAGATCCTGCCGGCGCTGAACGAGGCGCAATTTGAACTGCTGAGCCGCTACGGCGAACGCCGCCACTTCAAGGCCGGTGATATCCTGTTCCGCCAGGGCGACCGCCACATCCCCATGTACGTCATCATCTCCGGCGCGATCGAGATCGAGCGCGCCTCGGCGCTGGGCGGGGCGGTGGTCCACGGCACCCACGGCGCCGGCATGTTCACCGGCGAAATCGGCACGCTGGCCGGCCGCGCTGCCGTCGCCACCGGGCGCGTGGTGGCCGACGGCGAATTCATCGTCATCAGCGAGGAATCCCTGCGCACGCTGGTGATCTCGGAAGCCGCGCTGAGCGAAACCATCATGCGCGCGTACATCCTGCGGCGCGTGGCCTACATGCAGGACCAGGCCGGCGGCTTGGTGATGTTCGGCGCGCGCCACTCGCAGGCGACCCTGGTTCTGCGCCATTTCCTGACCCGCAACGGCCAGCCCACCGCCTACTTCGACACCGAACTGCACGCCGAAACGGCGGAGATGATGGAGCGCTTCGGCGTCACCGAGGCCGACATCCCGGCCATCGTCACGCCGTCGGGCGAGGTGCTGCGCCAGCCGACGCTGCGCCAGGTGGCCGACAGCATCGGCCTCAGTTCCGACAACATCGACGGCCGCACCTTCGACCTGGTGGTGGTCGGCGCCGGGCCGGCCGGACTGGCGGCCGCCGTGTACGCGGCCTCGGAGGGCCTGAGCGTGGCGGTGCTGGACTCGAAGGCGCCCGGCGGCCAGGCCGGCTCCAGCTCCAAGATCGAAAACTATTTCGGCTTCCCGACCGGCGTTTCCGGCCAGGCGCTGGCGGGACGCGGCCTATCGCAGGCGCGCAAGTTCGGCGCCGAGGTGGCGGTGCCGGTGCGCGTGAGCGCCGTCGACTGCGAAGGCCCGGATTTCGAGATCGCCATCGACAGCGGCGAGCGGCTGCGCGCGCGCTCGATCGTCATCGCCACCGGTGCGCGCTACCGCAAGCCGGACTTGCCGGAACTGGAGCGCTTCGAAGGCTGCGGCGTTTATTACAGCGCCTCGTTCATGGAGGCGACCTTCTGCGCCAACGAGGAGGTGGTGATTGTCGGCGGCGGCAATTCGGCGGGACAGGCGGCGGTGTTCCTGGCCGGCCACGCGAAGCACGTCCACATCGTGGTGCGCGCCGACGGACTGGCCGCCAGCATGTCGCGCTATCTGATCCAGCGTATCGAGGCCGCGCCCAACATCACGCTGCACACGCGCAAACAGATCGTCGCGCTGCAGGGAGAAGACAAGCTTGAACGCATCAGCTGGCAGACCGCCGGCGGCGAAGTGAAGACCGCGCCGGCGCGCCACCTGTTCCTGTTCCTGGGTGCGGAACCGAACACCGCGTGGCTGGGCGATTGCGTGGAGTTGGATGACAAGCAGTTCGTGCTGACCGGCCCGCAGGTCCCAACGGAAGATTGGCCGCTGGAGCGCGGCCCGCACTTCCTGGAAACCAGCCGTCCGCGCATCTTCGCCGTGGGCGATGTGCGCAGCGGTTCGGTCAAGCGCGTGGCTGCGGCGGTGGGCGAGGGTTCGGCGGCGGTGCAGTCGCTGCACCAGGTGCTGGCGAGCGACTGATCACACGCTGCGCAGCGGCTTGCTGTAGCGGGTGGATCGCCGGATCGCCGGGTGTTTGCCCGGCGGGTGCGCCAGCGCCTCCATGGCGCGGTCGTAGCCGTACTGCCACTGGTCGTTCATGTGCTGGACGAAGGTGTCGTAAGTCGGCGGCATCGCCAGCTCGATGCGGTTGCGGCGCCAGTCCAGCTTTTGCTGCAGCTGCTGCTTGGCCAGCACCACCGACACGTCCGACGAATCGATGCGCATATCGGCCAGATGGGTGTTGGCGTAGCGCAGGCGCGCATTGCCGTCGATGCCCAGCACCGAGCGCCAGGCGGGAATCGCGAATACCTGGTCGAAGGCTTCCTTGAATTCCATGATGACTTCCACGCCGAGGCGGCGCGCGATCTCCACCGGGAACAGATCGAGCACGCCGCCGATGTACTCCTGGCCGCGATACTGCTGGCAGCGGAAGTAGATCATGTCGGCGATGGAGATGCGCGCGGCGTCGGCCAGCGGTACGCTGCCGTCGACCAGCAGGTCGTGCGCGACCGCGTGCTGGCCCCAGCGGGTGTCGCTCAATGGCGACTGCATCCCTTGCAGCAGCGCGGCGGCCTGCTCGCCGCAGAATACCGTCTCCGCAAAGAGCTTGCGGCCCGCGCGCGGCTGGCCCACTTCCGATTCGTCGAACAGCAGCTTGCCGCCGATGATGGCGACATCCACGTCCGGCGTGCCGGTGGCGGGCGGGAAGGGCAGTTGCGATGGGATCTCGAACAGGTAGTCGCCGAACAGGTCGGGGATCACGGGCGCCTTGGCGGTCGACAGCTTGCGCTTGGCGGCGCGCATCAAGCTGCCCATCAGGTCCGCGCGCTGGGTCGATTTCAGGCTGCACCAGAACTGGTACATCTCCCGCGATGACAGCCAGGCATGCTGGGTTTCCGGATCGGGCAGGTTGTGGATGATGGTGGCCGCGATCGCACCGCCGCAGCTGGCCAGCAGCACGTCGGGCGCGCGGCCGGCCTGCCGCAGCGCGGCGTACATGCCGATGTACATGCCGAAGCGGAACCCGCCCCCGCCCAGCACCATGCAGCGTTTATACGGTTTATACGATTGTTGCCAAGGTTGAATTTGTGCTTGCGTCATAAGCCGAACCATACCACAACAGGCGCTACATGCTCTTGATCCGTGTCCTGCGCAGGGCGGCGTTGGCTGGCTCGGAGACGTAGCGGGCGACGAGGGCGGCGGCCAGCGCTGTCAAACACAGGAACAGCAGCAGCCATGGCAGCCGGGCGCCGTAGCTCAGGTGCGCCTTGTCCACTACGTTGCGCATGCCCGCCAGGACGATGATGTGGAACAGGTAGATCTCGTAGCTGTGCCGGCCGAACCAGCGCAGCACCGACATGCGCGGCGCGCGCTCCGTCGCGGAAGGCGCCGAACTGCCCAGCAGGAAAACGCCGCTCGCCAACGACACCAGCGTGAAGCCGAACACCTCATGGCCTTCGATGCCGCGCAGGTACAGCGCCGCCAGCGCGATGCCTGCCGCGATGCGCAGCATGCGTCCCTGCCGCGCGTCCGGCACTTCGCGCCGCGCCAGCATCGCGGTCAGGCAGCCGGTGGCGATGGCGTCGAAACAGGCCAGGTAGCCGTACATGAAATAGATCTCGTTGTCGGTATGCTGGCTGCGGTAGAACGGCCCGGCCGCGATGGCGACGCAGCACAGCAGCACGATCATCCAGCTGCGGCGCAGCAGCAGGCATGACAGGGGCATCAGCAGGTAGAACATCTCTTCCACCGACAGCGACCAGTACACATTGAGGCAGTAGTTGAAGTAGCCGGCGGTTTGCATCAGCTGGTTGTGCCAGAACGTCAGCACCGATCCGGCGGCGATGATGAAGTAGCTGGCCGGCCGGACCACGTCTCCGTCGGAATTGGAGAAGAAGGGCACGTCGAAAGTCCCCAGCACCACGATGATTGCCAACGCCAGCAGCAGGGCGGGCATGATGCGCGCGAAACGGTATAAATAGAATGTACGGATATCGATCCGCGACAGTTCTCCCCAGCGCCGCAGCGACATCGATGTGATCAGATAACCGGATACGGTGAAGAACATCGTCACGCCGAAGTTCCCCTGGAGCGCCGCGCGCAGCAGCCAGCCGGACAGGATGTCGCCCAGCGGGCTGTTTTTCAGCCCGTAAGCCAGCGTAAAGTGCAGCACCAGCACGCACATGATGGCTGCGCCGCGCAAGGTGTCGATATGGCGGTTTCTCAACGGGTGTTCGTTCACAGTTGATGCTCCAGCAGGATGCGCAAGGTAGCGCTGGTCGGTGATTGCGAGATGCGGTAGCGGCGCCCCTGGTCATTGACGTATTCGTGCGCCTCGAAGGACTGCTGGTGCAGCAGGTTGCTGGCCGAGAAGCGCAACTGCGTCTTCGTGTCCATCTTCCACAACGCGTACAGATCCAGCTCGCGTTTCGGACTGGTGTTCATCAGTACCTGCGCCGATTGCCGCACCGGGCCGCCGGCCTGGTAGTTCAGGTTTCCGCCCACAGTCCATGCCCCGCCTGGCAGGCGATAGTCCGCACCCAGGTTGGCCGTGAACGGCACCTGGTTTTCGAGCCGGTTGTCCGGCCCCGGCACGCTGTCCACCCGCGACCAGTTGCGCGACATGTTGGCGCGCAGGTCCAGCTTGGGCGACAGCGGCAGCTTGGCTTCCAGCTCGATCCCGTACACGTTGGCGTTGCCGTTGTTGAACGGCGCTTCCACCCATTCGCCGTCTTGCTGAAACAGGTGGAACATGGTCACGTCGCGGATGCGGCGCACATAGGTGCTGGCGCTGACCAGCGCTCCCGCGCCGAGATAGTGCTCATAGGCCGCGTCCATGCCCCAGGCCAGTTCCGGCCGCAGGCGCGGGTTGCCCTGTTCATCGGGATTGGTTTCGTTATTGTTGTTGTCGTTGGTGTAGCGGCGCGGGACCAGCTGCGACAAGGGCGGCGCCTTGTAGGTGCGGCTGATGGCAAGCCGCAATACGTCCTTGTTCGGCAGTTGATAGCGCGATTGCAGCGAAGGACTCCACACCTGCGAACGCAGGTCCAGCGCATCCGGCGCGTTGGCGGCGTTCGCGCGGCTGGAGGTGGACAGGCTTTCGTGGCGCAGGCCCAGATACAGCGAATAGCGCTCGGTGACCTGCCACTCGTCCTGCGCGAACAGGGCCAGGCGGTTGACGTTGGCGCGGTAGTCGGCGTTATTGCTGCCGGTCTGCGCGCCGCTGCCGTCGAACAGGGTCTCGTTGCGATCCTCGTTGCGCACGGCGTGGCTGGCGTCCCAGCCCAGCGCGATCGCATGGTGCTCGCCCACCGGATGGCGGTAGGTGCCGCTGGCCGTCACGCTGGTTTCCGACGGCCCGGAGTCGACGTGGTGGCGGCCGGAGGGCTTGCCATCGACATCCATGCCGTCGAAGTCGAAGGTGCCGGTACGCCGGTTGTGGCTTAGTCCCAGCTTGGTTTCCAGTTTGGCGCCGCTCTCCAGCAGATGCGTCCAATTCAGGTCGCTGCGCAGCGTGACGAAGTTGGCGGCGAAATGGTTCTGGTTGCGCGGATACTCGCTGTGCGGGCCGAGCTGCGCGGTCTCGTCTTCGCTGTGTATCTTATCGAAGTGACGCAGGTTGGCGAAGCCTTGCCAGGTCAGCGTATCGCCGCCGGCGAAGGTCCAGTTCAGGCGCGGCGTGAGGGTGAGGGCGTCGATGCGGCCGGTTTCCTTCTTTGCCGTGCGGCGCTTTTCCACTAGGGCGCCGCTTGCGTTGCTCAGTTCTTCCAGGTCGTTGAACGATGCCGCGGTGCGGTTGCGCGTCAACGTCGCGGCGAGGCTGTAGGAGTAGCCGCCATCCTGGTCCGACAGCGTCGCCGACAGCGCAGGCGTATCGACGCCGGCTTGTCGTGCAAGGCTGGCGCTCACCGAGCGCTGGCCGCGCCGTATGGTTTTCTTGAGGATGATGTTGATTGCGCCGGCCACCGCCTGGTTGCTGAACTCCGCCGTCGCGCTGCGCATGATCTCGATCCGTTCGATGGCTTCCGGCTCGATGGCGTCGAGCGAAAAGCCCGCAGGTACTGGCTCGCCGTTCAGCATGATTTGCGTGTAGCCGTTACCCAGGCCGCGCATGCTGATCGTGCCGCCGCGTCCCGGCACGCCGGTGATGCTGATGCCGGGCAGGCGTTTGAGCACATCGGCCAGGGTCTGGTCGCCCTGGCGCATGATGTCCTCGTGGTTGACGACGATGCTGGTGGTGGTTTCGCGCTGGCGCTGGTCGGCGCGCAGCCCGTTCACCTTGACCTGCGGCGGTGCAGGCGTTTCGTTGTCGGCGGCGTTGGCGCTTGCGGCCAGCAGCAACAGGCTGCCGGCGATGTGATGTAGCTGCATATTCATCCTTGTCTTCAAAAACGCGGGCGATAGTTCCCCCGGCCGCAGTGTGGTGGCTGCGGTTTGGGGAACGTTTAGTGGGAGCTTAGTAGCCTAGTTGCTGGCGGCGCACGAGCAGGGCGTGCCTGGTGCTGACGGCGTCCAGGTTGGCCAGTTTGGTGGCGGGATCGATTAACGTTTCGTCCTGCCGCACCTCGAAATGCAGATGCGGGCCGGTGGCGAAGCCGGTTTCGCCGACGGTGCCGATCTGCTGGCCGGCCTTCACGATGGCGCCAGGCTTGACGCTGATGCTGGTCAGGTGCGCGTACAGCGTGCGCTGTTCGCCGTGTTGGAGTATGACCGTCTTGCCGTAACGGCCGGCGTTCTCGGTCAGCTGTCCGGCGCTGACCACGACGCCGTCCGCCACCGCATGCACCGGCGTGCCGCTCGGCGCCGCGATGTCGATGCCTTTATGCGGCGTGACCAGCACATCGCGCCGCACGCCGAACAGGCCTGTGACGCGCATCTTGTCCAGCGGGTTGCGCCAGGCTTTGTCGGCGGGAGACGCGGCTGCCGCGTTGCCTTCCGCCGGGCGCGTGACCGGCGTCGCGGTATTGGCGGCCGGTGCGGCCAGCATCGGCGCGGGTGCCAGCTGGCTGTCCACGTTAAAGGCCAGCGCGGGCTGCAGCAGGGCGCCGCCGGCCAGCACGGCGGCCATCAATGCGGCCACGCTCCACGCGGCGGCCTTGCTGGGCACCGGCAGCGCCGTCTGCTGCATCTGGCGGATGCGTGCCGTGGCGGTGGCGCCGTCGATGCCGCCGAAGGCCACGCCGCCGGTTGGCATCGCCGCCGTTTGCGCTTTCCATTGCAGCAGCAGGGCGGCGGCGTATTGCTTGCGCTGTTGTTGCGGGCGGCCCGCCAGCACGCGCTGGTCGCAGATCAGCTCCAGCGCCCATTCCATCTTGCCGTTCATCCAGCGCAGCGCGGGGTTGAACCAGAATACCGTTTGCAGCAAGGCCGCCACGCCCAGGCACAGCGGATCGCCTGCGCGCCAGTGGTGCAGTTCGTGGGCGATCACCATGTGCTGCTGCTCGAGACTGAAGCCGCGCAGGTGGCGCGGCAGCAGCAGCACCGGGCGCCGTACGCCGACCAGCATCGGCGAGATGGCGGCGCCGGTCTCCATCACGGCCAGGCGGTGGCTGGCGATTTCGGTCAGCTGCGCGGCGTCGAAAGCGCCGTGCGCCCGCAGCGCCTGCGGCGACAGGCGCTGTGACGCGGCCAGCAAGCCACGCCAGACGTGCCGTGCGCGCAGCCAGCGCGCCAGCATCCAAGCCAGGCCGGCGGCATACACCAGCGTCCAGGCGACAGGCAGAACCAAGGCGAGGGGCGGCAGGTCGGAGTCGCCGGCATCATTGGCCTGCGCCTGCGATGCCGCCGGTGCGACGGCGACTGCTGCGGCGACCGGGGCGGCTGGTGCGACGGCGTCGGACGCATGCTCCGGCGCCTCGACTGCCAGCGCCGGCAGCGCATCGCGGATGGCGGACGACTCGGCCGCGCTCAGCGTCACTGTCGGCGCCAGGCTGTGCTGCGCGCTGTGCGGCAGCAGGGCCAGCAGCGCGGCGCAGGCCGTCACGCCTTGCGCCGCCAGCCACAGCGCGCGGCGCGGCAGCAGGGCCGGCCAACGGCGCAGCGCGACGGCCAGCGCCGCCCACACCAGCGTCCCGGCCAGCACGCAGCTGGCGCTGGCCAGCATCCATTTGAACAGCATCACATAGGCCAGCATCATGGCTTGCCGACCTCGTCGGCCGGCCAATCCTGCAGCAGCTGCTCCAGTTGCGCCAGCTCGGCCTGGTCGACCAGTTTGCTGCCGGTGAACATGGTGA